>Ga0307430_1003308_pt1 | contig 10073 bp, 14 predicted proteins | sample SalMarWE160130MG_FD_202159 | JGI IMG/M metagenome (GOLD analysis project Ga0307430, IMG submission 202159) | Salt marsh sediment microbial communities from the Plum Island Ecosystem LTER, Massachusetts, United States - WE1603-130 | ecosystem: Environmental > Aquatic > Marine > Intertidal zone >... | reverse complement strand
ACCTTTTTTCCGTAAAGGTTGTATTTTCCTTTGCGAGCATAAACCGCCTTGCTATTTATCCCTCCCAATTCCTCAGTGAGTAACTGTAAAATCTCCACCTTGACTACAGCAAGAACCTTCTCTTTTTGTTCCGCTCGTGCGGAAGCAAATTTATTTTAGAGAAAGGAAAGACAATGAAATTACTAACACAGGAAATCAGAAAGGTTATCCCGCAGCTGTATTCACAAGACGGAAAAGGAGACAGGGCTATTGCTTATGCTAAGTTCTTTACTCCATGGTCAAGCTGGACTTGGTACGCTACCGAATTTGATGGGGAGGATATTTTCTTCGGTCTGGTTGTGGGACTTGAAACAGAGCTTGGCTATTTTAGTTTAAGGGAACTTTCAGAAGTAACCGGACCCTGCGGCATGAAGGTTGAGAGGGATTTATATTTTACCCCTAAGCCTTTGAGTGAATTAAAAAAACTTTATATTAATTGAAAGGAGAAAAAGATGAAGTGCAAGAAATGCGGGAGTACAAAATTTTATATCAAGGGAGTAGATATCACCCATGATTATGATTTTGGAAACTGTACCTACAAAGAGGTCGAGGAAAATCTGATGAACGGTAGCTATGATAACTATAACTACTTTAAAGGCTATAGTGAGGTTAGATGTTTAAACTGCGATGATGTCGTAATTGAACTTAGCTAAGAAGAAAAATAGCCAGCCTTTTTATAACACTGAATTAATTTTTATTCTTTAGTTATCCGTTCCTATATAGCCTAGATAAGGTTTTATACCAAATAAGTTACACAGAGCTGTAAATTCGTCTGATAAACCAAAATGTTTAACAACTTCTTCTTTGGTCATTCCACCGGCCATTCTTGAAAGCCAGGTATTATATCCTTCTTCATCAGGTTTTCTATTAAATACGGCTTTATATAAGAATGTTAAAAATTCCTCGTTCGTATATTCAGAAATTACATTCTGGCATTCTTCACCAAATATAAACCGGCTAACTAAATCAGAGCCCGTTATGGTTCCGTTTTCCAGCCCTGCAGTCCATACATTCAGTCCCTCCTGCTCCGGATTCCTTCTTAGAAACCTGTTATAGAACAAGGTTGTGAATCCAGAGATATCCTTCTCATAGCTTAATAATGGCTTCTCGTTTATAGCTGGCCCTGCCGGCTTATGTTCTTTAGGTGCTGGCTTTTCCTCTACCGGTGGCTTTGGCTTACCGCGTGCCACTACAGAAAAATCATAACCTCCAGCCCAGTAGTCTTCAACCCAGAAGCCGGCCCAATAATTTCCTGCTACTAGTGTCTGGGTAATGGTATAACTCCAGTCATCGCTATCGATAAGTATTTCTTCGTCATAGACAAGAGTACCCTCAGGCGTACCTGTATCTACTAAATAAAACAAAGCTGTCTTTCCCGATGAATTTGTGGCATTAAGAGTAAACGTGGTTGTTTCGCCTGCGTATCCCACTGATATATCGAAAGATGATTCAAATCCCCAGATGGAAAAGTTTCTGGTATCCTGTACTGTCCCGTCTATAGAGAAAACAGCAGTATAGTCGCCTGCTGAAAGAGTAGTAGATACCTCATTATCCCACCATTCATCTGACGGTATTGTGCCTGAAGTTGTAAGCACCCCTGTACCGTCTTTTGTTACAACAAGTTCCCAAGGCAGGCCGGCACAACCGGTTGCATAAAGGAAAAAATACGTTGGCTCATCCGGGCTTCCGGGGCTCAGCCCCATAGTGCCCTGGTTAACAAACAGATTCGCACTGCCGGTTACTCCGTCAAACGTAGCAGTAACCAGCGTCCCGCCTGATGTAACCCCGGTAAAAAGACCCCCGCCGTTATTTGTGGCTATGCCTGGATCATCTATGTCCCAGTCTGCTGTAGCTGTTACATCAGTTTCACCACCAACACCATCGATAGCCACCGCTGTAAACTGAGCAGTTTGCCCCGGTGCAGGTATTTCTCCGTACTCTGGAGTTATTACAACAGTCGCTGTATCAGCATGTATCATGGCAGGTGCTGTAAATAAAACACTCAGAAATACGGCTATCATCAAAACCAATGACTTTTTTAATATTTTCTTCATTTTCTACTCCTTTTATTCTTTTGTTTTTTAACTTTTTTTCTGTTTCTCTTTCGTCCGCCGCCTCCCTTCTCTTTTTATTAACTCTGATTTATCCCCGTTATAGTTATCGTTCGCACTTACTACAACTTTATAATTAAAAAAAATTTCTGTTTTAGAGACCCCTAACGCCTTTGCGATTTTACTCATGTTTTCATTAGAGGGCATTCTTTTGCCTTTCAGCCACCTGTTTAATTCTGCCGGGCTTTTATTTATTTTCCTGGCCAGCCAGACCTGCTTAATTCCTTTTTCTTTTAATATTTCTTCTAATCTAGTCAACTAGCTAACCCTTCTTTTAATGTACGAATCAGCGCTTACGATAACCATATTTAACGCATTTGTCAATATTTTTTACCAATAATTTTATAAATAATTTATACTTTCCGTGTGAGTACCAACGAAAACAAAATTTATACTGTCAAGGATTTTTATCTTGCTTTTAGAGATTTAAAGAAAAAGCAGAACTTGTCCCTGGGACAAATCTCTATAAGAACCGACCTTTCTAAATCTTTTCTAAGCGATATTATGAATAACAAAGTTTTACCGCCTAAAGATGAATTCATGGAAAAAATAGCCAAAGCCCTGGGTGTAGATCCTGATTATTTCTTTGAATACAGGCTTAGAAGGTTAAATGATTTTATCAACAAGAACAGGGATTTTTTAAGCTATTGCATTAAAGGGAGTTTAAACTACCAAAAAAATAACAAGGCTTAATTACTAGTATCTCTAAAACAAAATAGTGTCTGATTTTAAGATAATAAACAACTGCCCAGAACCACAGGATACCTTGCAAAGAAGTAATGAAAGAAACAAGGGAGAGATATTTTGCTGGCAATAATAAAATTTTTTTAGTTAAAGATTTTGAATCCATCTGGCTTTATCAATTATCATTTTTTATAATTTTGAATTATAATATTTGTAGGTTGTATATTTATTAGGGACTATTTCATAAAAATTATTCTTATCAAATGAAAGATTTATTAGACAAAATTTCTTCTTATAATCTTTTTAATTACTTCTTCCCTGGAATACTTTTTGCTGTTATTTCTTCGAAAATTACATCATATTCATTTTTGTTTGATAATCTCATAATAGGTGCTTTTATATATTATTTTATCGGTCTGACAATAAGTAGGTTCGGTTCACTAGTAATTGAGCCCCTTTTAAGGAAAACTCATTTTTTGAAGCTTGCAGACTACAATAAATTTATATTGGCGTCAAAAAAAGATGATAAAATAGAGTTGCTCTCTGAAGGTAATAATACATACCGGACTTTGTGCTCGATGCTTGTTCTACTGCTTTTTTTGAAACTCTATGAATTTATTGAACTAGTGTTTCCGATACTAAAGCTTTGGGATACATATATTCTTATCGTGTTGCTTTTAATCCTGTTTTTATTTTCATACAGAAAGCAAACCAATTACATAACTAAAAGGATAAATTCATCTGGAGGATAGCATGAGTATTGTAAAATCATTTTCAGTAGGAAATGGAGACATGTTTTATATAAATCATGGCTCTGACAACTTCACCGTCTGCGACGTTTGTTTGTCAGATGATAACAAGGATGAGATTGTTAATGAAATAATATCAAAAAAGAAGGGTAAAAATATTACTAGGTTTATTTCGACTCATCCAGATGAAGACCACTTTCATGGCCTAGAATATTTAGACGATAGAATCGATATATTGAATTTCTATTGTGTGAAGAACGAGGTAACTAAAGAAGATGAGACAAAAGATTTTTTAAGATACTGCAAGTTACGAGATGATTTAAAAAAGGTTTTCTATTTAGAAAGAGAGTGTTCGAGAAAATGGATGAATGAGAGCGGTAAGGGTGATGACGGCGTAGATAGAGGTAGCTCAGGCATAAGCATTCTCTGGCCAATAACAACTAATGAACATTATAAGGATGCCTTAAAAAATGCAGAAAAAGGGGAAAGCTCCAACAATATTTCTATCATTATGAAGTACTCTTTAACTGATGGGCCGGCTATAGTTTGGATGGGAGACCTTGAATCAGATTTTATGGAAAAGATAAAAGATGAAATTGTAATGGACAAAGTTGATATATTGTTTGCTCCTCATCATGGCAGAGACACTGGAAAAGTTCCGGAGAGTTGGTTAAAGAAAATCGATCCCAAGATTGTTATAATAGGCGAAGCACCCTCTGAAGATTTGGATTACTATGAGGGTTACGATAAAATCTCACAAAATTCCGCTGGCGATATCATACTTGAATGTGATACAGGTAAGGTACATATTTACGTTTCTAATAAATATTATTCTGTTGATTTTTTAAATGATGAGAATATGGATACATTCAGTAATTATATTGGTACTCTTAATTTATAAACTTTAAAAATGATACCTCTTAATCTTTGCTGATTTTTGTGATATAGTTCGCATATTACACCACCCCTTGGAAACTCTGCTATATACTATGTATAATGTAGGTTATATGTAGTATTAACTAAAAAAGGCCATAAATGAGAAAAAGTAAACTCCCGGTAATTTTAGAGCCGGAAGAAGTCCAAAATTTGCTTAAACAGCCGAGTAAAAGATACCCCACCGGGTTAAGAAATAAAGCTATTATGTCGCTTATGCTTCACTGCGGATTAAGGCTTTCTGAGATCACAAACCTTAAACCCGGAAATATAAACTTAACCAAAGGAAAACTCAGGGTGGAGTCTGGGAAAGGGAAAAAGGACAGAGATCTTGCCATACCGGACTACCTTAATGATCTTTTAGAAGCCTGGAGAAGAATAAGGCCTAAAAGTAATTACTTTTTCTCAACTCTTAAAGGCAGGAAACTATCAGATAGGTACATTCAACAGATGGTTAAAAGATATGCAGAAAAAGCTGGAATTGAAAAGAAGATTTCTCCTCATACACTAAGGCATACCTACGCCACAGAGTATTATAAGCAGACAAAAGACATAGAGACATTAAGAAGGATCCTGGGGCACTCAGACATCAGCACCACAACTATTTACATCACCCTGGCAAACATAGATGTAGAAAACGGTATGAAATCCTTTAAAGGATTTTTATAAATTGTTTTTAGTGTTAAAATTTTCCGCATAGGGTAAATAAATGAAAAACACAAAGAAAGAAGCTAATCTTACAATTAAAAAAGAAATAGTTAGCAAAGTTCACAAAAAAGTTCAAAAAATGATTGCCAAGAAAGTTGCCGCTTGTATTGTTGCCGGTATTATAGTCAGCTCCGGTGGCTTTATTGCTTTAGGTGAAACCGGTAATTTGCCGGAGCAGGTACAGGGATGGTATAACAAAACTGCTGGTTCTATTAGAACTTTTCTTGGCATTGAAGAGGCGAGTGAGGAATTAACCCATTTAGTCAGTGAGGTTGAATCAAAAGAGTTTACTGGTCTAGAAATTGAAGGTTTAAATCATGTTTGGCAGAATAATAGGTGGGAATATGTTGATCCAAATGATGACACAGTGGCTGGTTTTTGGAATGAAAAAGAAGGAAAATATGAGCATACGGCTGATGTTTTAAAGGGAGAATGGAAAGGTTTGTTTGTTTCCCAGTCTCTTAAGGAAGTAAGAAATAAATTAAAAGAAGATAAAGAATGGACAGCAGAAAATTGGAATAATGGGGAAACTAAAATTCCTCTTCCCTTTGATCCCACTAAAGGTGGCACAGTTGAAGAAATTAAGGCTTTGAGTAATTTTATTAGGGGTTCAAAGACGGGTACTGTGATGGGGATAAGAGATCTTCCTTCAGAAACAGTTATTTTTTCTCCGCTCCCTTTTGAAGATACTGGTCTTTCTTTTGGCTGGTCAGATATCAACGCAAGTTTTAATATAGATAAAGACTCAATATCTCTAGGTTTTAATTTTAAGAAGACATCTCAATGTTTGATTTTGGATAATGGCTATCCTGATAGCCCATATAATAGACCTGAATATGCTGGTAAAGGTCGTCCTTTATTTTTAGGTTATCCTATTTTAGAAGTTAATAATGATGATGTTTTGTCTAAAACAGCAACAGCGATAATTAATCCTTTTCTGAAAGAGAATTATCAAGTTTTGATATCTTCTAACCAAAAAGGTGGAGGGCCAATAAGTTTTTCTTTTGAGAATTTACTCCGAGATGAAAAAGGTGGATTTATTTTTATTGCTCCTAGCCAATCGGAGGTAGAAGAAATGAGAAGCGCAATAGAAGAAGAGATGGAAAGGAAAACAGCAGAAGCTGAAAAACAAACTTTGGAAGAGAACTTTAAAACGTCTTCATTAATAGAAAAATCAGAAACAGCGCCAGTTATTGAAGGTCTAAAATTAGATAAGAAAACTGGATTTTATTTTACCAAAAAAGTTAACGATTATGGTTTAGAGGAAGATACTAAAGTAGGTGTTTGGATCGATGGATTTATTGGTTTAAGCCCGGAGTTAATTGATTATTTCCGGTCTAAATCAAAAGGTTTTAAGATCCCTTTACCATTTAAGCCTGAAGAAGGAAGTAAGATTGAGATAATAGAGGAGAGAGATTCGGATATGAATTATTTATTAATTAAATTTTTGGGGAAAACAACTATTTATTCTCCTATTAATGGACTATGTCATGATAGCCACGGGAATCGCTCTTGGAGTTTAGAAAAGGGTGCTTATCAGGGCCTTAATTTTGATTCGAATGGGGAAACAGTACTTTCGATAACTTCTAAGAAAATTGATTATTATCCTCATAAAGAGGAAGTTTTAATAGGAGATAAGTTAGGCGAAGTAGAAAGTAATGTTCTTATAGAAATAGACTTTAATAATTTTTTAAAAATTGATGATAATCCAGTTTTTATCCTGATCAATGAGTAAACTCTAAAAACTTATAGAAAGTGAAAATATAAAAGTAAAAGAAGAATATGATAAGTTGGAACTAGGATATAGAATTAAATAGACGGAAAAAGTGAAATTAGAAAATATAAAAGAGGAGACAGAGCGATGAAAACAGTAAAAGTAAAGGTTGAAGGTAATAAAGAATTTAAAATCATAGTTGAGGATAAAGATTTAGATACCCTTATTAAAGTGATTAAGGTATTTGAAATCAAAGAGAGTAGTAATATTAATCCATGAAACCGAAAAAACCAAACAAAGAATTTCCAGATACAAAAAAAGCTAAGATCCCCTTGCTGGTTAGGTTAACCGAAATGAGTAGATCTGTTAGCACAGCTGAAAGTATCAGAGAGCTTTCAAGGAAGCTGGGCCGAAATAGGGAAGGAGTGGGAAAGGACATCAAAACAAAAATGAGCAACGTGGAAATTTTTAACAAACCCAAGGCTTTTGAAAAAATATGAGGAGGCTAATTATGAGAAAAAAAAATTTTCTCTATCTTATGTCATTATTGTTTATCTTTATTTTTCTATTATCTTGTTCCTCTAAAACTTCAGAAACATCTGCTACATCAGCTGAAACAACTCAAGAAATCCAACTTAAACAAACAATTGAAACTTCAATTAAATATCCTGAACCAGTTGGCTTTGTTAATGATTTTGCCGGTTTTTTTACTAAAGAAGAAATAACTCAAATGGAGGACTATATAAAGAATTTCGAGAAGAAGACAACTGTAGAAATTGCTGTGGTTACTGTCAAATCGTTAGAAGGATTAACTATAGAAAAGTTCGCTTTTGAATTGTTTAACACATGGGGCATTGGCAAGGCAGGAAAGAATAATGGTATATTACTTTTAATAGCTTCTGGGGGGATTCGTATTGAAGTAGGCTTAGGTTTGGAGGAAATGATAACGAATAAAATTGTAAAAAACATTATAGATGAAGTCATTATTCCTTATTTTAAAGAAGGTAAGGTTGGACAGGGCTGTTATGAAGGAGTGAAAGCTATCGCTGAAAAGATATCATCAAGTCAATAAAAAATGATCTAAAGAGTCTTTATACTTTGATTTTTAATAAAGTGGAATCACAGGCTCTCAACCACCTGGTTGGTTTGCTGGTGCTTGGTCAACCTCCCCTAGCTCTATAAGCTACACATCTGGCCCCAATGTGATAAACTATCCCCGGAGTCCTCCCGGAGTAGTTAGACCTCAATATGGTACCAAAATCAAGCTGCAGCTTTTATCCCTTGATAAAAAGATCATATAGCTCTCAAATTGGCTCTGATACTTAGATTCAGCCAACTATTATCTTCCAAAATCCGTTGCTTTTTACAGTGATTTTTTATCTCCAGGCTTATCAAATTAAAGTCTTATCCCTTCCAGGATCCGTTACCTGGTCTGGAGACAAAATCCGTTGCTTTTTAAAATTTCGCTATTATTTAAGTAAGGCTAAGTAGCTTCAGAAGTATTGGGATAATATTTTAAAAACTCCTCTTCTTTATCTGCAACTTTTAGATCATTATCCTCAATTATTTCTCTGGCAAAATCAATAACATCATCAGCTACAGATGGATGGTCCATTAATAGTTTTACCAGATTATCAATTCTGTATTCCAAAAAATATTCTGGGGGGATTCCCAATCCTGAAGCAATTTTTTTAATAGTTTCTACGGGAGGATGTTTTTTTCGTTTTTTAAGAACACAAAAATAACTAAAGCAGAAATTGGTTTTAGCTGCTAGCTTTCTGTGTATTATATCTTTTTTCTCCATTATTTCTTTTAAGGCTTTAGGGAAAGGTTTATTAGAATATTTCATATATAATTTTTATAGCTTCGTATTATTACTTAATAATTTTTATATTATTAAGTATTTATATGATTAACGTATTGTTTATTACTATAACAATTAAAAAAGATGTTACAAAAAAGTAAAGTTAACAATTTAGTCAACATGATTACAGGATAGTACTAAATTTGTAGATAACTATTTCAATAAAAAATGTAGGTTTTAAGCTGTTATTCCTGGTTTTCTCATGTCTCAAATAAAAATTGGTTGAAGAATTATCAGTTATTAAACTTATAGAAAGAGGAAAACTTTGAAAGTTTTATTGTTGTAAAAGCAACATTATGTTATTATTTATTATCCCTTTTTATAAAGGATAATAATAAAATTTTTTTGGAATTATTACATATTAAGAGTGAGAAAATTATTGTCTAATGAAGCAGAAAATTGATAATATATATAGAAGTTATGTAAATAATGATAATATAAACAATGTGCTGTTTGATATATATGAGATAATCTTAGCTAAACTAGATAACGAATCGTTAGCAGAGGTTTGATTTTATACAAACTGGTAAAATATTATTTTAAAATGAGGTGTAATGACCGAAGATAAAAAAGTAGCATGCTACGTAAGAGTATCTACTTCTTCTCAAGCTAAAGATGACAAATACAGTATCCCTGAACAAATTGATATACTTAAAAATATATGTGGTAAAAATAATTGGGACTATGATTTATACCAGGATATTGGCATTTCTGGTAAAACTATTGAAGCCAGACCAAGAATGAGAGAATTATTGAATAATTGTAAAAAGGGTATCTATAAAAAAGTTTTAGTAGTGGATCAGGACAGGTTAACTAGAAATGTTAGAGATTTGCAATATATAAAAGATATCTTTATAGAAAACAATATCAGCCTTGTGATAAACGGAAATATCCTAGACCTAAGTGATGAAGATGATGATTTTATGTCTGATATCCAGGGAATATTCAGCAAAAGGGAAAGGCGAATGATAGCAAAAAGGACATCACGGGGCAAGCACCAAAAAGCAAAACAGGGTAAAATTCCTACTTCCGGATTTAATATTCCTTATGGTTACAGGTTAGATGAAAATGAAAAAATCGTAATAAATGAAGAAGAAGCCAGAATCGTAAGAATGATTTTTAAATGGATAGCATATAAGGGAATGAGTTGTTATAAGATTGCAGAAAAATTGAATTCCTTAGGGATACCTACTCGATCAAAAAGTTTCGGAAAGATATTAAAGCTAAGGGTTAAAAATGAAATATGTGAGCCTAAATGGACAAGAAGCTCC
>Ga0307430_1003307_pt1 | contig 10073 bp, 9 predicted proteins | sample SalMarWE160130MG_FD_202159 | JGI IMG/M metagenome (GOLD analysis project Ga0307430, IMG submission 202159) | Salt marsh sediment microbial communities from the Plum Island Ecosystem LTER, Massachusetts, United States - WE1603-130 | ecosystem: Environmental > Aquatic > Marine > Intertidal zone >... | reverse complement strand
CCTCAGCGATACCGGCGCCTATGGCTGCCACGCGTTGACTGTAACGGGAAACACGGGCCACAAGGCGATGGCGCTTTACGTGGGGGATGGTGCGTACCGCGAGTCACCCAACATCCGTTTTTACGCCGACATCGTGTATACCAATCGGCCGTCCGCCGGTGCCTACCGGGGTTACGGCGTGCCGCAGGGATTCTGGCCGGTCGAACGCCACATGGAGCGTGTGGCGAAAGCACTGGACATGGAACCGCTCAGCTTCCGATTGAAGAACGCGCTGCGTGAGGGAGAGCTGCATCCTTTCAGCACCGCCTGGTCGGAGGGGCGCGAGCCGCGCCCGGAGACGATCAGTACCTGCGGGCTGCAGGAATGCGTGCAGCAAGGCGCGGCCGCCATCGGATGGGATACGAAATTCGGCAATCGCGATTGGCACCAGGTTTCCGGCGCGCCCCATTTGCGCCGCGGGATCGGTGTGGCGCTGGTGATGCAGGGGACGGCGATACCGTACCTCGACATGGGCGGTGCGAGCATCAAACTCAACGATGATGGTTCCTTCAATTTACTGGTCGGCGCGACAGACCTGGGCACCGGATCGGACACGGTTCTGGCGCAGCAGGCTGCGGAGGTGTTGGGCGTGCCGGTGGACGACATCGTGGTCTATTCATCAGACACGGATTTCACGCCTTTCGACAAGGGGGCGTATGCATCCAGCACGACGTACATCTCGGGAGGGGCGGTCGTGGGCGCGGCGCAGAAAGTGGCGCAGCGTATCCGTATCCGTGCAGCGCGCATGCTCAGCGAGGAGGATGCTGAGGTTCAATCCGAGGACATCCGCCTGGCGGAAGGCAGCGCCTGGGCGCCGGATGGTCGATCCGTGACGCTCGCCGAAGTGGCGCTGAACGCACTGCATCATGAGGACCAGGAACAAATCATGAGCGTGGCTTCCTTTATGTCGCCGGTGGCGCCGCCGCCGTTTGCGGCGCAGTTTGCGGAAGTGACCGTCGACATAGAAACGGGCCAGTTAACGGTCGATCGGCTGGTCATGGCGGTCGACGCGGGTGTGATCGTGAATCCGCTCACTGCTTCCGGGCAAGTGGAGGGCGGGATGACACAGGCGCTGGGCTACGCTGTTTGCGAAGAGATGTTGTACGATGAAGCCGGCCGGGCTAGAGAAGTCGATTTCCGCGATTATCACATCTTCGCCGCGCATGAGATGCCGGAATTACAGACGATCTTCGTGGAGACGTTCGAGCCATCACATCCCTTCGGTGTGAAGGCAGTGGCCGAGATACCGATAGATGGTGTGGCGCCCGCGGTAGGCAACGCCGTTATGGATGCCTGCAGTGCGGACCTGGCGGAGATCCCGATCACACCCGAGCGGTTGTGGCGGGCACTGCGCGATCAATAAACCCAATCTGGCTGAATCTTGCGGCCGATTTATTAGCGGAGGTTGAATGGGATTCTTCGAGCGCTTGGCGAAGTTGGAGCTCGAGGGGGGAAAAGCTGTTATCGCTACCGTGATTCGCACAAGTGGTTCCGTGCCCCGAAGCGCGGGGACGAAAATGTTGATTCTCGCCGACGGCACACGGGAAGGGACTATCGGCGGTGGCGAGATGGAAGCGGGCATTATCCAATTGGCGCGGCAAGTATTGCAAGATGGAGAGCCGCGCATACACACGTACACCTTCAAAGATTGGGGGAAAGCCAAAGAAGGGGAGAGCCGCGGGGAAATGGAGATTTTTATTGAACCATTGAACCCCAGTCCGAAATTGGTTGTTATCGGCATGGGACATGTCGGCAAGGCCGTTGCCCATCTCGGCGCCTGGTTGGGATTTCAAGTCGTGATTATCGACGATCGTGCGGGGTGTACGACTCCCGAGGCCGTCCCGGAAGCACATGAACGCATGCTTTGTGAGCCGGCCGATTTCGCGGCGGCGACGGTGATCCATGAGGAAACCTATGTGGTGATGACCACACGAGACCTCGAGATCGATTTGCAGGTGCTCCCTGCACTGCTGGATTCCCCTGCGGCTTTCATCGGAGTGATCGGAGCGTCGCGGCGTTGGGAAACAACCGCAGCGCAGATGATCGAGCGAGGGATTCCGGCGGACGAACTGGCGCGGGTGAATTCTCCCATCGGGCTGGATCTAAAGGCAGAAACGCCGGAGGAAATCGCGGTGAGTATCCTGGCGCAGATCATTATGGTACGCGGCGGCGGGACGGGGGAGCGGATGGCGCATTCGCCGGATTTTGTGAGAGAATCGGAAGTATAGCGAGTTACTGATTTTTTAGGAATATTTTGAGGTTCAATCGGGATTATGTGGGAACGGTATTTCACACCCAACACATTGGATGAAGCACTTTCGTTACTGGCCAAGCACGCGGGAACGACGCGCATCGTTGCCGGTGGGACGGATTTACTGCTGGAAATCGAGCGCGGCCAGCGAGTGGAGATTACCGCGCTGATCGATGTGAGCCGCATTGAGGAGCTGGATGAGATTCGACTCGATGACGACGGCTGGGTCCACCTGGGCCCTCTGGTGACGCACAATCACTGTGCCGGGTCAGCCGTTATCGTCGAGCGTGCCTTCGCCCTGGCGCAGGCCTGCTGGCAGGTTGGCGCGCCGCAAATCCGAAATCGGGGCACGATCGCCGGCAATCTGGCAACCGCCTCACCGGCCAACGATTCCATCCCGCCGTTGATGGCGCTGGATGCCCATTTGACCCTGCGTTCGCACGCCGCAGAACGGACCGTCGAACTGAAGAATTTCTACGCCGGTGTACGCAAGACGGTGCTGCGCGAGGATGAGATGATCGTGGACATTGCCTTCGCTGCGCCGAAAGCGAACGCGCGCAGTACGTTTCAGAAATTCGCGCTGCGCCGGGCGCAAGCGATCTCGGTGGTCAATGCGGCGGTGTTACTCGAACTGGAAAAATCGAAGGTGGCAGGTGCAGCGATCACCCTCGGCTCGGTCGCGACGACGGTGATCCATGCCCCCGATGCAGAGTCGTTCCTCGTCGGGAAGGAATTATCGCAGGCCGTCATCGATGAAGCCGGAGAGCTCGCCGGACAGGCAGCAGTGCCGATCGACGACCTGCGCGGCTCGGCGGATTATCGTCGCAAAATGGTACGCATTTGTATCGAGCGAGCACTGCGTGATCTGGCGGATCAGCAAGAACGACGGGACTATCCCGAGAACCCGGTGATGCTCTGGGGCGCGAATGAGATGCCCGCTGCTTCACGGCTTCCGAATTCGATCGGGCATGATGCGGAAACGCCCATCGAGACGACGATCAACGGCAAATCGTACCGTTTTACGACAGGCCAGAATAAGACTCTCCTGCGCTTAATCCGTGAGGAGGCGAAACTAATCGGTACCAAAGAGGGTTGTGCGGAAGGGGAGTGTGGCGCGTGTACGGTTTTTCTCGATGGCGTCGCCGTGATGGCCTGTTTGGTGCCGGCGCCTCGCGCGCATGGGGCGCAGATCGTGACGATTGAGGGAATCGCCCAGGGGGAGAAGCTGCACCCGGTTCAGCAAGCATTCATCGACGAAGGCGCCGTTCAGTGCGGGTACTGCACGCCCGGTTTCATCATGTCGGGTGTCAAGTTATTGGAAGAACGACCGCATCCAACGCAATCGGAAATCATCCAGTCGATCACGGGGAATCTTTGCCGCTGCACGGGTTACTCCATGATCATCTCGGCGATCGATAAAGCCGCTCGAGATACTGATGCCTGATGCAGATGGGCGGTATCCACGTGAACGAATTTAGCCAAAAGGCTTAGGAGGCTGTAATGGGTCGAGGCAGTATGTGGTCCGATCGAAAATTTTATGAGGAACGTGCAAAGAAAAAACGAATGAATCCGATGTGGCGTGGAGTCGGCTGCATTTTGATCGTCATCCTGGGAGCCATCGCCTACTTCTTCTCTGGCTGGTTTCTCCGGGCGGGAATAATATATATCCCAGCGGAGGTGATACGCCCTTCCTTCGCACCGTTTTTGCCGGATGGTGTTTTTGTCCAAATCGTGATCTCGATTCTGCTTATGATGTTGGGCTATACGATCCTGAGCATCATCTGGGCTGTGCTCTTTCCGAAGAAGCCGGGCGAGAAGGACTCGCCTCCGATTCGTAAAAAGGATCCGAAGATCGGCAGCGGATTCTGATCGGGCTTTCTCACTGCATACAGCGCAGCGGTCGAGGCTTGGTACGTAACTGATTCTGGCGTGTTGAGGCATATTTATGGCGGTGATCGGTATATCTGTTCCTAAATTCGATGCTCGAGGGAAGGTGACGGGGGAAACCCTCTTTCCCGGTGATGTCAACCGTCCCGATCAAGCGTATATGAAGATTCTGTTTGCCGGAAGGCCACATGCCATCATGCGGCGTGTGGATACGACTGCCGCGGAATTGCTTCCGGGTGTGCTTGCCGTTCTCACGGCGAAAGACGTTCCGGTGAACGAGTACGGCTTGATCCTGCCCGATCAGCCGGTTCTCTGTGGGCCGGATTCATCGAAACCGCACTGCGACCGGGTTCGTTTCGTTGGGGATCAGGTGGCGCTGGTCGTGGCGGAGAGTGAAGCGATCGCTGCGGAAGCGATTAAGTTGATCGAAGTCGATTACGAAGACTTGCCGGTCGTGACCGATGTGCTTCAGGCGATGCAGTCGAAGGATGTGTTATTGCATCCGGAGCGTGAGGACAACGTCTTTTGCCATTACCGCATCCGCAGGGGTGAAGTTAAAGCGGGATTCAAAGCCGCGGATGTGATCGTCGAGGCGGAGTACCACACGCCGGTGCAGGAACATGCTTACCTGCAGCCTGAAGCCGGATTGGGTTACATCGATGAGGAAGGCCGCGTCACGGTGGAGGTCGCCAGTCAATGGACTCATGAGGACCAGGAGCAAATTGCCCATGCGCTTGACCTTCCTGTCGACCGGGTGCGGGTGATCTATCCCGCCATCGGCGGGGCTTTCGGCGGGCGCGAGGACATGTCCGTGCAGATCGTACTCGCCCTGGCGGCGCAGCATCTGCATCGACGCGGAGTCGATCGGCCGGTGAAGATCATCTGGTCGCGCGAGGAGTCGATCATCGGCCACCACAAACGTCATGCTTTTATCCTGCGCGCCAAATGGGGCGCCAGCCGGGAAGGGAAAATCCTGGCTGCGGAGATGGAAGTCATCCAGGACGGCGGCGCCTATGCTTACACGTCGACCAAGGTGCTGGGGAACGCCACGTTGATGTGCACCGGCCCGTATGATATTCCCAACGTGAAAGTGGACGCCTATTCGGTGTACACGAATCACATTCCGGGCGGTGCTTTCCGCGGTTTCGGCGGCCCGCAGGGCGCTTTCGCCGCAGAATGTCAGATGAATAAATTGGCGGAGGCGCTGGGCATGGACCCCGTCGAACTGCGCGAGCGTAATTTGCTGCGCGAGGGATCGAGCCTGTCGGTTGGCACACCGCTTCCGAAAGGTGTCAGCATCGACCAGGTCGTGGCGCAGTGTGCGGAACGGGGTGGCTGGACGCAGACGAAGAAGGGTTGGAAGAGAGGGGTTGATGAAGTAAAAGAGAATGTGCGCCAGGCGCACATTCGCCGCGGCGTGGGATTCGCCTGCGGGTATAAGAATGTGGGATTCTCATTCGGCGCTCCGGAGCAGTGCACGGCGATTGTGGAACTGCACGGCGCAACGGAGATCGAGGAATTGGTGCTGCGGCATGCCGGCGCAGACGTGGGACAGGGTTCGCATACGGCCATGGCGCAGATGGCGGCGGATGCTGCCGGTCTTCCACTCGAGAAAGTGCGTCTGGTCGTTTCCGACACGGCCACTTCCGGGGATTCGGGCTCTGCTTCCGCTTCGCGTTTGACTTTTATGTCGGGGAATTCGATCCGCGGCGCCGTAGCGGCGGCGTTGGAGAAATGGGGGGCGGAAGAACGTCCGGCTGTGGCGGAGTATCAATACCGCCCGCCGGCGACGACCCCGTACGATCCGGAGACCGGTGAATGCAACCCCAATTTCGCATACGGATACGTGGCGGAGATCGCCCGTGTGGAAGTTGATATTGAAACCGGCCAGGTGCGTCTGGTGGAGGTAATCTGCGCCAACGATGTGGGCAGAGCAGTGAATCCGCAGGGCGTCCGGGGCCAGATCGAAGGCGCCGTCGTGCAGGCCAGCGGCTACGCACTGATGGAAGATTTCCAGCAGGTGGGCGGCTACGTACAGACCGGGCAGCTTTCGACGTATTTGATCCCTACGGCGCGGGACATCCCCGAACGGATCGATTCCATCATTATCGAAACGCCCGATCCCATCGGCCCATGGGGTGCACGCGGTATGGGGGAAATGCCCTACATTCCCCTGGCTCCAGCGATCGCCGCGGCGGTGAAAGACGCAACCGGGGTATGGATCGATGAATTCCCCTTGACGCCGGAACGCGTGCTGGGGTACTTGTCCGACGAGGGATAATTTTCGATCTGGCGTGCAGGAGGGGCTAGCATGAGCGATCAAATTCAGCGGGATGGATCCAAGGTCGCTGGGGTGATCCTGGCGGCGGGTGATTCGAAGCGTTTCCCGGAACTGAAGCAGCTGTTACGCTGGCAAAGAAAAGCCCTGGTCTGGTACGCGGTTCGTGCGGCGCTGGAGGGTGGTTTGAATCCGGTGGTTGTTGTGACCGGTGCGGGTGGGGATGAAGTGCGCAAGGCGCTGGCGGGAGAACCCGTCGAATTCGTCGACAATCCCGATTGGATGCGTGGGCAAAGCTCGTCGATGCAGGCCGGCCTGGAGGCGGTGCGCGATTGCGCCGAGGCGGTGGTGATGCTGCTGGCCGACATGCCCATGGTAGAAGCGGGGCTGGTGCGCGCCCTGGTGGATGCATATGTAGAAAGTGATGCAGTCATTGCTGCACCGCGCGTGGGGGAACGGCGCGGCAATCCGGTGCTATTTGCGCAGGCATCTTTCTCGGATTTGTTCGACGTGGAGGGGGATCGAGGCGGCCGTGCGTTGATCGGTTCGCTGCCGACAAGGTGGGTCGATTGGGATGACTCGATCCTGCAGGACATCGACACCCCGGCGGATTATGAACGCGTGGTAGGGGATGAAGCGCGAGATTGATGAGGTTCCAGTTTGGCAGTTGATCAGGAATATACACTACGTGTGAGCAAACGCGCCAAATACGCCCGGCTGCAGATGTCCCTGCGGGATGGGTTGGTGGTGGTGGTGCCCAGGGGTTTTGACCAAAAACGTATCCCCGAGCTGCTGGAAAAGAAACGCAGCTGGATCGAGAAAGTCTCCAAGCAGTATGAGGAACAGCAGAGACTGGCGCCGCAGGATCCGATGCCGGGACGAATCGACCTTCGGGGGATAGAGGAAATTTGGCAGGTGGATTATCGGGACGGCAATTCGAAGCGGGTACTCGAACGGCCGGGCAATCAATTGTGGATCCCTGATGGCGATCTCGAGAGCGTCCAGACTGCGCTGCGTCACTGGCTGCGGCGCAAGGCGCACCGGCATCTGAAACCCTGGCTGCGGCATCTGGCGGAGGAGAACGGATTCCGCATGCGGCGGATTTTCATCAAAGCCCAGCGCACGCGTTGGGGGAGCTGCTCGGAGAAAAAGAACATCAATCTGAACATGAAGCTGCTCTTCCTGCCCGAGGAGTTGGTGAACTACGTGCTGCTGCACGAACTGTGTCACACGGTGCATTTGAATCATTCGAAGAAATTCTGGGCGCTGGTCGCGGAGTACGAACCGCGCTATGCCGCCCGGCGGAAAGCGCTGCGGGGGGCATGGAAGTACGTGCCCGCCTGGGTGGAGGGATGAAGCGAGATGGCGTGGCGCGAATGTAAGCGTTGCCAGCGGAGGCTGTTTTACATTGAGGGTCAACCGCTGCCGCTGGAAGGCTACTGTGAGTCGTGTTACGAAGCGATGACCGGCAAATGCGCCATGTGTGAGGGGACGGGGCAAATCGATCGGGCGCACCTGGGAAAATCGGATTGCTTGAAGTGCGATGGAAGCGGCCTGGCATCACATCTGGATGGGGAGAGTAAGTGATGGTATGACAATCGATATGGATGATCACGAAAGTAGTGAGACCTTCGATACCTCAAGCGTGGTGCGCCCCGAGAAGAGTCGCTCCACAAAAAAGGCAATCATCTCATGCAGTTTAATCATCATATTGGTTGGGATTTTACATGCAGCTTGCTGGTTGTGGTTGCCAGGGAAGAAAATTTTTCATTTGGTTTACGGGGTTCCAGTGGCGTCCTACATCAACCTGGATGGCATTCTGTATTCCATTCCTGATGAAGAAAAAGCCGCAATTTATATTTCGTTGATTGCGGATATCCACGACAACGATCATGATCGAACGACATTCCCGGGGTACGGCAGCTTCTACATTATTGCTGATGAGGTGACAACGCCAAGCGTCAGGATGGAAATCGAGGCGTACTTTTCGGATTGCGCGGTAAGTATTCAATGGATAAAGGATAAAAGCGAAGCGCCTCGGGAAGAATGTTGTGGTGGCGCGGTCCTGGATGGCGCAATCATTGTGTTGAACGAAATCAATTTCCCCGGTAAAAGCAGCGCATATTCCAGAATCTATACCTATGTTCATAGTCTATATGCCAGAGAAGCTGTATATCATTTGGAAAAAATTGACGGAGATTGGGAAATCAGCGGAGAACCTATCCCGACGTTAATTAGCAAATTCATCCAACCCGACAGACATCTACGGCAGACCTTGGCTTCGGGAAAACGATTGTACTTAGGCGGATTGAGATATTGATTTAAAGATCGCAAAAATCAATACTGACCCGAAAAAGGGCGAGCGACAGAAACGACAGCGGACTTCGCTAAGAGCTGCAGCGATATTAACGATCAAGAATCGAGCGGGCTGCGAACGGCGAGACCACCGCGCTTGAGCACGTGGGTGTAGATCATCGTCGTTTTTACATCTTTATGTCCGAGCAACTCCTGGACGGTGCGGATATCGTAACCGTTTTCGAGCAGATGGGTGGCGAAACTGTGGCGGAATGTGTGGCAGGTGACGGGTTTGTTGAGTCTGGCGGTTTTGGCGGCACGTTTGACGGCGCGCTGCAGCGTGCTGGGGTGGAGGTGGTGGCGGCGCAGGCGGCCGGTCTGGGGATCTTTCGAGATGCGCGTGGCGGGAAAAACGTACTGCCAGATCCAGGCCTTGGCGGCAGCAGGATATTTCAGGGCCAGCGCGAAAGGCAGGTAGACCTCACCGAGCCCATCGGCGAGATCCATATTGAAGGTATGCCGGACGCGGGCGAGGTGGGTAATCAGGGGGGAGGCCAACGATGTGGGGAGGATGGTGTGGCGATCTTTGGCGCCTTTGCCCTCGCGCACGAGAATCTGGTTTTGTTCGAAGTCGATATCTTTGATGCGCAGATGGACGCACTCCATGAGGCGAAGTCCGCTGCCGTAGAGCAACTGGGCCATAAGCTGCTGGACGCCTTGGAGGCATTCGAGCACGGTGCGCGCTTCGGATTTGGATAGGACGGTAGGCAGGCGTTGGGGTCGGCGGGCGCGCAGGGGTTGGATGGGTTCGGTGACTTCCTGTCCGAGAACAGTACGGAAGAGGAAGAGAATTGCGCTGAAGGCCTGGTTTTGTGTGGAAGCGGAGACCTTACGATCAATAGCAAGGTAGTTGAGGTAGGATTCAATTTCGTTTTTTCCCATGCTGCGGGGATGTTTGAGATCGTGGAAACGCAGGAAGCGTCTGATCCAGCGCACGTAGGTATTCTGGGTTCGTTCGGAATAGTGTTTGCGCTGCAACGTACAGCGCACTTCATCGATCAGCGAGGTTTGTTTACGGCTCATTTGGATTCCCCTGGGTGCTTGAAAGAGCGCGTATAAAATTGTATGCTATGCGAAGGTGCAAGCATAATGTCTTCTACACGATCTTATCACGCAGTATCTCTCGTTTTCAAATCCTGAAGGGGGGATATCTTGCATATAAGTATAGGATCGTCCTGTTACGTGCGAATGGGGAGCGGGTTTGAAACCTAATTAATAGTTATGCGGCTTTGTGATACTAGAAAATGGAAATTAGCGAACGAT
>Ga0307430_1003306_pt1 | contig 10074 bp, 13 predicted proteins | sample SalMarWE160130MG_FD_202159 | JGI IMG/M metagenome (GOLD analysis project Ga0307430, IMG submission 202159) | Salt marsh sediment microbial communities from the Plum Island Ecosystem LTER, Massachusetts, United States - WE1603-130 | ecosystem: Environmental > Aquatic > Marine > Intertidal zone >... | reverse complement strand
AATGGCATAGGACCTGCCCTTGAGCTTAAGGATATAATTAATATTCTTGATCCTAAAGAAACAGGTCCAAAAGATCTTGAGGAAAAGTCAATCTTCCTCTCAGCCCAGATACTTGAAATGACTGGAAAAGCAAAAAAAGGCCAAGGGAAAGAGATAGCTGAAGAAATTCTTCGCTCTGGAAAAGCTTTTGAAAAATTCAAAGAAATTATTGAAGCCCAGGGTGGAAGCTTAAAAAAATTAAAAGAAACTTCTTTTACCCATAACATTCTTGCAAAAAGGTCAGGCAAGATAGTTAAGATAGAAAATAAAAAAATAAACTCTCTTGCAAGAGCTGCTGGCTGCCCTATGGACAAATTCTCAGGGATTTATCTACACATAAAAAAAGGTCAGAAGATAAAAAAAGGTCAGAAAATCCTCACAATATTTACAGAATCAAAATCACGGCTTAATTCCACAGTCAAATACTACGCAAGTAAAAAGCCTGTAAAAATCTCCTGATATCTTGATTAATCACAATCATATTTTTAAAGTTCTGCACTTATCTTTTTTTATGGAAAATTACAAAAGAAATATTGTTGACTATCTAAGGAAAAATCTGAAAAAAGGCTATACTATTGAATCCTTGAAATGGGCTCTTATAGGGCAAGGATATCCAAGAGCATCTGTTGATAGAGCAATTAACGATCTTAACAAGGAGCTAGCAAAAAAAGCGCCTGTTCTTAGAGAGAAACCAGTAATAAAATATCATATTCTTGATGAAAACGATAATCCTATCACAATAAAAAGACCTTGGTGGAGGCGAGTATTTGCACGAGACTAAACAAATAAATCAATAAAGAGCGCAAGTGCAAGAAAATTTTTGGTGATGGGAAAGCTTTTTAACGTCGATCTCTTCCCAATATTAAGCCGTCATGCGGAGAATGGTATTCCACCTGGTTTGAGCCCAGGGCCCTTACGGGCATCCAGGTTCGATTCCTGGTGACGGCGTTTTTTTTCTTAAGCCTGCAGAGGGAGTTGAACCCCCGACCCCTTGATTACGAATCAAGTGCTCTAACCAGGCTGAGCTATGCAGGCATATTGTAAATTGTTCGTAGAACTATAAAAGTGTTTAGACTTGCCTGCTAAAAATAAAAAATTAACCGAACAAAGCTGACAAGCCTTCTGCTGCAGCCTCTTTCTTCTCTTCCTTAGGCTTTTCTTCTTTCTTTGCTTCGCCTTCGGCAGGAGCTGCGCCAGCTGCAGGAGCTGCTGCGACAAAACTGGCATTTTCCAGTTCTTTGTCTATGTCAACACCTTTAAGACTGGCAACAAGAGACTTAATCTTAACCTCTTCATCAGAACTAATCTCTGTACCAGTAGCTGCAACAACTTTTTTCAGGTTCTCTTCATTAACTTCTTTCCCTGACTTGTGCAATAACAAAGCCGCGTATACATAATGCATTTATTTTTCCTCCAAATTTTGTTTATCTTGTTGAACATCTTGCTGATCTTTTTTTCCCTTCACTTCCCCTTTTTCCTCTTCCTTCTTTTCTTTCTCGTCTTCTTCTGGTTTTTCCCCTTCTACTTTAGACTCAGGATTTTTATTAGTTTCAAAGATTTTTTCCAGTGCTTTTCCATTCATTCCTGCTTTGCCTATTATAAATTTGATTGTGTTCTGTGTTGAATAGCCAATTTCTAAAGCAAATTGCAGTGCTTTGGAGAACGTTTCTTTTAAATTCTTTACTGTTCCCTCTTTATCTATCTTTATCTCTAAGTAAAGCTTTCCTTCTTTTATGTCAAATGCGGCAATCGGTATGAACCCTATTGTAAATGGCTTCATGTCAAGCTTTCCCATAAGATCCGCCGCAGCTCTAGAGATTTTTTCTCCTTCCTTGACAATCACTTTTGGTTCTTTAATATTAATTTTTCCCTTTTCTATCTGGATTTGAATCCCCAGTGCTCCAAGTTCAGATATTGCTGGTCCGGGTACAAGGTCTGTCGGACCTGCGTGAACCATAATATCCTCAGGAGCTTCTTGCCCTGCTTTTGCTTTTGCAGGAATTTTTTCATTAACAAGATCTGAAGAAAGTTCAAATGCGTCAACATCTGAGAATAAAATTGCAGAACTTTCTTTGATGTGCTCTTTGAGTTTTTTTACAGCTTCGTTTCCTGACGCATCTAATGCACGAAAGATTATGCTTTTTTTTGGAACTTTAACAACTGCTTTTTTCCTGAGCATCTTAACAATTTCCTGATACTGTGAAGCAGGAATGTTCTTTATGGAAACTATAACAACTGTTTTTTTGCTTTTTACCAGTTCTGCTAATTCTGAAACTTCTTTTACTTTTCTCTTAGGGATTTTTTTGGTTCTTTTAGTCATTTTACCTTATTGATATCTTCTGAGGTTTAGTCATGGTGAATTTTATTTCCAAATTTTTTATATTATCTTTTCCCTTAGGCAGGGTTTTCAAAATAGCGTTGTAAATAGTCGTGATGTTCTCTATGATTTCTTCGTCTTTCATACTATGTTTTCCAACCGCAACTTTTATGCTTGGCTCTTTAGTTCTTATTTTTAGGCTATTGTTTATTTTTTTCTTTAGCTCAGTTATTGCTTTCTCATTGATGTCTGCAAGAATCCCAATTTGGGGAGAAGGCATTTTTCCTGCAGGACCCAGAGCCCGGCCAAAAGTTGTTGCAACCTTTGGCATTAAACTTGCTTGTGCAATAAAGAAATCATAATTTTTTACAAGTTTCTTTAATTCCTTCTTATCAGAATACTTTTTGAACTGGTCAGGCGTGATTGTTTCAGCGTCTTTGTTTTTGCTCTCCAGAAAAGCGCATATTTTTTTGTCTTTTATTTTATGAGGAACGCTGACAAAAAGATTTACCTGAGATTTTCTTTGGTCGAATTTTTGCAGATTTATAATTAAGTCTACAGTTTGGTCAAACTTTCTCTGTTTTTCTTTTCTTAACTCAGATAGTGCTTTCTTTAGATCTTTTTTGAATTCCATTTGTTTACCTCCAACATTATGCGTCAATGTCATAGAACCTATACATTAACGATGTTGTTCAATCGGTATTTTTCAAAGATAAAGTTGGTTTATAAATCTTATTACAACAATCCTTATAAATAATCCCTGTCTGTCTCAAAAATGGAACTTGTAACACTCTTATCCTCGGGAAAAGGAAGCTGGGCACAGGTTGCTGGCCTGATTAAGTACGGGGAGTGGGAAAAAGTAATTGTTCTTGGTGACAATTTTGCAAAGAAATTCACACATGAAAAACCTTTTGAGTTTATTGAAGTGGATTTAAATAAAAGAATAAAAGATTTAAGGGAAGAATTATCAAAAAAACTTAAGGGAAAAATCAAGAGCACAGAAGTTGCATTAAGTATTGCTTCTGGCAACGGCAAAGAGCACATGGCACTTATTTCTGCTCTCATCAATCTACCTGTTGGAATAAGATTTGCAGCTTTAACAAAAGAAGGCGTGATTGATTTGTGAAATGGCAAATCTACATGAAATAGAACCTATAGCTCTTTTTGATATGGATGGAACCCTGTGTGATTATAGTAAAGGGTTATTTGGAGCTTTGGAATCTTTAAGGTCTCCTTCCGAGCCAGTTTATCATCTTCCCTTAAACGATGTTCCGGATTATATAAATACTCGAGCAGATTTGATCAGAGCATCTAGTTCTTGGTGGGAAAATCTTGAAAGATTCCAACTTGGATGGGACGTTCTTCACATTGCTAAAGAATTGGATTACAGAATAATGATTTTAACTCAAGGACCAAGAAGAAATCCCGAATCCTGGGCAGGTAAGAAAAGATGGATAGATAAAAACCTGGGAGAAGATACAGATATTACAATAACAAGAGATAAAGGAATTGTTTATGGAAAAGTTCTAGTTGATGATTTTCCAAAATATCTTGAGAGATGGCTAAATTGGAGGGAAAGAGGATTAGTCATAATGCCTTCAAATGAATTAAATAAGGATTACAAACACCCTCAGGTAATAAGATATGATGGGACTAATCTAGATAAAGTTTCAAGAGCTATGAAGATAGCAAGAGACAGAAAAAGAGGGGAGGATTTAATCCTCAATTAATTCTTTCTTAATCACCGAATCCAACTAATCCCCCAAAACACAATAAGGAGGAAGAACAAAAATATAAAGAATTTTGTTAAAAGCATGAATGATTGCTTTGCTATTTTTTTGTTTTTTGTCAGTGCGAGAACTGTTAGGTAAAAGAATCTCCCTCCATCAAAGATTCCTACAGGCAGCATATTAATTAGCGCCATGCTTATGCTAATTATGACAAGCCACCATAAAAGATTATATACAAAAATACTCCACTCGCCAGATTTTGGTTTGTAATAAACATGCGGATCTTTAAACGATGCCAAGTTAACGATTCTTCCGATAAGCCCCCCTTTTTCTTGATTAACGAATCCAATACCAAGCCATGCTCTCTCTTCTTGTCCAGGATGTTCTTCAAGAACAAGGGTCTTCTCAACTATTCCCTCATCAGAAATTGTTGTTATGCTTATCTCATTTCCAGGAGAATATTTGGAAAGTTCATTAACTAAATCATCAATATTGTAAAGAGGAACCCCATTAATTTTAGTTATAATACTGCTTAGATTTTCTTTTATTGCAGGTGCAGATTGATATAGAAAAATTTCCTCGCCGTTTTCCTGGGAACTAATCATTTCTTCTGTGCTTAAATAAGTCTCTTCTCCAGATTTTATTTCAATTAATTGCTGTTCTGAAGTTCCTGAAAGTTCCAAAAGTTCTTCATAAGATGGGCTGTTTAAATTTATTCCGTTCACCGAAGTAATTTCATTTATAAAAATTGGCTGTGTGGCGTAAGTATCATATGTGATCCCTGCAGCTGAAAAACTAAAAGAGAAAAACGCTGTTAAAACTCCAAAAAATAGAATCCCGGTCAAAACATTTGCAAAAGTTCCGGCGCTTAAAACCGCTCTTTTGGCAAAATTCTCCTTTTTTTGCATCATCTCTTCATCAAGCTCAACAAATGCCAGAGGAAACGCAGGAAAGAAAAAAGGAAAGAATCCAAAACCAGTTGTTTTTATCCTTACCTTATTATAAGCTGCGAGAATTCCATGAGCCATTTCATGAGTTATTGCTAGAATTGCTATGATCACTATCCAGTATGTAAAATAAAAAGGAGGCAAAAATTCAAGCTTAAAAACTTGGGGCAGATAAGGAACAAGAGGCATTATTGGAGGAACTTTTATCGCTCTCACAGCCTCTGGAACGAAGAAATAAATCTTCACAAGAACATAAACAAGATAAAACATCCCTGCCATCAAAAAATATCCTGAAATTATGGAAAGCCAACTCAGGATCCTCATCGCTTTATTGTGCCTTTTTCCAATTCTGTTAATCATCTTTATCCCCCAGCTTGTTCTGTAAAGATAAAGAAGCCCTTCTCTCTTCAGATTTTTTTTCCTTGTATATAGAAAAACAGAAAATACTGTTAAAAACAGAACCAGAAAAATTAGATCATATATAAAAAAACTCATTTTCTTAATTTTTATTCTATAAATTTATTATTTCTTTCTCAAAGGGCGAAATCTTTTTTTCTGACATTTTCTACATTTTACTTTCCCTTTTAAGATTTTTTGAGGATCTGCTCTTATTTTTGTGCTGCAGTTCTTGCAAACAAATACATTCTTAAAAAGCCTATTATGTGCTTCTAAAATTTTTGCCATTTTATTTTTAAATCTTCCTCTTGATTATTTTTCTACCTTCAATCTCCCAGTATTCAACATTTGAGTTTGCTTTTAATTGGGCCTTGATTTCTTCTGGGCAAGGGACTTCAAGTGTTTCAAAGCTTTCAAGATCCATAACGCTCACAGTATTTTCTCCAACCGAAAGAACCTGACCTTTTCTTTTATCAACCATTGGGACTTCAAATCTTTCGTGCCCCGGAACCGCAATAATTTTTTTCCCCCCACTAATCATTCCGATAGCCTCTATTCTGACTTTTGCGTGCCCGTGCTTTCCTGTTTTGCTAACATCCATTTTTCTAACAGTATAAGGCTCTCCCTCGATAATAATATTTATTCCTGTTTTCGCTTCTGTTGCATTAATTAATTTTAAGACCATACACTGGAGAGCAAAAATGTATTTAAAAAAGTTTACTATAAAAAAAGTTTACTATATTACATTCTCTGTAAACTTAAAACAAACTTTTAAAAACAATCCATTGATTTTTCTTTCACAATGAAAATTCAAAAAAAAGATTTTATTGAAATAGATTTTACAGGAAAAACCAATAATAGTGTAGTTTTTGATTCCACATTTAAGAAAGAGCTTGAGAAATTGCATTCAGAGCACGAGCATAAAATAGAAGCAAAACCTTTTTCTTTTTGCTTGGGGGAAGGAATGTTTCTCAAGGAACTTGATGATTTTCTTATCGGAAAGGAAGTTGGAAAGGAATACAAAACTGAACTAACTTCTGAAAATGCTTTTGGAAAAAGAAATTCTTCTTTAATCCAGAGAATTCCGGCGAGGATTTTCAGGGAAAAAAGAGTAAACCCTTTCCCAGGAGCAAGCTTTAACTTTGATGGCAGAATAGGAAAAGTCCTGGCTGTTTCAGGTGGCAGGATAATGGTTGATTTTAATCATCCTCTCGCAGGAAAAGATGTAAGTTATAAAATAAAAATTCTCAGAAAAATTGATAACCCCAAAGAGAAAGTGAAAGCTCTCAACGATTTTCTCTTTAAGAGGGATTTTGACTTTAAAATAAATGAGAAAGATAAAAAGCTTATCTTTAGTGTTGAAAAGCCTTTTGTAAAAATTATTGAATTATTCAAAGATAAATTTAAGGAAACTCTTGGGTTAGATGTTGAAGTGAATGAAGCTAAAAAAGAAAGTGATAAAAAAAGAAGAAAAGAAAGAAGTTGAAGAAACAAGCAAAAAATAAAATTACTCTCTTATTCAACAATTTCATCTTCGCTAAACCATAATAATATTTCTGTCTTGGCTGCTTCCAGACTTTCAGAGGTATGCACTGCGTTTTCCCAGACACCTGTTTTTGAGTTAATCCTTCCATATCTCCCCCTTATTGAAACTGGGAGAGCTTCTTCAGGATTTGTTGAACCGCAGATTTTTCTTACCTTTTTGATAGCACCTTCTCCTGCATAGACTAAGGCAAAAACTCTTTCAGTATTGTGATATTCTCCCATGATATATTTGATGGTATTCTCAAAAACATGGGGTTTTGATGATTTTAACTGACTATAATGTTTTTCTGCCAATTCTCTTGTTACTTTCACAACTTTTGCAGCAACAATTTTCAGCTTTGTTTCTGATAATGCTGATATGATGTTCCCTGTTAGACTCTTGATAAGCCCATCAGGCTTTATTAAAACCAAAGTTCTTTCATATGCCATATCAGTTTATAAAAAAGTTAATTTAAAAATCTTCTTAAACATCACAATAATCCTTATAAATCTAAATAAATTCTTCCAGGCATGGATGAGTCTTACAACGATAATTCTTCAGAGGTAAAAGAAATTGATAGAGAACTAGCAGAACTTTTGAAAAAACAATCAGCTAAAATAAAAGTAATTGGTGTTGGTGGCGGAGGAAATAATTCTCTGAGCAGAATGAGGGAAATCGGAATCAAAGGTGGTGAACTTATTGCAATTAACACAGATGCTCAGGATCTTTTATACAGCAATGCAGACCAGAAAATTCTTATTGGAAAAGAGTTGACTCAGGGACTTGGTGCAGGAAGTAATCCAAAAGTAGGAGAAGAGGCGGCAAAGGAATCAGAGTCAGATATAAAGAAAAAGATCTCAGGAAGCGATATGATTTTCATAACTTGTGGTTTGGGAGGGGGAACAGGAACAGGTGCAGCGCCTGTTATTGCAGCGCTAGCAAAAAAACAAGGTGCATTAACAATTGGTGTTGTAACGCTCCCTTTCACTATTGAGGGCAGAAAAAGGATTGAGAATGCTATGAATGGTTTGGAAAGAATGGAAGCTATTGTTGATACTTTGATTGTTATCCCTAATGACAAACTTCTTGAGCTTGCTCCAGAGTTGCCTTTACATACAGCTTTCAAAATTGCTGATGAGATACTTACAAACGCAGTGAAAGGAATTACAGAGCTTGTAACAACCTCTGGGCTTGTGAACCTTGATTTTGCTGACATCAAAACTGTAATGTCTGACGGAGGAGTTTCTTTAATTGGAATGGGAGAATCAGACAGTGCAAACAGGGCTATCGAGGCTGTTGAAAAAGCGATTAATAATCCTCTTTTGGATGTTGATATCTCAAATGCATCAGGGTCTTTGGTAAATATTATCGGCGGACCTGATATGAGTCTTGACGAATGCAAATCAATTATTGAAACAATCGGGAACAAGCTAAGTCCTGACGCCAAATTAATCTGGGGCGCGCAGATTTCTGCAGATATGGATAAATCAATACGTGTCCTGCTAATTGTTACAGGAGTAAAAAGTTCACAGATTCTTGGTCATGGCGAAACCCTTGAAAGCATAAAACACAAGGAGATAGAGGAAGAGCTTGGGATTGAGTTCTTTGAATAAAATGAATTTTAATTATATATCTAAAAACTCTGAAGAAACTTCTCAATTAGAAAAAGCAGTAAAATCCTTGGAAGATTCTAATTGTTTTGGTGTTCTCGGTGGACCATGGGATTTTAATGTTAGTTCTGAAGGAAGTTCAGTAGTTTTAACTCCTATTGATCCTAAAACATATTTGGTACTTCATAATCTACATAAAAATGAAAAATTTAAAATTGATAGTGTGGATATCCAACCATCATCTGGAAAATTTAATTTAGAATTCTATCTTTTAGATATCCCTTATATAATCAAATCTCATAACTATTATGATTAAAAAACCTTAAAAACTCCTTATTTTTCTTTAAAACATGGCAAAATTATTCGGTCAAACAAAACCCTTTTATCACAAGTGCAAGAGAGTCTGGCACATTCTCAAGAAGCCAACAAAAAAAGAATACATTATGATTGCAAAAATCTCTGCAATCGGAGTTGCTGCAATCGGAGCTTTAGGATTTATCATCTCATTTATTATGGAAATTTTTAAATGATTTTGAATCAACAGAACTTTTATAAACCCCAATCTTTAAATAATTCTGTCTTCTTCTTAAAAAATTAAGAGTTAAGGAGTAGGCAGGACTAAGATGATTTTTATAATAAAAGTTACGACGAACAAGGAAGAGAAAGCAGTTGATATGATAGCTGACCGTGTACAGAAAAAAGAAATTAATGTTTTTTCTGTTTTAAAACCGCACGGATTAAGAGGCTACATTCTTGTTGAAGCAGAAGATAGGGAAAGTGCAGAAGAAGCTGTTTTTAATTTACCTTATGTTAAGGGAATAATCGGTAAAACAATCAGTTACGAGGAAATAAAAAACATGGTTGAGCCTTCTATCGAGGATATATCAATTAAAGAGGGGGATATTGTGGAAATAATCGGTGCAACGCTTAAAGGAGAAAAAGCAAAAGTTTTAAGAGTTGACAAAAAGAAAGAAGAAATTGTGGTTGCGTTGCTCGGCGCAGTTGTCCAATTACCGGTAACAATAAAAATAGATAACGTAAAGGTTATAAGAAGAGGAAGCGAGGAGGAAGAATGATAGTTAAAATTTTAGCAGAAGGTGGAGAAATGAAACTAGGTCCTGTATTGAGCCAGAGGCTTGGACCAGCAGGGATTCCCTTAAACCAGGTTATTCAGAAAGTTAATGAAGCTACAAAAGATTTTAAGGGAATGAAAGTTCCTGTTGAACTTGACGTGGATCTTTCTACAAAAGAATTTGATATAAAAGTTTTTTCCCCGCCTGTTTCAGAGTTGCTCAAAAAAGAAATTGGTATTGAAAAAGGCTCTGCAACACAGAAAAAAATAAAGGTGGCAAATGCATCTATAGAACAAATAATCTCTGTAGCAAAAACAAAGTTCCCTGATTTATTAAGTAAGGATCTAAAGGCAGCTGTTAAAACTGTTCTTGGCAGCTGTGTAAGTCTGGGAATTCTTATTGAAAGCAAAACTCCTCAGGAAGTAATTTTGGAGATT
>Ga0307430_1003305_pt1 | contig 10075 bp, 14 predicted proteins | sample SalMarWE160130MG_FD_202159 | JGI IMG/M metagenome (GOLD analysis project Ga0307430, IMG submission 202159) | Salt marsh sediment microbial communities from the Plum Island Ecosystem LTER, Massachusetts, United States - WE1603-130 | ecosystem: Environmental > Aquatic > Marine > Intertidal zone >... | reverse complement strand
TGATTATTGTGCGGTCAACCCTCAGCAAGACGAGGCATAAGTATTTCACCTTCCTCATAAGCGAGGGCTGCACCTACCTGAAGGAGTATTTAGAGGAACGTTTGAGGTCTGGGGAGGAGTTAATGCCCGAGAGTCCACTCATGGCCCACGAACGGCCAAGGGCAACCACCCGGAAGTTCGTGATGACAAGGAAGATAACGCACCTCATAAGGATGGCCATGAGAAGGGCGGGGGTCTACAAACGCCCCTACGTCTTGAGGGCATATGCGGAGACCCAGCTGATCATAGCCGAGTCCAAGGGAAAGATAAGCTATCTATACCTCCAGTTCATGGCCGGCCATAAAGGCGACATCGAAAGCCGATATAGCACCAACAAAGGGATACTGCCCGAAGAAATGATTGAGGGTATGCGGAAATCCGTCAAGGATTGTGAGCCTTTCCTTGGCACAACGGCGCAAGAGCTGGACCAGAGCACAGTGGTGAAAGAGGCGAAAGTAGAGGCGCTGAAGAGCATAGCAAAGAGCCTCTTAGGCATCGACCTGTTGGAGGTCAAAGTTGCGAAAGAGAAGGAACTGGAGAGAGAGCTGAGCCGGGACGAGGAGATAGAGCTCTTCGAAAATGAGATAAAGAAAACGAGGGAAAGCCAAAGTGATCCACAAATCATGGTGAGAGAGGAGGAACTAGATGGTTACCTTGCGGATGGCTGGCAGTTCGTAAGTGTCCTGCCTTCCCAGAGAATACTCGTTAAGAAATGATCCACGCCAGCACCCTTCAAACTAGTCGGGTGAGTGCTTTGACAAGTTTCTCCTTCTTTTTATAGGCGTCATCGTTAATCTTCTTGATGAGTATATTACACACTTCCCTGTAGCAGTTGATCACCTCGCTGATAGAGAGATCAATAAGCTCATGTTTCAGTGTTTTCAAAGACTCTCCTATTTCAGCATCATATATGTATACAACATCGCCGAGAACCTCGCCGGAAAGGGGTTTCCCACAGGACTGTTTAGCGTGGCCCGGAAGCCACTCTATCTTCAAATCATAACCTAAGCCCAACAGGTTTTTCAGGCGTTTCATCTCAGCCTTGAGTCTGACGTACCCGTTTTTGTAGCAAGAAGAACTTTTACTGGGCAGTTGGCTACACATAAATAGTTACTCCAATCTTTCACATCTCCCACGAGCCTTCGCTCTGTAAACCAGAAAGCTCCTGAGCGCCCTGAGAAAGCTCTCCAGCATGTCCCAAACCGACCTCGCTTGGCGTTGAAAAACCTGCTCTCTGGTTATGCGTATCAGCTCAAGCAGTTCAACGACGGCATACCGATCCACGCGTCACCCCTCAGGCTCCTAGTCTTCCTCGCGGCTTTCGCTCTCCTGTTTGTGGATGTTGATCGCGAATCCCTTCTCTAACACTCCGTAAAGGCGTTTATTGTAGAGGCTGTATTCTTCTTCGGTCATTATGATGTGATGTTCACTCTTGAACTCTGAGTGAAAGAGCCTTCCTAGTCGTTGTAGTTTTTGTCTTCTAGATTCGAATAAAAAGTCGACATCGATGCCATTCCCCCACTTCTGTATAGCCATTAAGATACCTCTCGACCAATCTCTTTCGATCGCTCGATCGCCTCACGAATTTTTTGGCGGAGATAGGCGCTCATCGTGGCAAACCCTAGGGTTTGCGTTGCAGCTTTGAATCTTCGACGCTGACTTTCTGTGACATTCACATGGATTTGTGGCATAATTCAATCACCTACGACTCTGACTCTCCTTAGTTTGAAGTCTGAGAGCCTTCTTAGTCTCCTCCGGGTAGAAACGTAAAGAAGCCAACTCCTTGTGTATCGCTCTTCTAGTTAAGCTGCTTAAATCCTCGCCTCTAAGTTTGTATACTTTCTCTAGCAGTTCACGGTCTTGTGGGTCTAGTTTCACACCAATTGTTGTGGTTAACATCGTCTATCAACGTAAAATATATTAACGCGTGCTAATTACTTTTGTTCAGAAGGGATTTTTCGGATTTGCTTCTGATGGTTAAGGTATACGACCGGACTCGGTGGAATAATAACCCAAAACTTGAAGTGAAGATATTTCGGAGACTTGAGGATGGCAGCAAAACATTCGGCCAACTTCTTGAAACGTTGGGCTGGGGAACTCAGACCCTGACTAACTACTTGAAGAACTTGGGCGATAAAGGCTGTATAGAAAGGAAGAAACGTGGACGAATCGTCTTTTACACTCTTATACAGTCCAACGCCGATGTGAGGCAGATGCTGGGATGGGATTGGCTACCAAGCGCTGATGTGAGGATCCATAAACGTGTGGAACTAGACAAGTTGAATGAGGAACAATTCATCGCCTCTTGGCTCAACTCGATAAAATTTACCTTTTTAAATATCATACAAATCTACATGTTAATAGGCAAAAAGACAAAAGAGCCTGACAAGGAGACGAAATCCATTACAACGATGCGCAACTTTCTAGAAGGATATGTCTCAGACCTAGCGGATACGATTACCTTTAACGGAGAGGTTATGGCTAAAGAAATAAAGCTTGGGATACTTAACCCTGAGAGAATATGGGAAGCTCGCAATAAGTTGTTGAAGCAGATAAAAAATGAGATCATGAGTTTTTAATTCTTGAATGCAAATCTTGGTAAACAACCACCGAAGATGAACAGGTAATGCTTGAACTGTTCCAAAAGAATCTTGCTGGCATCGATATCTCTGAAACATTTGCAAAGGTTGCCATAGAAGAGTTGCTTCTATAAAGGCTGGCCTCAAGATTCACTTGTGTGAAGAACACTATAAAAAATGGAAACAGAGAACAGATACTGTGTGCGCTAGGCTGTTTAGAAATTGCTGTAAAAATGGTTTTAAATCAGTTTTTGTGTTTTCGGGTTTGTTTTGGTGTTCTTTTGTATGCATGTTTTTAGGGATTGCGGGACATAGACGAAGCTTTCAGCGAGGGCGGTGGACCCGTTATTCATCGTTTTTGGTCTTCCAGACCGCGCCAATATATCTGCACACGGTGATAATTGGTTTTTTCATTTCATGACGAGCAAATCCTTCAAAAAGAAGCAAAAAATGCCATCTGACTTGCATATAAAAAAAGCTCAAAAATAACCCTACACCCTCAAAGGAGAATTAAGACCGTTTTTAACCATTTTCTAAGCAGGCTAGCGCGCATTTCCGGCTAAGGAGGATTTTTAGTTAAAAACTTAGATATTGTCAGCCTTGATTAAGAATGAAGACAATATGTGTATTCTTTCGGCTCTTCTGGTGGTGAATCAATCACGGTGGCAAGCTTGCCTGCTTGAGATATATTCTTGAATCCAGGTGGTATCTTATACCACTTGCCATCTAATGGGCTACCAATTCTCGCTTTGCTCTTAACATAAGTCGTTCCATCCGGGGCAGTTACCTGACTTCTCTTAGTTTCCCTCACTAAAAGGGGGTTTCTTACAAAGCTCTCTATGTAATCTAACCATGCAGACCCTCCGAGTCTAAGAAGGACATTTCTCAAGGAATCTTGGAATCTTTGTGAGCCAACATAGCTCTGAATCGCCTCACTTGTTGGACATTTTCTTATAGGAAGCTTTTCAGGTTCTACTTTCTGTACAGGACACTCAAACTTTACATGTATTATCGGTTCTTTGAGGGTAACGTGTTTCTTAGCAGCTATAATGGACCACTGGATCTTTGTTGTCAATTCCAAAGTCACATCGGGAAAAATTGGGCAAGAATAAAAATCTTTGAATGTTGTCATCAATATCCAACTTTACGTATAGGGATACTGTTAAGTTATTTGTCATGGCTGGTAAGCTTTTCGTAAAGAAGCTAAAAATATAAGGCGAATCTAAAGAGGAAGATTAATCGTTCCTAACCCCACATTTTTATTTTTAAAGTATGAGAACCGAAAGGCTAAAGTCCTAAAAACTTCCCCAATTCTCTTCGTATCTCTTTTGCCTCTTTATCATCTAAACCTTCTAAGCAGTCATAGAACATTTGTGAAAGCTTGCGTTCATCTATGTCCCACGATTGTGTCGCATGTGAAAAGAATCCCTGAAGAGTCTTTTCTCCCAAGAAAACATCGTAAATCTCACGTTCAAATTCCATACGTCTTTTCAGAAGCGTAGCGATCCATCCCTTTTCGCCCAGATCAGGACCGCTTGGATATTCACCAGGTCGTGGAAGAGCTGTTAGCTTTTCTGCAACACATCTTGTAAACGACACCATTTGGGAATCTACTCCTTTTGTAGGAGATATATGCCTATATTTTTGAATCAGTTCCTTATCGTAGGCAGGATCTTTATGAGAATCAAAATGAGTAATATACTTTTCAATTGAAACTTCCAAGCCACACCATGGGCACTTAATTTAGGACAACCCCAAAATAACAATAATTGCTATTAATAAATAAGTTTAACTGCCAACCGATAAGTGAACAGAACCTCGGCCAAAAGACTTGAACGTCTTGCTGTGACAAATAACTTAACAGTATCCTTAAACCATTAAGTTTTTAAGTTTGCGATAGACATCAAGAATTTTCTTTAATTGTTTGTGGACGAATTCGTTATGTGCCATTGATTCCTCCAGCATGTTTAGTATAGGCTTCTTTTCTTTTTTGGCACCAAGTTTTTTTGCTCCGCATTTGTCGAAGTGTTTTAGGTATTGTGGAATAGTTCCTTTCCAGTTACACCACGGGCAATGTATAGTAATCACTTTTTGGTCCTTCAGCACAGGTATCAACTCATAATAGTTCTTTCAAATTGCTTTAAAACTTTCGGGGAAATGTTATTATTTGACACAAAGTAGACATAAAGTAGACATATAATAGACATGTAGGCAATAAAAATATATTAAACATGTCACACACTTTCACTTAGAATGAAAATGGTTGTTCCCGTTGAAAACCTTGAGTGGTTGAGAGACAAATTCAAAAGCAAAGGCTACAATTCGCTCTTGTTAGAATGGAGAATCCAAAAGATCTGTGGCGGATATTCACGGCTTACGGTCAGGCAACTTTTCTATATTATATGTTCAAGATTCGCGAAGGACTACCCTGCGACACGAAATTTCTACAAAAAAGTCGTTTACCACAGCACTAAAATGAGAAGAGTAGATTTGGATCTTGCTCGCAAATTCCGTGATCCAACCAGAGAATTCACAACGCCACCACTTGCGTACAAGAAAGTTGTTGTTTTTGTTGAAAAAGACTCTATCAAAAATTTCATCTCAGATATTGCGGCGGGTTACAGACTACCCATTCAGGTCCTAAGAGGATACGGCAGCCTCACTTGCTTCCAGAAAGCACTTGCCCGAGCCAAGAAAAAAGGCGTAGAATTAATTTTATATCTCGGCGACCTAGACCCGTCGGGCATTGATATTCAACGATGTATGGAAGGCGAAATGGATTCTGGTCTTGGCGCCAAAATTGTGAGAATAGCAATCACCTGGTCCCAAGTGAGGAGACTGAAGCCGCCGAGCCGCCGCGTGAATCTTAAGGATAGCAGAGCAAAAAAATTCATCGAATTACATGGAGACCGATGCTATGAAATTGAAGCCCTGCGTCCTAGAACTTTAAGGCGTATCGTGGAGGAAGGCTTCAAAAAGTATCTTCCAGCCGATTTTCTGGCTGCGGCCAAACGAATGGAAGTTGCCGCGCGCGCAGTTAGACCCGTAACGGAAAAGTTCAGAAGATTGCTGGAAAAGGAGGCTTTCAAACTTGCTAATCTAGGCTGGAGCCCAGAGGATATTCGCAGAGAGCTCACAAAAAAATATGGAAGATAAATGAGGGATAAATTTGACAACCAAAGCTTGTCTTAAAGAACTCATACACTATATGTCAGAAGAAACCAATCTACTGCCTAAAACCAGAAAAAACGAACTCCTAACCACTCTACAGGAAAGGTAGTGGAAATTCGAAAAAATCACAGGCGTGAAGTAAATGCCGGAAATAACATTGCACTCTAAAGTGGTTCATATAGCTGAAGCCCTAGATCTTCCAAAAGACGCAAAAATATTCTACATTCAATACATCAACCGGAACACCTTACAAATTTTTTACACGACATCACGCATAACATACGCAGAACAATTAGATATGGGACGCCCCTGAGGCTTGTTACACTATGGATAATGAGGAAGATCAAGAGCTAGAACAGTACGTTTCGCAGCACAAGGACGAGTCATTAAGAAAGATTCAGAAAGGACTGGAGAAAAAGTTTGGATGCACCAAAAGCACCAAATGGATCACACCGAGAAGAGACGCAGCTCTCTTAGCCGAAAGCATCATAGACGAAGAGGCTGAGATCCCGGAAGAAGAGGTCCCCCAGGAGTCCCCCGAAACAGAGGAAGACCCAGAAATCATTGCAATAAACAAGGATATCAAGAAAATTAATTTAGAGACAAGGCGTAAGGAAGCTAAAGAAAAACGGCAAGATGCAATGAATAGACTTGCACTAAAGGAACAGGGAGCAAAAAACATCAAGGATCTTAGTAATGCTCTTTCATTATGTAGAGTGCTTCGTAAGACGGATCGAAAGTTTACTTTACTTCTCAAGGAAAGACTGAAAGTAGCATTAGAAAAAGCAATTCCCACTTGGGTTAACAACGCAAAATGTCGTGAATGCGACGGATATTTTCTTTGGAGATACACACCAGGATTATCTGACAAGTACGTGAGATGCTTTGTTTGCCAAGAGGAATATACATTAGAAGATTAATCTGATCTAAGCTGTTTCCTTGTTTCAATCCATGTTTCTTTTTGGAGGAAACAGGTGTTTCCTTGAAATAGGTTTCTTTCACCAGAACAACCCTGTTTTAGGGTTTGTTTCCCTGTTTCCTCAAAAAATTATATAAATAAATGTGATAACTACGTGAAACACCATGAAAATCAACATACCATGCACGACTATGCCCATGACAACGCCCTCGAAACAACACTGCCTAACATCTTAAAAGGAAACAGAAACGTTTCCCAGAAACACCAAACCAAAAAACAAAAAGCCTTGTTTGGTCTAGACCAAACTATTTTTTTCGGCAGTTTTTTGGCGTTTTAGCGTTTAAAGGCTAAATTAGGCTTTGTTTTTTTGGAGTGGCTGGCTTAAAGCGGTGTTTTTTTTAAGACTCCCTTCTCCCTATATGCTACCCTAAGTTATGTGTGTCGCATGATAAGAAACTAATATGATTCATTTATATCTATTCAAACAGACACCTAAACTCTAGGACAGACATTAGGTAAACCCCTCTAAACTGGCTCTCTTAGACTAGTCACTACCGCTGGCAGGCGCTTTAGGCGGAAAAAAGTGGGATTTAGGTATATGGTCCTAATTCTTAATGTTTAATACTTCCAATTTCCTACAAACTAAAAGTGAAAGCCGTCTGGGTAGTTTTTGGAGCCAACAAATTTTTGTCCGGTCTTAGGTATAATCCAGTTTGTTGAAATGGTGCTACATTGTTTTAAACATGATGGTCTGGTGTAGGGAAGAAGGCTGTTTCCCAGCATGTTTCTTTTTTGGTATTCACGGTGCATGTCACGGCTTTTAATAGTTTGTCTAATGTTTAGCTTACTCTTAATTCTTAAGATTTCTTTCTGTGGGATTTCTATTAGACATAATGAATCGGGGTTTTTCAGAAGTGTTTTTACATCTTCGAATAGTTTTTTAAACTGTGATAGTCCTTTTTCTCCCTCTGGTACAATAACACGAATCTTTTGTAACCCTTGAAAACGAAGCAAATATCTTAAACATTGACCTATGCACCTGTCTAACTGGTCAGTTCGCAAATAACCATTCCGCTGAAAACTTGATTTCACCTCGAACAGATATTTTTCTCCCTTTTTCATAGTTAATATGTCGGGAACCAAGTCTATGTTTTTATGAGGATCCGTGATTTTGTATCCCTGTTCTTCAAGGTAGCATTTAGCGATGGCTGTAAATTTCTTTTCTTTCATGTTTGTTTCCTTCCTCAAAAAAAGATTAGAGTTTTTCTGTTTTGATTAGATTCCCTAGTTTTGATAGTGCCTCACAAATGATCTCATTTGCTTTATCCAATGTTGATGCTTCATAGTCTGGTTTTAGAATTTTTTCATATGCTCTGATGAGTTGTCCCATCCAGCTCTCAGATCGAATCTTTGTATGCATGCTTTTCATCCTCAAAAAAAGAGTGAAAAGTTTTGCGTAATTCAAACTTTTTATACAATGTCGCAATTTATGCCAGAGAAGTCAATCGTGTGCAAATATTCTTTCGACTTTTTTATCAAGTATTGTTGTTAACCAAATTCTCAGGTCGATTACTTTCCTAATGGATGCCTCGAAGTTTTCCTCTTCCATCCAATTATGGTAGAAATTAGCATGCAAAGACTCGGCTGCGTTAACCCAGTCAATTTTTTTGGAATCACCTTCAGCAAGTTCTTTCATAAGCTGCACAAGTTGCTTATGTTTTCCAACTTTCTTTCCGTAAAAAAGACCTATTGCAGAAGCTATCTTAGTTATGGACCCCCAAAGGAGTTCGCTTGCTTTAACAAAATCTCTTTCGCGATAACGTTTCTCAAAATTACTATACAAATGGTCTTCCTCAAGTCTTTTTTTGTGAACTTGAGAGAGAATTTGTTCTAAGTTACTCATGGTTTATCTTATCCGCGAATGTCTGCTTTTGGGTATATTTTTTCGCTTTTTCCTGTCTCCTTATGAAGGATTTCTGTGAGTTTGATTTCAACAAGATAATCACCTTTTACTAGTCCCCAATCCCTGAAATGTTGTTCCCAATCAGACCTTGATATAAAAAGTCGGTCATAACCTACGGCTATATCTAGAATTAGTGTTACCTCCAAACCACTAAGTTCTGAAATTGCAGTACCATCTCTCTTTGTCACTGCTATTATTTTGCCTTTAATTTCACAATCACTAGCTAGATTATAAGGCTCGGAAAGTTTGAATGGGTCAACATTAATAAAATGTCTATATGCACCTTCAGGAATAGGACCATACGCCATTATGGTATACGCCGAAACAGTAAGAGGCATTAACACACCTTCTTAAGTTCCTATGCTCCAGACTATTTATAAAGATTCATACACGTGCGCTAGGCTGTTTAGAAATTATGGTTGACTTTGGGTTGCTGTGTTTTTTCGAGTTTCTCTGTTGTTTTTCTTCTGTTTGATGCGCTATTTCTGTCTGTGATACAGAGTTCTGGACTGGTTTCTTGGTTTTCTTTGATGGTTAACTCTATCTTAACGATTTCTTTTGTCTCTTCTTGGTTTCATTGGGTTGTGTAGTGTTTGATGCTGCGGATGAGGCTCGGTTTGTGTTGCCTGACAGCTGCCAAAGCTACGACTAACATGGCTGAAAAGCTTAGGCAGGCATGTATGAAAGCCTGTTCCAGTCCTCTAACTCTTAAGTGGTCTAGGAGAAGCCACTCTTTGGCTCTGCCAAACAGCCTTTCAACGCTTACTCGTTTCCTGAAGAGGTTAACTAGGCGTTTGGCTCCGTGGACAACGAAGTCGCGTCCAACCTTTATCCCATTCTTAATTCTGGAGCTTCTCCTGTAGGGTATAACTGGTTCAGCACCAAACTCCTCAACAGTTTCCCTGACCTTTGCCGAGTCGTACTGGGCGTCAGCCAAAACGGTTTCAAAGCATACTCCCTGTTCCATCAGCTTCTCCAGCAACGGTTTAGCAAAGAGCTTCTCGTTCATGTTGCATGGCGCAACCGTGAATGCCATGGGCAATTCACTGCCTGTGCAGCATGCCATATGCACCTTATAGCCGAGAATGAAACCTCTTCTAGCCCTTCCAACCCGAGCGTCAGGGTCGCTTTTGCCTGTTTTGTTGTCTAGACTTCTTTGGCTGTAAGCTTTGATGGCTGTACCGTCCAAGGCAACGACTTCGCCCTTAACTGCTCTCCTCTTCAACAGCTGTCCTAGCAACAATGAAAAAACTTTCTCGTATCCGTCTCCGCCAAGCCTACTTCTAAATTGAGTGAACAAACCGTGGCTGGGTGTCTTTTGTTTGAAGCCGCAGGCTTTAGCTGCTTTTCGGTTCCTTTTCAGCAGTAATGCTAGTCTGCGATCACTTGGAACACGCCATAGAT
>Ga0307430_1003301_pt1 | contig 10081 bp, 9 predicted proteins | sample SalMarWE160130MG_FD_202159 | JGI IMG/M metagenome (GOLD analysis project Ga0307430, IMG submission 202159) | Salt marsh sediment microbial communities from the Plum Island Ecosystem LTER, Massachusetts, United States - WE1603-130 | ecosystem: Environmental > Aquatic > Marine > Intertidal zone >... | reverse complement strand
AATCCCGGTGCGATGCAATTTGCAGTAATATTTTTTTTGCCGACTTCCCGTGCGACCGACTTGGTCATGCCGATAAGCCCAGCCTTGCTGGCCGCATAGTTGCTTGAGCCGGCCTGTCCCATTATTCCCGCAACGGAGCTTAAGTTTATTATCCGGCCGAATTTGTTTCTGACCATCGACCTGATGGCAAAGGTAGTTGCTATAAAAGCGGCACGAAGGTTGACATTGATGACCTTGTCAAAATCATCTTCTTTCATTTGCATCATCAGTTTATCACGAGTAATGCCGGCATTGTTCACTAAGATTCCGATTCCGCCGTATTCGGAAGCCAGAGACTCAAGTACCTCCGTAAGTTCTTCCGTATTAGTTATATCCACACATTTAGTTATGACCGTAAAGCCGGCTTCTTTTACAACGTCCTCAAGTGCGCTAAGCTGCTCGGCATTTATATCCAGCCCGGCAACGATTCGGCCCTGCTTGAGTAATTCAAGAACAATCGCCCGGCCTATCCCTCGGGCGGCACCGGTTACAACAGCCAGTCTTTTTTCCGACATCCTTTTAATCTCCCGATATTGCGCATTTCATACTTCGCATCTTGTACAAATCCGAATATCGAAATTCGAAATCTCCATCCTCCGAAGTAGAACTTCTACGAAAGACGGGCGAAACAATCTCAAAATCCATAATTCAAATGTCCTAAACCTTAAGTTTTGAATTTTGTATTTCGGTCATTTGAATTTGTTTAGTATTTCGTGCTTCGAATTTCGTATTTTATCTTTCATATTTTGCTTCACAACTCTTTTATTGATTGCAAACTACTTATATTGACGACCTTTATTTTTCTGTTGATTCTTCGCATCAGTCCTGTCAAAACCCTGCCGGGGCCAATCTCGTAAAACTTCTGGACTCCATCGCCTACAAGTCGTTCCATACATTTTTGCCACAGAATAGGACAAGTCAACTGCTTTATCAGGCCTTCTGCGACTTTTGGGCTTGATTCGTAATAATCAGCGTTAATATTTGCAATAGTTTTGATTTTTGACGGCTCTGAAATCTCACAATTTGACAACGCTTCTTTAAGGGCCTCGGCCGCATTGGACATCATTTCCGTATGAAAAGCGCCTGCCACTTCTAAGTGCACAGCCTTTATAGCGCCGTACTTTTCCGCTAACCGTTCGGCCCGTTTGCAGGCCGATTTGCTGCCGCTTACTACAATCTGACCCGGGCAGTTGAAATTCACAGGCGCGAGCAATTCGCCTTCGGCGGCCTCGGCACAAAGCTGACGAACCCTCTCTTCGTCAAGGCCTATGATGCTGACCATCGCCCCTTCGGTGGCGTCAGCCGCCGCCTGCATTGCCTGGCCTCGCTTCTGCACAAGGACAAGTGCATCCTTGAAACTAATCAGCCCAGCGGCATAGAGGGCGCTATATTCACCAAGGCTGAGACCTGCTGTTACATCCGGACTTATAGTACTTGTGGCAGGGTTTGTCCTGAGAACCTCCAATATGGCCGCGGAAGTTACAAAAATCGCAGGCTGCGAAATCGTCGTGCTGTTTAATTGTTCAGCAGGGCCTTCAAAGCAAACTCTGCTCAGGTCAAATCCGACAATATCATTAGCTTTTTGAAAAATCTCTGCCGCAACCGGAAATGACTGTGCGATTTCGGCGCCCATCCCTACCACCTGAGCACCCTGTCCTGGAAATAAAAAAGCTGTCTTCATAATTCGTATTTCGTGAATGCGTGAATGTGTTTATGTGTGAATGAGCCGATGCGTTTTTGATAAGGACGGGAATTTCACATTTACTCATTTACTTATGTTCTCATCCACGCAATTAAAACTCAACCACGTTTGCTCCCCACGTCAATCCTGCACCGAAGGCGACTAAAATGACAATATCGCCTCGTTTGATTTTTCCCTTCCTGACGCAATCATCAAAGGCGATTGGCACCGAAGCCGCTGAGGTATTGCCATACTCGTTGATATTTAAAAAGACCTTTTCAGGCGGCATGTTTAACCGCTTGGCTGCAGACTCAATAATCCTTGCATTCATCTGGTGTGAGATGAGCATCGCAATATCATCAGTGGTCAAATTACAATGGTCCAGACAGTGGTTAACAGTTTCAACGATTCGCCGAATAGCCTGCTGATAGACTTCTCTGCCACGGATTTGCATATAAATTTTCTTTGGGTCTTCTAACTTTTTGTCTGGCGGATAGCGAGAGCCGTACGCCTGGCAATTCAATGCTTCCCAGCGGTTCCCATCTGAATGCATCGTGCTGTATAGAACACCCTTGCGTCCGTCACCACTTTTTTCAAGCACAACCGCACCGGCCCCATCTCCAAAAAGGACACAGCTTGTCCGGTCAGTCCAGTCGGTAATCTTAGTCAAAGTTTCGGCACCTATTACGAGGGCATTCTTAAATCGGCCGCTTTCTATAAACTGTTGCACAATGGATATACCATACACAAAACCACTGCAGGCGGCGGCCAAATCGAACACCCATGCTTTCTTTGCCCCTAAAGTCCGCTGCACAAAGGAGGCCGTCGATGGAAAGACCATCTCCGGCGTAATAGTAGCTACAATAATAAGTTCGATGTCACCGGCGTCAAGATTCGTTTCGGCTAAAGCTCTTTTGGCCGCTTCCTTGGCTAAAAATGCTGTGCTTTCATTGTCGGCAGTGATATGTCGAACCTTGATACCGGTGCGGGCAGTAATCCATTCGTCCGAGGTATCCATCATCTTTGCAAGTTCTTCATTCGTTAGTGTTTTCGCCGGCGCAAATGAGCCGTAACCGGTGATGACTGCATGGTAGGGGGGGGACTGACCGTTAATCAGCTTATTCATCAGTGGTCCTTACGCAAGTATCCGAAAGATATTCAACGATCTTATTGTTTATTTTTTCCGTGTGGAAATTTTTGGAGGCCAGAATTGCATTTCTTATGGTTCTACTTTCGCTTGCGCCGTGACAAATTAGTGCTGTGCCGTTAACGCCTAACAAAAGCGCACCGCCATAGGTATTATAGTCGTATTTCTTATAGATTCTTTTCATCACATGCTTAAACTTCATAGCAAGTCGGAATTTTTCCTCCATAAGCTCATACTTTATCGCCTTAAACAGGCCGTCAACAAGGCCCTCAGTAAGTTTTAGAATCACATTGCCGACAAAACCTTCGCAAGTTACAACGTCACAAGTACCATCGAAAATATCTCTTCCTTCGATATTCCCGACGAAGTTCATATTCGAATCGGATTTCATCAGCTCCCGCGCCTTTTTTACGACCTCATTACCTTTTGCGTCTTCGGCGCCGATGCTCATAAGCCCAACCCTTGGGTTTTTAATCCCAAGCAGATGTTTTGAATATACGCCTGCCATAACACCATATTGATAAAGATGTATCGGCTTACAGGCAATATTGGCGCCCACATCACATATTACTACGGGGCCTCCAGGAGTGGGAAATACAACCGCTATCCCCGGCCGATTAACACCGGACAGATTCCGCATCCTCATTTGGAAGGCGGCAACACAAGCACCGGTATTACCAGCAGAAATGACCGCATCAGTCTGCCCCCTTTTGGCTAATTTGGCAAGAACAGCGATTGAGCTTTTGGGTTTCTTTCGCAGAGTCTCTATCGGCACCTCGTCCATACCGATAATGTCGGGAGCATGAAGCACACTAATCGTTCCTTTGCGCGAATTAAAGGAGCGTAACTGTTCTTGTATTATCTCCTCGGGACCTACGAGTATCAGCTTGTCATCCTTATCGAGCAGCTCAACTGACTCCAGCACACCGGCGATGATCTCATCCGGTGCATTGTCGCCTCCCATTGCATCAATTGCTATTCGCATTTCTTAGCTGCTTTCCTCTTTGCCGAGCTTCAGCGTGATTTTTGGGTTAACGTAACCACAGTTTTCACACGCCGCGTGCGGCAGCTTGGGCTGGTCACATTTCTTACAGATCGAATAGTTTACAGCCTTTAGACGATGATGGCTGCGACGAGTACGTGTCCTGCACTTACTGGTCTTCTTCGTAGGTAACATTCTCAATAACTCCAAAAGTTCATTTAATATTAATACTAAAGAAACAGCTTAAATAGTGAACCAGCACCACTTTGTCAAGTCAAATCTAACTATTCACCAATATTTAGCCGATGGATATTTCATAAGATTTTTCGGTTTTTATCTTGAAAATGACTGAGGATATGTTATTTTGTAGATAAGGTAGGGTATGTTGTGCATACCATTTCTGTTGAGGAGATTTCATAATGCTTACGTATCATAAGCTTTTTTGGAGGATATAATCCAAATGGCGTTCAATCAACGAGATTTTCGTAAATACAAGCCTAAGCCACTGAAGGTGCGCAAATTGTGTGGCGAAAAAATATTAACAACTTTTGAAAGGGCAGTAAAATGAAAAGAACAATTTCAATCGTATTGGTTTTGGCATTGGGCTTGGCTACCGAGGTTGCGAACGCAGATTTCACCTTCAGTACACCCACGAATCTTGGGCTACCGGTCAACACTCTGGCTAGCGACGGTAGCCCGCACATCTCGCCTGACGGTCTGGCGTTCTTCTTTTCTTCGGGCCGGCCTGGCGGCTTAGGTAATAGCGACATATGGGTTACAACGAGGGCGAGCCTCTCCGACCCATGGGGAGAACCGATGAATCTTGGAGGAACGGTCAACAGCTCTGCTGACGACTGGGCGCCGAGTCTCTCGCCAGACCAACTGGAGCTGTTTTTCACCTCTAAGCGACCCGGCGGTCCGGGGGGGTTTTCCGACATATGGGTGACCACACGAGCAACGAAAGAAGATGACTGGGACAGGCCGGAGCCTCTTGGCCCCAACATAAACACTTCGGATTTTGATGGTCACCCCAGTATCTCCTCCGACGGCCTGGCGTTTTTCTTTTGCACCTGGACTACTGGTACCGCGCGGCCTGGCTTCGGCAGTAGCGACATATGGGTTACATCGAGGCCGAGCCTCTCCGACCCTTGGGCAGAACCGGTGAATCTTGGAGCAACGGTAAACAGTTCAGCCTTCGAGGGCGAACAGGACATCTCGGACGACGGGCTGTGTCTCTTCTTCAGCGGCGATCGGCCAGGCGGCTCAGGTGGTGCAGACATTTGGGTGACGAGACGGGCGACAATAAATGATCCCTGGGGCAACCCTGTCAATCTGGGGTCAAAAGTCAATAATTCAGGTACCGACGCTATGGCGGATATCTCAAACGACGGCTCTGTCTTGTTCTTTGCGTCTGACCGGTCCGGCGGGTATAATGTTTTCGACATATGGCAGGTGTCAATCGAGCCAGTCGTTGACTTTAACGGCGACGGAATTGTCGACTGTGCCGACATGTGTGAAATGGTTGACCACTGGGGCACGGATGAGCAATTATATGATATCGGCCCGATGCCCTGGGGTGACGGCATAGTCGATGTCCAGGACCTGATTGTCCTTGCTGAGCATTTGTTTGAGGGAATTCCACCGGTTGAATCTGAAGAGGTCAATGTCGATGAGGATAATGACGGCAGCCAGGTTGAGCTTGAGCAGGGTCAGATACTTGTCGTTACACTGGAATCAAATCCCACCACCGGGTATCGATGGGAGGTAGTTGAAACACAGGAGTCTATCCTGGAGCAGATGGGCGAGGCGGAGTTCAAGCCATCCCAGACAGGTGAGCCGCCGCTTATAGGCGCGGGTGGCTGGGAAATATTCCGTTTCGAGGCCATAAGTGCAGGCCAGATGACTCTCAAACTCGGCTATCAGAGACCATGGGAAGAAGGTGTAGAGCCTATAAAAACCTTTTCCATTCAGGTAGTAGTAAACTAATCCGACAGAGGCATATAACAACGATAATTGGTTAATTAGTTTATTGGTTAATTGGTTAATTGACCACTCACCACTCACTATTTAACTACTCACCAATTTTATGTTTTATGGGGGCGGGTCAATCTCGCTTTTGGCAGCGGATTTTACGTGAGGTTCACTCTATCGCAAATTTCTTTTGATGGCTTTGAGCTGGTCTTTGGAAACCTCCACCCCCAATTTCTCGGTAATTTTTATATGTTTCCAGGCCAAATCGTACTTCTTCAACTGATAATACCCAAGAGCGAGTCCGTAATGCGCATCACCGTTTTCCGGTTCAATCTCGACCGCCCTTAAATATTCAGCTACCGCCTGCTCGTAATTCTCATTATTGGAAAAGGCTGCCCCAAGATTATAATGAATCATAGCTTCATCGGGATTTATCAGAACAGCTTTTTTATACTGCTCGATAGCCGCATCATATTTCTTCTGTCCAAAATAGGCACTGCCCAGATTTACAAGTGCTGCTAACATATCAGGTTTAACAGCTAACGCACTCTTGTATGCCAAAATTTCATCGTCAACAAAACCCAGCTTGCTGTAACAAAGCCCCAAACCGTAATGGGCATCAGCAAAATTCGGGTTAATCCTCAATGCCTTTTGGTATTGAGATATTGCCTGCTCATAATTGCCCATCTGGTCGTAAACATTGCCTAACTGGCTGTAATAGGAGGCGTCTTTCGGCTCCAAGGTAATTGCCTGTCTCAAGCGCATTATCGCCTGCTCGAATCTTTCCTGTTTGCAATAAGCTACAGCTAAGTTCTTGTACGCATCCGGCAAATTGGGGTCAAGCCTAAGCGACCAGAGATACTCGGAAACCGCGTAGTTCAACCAACCTTTTTTATAATTTGAATCTTGAATCTCGGACTTTCGAAGATATGCGTTTCCAAGGTTGTTGTGTGTCTTGGCATCGCTCAGGTTGATTCTCAATGCCACCTTATATTCGCGTATCGCATCGGCAAGCTGTCCCTTTTCAAGGTAAATGTTACCCAAATTCGCCCGGGCTTCGGATAATGTCGGATTTATCTCTACTGCTCGTTCAAGCGCCAGCAATGCAGACTCCTTATTACCTACATCATCGTAGCTGTTCCCAAGATTATTAAAGAAACAGCCTAACGTTTGAATCTTATTCAGATTCTTCAAATAAATACTATCGTTGCTGCCTTGGGGCACCTTGAACATATTTATATAGTGCTCATCAGGAGCGGTTCGGCCTTTGCTTGTTGTTTCAATATTGAATCGTCTTCTGCCGTCGTCATATCTGACAAAAAAATGCCCCGGTACAACCACGCCATACAAAGGCAGACCAAGTCGTTCTGCTAATGAAAGATAGAGAATTGAAAGGCTCAGACAATACCCGCGTTTCTCATCCAGCACAGTGTGCAAAAACAGACTATTTGGGTCCTTTGCCTCTGAAGCTGATTTAAATCCTAATTCGTCGAATAAATACTTGTTTATCACAGGAATCGCTCTGAAGTTTGCATTGAGCCTTTTACGCGTGAGCCTTTCGCGAATTTCCAAAGCCATATCATCTAATCTTGAAATGTATCTTCGCCCGTACACCATGTCACTCCAGCGCTCCGAAACAATCAAAGCGGCGGTTGCCAAATCAACTTCATTTTCTCTCAGTCGAAGAACCTGTTCGATTGACCTTGCATACAGACCTGCCTTGTTCTCATTGGCCAGAGGCTCGTCCCGGCGTCCCAGGACAGCGGGCGTGAAAAACAAAACACAAATTATTACCACAAAAATCTTTTTCATCGGTAAATCTTATCGTCAGATAGGGCCTTGTTGTTTTGTGTTTTCCGCAATAATTATGCTGAAAAACCACTTATTTTAAGCAAATACCTCTTGTATAATATAGATATTGATGTTATTTTGTTCAACGCAATTTTTTTATGCTGGAGAAATACGATGAATACTAAACAAACTATTATATCAGATAACTCATTTGGTTGCTCATTTTTTATGATACGCCGTGCGTTGCCAAGCCCGCCATATACAATGTTTCTACTGCTTTGCGTCCTCACTCTGGGGTCATGCCGCCGCTCAACGCCTTCAGCCCCACCGAACGAACCCAATGTCTCACAAGAGTTGCCCCAGACCGAACCTAACGTCTCGAAAGAACTGCCCCAGATGGAAACCAGCCTTTTCGATGGAAAGTCACTCGGACAGTGGAAAATTACCGATTTTGGCGGCCAGGGCGATGTCTATGTAAAAGACGGCGCGATTTATCTCGAAATGGGCAACGATATGACAGGCGTTAACTGGACCGGGCCGCTGGTCCGAATGAACTACGAAATCACGCTCGAAGCAATGCGGGTTGACGGCAGTGACTTTTTCTGCGGCCTGACCTTTCCCGTCGCCGAAAATCCGTGCTCACTTATCCTCGGCGGATGGGGCGGCGGCGTCTGCGGCCTGTCCAATATCGACTACTACGACGCCGCTAACAACGAGACAACCCAATTTATCTCATTTGAGAACGGCAAATGGTATCGCGTTCGCCTGCGCGTTACACCCGACAGGATTCAAGCCTGGCTCGATGATGAAGAGCTTGTAAACATAGAAACGACTGGCCGAAAAATCGACATCCGGGCTGAGGTGGACCTGTCCCAGCCGCTCGGCATCGCAACCTGGTGTACTTCCGGAGCAATTCGTAATATTCGCCTGCGCAGACTCGAAGACTGACTATAACTTCTACGAGATATTTCACGATATTTTGCCGGTTTTCAGGCCCAGTTCGCTGTTCCTGCAAAAAAAATTCACATTCTTGGGAATTTTCTGTTGACAGACTCATCCCAATCGGACAGACTATTCTCACGACAGGGTGGAGTATTTATGTAGTTTCAGCAATTGACGATCTCTTCTGAGTACGCGCTAAAGCTTTTTAGTTTTTTGGAGGAGATATTCAAAGTGGCGTTAAATCAGCCAGATTTAGTAAGAATAAACTTAAGCCGGTAAAGCTGCGCACAGTATGCGGCTAAAATGAATTTTACTCTTTGTCATCTCGAGCGCATCCTGTCCTGAGTAAAATCGAAGGGTCGAGAGATCTGGCTATGAAAATATCAGGTTTATATTTGCAGCCGGATTCCTCCGCACAGTGTACCCCTTCGATATACTCAGAGCATGCCCTGAGCGAAGCCGAATGGGATCGGAATGACAAACAAACAGAAAGGAGTGTGTGTGATGAAATAAATTGTGAAGTCTTGTATTAGTTCGTAAGAACAATTAGAGGAGAAGGTATGTTAGACAATTTTTAAGGAGATTAATTATGTTTTCACAAATCAGCAGAATTTTAATTGGTTGTATTATTTTAATTGCTTTGAGTGGTGTTTTTCAAACAGCCACTGCCGATCCTGAAGAAGAGATGAGGGCGGCGATGCAGGATATATTAGACGCACTCAATGCCCACGATGTGGCTCAGATGGGCTCGTATTGGACGGACGACATCGTGTACGACTTTGTGCCTCAGCCGCCCCCTCTGAATGGCAAAGAGGGAGTGGCGGCCTTGTTCGGAGGAGTCTTCCAGGGAGTTTCGGATTTACATAGTACTCAGACTCGCATCCTGGTTTCCGGCAATATCATGGTCACCGAGGCTATGACTACTGGAACGCATTTGGGAGAATTGTCAGGAATTCCAGCTACGGGAAACAGTCTCCAACTGGTCCCGCTACATATTTGGGAGTTTGAAGGGGACAAAGTAAAGAAGGTCACGGAGTATTTGGATATGGCGAGCATGCTGATGCAGATTGGCGTCATGCCCTCTGCTGAGCTTGACCCGTCACTTCTGGTTCCTTCCTTCACACTCCCGGAAGCGGAGCCGACCGGGTTGTCTCCCCTGGAAGCTGACGCAGAGGCCCGGTCCCGTTGGAATACCCACGACCTGTCTGTCTATGCCAAGGTAGTCCATCCGGATGCGGAGTTTCTAATCGCCGCGCTTGGGCTTACGCTGAATCGAGATGGTTTCATTGCATCGCAGGAGCTCTACTTCCTGGGATTCCCGGATCTTCGCGTGGAGCCGGTGCGGAGTATTGATATGGGAGATGGTTGGGTGTTGACCGAGGTGTTGTATATAGGCACGCACACCGGTTTGTACTTCGACATTTTGGCCACAGGGCGTCCTATTGAGATCAGAGGAGGATTGCTTTCTCGTTACGATGCGGATGGTCTGCTCAAGAATCTGAACATCTATTTCGACAATCTGACCGTG
>Ga0307430_1003296_pt1 | contig 10093 bp, 6 predicted proteins | sample SalMarWE160130MG_FD_202159 | JGI IMG/M metagenome (GOLD analysis project Ga0307430, IMG submission 202159) | Salt marsh sediment microbial communities from the Plum Island Ecosystem LTER, Massachusetts, United States - WE1603-130 | ecosystem: Environmental > Aquatic > Marine > Intertidal zone >... | reverse complement strand
GCTACTGACCGCCGCATAAAGAATGTCTCATTTAAGGCGTAAAGGGAGCGGCGTCGCTTTCAGGAAAGAACGGAGCAAGCCCTGGTCATCGGCGATCTGCTGCGCGTGCCGCTGGGCGCGCCGACGCAACTGGTCAGCATCAACGGCGGGCCAGTTGGCCAGCGGGTTCATTTTCAGGTACGACCAGAACAGCTCGACTGGGTTGAGCTCGGGGGCATACGGAGGCAGGAACACCGCATGGATCGATTGGCTGCGGCTCTGCAGCTTACCCCACGCGCATCGGTGCACGTTGAGGCGGTCCCAGACCACAACGAGCGGAGCGCCGAGGTGGCGCCGCAGCTGGCGCACAAAGCGCAGCACAACGCCGGTCACGACGTTCTCGTTGGGCAGAAGGCAAAAGTAAAGTCCCAGCTTGCGGCGTCCAGGAGACACCGTCAAGGCGGCGATCATCGAGACGCGCTCGCGAGACCGCGTGCGCTGATAGACAATAGGTGTTTGCCCCACCGGCGCCCAGGTCCGGCGCACCAACGGGGCCATGAGCAGGCCGCTCTCGTCGAGGAAAACGAGGCTGGCCCTCAGCCGCGAGGCGTTTTTTTTACCCGGGGCCACTGCGCGCGAACCCAGCCGCGGATGGCGGCTTCATCGCGCTCGCGGGCGCGGCGCTCGGGCTTCTGCGGACTGAACCCGAGCGAGCGAAGAAGGCGGCTGACATGGTGCGCGTGATAGGTCACCCGCAGACGGCGCCGGATCAGGTCAGCCACCCGTGTGCTGGTCCACAAATCGGTCGGGTAGCCGAAGGCGGTGGCGCCCTCGATCAGCATGCGGGCCAGCTTCTGGCGTTGTTGGGCGGTCAGCTTGCACGGGCGGCCCGGTACCGGCACTGGCGCCAGTGCCTCGACGCCATGGTCTCGATAGGCAGCCAACCAGCGATGCACCGATCGACGATCAACACCGAGTCGCGTGGCGATCTCGCCGGGACCGAACCCGTCGTCAAGCAACTGGATCGCTCTAAGACGCCGTTGTTCGAGAGCCCGAGCATCTCCGTGTGGTCTCATGTCTCACCTCCGACGGGGAGTATGAGACATTATTTATGCGGCTGTCAATAGCGCCTGAGCGCCGGGTGGCGTCCGAGCGCACGCCCTCAGCGCCAGACTTGCTACTTCGTCTGGGAGCTCGTGAGCTGCCGACAGCGTGGCTCGGTAACAAGCCTGACTGATACCGGTTGGGTCGTGAAGAACCTGGCGTTTTCTCAGCTCATACACAGCTTCGCCCACTGCCACCGCCAACTCCGCCGCCTCCCTTTGGCAGGGCCAAGAGGGCTTGGCAGCACTGAGCCAGGTCTCGACCAGCTTCGCCACCTGCGGGAGCGCCAACTCGACGACTCGATCAAGGTGCCTGTGCAGGAACAACAGCATCTGCGGCCAATAGCAGACCAGCGGCAGACGGTATTCGGCCCGACTGCAGGCCAATGCCTCGGCGTCGAGGGTCTCTGCAAGCTGAGCCAACACCGGATCCGGGTAAGTGGCCACTTGACGGAAGCGCGCAAGCAGTCGGCGGAGGAGGGCTCCGTTGTCACTCTCCAGGTCCGCCCAGACTCGCTCCAGCAGCGCAAGCCCGTTTGCCGCGAACACGGTTGAGTCCAGCAACAGGTCCTGCGCAAAGGGCAGCTGCGTGAGGGCATCTCGCCACTCCGTTGTATCCTTGCGCTGCTCCAGCAAATGGAGTCCGTAGAGGCGTATTGCGCGGTGCCAGTGCGGCTGTATCACTCTCCGTTCTAGGTAGGCGACTACCGTATCGACGTGGGCGAGAATGCTGCGCTGCCTTGCCCAATCCCCGACCAAGTCATGCTTGAAGCTGACTCGCTCCTCATGCCTTCCGCAAATGCCGGTGTTGCTCAGTGGCGCAATCTGGGCGACATCGGCACTCTCGAGCTCTGTGATCGGAGTCTCAAACAGTCCGGTGTCTGCTTGCTGTCCAGCGAGCAGCTGCAGAAACCTGGACTTGACGTCACCATCTGGGTCTTGCCGTACGATGCTGTTCCAGAACCAGTCGATCAGGTCTGACTCACCAACCCATTGTTCGCTCTCCGCCAATTCACCGGCGGCGCCGGCAGACGCCAGCAAGTCGAGGATCTTGGGCTGTTTGAGGAGGCTTCCCAACTGAGGTCTTTGGGCAAGGTCTCGGAGCGAGGGAAACGATTGCCAGACCAGCTCGAGTTCCTCCTCGCAAGGCTCCGCGACCTGGACCCCACTCCATTGTGGTGGCTGCGACAGGTGACTCCTCAGTTTTGCTTCGACCCGCTTCCAGTGCTCGGCCTGACACGTGACGAGCAGGCGCCAGGGGCTTGCCGGCTGCCCTATCTCGAGAGCGCACAGGCAAGTTGCCAGCTCGTGGAACCCCATGCGATCGACGAGACGCTCCAGACCATCGATGACCACCAGCCCCTCAGGCTGCGTCAGGCTCGGCAGGATGTCGGCAATAGGGTGACTGAGCCCCAGCGACGAGCGAAGCAGCCCGAGGCCGCTGCCCTTGAGATCTTCGGCGCCAAACCACAATGCCATTGAGCGCGCTTCCACCTGCTCTGAGTAGAGCTTGGCGATGACGGTCTTGCCCATCCCCGGCGATCCCAGTATGACCACGGCCTTGCTGTCAGACAGCTGATCCTGGACGCGCAGTAGTTCGCTGGTGCGCGGAAGAACGACGGTGCCCCCGATGCGCGAAGGCACCGTGTCCCTGGCTCGGCGGGACCAGTCCCTCAGGCGATTCCAGTCATCTCGGTAATCCGGAAGGTCTCTTAAGCGATGCAGACACCGGAGCCGCCCGAGCAGACGGCCCCGGTCGAGGAATCCCCCAGCAACACGCGCCTCGTCCACAATCTCCAGCACTGAATGCCAGAGGGCTCCAGCATCTTCTGAGGAGCCGCCTTCCACAAGGTCCTGACAGACCCCCGACGGCGCCACTTTCGTTTTCAGATACCGCGTTCTCGAAGTCGAGCTCTTTCACGATCACGTGAGCCAGAAGCTTGCCGGTTCGGGAATCGTCGACCCCGCGGGCCTGAGCCAGATCTCCGGGGCAGGCGAAGCTCGCGAACAGCCGCCGCTCAATTGCTGACGCGTAGCGCCGCTTTGTGATGCGTTTCGCTAGCGCGGACGCATCCTGTTCCCTGGCCTTCCGCAGGAGCTCCTGAACAGCCTGCTTCGGCGGGTCAGGATGCGGTGCTGTTATGAGGCCGAGCATGTCGGTGCCAGCAATGAACTGCTCACTGCCCTCGTGAAGGAATTGCTCCCAAGCGGCGCGGACGAAGTCAGCAGGTGCGGAGGATTTCGTGAACTGCGGGCTGCTCTTCACAGAGAAGGCATACCGGTGCTCGCCGACGCTGCTCTCTAGGGTCAGAAGGAAATCGTCGAGGAACCAACCGTCGCCGCGGCGGTGGAAGCCCATTTGGATTATGGTGCCGTGCCCCAGTGCGAACGGGGCTTGGCCTCGAAGCATCAAGACAGCGTAGTACGCACCGACCTTGTTCTCGAAGCTGAACCCGCCTCCAGCGGTCTGCTTGGGCGTCGCTACTTGCTTGGCCATGGCTGGTCAGGGACCCCCGTGAACGACACCAGCCTCCGCAACGATGGAACACTCGAGTTCACGCGTGAGCGGCTCGCTGCACCAGCCCACACATGAGCTCTTCACGTTCACCATGCTAGCCCAGTAACGGCCGCCAATCAAGGCCAGCTCTACCTCCTCAGTGCCTGCCTCTACCTGCCACGCAGGAACCACGACGAGCCTTCTGAGGTGATTCGCCTCGATCCGCTTCGGACGTCTGGGCAGACACATGGGAGCGTTGACCCGTGACTTGCCTGGTGGCGCCGCTTCCTCGGACGACCGTTCGCTCCAACGGAACCGCGAGCGAACTGGCTTGTTTTCCATCCTGAGGTTTTGGCGAAGAAAAGGCCGAGGAGGACGGCAGAGAGCAGGAGCTTGGTGGTGGGGTGGCGCCGGGGGAGGCGCTTGAGGCGGGGCGACTGAAGGGCTAAGTGCGCGGCCGCGAACGCGAGCATACAGGAACCCCCGGATGCCGCTGCTAACCAAGCCCTGCGCTCGGAGCGTACCGGCAGCCCAAGCCTTCACCGGACAGCGGTTGACCTCACCAGTTAGCTCGATACGTTCCTTGGTCATGGCGGCGCGCGCCCCTTCCCGGCCGCCAGGCCAGGGTTGTGTGCTTCAGCTGGGGGACTCGCACCGCCTCCTTTCTTTCCGCGCTCCTTCTCAAGGCACCTGGACAGCGCCCGCTGAGGGCCGCGCGCGTATTCGCTGGCAGGCACGCTGACCAGGACTGCTGGACCTCTGAACGCGGGGTGCGCGATGAACACTGGGAGTACCCGCTCGATGGGGCATGGCCTGTTGCACACGCTGCAATAAGCTCGTGCCGAGGCATGAACCGGGATATGCGGCGGGCCAGAGGCGACCGTCAGCTTCACTTCTGACGACTGATTTTACAGAAAAACACTTGACAGCCTGCCACTGGTGCCTTATAGTGACAGATAACCCGCAGGAGCGAGCTTCTTGCTTCTGTTGATTGAGTGCACCACTTGCACTCCCGCTTTGCTTTACGGCCGAAGGTTTTTCTGTCCTGGGCGACGGTGCTCGCCGGGCCGGTTGGCCTGGCGAGTTGCCCTCGGAGAGGTGGCCGAAAGTGGCGAGGTTGAAGCGCGCGACGGGACTCAGCGTCCGGCCGGCCAGGGTCGCGTGGCTGAGTTACGAAGGCAGTTTAGAGACCCCGCACTCGTCATGGGTGCGGGGCTTTTCGTGCTCTGCTGAAATGACACAGGCTTCTGGTGAGCTGACGGAAGGAGGCTGAACCATGGCGTTCATTCGTAAGCACAGGTTAGTGCTGGTGCCGCTGTTCGTGGTGGCGATTGCTGGACTGGGTCTGTTCTTCCTGCTGCGTTCGCAGTCAGAGGAGCCAGGCGGGAACGTGTGGTCGGCACGGCCGCGTGAGACGGTGCAGGCGTGGCAGGAGGACGTGGCCAAGCGCACGCAGCATGGGCGCGAGTACGCGTTCCTGCGGACGGTCGAGTACGTCGATCCCGAGACGGAAGAAGTGGTCACCGACGAGGTCGTCTCGACGGTGCGCGAGCGCGGCACAAACGTCTGCTACAAGGACGACGGCGGCGATTGGCGGCCGACGGTGGCCGAGTGGGAAACCGGCGGCCTCGGCTTCAAGATGAAGGAGAACTCGTGGCAGATCGAGGTGCCACTGACGCTGAGCGCGGCGTATCAGTACGCGGTCGGCGGCAGGACGCTCGCGATGCGGCCGAGCGTGATCGGCCTGAGCGACGGCCAACAGACCGTCGTCCTGGGTCGGATCGACACGAGCGTGGTCGGCGAGATCGACGAGGACGACCCGTCGCGGCTCGTGTTTGCCGACGTGCTGGGCGCGAACTCGGGCGTCGACATCGAGTTGGTGCTCGAGCGAGCCGCGCTGCATCAGAACGTCGTGCTGCGCGCCAAGCCGGCACTCCCCGAGGGGTTCAACGCCGAAAGCACGCGCCTCTACGTTTATACCGAGCTCGGGCTCGACGCGCTGACGGCCGGCGGCGATGTCAACGTGCGCGTCGGTGGCGAGGCGGTGAACGTGTCTGCCACCGACCTTGCGACGGCCCGGACCACGAATGAGCCGATCACGTTTACCGTCGAGACAACCATCGACGGCAAACGAGTCGAGGCGCCGCTGCATCGGTTCGTCGCCTCGCGCGTCTGGGACGAGACCGGGCCCGAGAATGAGACGGTCGCGGCGCGACAGCTCTGGCGCCACCCGTTCACTTCCACAACCTATCTCGTCGAGAGCCTGCCGTATTCCTATATCGCCGACGCGACCGGCGCGGTCACGCTCGACTACGAGAGCCAGAACGGCACGATCGACGCGGACGAGACATGGACGGCCGACGCGACCTACTACGTTACGGGCAACGTGGTCATCGGCCAGGACGTGACGCTGACGATCGAGCCAGGCACGGTGGTGAAGTTCGCCGAAGACACGCAGATCAACGCGGGCATTTACGAGACCGAGTCGGGCGCCAAGATCGTCGCCAAAGGCGAGCCATACAACTACATCGTGTTTACGAGCGACACGGACGACAACTGCGGCGAGGACCTGACGCCCGGCGAGTCCACGAGCGGCACGAGCTCCTATTACACGCTCGCGCTCGAGGTCGGCCGCTATGGGGATGTCACAAGCGAGATCGAGTACTGCAAGGCGGCGTTCGGCCTCTGGGGCTTCGTCACCTCGCGGCGCCTCAACACGCCGGTCGCGCACTGCATCGTCGACGATTGCTGGTGTGGGATCCTCATGTGCCGCGGCGACTCGGACAGCGCCTCGGACGTGTTCAATTGCCTGGTCCGCGACTGCGCCCTCGGCATCTGCGCCTGGATACGCGGCACCAGGCCGGCCGGTTTCAACATCGTCAACAACACAATCGATGGGTGCGGCTACGGGTTCCGAATCGAAATCGAGGACGGCAGCGGGAGCGCGCCCGCGTTCAACCTCAAGAGCAACCTCTTGACTGGGTGCACGGTCGCCGGAATCGGTCGCACCGGCAGCGGCACGGGGGCAACGCCGTTTGTCGACAGCAACGGGTTCTGGGATAATGAGGACGACTACGTAGGAAACATCTCGGGCACAAATGATGTCACCCTCAACGGGAACCCGTATGAAACAACGGACACGCAACTCGGCAGCTTCTTCATCGATACGAGTGGCGACGGCGGGGAGTTGGTGGACGCCGGCAACGGGAACGCCGATGACGCCAACCTATACGGCGACGGCACCGCGGGCAGCAACACGCTGTTCGTCATCACGGCACCCGAGGTTGTCGACAGCGACATTACATCCGACGCGACATGGGACAAGCGCACAGTTGACACGGGGACCGTCGACATCGGCTACCACCACCCGCGGGTGGACAAAGTCATTGATAACACAGCAATCGACATTGGCACCTCAAGCGCTGTGGAGCTTGAGATCGACCCGGGCGTAGTGGTGGCCTTCTGCGGATCATCCGCGACGTTGGGATTCAACGGCAGCGCCACAGCGGACCCGACGCTCACCTGCGACGGCGATCCCGACGACTACATTGTGATGGCTGGTGCGCCGAGCGTCTCGATGGACATTGAGGCCAAGCGCGACGGCTCTTCCTCTGGTGCGATCCAGCGCGGCGTCGTGAGCAGTGCCGATGAGACCGCTTCCGTCACCTACAGCCGTTTCATCGGGCTGCATGTGGCGCTCCGCGCGACCGAAAGCTCGACGGGCGAGATCATGCACTGCGTTTTTGAGCGCAACGGGAAGGGCCTGCAATGCCAGTACCTGAACTACGCACAGCTGACCTGCACGCTGAAGAACTGCCTGTTCCAGAACAACGACACTGGGTGCGAGCTTGGCTATGGCATGGGAGGTTCCAAGTCGGCGACGCTGCGAAGCTGCACGTTCGATCGAGCCAACACGGGCGTTTCGTGCATGGCGTATTCCACGAGTGGCCGGTCGCTGACCATCAAGGACTGCCTGTTCACCAACTGCTCTACGGCGGGCGTGTATCTTGGCGAAGTGCCTGGCGCTTATGACGAGGATTACAATGCGTACTCGAACTGCGAGTCGAATGTGTACGACTTCAGCGGCGGCTCCGGCAGCGGGCCGTATGGGATCGGCACGAACTCGATCGTGCTGCTTGCCAACCCGTACGACACCAGTTGGACCGACTGGGGGGATCGGTGGTACCTCGATCAGGACGGTGCGTGCATCGACGGCGGCTCGGACGTCGTCCAGGACAGCGACATCGACCTGGACACCTTCACGACCGATCTCGACGGCAAGCTCGACGTCGCCACCGTCGACATCGGCTACCACTATGCGGGCCCCGCAGGCGTCGAAGACGTTGATCTTGAAGACGACTCGACAGGCACCGACCTGATCGATGTCGTGCTCACCGACACCCAGGACATCGAGCTCAATATCGATGTCGATAACAGCGGTGACGACGATTGGACGCTCTACGTCGGCGAGACACCGGTTGACACGGGCAGTGGCGACTTCAGCGACTACACCCTTGATCTGAGCGAAGTCACCGACGGCGATGGGACGTACGTGATCAGAATCGTCTACGACGACCCTAACATCGACGACATCGTGTTCACGATCCTCATTGATGAGACCCCTCCTGGCGTAACGATCCAGTGGCCGGAGGACACCGCCACCGTCGGTGGCATCTAGCAATCGGGAGACAGAGATCACACTGACCGGAGCATCAGCAGGTACATCTATGAGATCGCTAGCACAGAAACGCGCATTCGTCCTTAGCCTGGTGTTGGCCGTGTCGGTGCTGACGAGCATCGGAACAGCCGTCGGCGCTTTGGCGTCGCATCGAGACTATATGGCCGAATACGACGCCTTGAAGCTCCTCGGCCAGCACGAGGAGAAGCAACGGGCCTTCCTGGGAGAGGCCGAGGCATACATTGCGTCGAACCCCGACGGACCCGAGATCGCCCAGGCGAAGCTCAACAAGGCGATTGCGATCAGTTGGTATGGCACACGCCGCGACCGGGGCCACGGCGAACTGCGCGATCAGGAAGCGGACAGCATTCTCGAAGAGATCTTGTCGAAACATGCTGACTCCCCGGTTGCGCCGGCGGCCATGTACTACCGGGCCTGTCTCTACGACGTGGGGTTTGAGCGGAGGCGCCACCACAAGGTTTCCGACCTGCTGCTTGCCGTGGCGGAGCGCTACCCTCACTCATCGGAGGCGCCGCGTGCACTCCTGGACGCGGCAAGGCAATGCCCTCCGGACGAGATGGCCGGACTACAGGACCGTGTGCGCCGACTGGCGCTTGGAATGATGGAGCAGCGACCCACGTGCCGTGTCGACGCGGAGGTCTTCGATCATCTGTTCGGCACAGACAGCCATGATGCCGTTGAAACGGGGCTGTCGCTCTGCAGGACGCTGATTGACCGTGGTGCGGAAACGGCGTACTGGCGTCTTGCCTGGGATAAGCGCCTGGAGCTCAATGGCGTGCTCGGCGAGCCCAAGTGCTTCAAGGAAACAGCGGCTCTCGTTCGCGGCATCGCCGATCCCTCGACCAGAGACGAAATCGCCGGTGAACTAGCCGGCGTGCTGGCCTTTCATATCATGCGGCGGCCCGAGGACAGGGCGCATGCCGATGCGCTCGTCGCCGAGCTCCTTGGAGAGAACGCCTCGCTCACCAGGGTGGCCGCGGCGGCTTACTACTTCCTTGCTGGTGAATCGGAGAAGTATGGCCGACAGAACGAGCAACTCGCCGAAGACGAGAAGCGCTTGTGTGGTGAGCGCGTCTACCGCTTGACAGTCCGGAGGCAAGTCGAGCTGGACAGGACGCGCCCGCGTGCTGAGCGCACAGACTGGGAAACGCTCAGTACAGGACTGGCGAAGGGCCTGGCGGACTACCGCCCTGATGCCCAGCTCCTCTGCTGGGTCTACGCCTTCTATGTCGAGAACCAGAACTGGAACTTCTGGCCGGAGGCGCTCCAGGTGATGGATGACATCGTCGGGCTGGATCCGTCGTCGGCGAACGTTGCCCAGCTCCGATATCAGCGCGCCCTTGCCATAGTGACGCTCGACTACGAGCAAACCGGCAAGTACAGAAAGGAAACCAGAGACGAGCTGCTGAGTATTGCCGAGGACTACCCAGGGACGGAGGCTGCCGTCAGCGCGCTCTTCGAGCTCGTCTACCACCACGCGATACAGAACGAGACCGAAGCCGCGCAGGCAGCCAATCTCGAGCTCCTGGCCCAAGGCACCCCCTACGCCCGGGAACGCTACAAGCGCAACATCGACATCGTTCTCCAGAGAGAATACCAATACTTCGAGTTCTACAGAGACGCGTACCACGATCGGCTGGCAGAAGTTCTGCCGCAATGCCGTTTCCTGAACAACGCCCAGAAAAGCGGCCTCGTCCGCACGTCACACCTCCAACACGTCGTGGATGAACCACACCAACTGCTCCAGGAGATCAGAAGGCGTTTCCTCGAGGCCGGCGAGGAGGTCTTGGCCAATGAAGCCTTGTTGCTGGAGGG
>Ga0307430_1003295_pt1 | contig 10098 bp, 13 predicted proteins | sample SalMarWE160130MG_FD_202159 | JGI IMG/M metagenome (GOLD analysis project Ga0307430, IMG submission 202159) | Salt marsh sediment microbial communities from the Plum Island Ecosystem LTER, Massachusetts, United States - WE1603-130 | ecosystem: Environmental > Aquatic > Marine > Intertidal zone >... | reverse complement strand
CTCGAAAGAAAGACGGAATTATTAGTCGATCACTTCGACTTTGATGATCCTCGCGCCCAGCTCGTTGACGGCGAGATCGACCATGCCGCCGGGTTCGATTTCCACATAGCGGCTGTCCTCCAGATGCAGGACTTTAATGCTAACGGGCACATCCAGCGCGAGGGGGGCACATTTGTCTTGATCGACTTCGATTTCCGAAAGTGTATTCCAATTGATCATCGTTTACTCCTGCTCGCTCCCATTGTATGCCGAGGAGCGAAGGTATTTCCTTACAAACCCCATACAGATTTTAAAGTTTTTAAATGAAGAAAGGTTGTCATCGACATCCTATTTAGCAGACATCGCGCATTGCACAATGATGGAGGTACAAAGTGCGGATGAAAGCATACGTTCAAGGGGAGACGCCAGAATCAGACGATATTTGAAAGACATGTCCTAAAAATGCCATGCGTTGAATCATTGCAGGGAATCGACTGAGGCGAACGAGACGCATTTCGAATGCGTAATCCGGACCGAGCAGTGTGCTGGCGGTTTCTTCTTCCAGATCTTCGACGAAAAGGATGTTCGCTTCGCCGGGCGTCGGCCAGAGGCCGTAAAATAGATGGCCCGAGCCATCGGGCAGGCGGCCGTAGGACAGGTTATAGGCGCGTACTTTTAGGTAGGAGATCGAATCCAGCTGACGACCACCTGGGGATAAAAGACGAACTTCGTCACCGGTGTCGTTGAGGGCGATCCTGGTTTGCGAGCGGAAGAAAACGGCGAAGCCGCCAGGCGGAAGGCGAACGTCGGGTAGTGTATAGGGCTTCGAACCGCTGTCGGCGATGTCGTCGAGCATGAATCCGCCCAGATCGACACCATGAGGCCCGATGTTGTACAGCTCGATGAATTCATCGTCCAGGCTGGGCCCTTCTTTTCCCTCCCAATCGTAATGCGGTCGGATGAGTACCTCGTTGATAACTACTTTTCCCGGGATCCATGTGGGGACCGGAGTGGGGAAGAACAGCGAGTTGGTCGTGCCCGGCGTGCCGGCGATGGGAGTGCCGTCGGCGGCATGACCTCGACCGTGATATCCGGTGAAGGTTCCCCAATTTCCAGAACGATCTGTGCCGCCGCGGCGTTCCATGCTGCTGTGCGAGCTGCTCTCGCCGGCCGGCCAACCTCCACCGTCACCATTGGCGCTGTCGATCAAACGACCGGCTGCGTCATACAGGAACAAGCGCTCGCCGCTGTTGTTCAAGTTACCCGTGTAGATTTGCTGTGCGTTGACATCGGAGACGCTGGAGTCGTCGCTGCGTTCGAGCAAGTAGAAACCGAAGGCTTCGATTTCTCCCGTTAGCGGGATGCGAATGTCGCCGCCATCACCGAGCGTCCATCCGTTTAGATCGACGGGATCGGGGTCGGGATTGTGCAGTTCGATCCACTCGTCGCTGGAGGAGGCGGCCGTCCCGGACCAGGCGATTTCGTTGATCAACACGGATCCTGCCGGAATCGGTGTGGACACCGAGGTAGGATGTGCACTGGGGGTCAGCGTGGGAGTGATTGTGGGCAGGAAGAAGGAGTTCGTTTGCCGGGGAGTGCCGTGGATCGGATTGGCCGCAGCGTCTCGCCCCCAACCACTGTTTCCGCTGTAGGTACCCCAATTGCCGGGTATATCTGCGCCGCCGCGGCGCTCCATGCTGGCGCGTGCAGCGGCTTCACCTGCCGGCCATCCGCCCGGATAATTGGCGCTGTCGATCAGGTTGCCCGCGGGATCGCGCAGGCGCAGGTTTTCCCCGTTGTTGTTCAGTCCACCGGTGTAGATTTGATCGGCGTTGATGTTGGAGACGGTGGAATCATCCGTACGTTCAAGCAGGAAGAAGCCATACGCCGAGATCATACCATCGAGCGGGATGTTAATATCGCCGCCGTCGCTGAGCGTCCATCCGGAAAGATGTACAACTTGTGCGCTGGTGTTTATCAATTCGATCCATTCGTCAAAGGCGCTCGCCTGGGTTCCGGACCAGGCGATTTCGTTGATCAGAATCGTGTGCGGTGGATAGACGGTCGGCGGTGCGGACATCGTTGCGCTTGCGGTTGAAGTGGGGGAAGGCGAGGCTGTTGAAGTGGGAGAAGCAGTACTGGTCAGCGTTGCGCTTCCTGTGGCCGTGGGTGTGGGCGTGGGCGATGGAGATGAAAGAGTTGTGGGGGTGCTCGTTGCCAGCGTTGTGGCGACCTCGGTGGCGGTTGAGGTAGTGGTTGCGGTTGTAGTCTCGGTAGCGACGGCAGTTGGAAGCGACGTGTCACTCGCCGCTGGCGAGGGAGTGTGGGTAGCAGTAGAAATCGGCGTGTCGCTTACAGGCGAAGTGGGCGTCACGCTGTCGACGGCAGTAGAAACCGGTGTTTCGTTCGCAGGTGAAGCGGGAGTCGCGCTGTCGACGGCAGTAGAAACCGGTGTTTCGTTCGCAGGTGAAGTGGGAGTCGCGCTGTCGACGGTGGCGGGAATCGGTGTGCCGCTCGCCGGTGGTGCGGGAGTCGGGGTATCGAGCGGAGCTTGCGCCAGAACCGTAGATCCGGGAAAGACGCTTGAAATGAAGGTGAAGAAGCCGATCAGAAGCAGCCAGAAAACTGGGACGAACACGCGATCGTGTTGGGTCATAACTTTCCCCCTAAGACCCGTTATAAAGCGGAACAACGATACTATAAAGGAGTTACGGGGGTGATGTCAAATCACAGGTATTACTTCCAGGCAAGATTTGATATGATGGAACAGGATTGTCAGCGCGAAGAGGTTGTGTTTCTGATCGAGGGGCGAGGAGGAGATGCATGATGCAGACCGCATGGTTGACATTGTTGGCCATCGTATCGGCCATCATCCATTTACGCGCCGAATACCTCGGCACCGATTGGCAGATCTACGTTTTCAAACCCTTGACGATGGTCATCATCCTGCTGATGGCCGTTCGCGTGGAGAAGCCGATCTCATCGCTTTACAAACGCTGGATAATCGTTGCCCTGGGATTATCTCTGATCGGTGATGTACTCTTGATGCTGCCAGTGGATTTGTTTCTGCCGGGATTGATCGTGTTTCTCCTGGCGCAAGTCGTGTATGTGGCCGCGTTTTGGCTCGACAGCCCGCATGAGCGAGGGACGAAATGGGCGCCGATTCCCTATGTATTCTACGGCGTCATCGTGTTCAGCCTTCTTCTGCCCGGACTCAATGGAATGCAGATCCCCGTATTGTTCTACGTTGTGGTGATTTGTTTAATGGGGTGGCTTGCTTTTCGGCGCTGGTGGATGCTGCGTAACGCGGCGGCATTGTTGGCTGCCGTTGGGGCGGCGTGCTTCATTTTTTCCGATACCGCGCTGGCAGTGAACCGATTTCTCCAGTCTTTCGAGGCCGCGCCAGCCCTGGTCTTGATCAGTTATTACGTTGCGCAGTGGCTCCTGGCGCGATCGGTGGAATCGGGCGCCGAACCGGGGTGAGGAGATAACGGATGAGAGGTGGAACGCAGGTAAGGATCGCGCTCTCGTTGGCGTCGCTGCTGATTCTCATACTGGCGTGTGACCTTCCCGATCTGTCCGCATCCGACGACGAACTCGACCCCGCTGCGACGATGACCAAACAGGCCCTGGAGACGGAAGTCGCCTACGCCAAGGAGAGCGCTCAACCCGGCGATCAAGGGACCAGTTCTCCCACGGCGAACCCACAAGCCTATGCTGTTCAAGTGAGCGTGAGTGTCGACACCACATGCCGATCCGGTCCGGGCGAGGCCTACGAGAATCTGGGCATGCTGCTTGTGTCGGACACGGCGGAAGTGATCGCACGCTCCGAAGACGGTATGTTCTTCTACATTCAGTTCCCGCATGCACCGCCGGACAACTGCTGGATCTGGGCGCAGTATGCGCAGGTGGAAGGGGAACTCCGAGAGGTCGCCGTGTATACACCGCCACCGCCGCCTGTGGCGACGATCACCCCGACAGTTGAAACTGGACTCATGGTGCAGGGATACGTTCGTCTGGAGGATGGGACCGGTGTGGCAGGGGTGACGATCTGCCGCAGCTTTGCCTCCTATGCCGGTGAACCCGTCGCCACAACGGACGCCGAGGGGTATTTCCAGGCCGAATTCAGCTACATCCCGGGGGACGAAATGATCACCGTGTGGGCGTATGACGAGGGATACATTTTCGATCCCGAAAGCCACTTCTGGCGTCACTATTTTGGCTACGAGCTGGCCACGCGAGACTTCATTGCCGAGTCGTCTCCAACCGGTCCATCCATGCCGGATTGCCGTTAACCGGTAAACGTCGATCATTCCAGAGGCGACCAGGCGGTCGCCTCTTCATTATAAGATGGAACTGATTGTATACTCATAAATAACAGTGCAGTCTCTTCTCAGTGGGTGTCACATTGTTCATCGGCGGGACGTTACAGAATTGAATTTTGATGCGAGAGGAGAGGAAACTATGAATCGCTCATTTGATGTTCGGATTGTTATATCGCTTGTCGTGCTTCTTATTGCATCCCTTGCTTGCGACGTTCCAGGCCCATCATCCGTTGCAGAAGAGAATCCTGGCGCCACAGAGACGATGCAGGCCCTGGCAACAATCGTGGCAGGGACTCTTGAACCAGCTGGCGGCGAGGAAGAATCTTCAGAAGCTGTAGAACCAGAAGCGGCCAAAGAGGAGGATGCAGAGCCCAGCACCACGCCTACTGCGAGTGCGACACCCACGCTGGGTGCCCCGATGGTGAGTGTGAGTGTGGATACCAACTGCCGGTTTGGGCCAGGAAATGTCTATGAATATGAAGGTGCGTTATTGGTCGGTGAGGAAGCAGACATAGCAGGCAAGCTGGCCGACGAGTCCTTTTGGTACATCGAAAATCCCGACGCACCGCCGCCGTTCTGCTGGATTTGGGGTGCATACGCACAGGTCGCAGGTGATACGAGCGCTGTGCCGATCCTCACCCCACCGCCCACGCCTACCGCTACGCCGGAGCCGATGGATTTCGTGGCTTCCGCTTACACCCTTCTCCAATGTATTGACCATGCCTTTGTCACCAAAGTCACCAACACGGGTGACGTGCCGATTGAATCGTACTCGATCAGTATCGAACATCCGAACGAAGGCGTAACGATATCGGGTGCGCAGGACTTTTTCGCTGGCGATCCGGTTTGCGGCTATCCGCACGTCGACAATGTTCCGGTTGGGGGCATCGAATTCATCGTGCTGGAGGGATTTCAAGTCCCCGGTGGGTTGTACAAGGTCACGCTGAAGGTTTGTACGCAAGATGGCCTCGGTGGGGTTTGCAAGCAAACGTATTTTGAGATTACGTTGATTTAGGGAAGTATCAAGACTTAGGAGACGAGTGGTGAAGAGGACGAATTTATTCTACTTGGGATTAACAACCGTGTTTCTGGTGTTGGCGATTCTGGCATGTGATCTTCCCGTTGGTGTCGCTACGCAATCGGAAAACCTCGGTGCAACCGAAACCATGCAGGCGCTGGCGACAGTCGTTGCGGGGACGTTAGAACCGAATATGGAAAGCGGCGGGAGTGAAGATTCCAAAGATGAATCCGTCGAAGGGTCTGATACCGAATCACCGCAGGCGAGTGAGACTCCGACAATAACCGTGCCGCCCACACTTGGTGGGCCGATAGTACATGTGAGCATGGATACCAACTGTCGCTTTGGTCCGGGTGATGTTTATGAATATCAGGGGGCGCTGCTGGTTGGCGAAGAAGCCGCCGTTACGGGAAAACTGGCCGACGAATCCTTCTGGTACATCGAAAATCCCGACGCACCGCCGCCGTTCTGCTGGATCTGGGGGATGTACGCCAGCGTCGAAGGCGACAAGAGCGGAATCCCCATTCTCACCCCGCCGCCCACGCCGACTCCCGAATACACGCCGACTCCGGAGCTTTACTCGGTCTCAGGCACCGTCTTCAACGACTCCAATGAAAACGGCCTGCGAGATTCGGGCGAGGGCGGCTTGCACAGCTTCCAGGTCGATTTACGCGAAGATGATTGTGGGGGCACGCTTGTGGCGTCGGAGTTGACCGACATGAGTGGGCAGTTCAACTTCTCCGACATACCAGCAGGGATTTACTGGATCAGCGTCTACTACCCACCCGGGTGGTGTCTGATGGGTGATCGGGTTAATACCCGCCCAACAAGCTATACCTTCGAAGTTGGCCCCGACCGGCAGTTTCAGTTCGGGTTCCACTGTCGTATGGGGCCCTGAGGATCTGGCGCCTCATTATCCCGACTCGATAAGGCGGGTAAGATCTACTCTCCTCATCACAGCTCTCTCTCAATGGGTAGAGGGTGTTATGTTGTGAAAATTTATTGAAGAGAAACAGGGAGTTCCTTTGGGCGATGCTTCTGGAGGTCCAGTGGTCTCGTCGCCCTCCGCAGCCGTGGTTTAAGGTACATCCTCCGGCGTCTCGGGCATGCCAGCCAGCACCCAACGTTCGAAGATTTCCACCCATTCCAGTTTCAGCGCACTGGAGGGCGGCATGGCGCCGCCGGCTTCGATTTCCTCCCGGTTGATCATCAGGATAGCGTTGCTGGTGAGGTCTCCGGCGATGAAATTTGGGGCGTGATCACCGGAGGTCAGCACCTCGTCGTAGTTGCTCAAGAAGTAGTTGCCGTTCTGTTTACCCGGTTGGTGGCAGGAGAGACAGGTGCGGCGGATGATGGACTCGACGTGCACCGTGTAGGTCGGGATTTCATCCGGGCCAAGGGGCGGCACACCGCCAACGATTGTTTCCTCGGGCAGCTCCACACGATCGTCCCAGGCGTAGCGCATGAAGGTCACGATGGCCTCGATCTCGGCTTTCTCCAACTCGCCGCCGTAGGCCAGACCGAAAGGCGGCATGCCCAGGTCCTGCTGCCCGTATTCGATCACGCGGAAGATGGTCTCGTCGGTGCGGGTGTAGATGAAGTCCGGGGCATTCAACGGCGCCACGACGATGCCTTCCAGGTTTTCGACGGTAGTGATTTCGCCGCCTTCCCCTTGAGTGCCGTGGCATTCGACGCATTGGATGCCGTAGAGTTCTTCTCCGGAGGTATACTGCTGGCCGATCGACCCGGCCATGTTGAACGCCTCCTGTTCAGGTGTGCCCGCGGCGGCCATCAAGGTGAGGACTACAACGTAGATGACAGCAATGCCCATGATGGAAATGGCCAGAATACGTTTGCGCCAATACCGGAAGGGGCTGCGGTCGTAGAAGGGCAAGAGCAGCAAAGCCAACACTGCCAGGGCAGGCAAGACCGTCGTGCCCACCCACTCGATTTCCCCGGGGATCTTCTCAAGAAATTGGAAGAGAAATAGAAAATACCACTCTGGTCGCGGGATGTATTCTGAGTCGCTTGGATCGACCGGGGGTTCGGCTTTGACGCCGATGAAGGTGGCCAGGGCGATGAGCAGCAGAAAGAGCCCGAAGGATACGATCATGTCCTTGTAGACGATGTCGGGGAAGAATTTCACGCCGCGCTGCTTGGCGGCTTCGTAGCGTTCCTTGTAGGCCTGTTTTTCTCGCTCGTTCACACCCGTGCTCCTATTCGTCTTTCTCGGGTACGTGGCTGATTCCCAGGCGAACAACGAGGTACAGATGGATGCCCAGGATGCCGATCAAGGCTGCGGGAAGCATCCAGATGTGGGCGCTGAAGAAGCGCGACAGGGTCAGGGTGCTCAATTCTTCCCCGCCGCGCAAGGCCCGGTTGACGAAGTCCCCCACGAAGGGGACGGTTTCTGTGATGTTCGTGCCGACCGTTGTGGCCCAGTATGAGCGTTGATTCCAGGGCAGCAAATAGCCCGTGAAGCCCATCCCCAGGGTGATCATCAGCAGCAGCACGCCCGTGACCCAGGTGAGTTCGCGGGGGTATTTGTAGGCGGCGTAGAAGAAGGTGCGCAGCATGTGCAGCACGACGGTGACGATCATCAGGGTGGCGCCCCAGTGATGGATGCCGCGGATCAGCCAGCCGAAGGCCACCTCGTTCATGATGTAGTTGATGCTGTCGTAGGCCTGGTCGGGATGGGGCACGTAGTAGGCGGTGAGAAAGATGCCGGTGACGCCCTGCATGACCACGAGGAACAGGGTGGCGCTGCCCAGCGTGAAAGACCAGTTGACTTTGGGGACCTTGCGGTCGAGTACGGTAGCGTAAATCGTACCCAGGCCGAGGCGGGCGTCCAGCCAGTTACGAACTCGCTCGATCACGTCATCCCTCCTGCAGGTGGATCATCAGGCGGCCGTCTTCTTCGACACGATACTCATATTGATCTAGCGGGCGCGGCACCGGACCGGAGATAATGGCGCCGTCCCTGGCGAAATGGCCGTCATGGCAGGGACAGACGTACTCTGCGATATCTTCGTCCCAGGACACACGGCAGCCCACGTGCGTACAGACGTTGGAGAACACGTCCAGTTCGCCGTCCGCTTTACGCACGACGTACACACCATAACTGAACGCCGTGCGTTCCCAGCCGACCTGTTTGGTGCGCGTGAAGGAGAACAAGGTGGGTTCCCCTTCCGGTATGTCATCGACCCATCCCAGCGGCACCCACTCATCTGCGCTTTCACGTTTCAAGGCCGGGGAGATGAGATATCCGATGGCGGGCAGGCCGACGATGGCGGAGATGATGCCCCCCAATACACCGATGACACCGGTCACAAAGCTGCGGCGGTTGATGCCGTGTTCGTGACTCTCTTCGCCCATACGCTCCCTCCGGGATCGCCGCATTCGATCGAAAGTTCAGTGCACATTGTACCCTGCCTGAATTGGAGAAAAAAGGGGCCCGGACAGATGGGCCGCTGCAGCGATGGCGAGATGGTTGCGCGGCAGAACGCGGACGAGTGACTCTTTATACGCTGCTGCTGAACCCTGTATAATAGGACACGGGTTGCGGTTGAATCGAGAAGCGAGCCAGAATCACTTCTTGGCAAAGTGCGGAGGCAGGATGACATTGAATCGAAAGGTGGGCGTCTGGGCGGGACTGCGTTACAAAGGCAAACTCGGCATGGCGAATTGGATCATGCACCGCATCACCGGCCTGGGCATCGTGCTTTTCGTGGGCATTCACGTCCTGGTAGGATTCCTCGGCCAGCAGTTCGCAGACGACACGGCCTTTGCCATCAATGCGATCTACGAATCCTGGGGTTTTCAATTGTTCGTTTACTTTTCTGTGTTGTTCCACGCTTTCAATGGATCGCGTCTGGCGCTGATGGACATCTTTCCGGGATTGATCCGCTTCCAGCGCGAGATGATCTGGCTGCAGTGGCTGATCTTCATCCCGGTGTACGGTCTGCCCTCGTTCATCATGCTGCAGAACACCTTGACGGGCGCCTGAGGATTTCGTTAGCAAAAATCGGAGGAGCGGCAATATGCGATCATCACCATCAGTGCGAACGCGCGGGGCGTTCGAATACGGCATGTGGTGGTTCACCCGGCTTTCCGGATTGGCCTTGATTCTATTCGGCGCCGTGAGCATGGGTGCCGCCTTTGTCCTCGGCGGCCGCACGCAGCTGGATATGCCCGCCGTGTTCCGCTGGATCTTCTTCCCCAACCCGAACCACGTGATCAACAGCGACATTCCCGACATCGAGCAAGGTTGGTCGAGCGCATTCTGGCAGGTCTACAGCATGGTGATGATCTTCCTGGCGGCCGGCCATGGTTTCAACGGACTGCGCATGGTGATCGAGGATTACATCACGCGTCCGTTGTTGGTCAAGATACTGCGGGTCACGCTGCTCGTTCTCTGGTTGGGCGGCATGGTTGTGGCGGTATTTGTGATCCTGGCTTCGTGAGCCAGTTGATTCCCGAGCGGAGAGGGGCTTTGATGGAGCATCAATACGAAGTCGTGATCGTCGGCGCCGGCGGGGCGGGATTGATGGCGGCCCTGCATGCTTCCAGAGGCGCCAAGACTGCCGTGTTGAGCAAACTCTATCCCGTGCGTTCGCACACCGGCACCGCACAGGGCGGCGTGGGCGCGGCGCTGGGCAGCGAGGAAGAAGATCGTCCCGAGTGGCACACCTTCGACACGGTTAAAGGCAGCGATTATCTCGGCGACCAGGATGCCATCGAGTTCATGTGCCAGCAGGCGGTGTCCACGGTCTACGA
>Ga0307430_1003281_pt1 | contig 10133 bp, 13 predicted proteins | sample SalMarWE160130MG_FD_202159 | JGI IMG/M metagenome (GOLD analysis project Ga0307430, IMG submission 202159) | Salt marsh sediment microbial communities from the Plum Island Ecosystem LTER, Massachusetts, United States - WE1603-130 | ecosystem: Environmental > Aquatic > Marine > Intertidal zone >... | reverse complement strand
TTCCCAAAAGATATAGAAAGAGACCAAATCACCTGCCAATACAATCCCGAGCATTGCCGCATTAACAACAAGCATCATAAAATAATAAAAGTCAGTTTTTTCTCTACCTTTCATATAGCTTAAAGAGAAGATAATGCAAAGTGCCCCTAAACTCGATATGGCAATGGCAAAAAACCAGGAAAGCATGTTTAATCTTAAGACAAGCCCCAGGTCGAAAAATCCGAAGTAAAAGGTCTTTTCCACAGATCTGCCGTAAAGACAAGCGATTATAGCTACTAAGACTAAAGAAATGATAACGGCTGAGAAGTCCCTAATCCGGGGGGAAAACTTGCCCAAAATATAAGTTAGCAGCGCACCACCAAAGGCAATTATAAGTAAAACAACTAAACTCATCCTAAAACGTTCCCCTTACAACCTACTTAACTCATTTAACTTATGCTTTATGACTTCTAACGCGGCTATGGTTCCGTCGCCAACAGCTATAGTAATCTGTCTGTGTCTTTTATCTCGAATATCTCCGGCTGCATATACGCCTTTGATATTAGTTTCCATTTGTGGGCCCGTAGTAATATAACCATATTCCGTCAATTGTATTGGCACATTTTTTAAGAAAGTACTATTAGGGACAAGCCCAACGAATATAAAGATACCATCACGCTCTAATCTAATACGTTTATTTGTTTTGAGATCCTCCGCTTCTACGACCATCTTGTTTTCTTTTTTGTAGAAGGCGCGGGGTTCATGAGACCACAGAATATTGACCTTCGGATTCGTTGTAACCTTATTCGCCGTGATTTTTTCAGCCTGCAGCTCGTCAAATTGATGAATGACGGTAATGGACTTTACAAACTGTAAAAGCAGCAAGGATTCTTCCATGGCGCTGTTTCCACCTCCGATCACAAAGATATCTTTGTCTTTATAGAATTCGCCGTCACAAGTGGCACAATAAGATACGCCACTGCCCTTATTATCTTTTTCACCTGGTATGTTTAGCAGTCGGGGAGATGAACCGGTAGCGATGATTACAAGTTCTGTAGTAAATTTTTCTTCATCGTCAAGTTCTACCCATTTTTCCTGGTCGCTAAGGTGAAGGGAAGTGATATCTGCTGCCAGCTTGAACCTGGTGCCATACTCTTGGGCTTGTTTTCGCATATTGCCTGCCAGCTCGTGCCCGGCAATGGGTTCAACGAAGCCCGGATAATTGGCTACCTGGTGAGTGGTCTTCACTTGACCGCCGGCAGATGACTCATCTATCACTAAAGTCGAAAGAGCTGCTCGCGCCGTATAGATAGCTGCTGCCAAGCCTGCGGGCCCGGCCCCGATGATGATGACATCAAATTCTTGCATATTTTCGTTCATCGCAATCATTGTTTTAAATGAAATGAGAATTACGCAAAAACGTCATTGATGATGCTTTTTACTTCTTTTGCCGATTGAATACTGGAAGTGGCTTTCACTACCTTGCCGTTACGGTAATAAATAGTGTACGGCAGCCCCCAAAATCCTCGGCATTCTGGTAAACCTTTGATTATTGCAGCGGCAGGGATATCGAAATCCATATCCAGAAATTGAGTATCAGGGTAATTTCCCTGCAAAATTTCAAATATGTCATATACAGGGATACACATAGGCCCCATTCTTCCACAACAGACAGCGACTTTTTCGTTGTTCTCAATTAACTCTTTAAGTTTCTCTTCACTTTCGATATGCTCTAAATTAGTTTGAAGCATTTGTTGCACCTCTTTTCTTTCACTTTAGAATCTCCATCATTTCTAAAAAGTGCTGCCCAGCACAGCCTTAATATATTCAGTTCTACTCAAAAACTCTGAAGCAGCCGAGTTTAGAACATCGGTTACCAGCTTGGGATATATCCCGATAATTACAATCAGTACCACGAAGATAAACATAGGGATCAAGGCAGTGATAGGAGCTTCTTTCCTTGGTGAATTGGTTATATCTCCCTTAAAATATAGAACTTGAACGACACGGAAGAAATACGCCCCTTCAATTATCGTACCTAACAGGGCAAGGCCAATAAGCACGAAAAGAAAAGTTTCTTTAGTAGCCAAGGCAGCTCGAACAACTAAAAATTTGCTGGGAAAACCTATAAAGGGCGGCAGTCCTACAAGTGAAAATGCGCCGATGGTAAAGGCTAAACAGGTAAGCGGCATCTTCTTACCCATTCCCTCCAGGGCCGAAATTTCCATTGAGCCGGCTCGGTAAATCATATACCCTACCGCTAAAAACAGCAGTGCCTTAGCTAAGGTATGACTTATCAACTGGAACAGACCGCCGGTTACTCCGTAAGAAGTAGCTATGGCCAAGGCGAACAGGATTAAGCCTATTTGGCCTATGCTGGAATAGGCCAGCATCCTCTTGATGTTGTTCTGGCTAAAAGCGCACATCTCGCCCACTAAAAGAGTTAAAATTCCTAAAAGTGCCAGGAACGGAAAAATGCCTGAGGCCCCAAATATGGTAAATATTACCCTGGCTACGGCATAAAGGCCCACCTCGATGGCTATGCCGGATAGAATCGCGCTTATGGATGATGGAGCCGATGAATGAGCATCAGGCAGCCAGGCATTCAACGGGAATATAGCAGCCTCTACGCCCAGGCCGGTAATAAGCAGCACCATAGGGACAAACACCGATATGGGACTAACTGATTTTATATTTTGGGCAATATCAGCCATATTAAGCGTCCCGAAGAGGCCGTAAAGCAGGCCGACACCTATAAGCAAAAGGCTGGAACCAACCGCGCCCTGAATTAGATATTTAATAGCTGATTCAAATCCAGCTTTGTCTGCTGTATAAGCTACGAGGGCATAGGACGAAATACAGAGAATCTCAAAGAAGACAAAAAGGTTGAATATATCCCCTGTGAGAACAACGCCAGTGGCTCCGGTAAGCAGCAGCAGGTAAAGCATATTGTATTTTTCAGTAGGCCCTTTTTTTATGTAATCCAGGGCATAAATAGAAACTAAAAGTCCTACTAAAGCAATGATAGCAGAAAAGAGCACACCTACCGGGCCGGCTACCAGATTAATGCAGAAAGGCGGTCGCCAGCCTCCAATAGAGACAATTACAGGATTTTCAAATACTTTGGCAAGCAGCAGTAGTGAAATAACAAGGTTAAACCCAAGCGCTACCGGCGGGATGTATTTAGCCGCATCTTTCCAGAAAAGAGCAAATAAAGGAATGGCAAAGGCCAGACCTAAAGGTACTGCAATAAGAAGTACAGGATTTACCATCTTTGCTCCCTTATTTTACGAAGGTTAAGTGTTCCATAATGCTGGTATAATCTAATAGCCAATGAAAGGGCCAACGCTAAGACTGCTACGCCAATTACGATAGCTGTCAGAACCAATGCCTGTGGTACCGGATCGACCATATGTTCAGAGTCTATCCCAGGCCTCGAAAAAATGGGGGCGGTTCCTTTTGCGATGTAACCAACGGAAATCAGAAATAAGTTTACCCCTGTATCCAAAATGCCAAGACCAACGATGACTTTAATAAGGTTGTGTTTAACCAGGATGATATAAAGCCCAATCAATATAAGGCCAAAGGCTCCTATGTAATAAATGTAATCAGCCAAAAAACTCATCATGTCATCAACTTTCCTCAATCAAGTTATCAATAATACTGGCTAATTCTGAACCGACCTTAAATCCAATGGCAACATAAATAATAGGGATAATGCCGGCACTGAAGAGTGTGTTGGCTGTTCCCTTAGGCAAAAAGTTTAAAAGGAAGTAGCCGCCAAACACTAAACCAAGCAGGCCTATCACTACAAAAATCAGACCGCCTAAAGACTCTACAAGATTAGATACGACCCGGTTAATTCTTCTTTCCCGGCAGCCGAGATAAATTAAAAGAAAGCCGGAGGCAATGATCGCTCCTCCTTGAAAGCCTCCTCCGGGGGTGAGGTGTCCGTGGATAAAGATATAAGTGCCGAAAATGAGAATAAGGGGAAACAAAAGCCTGCATCCGGTATAGAGGACCAGGCTGGCCGACTCTACTTTTCTGGCCGTTTTTTGACTGACGGTACTTAAAACCGCACCTAAGCCGATAGCTGCAATGAATAAAACCGTAACCTCACCTAAGGTATCAAAACCGCGGTAATTTACCACAACTGAGGTAACTATATTGGCAGCCCCCGTTTCTTTTACGCCTTCGTTAATATAATGCCTGCCTACTTTTGTCTTAGGCACGCCGAAGGGAATCTTTGCCAGCGACAGGCTTATTCCCACGGTCACTATTATCAATAAAAAGATGCTGATTGCCCTTCTCATTCTTCGTACCTCTTTGTTCTCCTGAGAGCAATAATAAAGATGGCTGCGGTCAATGCTGCACCGATTGCAGCTTCAGCCATTGCCACATCGGGTGCCTGCAAAAAATAGAAAAGTATAGCAGCAGCCAAACTTACCAAAGCTGAAGCAATTACCGCACCAATTAAGTCTCTAAAAACAGAGGCAGCAATCGCTGCGACAAGCATTAAAACTACTAAAAACGAAACAACAACAATCATTCATTTTCCTTATATTCTTCAAACTCGTTGGCCTTATCGACAACACTTCTATCACACAAAGGAACACCACTCTTGCGAGACGCCCGTCCCAAGGCGTGGTTAGAGATGGGGTTGGTGATAAGAATAAACAGGGCAATAACTAATGTCTTCGGCAACCAGCCGGGCTGGGTTATCCCAACGCCAACGATGGTCAAAAAAGCACCCAACGTTGTACACTTTGTACCTGCCTGGAGACGATTGTACACATCAGGGAGTCTAAATACACCCAAACTACCTAAAAAAAGGAATATTGTCCCTATACCTGTAACGATAATCCCTATAACCTGCACCTAAATTCCCTTTTCCAAAAATCTTGCAATAGCGACTGACCCGATAAAGGTTAGAACCGCATAAACCAAAGCGACATCCAAATAAACATATCTTTCAAAGATAGAACCCAAAAGGACAAGCAAAGCGGTGGTAATCGTAGCTATGGTATCCACCGCTACCGCCCGGTCCGGGGCGGTGGGGCCTTTGAGCATACGCAAAAGGCACAAGACAACACCGACCCCTATGATTGCAAGAAAAACAATGTCACTCATATTAAACGCCACAGTTTATTGTTTTATTTGTATATATGAATAATACGATTGAAGTCCCGAAAAAAATTTATTTCCTTTTAATTATTTCCACAATTTTTCTTACTCGCGCGTCAATCACCCTGTAGCATGTTTTCGTTCCTTCTCTTCTGCCTTTAATGATACCTGCACTTTTCAATATCCTAAGATGCTGGGAAATCGTAGATTGAGGCAGTCCCAATACCTTCTGTATCTGGGCAACGTTGCATTCGTTCTTAATAAGGCCAGCCACCATCTTTAATCGCGCTGGATGAGCCAGAGCTTTCAATGTTTCGCTGACTTTTTCGTAGTTTACTCCCACTGCCAAACCTCAATTTTCCGCCTCTTGAAAAAAAATTGAAGGATATCTGATATGTCCATATTATTAGAACTCATATTTTACTCTAAAACACCATGCGTTATCTTCTCTATGGTTAGCGACGTTGCCCAGGTTTACGTAACCTGCGCTTATAGTCGTATTGTCATTTAGTATATAACCAAGACACAGTGTCCACCAGTCATTTTCTGCCTTGACAAGATGTTTGCCGCCTGTCGAGAATTGCTTCATCAAATCCGGTTTTTGACGATATTCAGCACAAAACAGTAATTGATCTGTCAGAAATACGATGGCACTGCCCTCAACGGTTGTGTGCCTTTCACCGGCAAATCCAAAAAGGCCCGTATGAATTGCGTCGCTGTTGCGAACTCCAGCAGAGAGAATAACTGGTCGAGGAAGCAAATCCTCTATTGTCTTGCTTGACACAGCGGTAAACTCGATACCACGGCTATAGTCCGAACCAAGGGTATCGAGAAGTCCTCCAAGGTCATCATCAAGCTTTGTCTGGCCTTCATTCCATTTTAAGTGTGTACCAAGGGTTATCGCCGGCAGCCAGGAACAATCCAAACTTCCTTCTTCAACCACCATTGCACGCAGATTAAGATTGTGCAGGCCCAGATGTTGGCTAACACTTGCCCCTGCGGCGGTTTTGACATCATCCGGCCAGTCTCCCAAACCAAAACGCTCATAAGCGTAACCAATCTCGTATTTGCCCAGAATGTTTTCGGTAACAGTAAAAGACTGCAAATCCTTCTCCCGAGCAAAAAGGGTAAACGCCGATACAATGGGTTTGCCAAAAACTTGATCCTTTTCTGCGGGATTTGCCAGGTAGGCAGTGCTCGTAACTCCCAGTCCACTGTTACCTTCAATATTGGTGCTCGGAAGAGGCGGACCAGCTAATACGCTGTTTGTCAACAGTAATAAAATCACCATACTCACAACTAAATTTTCCGATTTCATAAATTCTGCCCTTTCTTTTTAAAACTTAAACCAAAATTCAGTTTTAAACTCTTCGTTAATGATTACGTGTAAAACCTCTGGTCACTTTCTCTGTTCAACAGAATATTACCCTTAAATATTTCTCAAATCTCTGGCCTATCATATTTGTTGCCTCATCAATATCTTCGGACTTTACATTTATCCAGTGAATAAGGAGCTTATCGCCAATAACATCCAATGTAAACGTGCCGGGAGTCAAGGTGATGGAATTGGCTAAAATCATCTTTGCAATGTCAGATTTAAGGCGAGTCTTTATAACCACAATTCCCGGTTTTATGGGCATTTTGGGGTGGATGACCCGATATGCAACATCAAGACTTGCCTTTATTATCTCCCAGAAAAGCACAATTATATATATCAGGGAAAATAAAATCCCCTTTAGACTTAGCGGGGGTAAGCCTAATTTAGAGTAAGTGTGAGCCCCAAAGAGGGAAATAATCAGACAAACCAGACCTCCACAAATGAGCTCCGGCCCGTCTAATTCCGAGATCAAAGCCAACCACAAAGCAAAGGTAACCCCCAAAAGCCAGGCAAAACCTTTTACCTTTTCAGATGTTGGATAAACAATCCTCTGCATTTACAAATCCAAATCTTTGTCTATATGTTTGTGAATACTTTCACAAGAAAACGCATTTTTCACTTTAGCATTGGTTTTGTCAACATATTTTTTTGAATTTTTGAATATTTGTATATTTGAATATTTGAATTTTCTTGACAGATGTAACAATCGTCCTAAACTCCTTTGATATGTGAACATAGACCGAAACGATGAATCGGGTGGTTTATGAAGTACCACAAAATTCCAGATGAAGCTGTTCGACGACTGCCGTTTTACCTCCGAGGCCTGCTGCCTTTGTCAGAACAAGGACGCAAGAATATATCCAGCCATGACTTGGCTTATCTTCTTGGATTTAACCACTGGCAGATAAGGAAGGACTTTTCTTATTTTGGCAGTTTTGGCACACCCGGTATGGGCTATAACATCGAAAAGCTCATAAGGCAAATTAGAAAAATTCTCAAACTCAATGTGGTTCGTAAGGCAGCTTTGGTTGGAGTGGGTAACTTGGGCTTGGCTGTTTTGAGATATCCGGGGTTTCGAATATATGGGTTCGAGGTCGCTGCTGCGTTCGATGACGATCCTAAAAAAATCGGTCGAAAAATAGGGGATATCACAGTTGAAGATGTTTCAAACCTCCGGACTTTGCAGAAAAGAAAAATCGACTTCGGGATCATCACTGTTCCTTGCGAAGCTGCTCAGCAGACATTTGATGCCCTCGTCAGGGCGGGGGTAAAGGGTATCTTGAGTTTTTCGCCGTGCCACAAAACAGGCCCTGAAAAAGTCAAAGTAATAACCATTGATATTGCAATGGACCTTGTTCGTCTGCCATACTATACGCCCGCAAGCCGAGCTGCCAAAGGGTGAGTTAAGTTTATTATATCTACTATTTCGAGGGACTTAATTCGTGCTTGCCCGAGCATTCCCAGCTAATACGTATGGTTTGTGGCAAGTCAAGCTCTCTCTTAATTTGATAATTCCCCTTTGCTCTCATTAGTCAACTTGTCCAATAAGGCAACATACTTGGCTTTGGATTGCAGTCCTACCAGGCGGTTTATCTCTTTGCCGTTCTTGATAATCACTACTGATATGGACAACGTTCGAACTTTCTGGTCTCTCTTTTGCTTTCGGCGAAAACGCCGAGGCCGGTAAAGCTCCTGCCACCGCGCCATAAATCGCCCCACGGTACGGATTTGCCGTCAGCGGACAGGTGCCGGACGAACACTTGCCGAAATAGTCCAAACCGGCACCGATTGCTCCGCCCTTTACAGTCAGTCGGAATACGTCCTTGCCATAATCTTGTTTAGCCACTTGCTTGCAGACCGAAGGTCTTCTGAACGTACTGTAAGATAATATTTCCTCGTCGTTGTCATGCCCGCGTGTCCCGCTATCAACATTGGCGCCAAGCGAGTTTTATTGGAGATTCACTCGGAAAAAAGTCGAATCGCCAATGGGCATTCACAAAAATTAATTTAACTATGGCTATAAAAAACATCTTTCTTCAGAATATCCATACTCTTAGAATTTATGTATATCTCGATTGCTGATTTAAGAAAATACTATCTGGAGCTAATTATGATAGTTTTGCTAACGGACTTCCGCCAAAGTGAATATGTGGGAGTAATTGCAATAACCTTAAACTTGTGGTATAATAGCTTGCGGATTTATAAGATTAAACAGGGCAGCATTGGAGATTGGCGGGACAGAAGGCTCACTTTGTGCATCTTGTGAGTAAACCGCGGACTTCCAATAGAGGCCGGAGGTGTTACCGTGGAGAAATCGAAAGGCTTTACCCCGTTAGAGGGACCCCGCCTTGCGGGAACACAAATAAGAACACCCGATCGGGGAAGCGGAAGATTTCCCGAAAGACACGGGGAGGGACCCCGCTTCGCGGGAAGCCAAACAGACATCCGGCAACAACACCGGAGTTTTCTAACGGGGTTCACATTGATAGAACTTCTTGTAGTAATCGCTATTATTGCGTTATTGATGGCCATTTTGATACCGGTTTTGAACGGGGCACGAGAACAAGGTAAACGGGCGGCTTGCCTCCATAATCTCAAAGGTTTAGGTTTAGCCTGGATAATGTATGCCGACGATAATGACGGTCGCCTGGTCCGGGGCAACGCCGGAGATGATGGATGGGTGATACGCATAGGAACGCTGCCAATTGAGGAGCCTATCGAAGAACAACTGGATGCCATAAGAAATGGCCTCTTATTCGAATATGCCAAGATGACCAAGCTATATCGATGTCCGGTCGCCGAGCGAAATGAAATGCGGACTTACAGTACAGTTCATTCTATGAATGGAGCGAAATTCACTGGAAGCGGTGACGTATATAAGAAACTATCTGAGATTAGGAGACCTGGTGAAAGATTGGTTTTTCTCGATGATTATGGTGAAGATTGGGATGCCTGCTGGGCCGTTTGGCATACACAACCATCATGGTGGAATCCCATCCCCATGCGTCACCACGGGGGAACGACTTTGGCGTTTGCAGATGGACATTGTGATTGGTGGAACTGGAGGGACCAACGTACGATAGATTATGGTAACGAGCCCTGGGCTGTCTCAGAATCCGGAGCAGGTATAGAGAAAAATCAACCAGGCAATGTTGATTTAATTAAATTACAGAAAGCCGCATGGGGGACTTTAGGATACGAACCTTAAATAACATGACCTCGTTTTCCTGCTCCGATTCCCATTCGCCTTGGCCATAAAATCCCAGCAACCAGTCCCTCAACTTGCCAACAGTCGCTTCATATCGGGATTACTGTGAGGAACACATGTTCCCCGCGAGACTCGCGCGAAGTGATGGCGAGAAACGATGGTTGCTTACTGCTTGGCCTTGCCCGAAGGTCCTGGCCTGTCGGCACAAGGGTGCTCAAAAGGCAATTTGCCACCTCGCCAGGCACCTTTGGCCTCATGGTCCAAAGCAGCATATTTTTTGGCAAGATCGATTACGGCGTCATCGCTTTTGTCGATGTACAACTCGAGCCGGTAGCCATCAATACCTTCCTTTGCGACGCGTATGCCTGCTGCTAAGCGTCCTCGATGGTCCCCACCAGCACAATCGCCCGCTACCAAAGCTGCCATCAATCGGTCTGTCAGGCT
>Ga0307430_1003280_pt1 | contig 10133 bp, 13 predicted proteins | sample SalMarWE160130MG_FD_202159 | JGI IMG/M metagenome (GOLD analysis project Ga0307430, IMG submission 202159) | Salt marsh sediment microbial communities from the Plum Island Ecosystem LTER, Massachusetts, United States - WE1603-130 | ecosystem: Environmental > Aquatic > Marine > Intertidal zone >... | reverse complement strand
CTTCCCACCCCAGAGGGGTTTGGAGAAAAAGCGCGCATACCCAATTTCTCTAAAATATTTTCCAAAATACGCAGTCTTCCCCTGAAATTGCTTCCTTTTTTACCTGCCTCTCTACAAAAAAGACAATTAAAAAAAGAAGCCCCTTCTCTAGTACCATGTTAATAAAGACTGTCTGTCTTTGTTTTTTAACACGGCTCTTTCAAAGACCAACACTCACCAATTAATACAGCATAATAAGGTATGCTGCTTTTAATCGGTTTAAAAAAATCTTATCCGCTTTCAGCATCTTTGTAAATTACTTTTCTATCCTTCCGTTTCTTAAGACGCGCTTTCTTAATGTAGGCTAAAAGCTCTTCAACTTTTTTAATGTATTCCGCATCTACCTCCTTAAAGTATTCGTTCTCACGTGGATGGAAACTGCGGTACACCCGCTTTAAGCTTTCATGAAGTGTGTGAGTGTAGCGTACAGTTGTCTCAATTGACTCATGGCCGAGGAGCTCCTGCACATACCGCACATCCGCGCCGTGCTCTAAAAGGTGCGTGGCCGTAGAATGGCGCACACTGTGCGCGCTTACGTTTTTACGCTTCATGTGGTGCCTGGCTAAAAGGTCTCTGAAGCGGTGGCCTACCGTGCTGCCTGTAATCTTGCCGTTGGCGCTTAAGAAAACGTGTTCGCTCTTGTCGTCGCGATCTACCAGGTATCTTTTCAAGAATTTCTCGGCCGTCTCCGTAATGGGAACTACCCGGTCCTTACCGAACTTGCTACACCTTATGAGTATCTGTCTTTCCTCAAAGTCAATGTCTCCTTTGGTAAGGCTTGCTACCTCACTGCACCTAAGCCCGCTTGAGTACATAAGCTCGTACATGGCTCTGTCTCTTAAAGCGCAGCTATTGTCTTGTTCAAGCTTATCTAAAAAAGCGTTCAGCTCTTCTTCTTTTAAGGTTTCTCGACGGTGCTCGTTTCCTTTGGGTGTGTAGCGTAAACCTTGCGCCGGGTTAGAAAGAATAAGCTCATTCACATACAGGCTTTTATATAAAAGTCTAATAGCCGAAAGCTTTTGACTTATGGTGTTCTTAGCATAAGGGCGGTTGGTGTACGTACAAACCGTATTGTTAAGGTGTTTAAGGTAGGCCGTTATGTGGTCCTTATTCACTTCTCTAAAATCGTCTATGTTGTGCTTTTCTTTTAAGTAGTCGTAGAAGTACTCTGTTTCGCATAACCTGGTGCTCATGCTGTTTTTCTTGTAGCCTGTGCTTTTCATAAAACGCTTAAACACTAAAAGACCGGCAAAAAGGTTAAGCTTATGCACTTTTCTTTCTCCGTAGTTGTCTGGGGTGGAATGCGTCCAGCACTTGTTTTAAGTCTTCCTTATCAACCTTTGTGTACACCTGGGTGCTCTTAAGTTTTTCATGGCCGAGCAGGCTTTGAATAAACCTGATGTCGCAGCCTGCTTTTAACAAATGATAGCCCACACAGTGTCTGAATGAGTGGCTGGTAAGAATGTTTGTTTTGTTCCTACTGCATACCTTATGGAGCACAGTGTTTAAGACATTCCCTAACCGTTCGCTTCCCGTGCCGAAAAGAAGGGCTGTGTCTCTGTAAATAACCCATTCGCGCATTTGTTCTACATAGATTCTAAGCACTGCTTTTGCGTACTCGTTTAAGAACACTACGCGCTTCTTTTTGCTCTTGCTGTCCTTTACTGTGATCTCGCCTCTTTCTATGTCAACGTCATCTACTATAATGCCGGCAGCTTCATTAATTCTTAAAGCAGTTGAATAAAGCAGCTCTGAAAGCACATGAGATTTGTACATTCTAATCTTTGTGTAAAAGTCTTTCTCTAAGTTAAAGTCCTCCAGGGCTGTTAATAATTCGTTCATTTCCTTTGGCTTTAATAAGTGCCTGGGAAGGTACTTTTCCATCTTTACTTTCTGGATTTCTTTGAAAGGATTACATGCTATTACATTCTGTTGTTTTAGATATTCATAAAAGCCTGTGGCAACACCTGTAAACCTGCACAGCGTGTTCTGTTTGTAGCTTCCACCCTGCTTTGTCTTCTGTTCCTTAAGCCAGGCTGTAAAGCTTTGAGCCTGGCGCACGCCGAGCTGCCCCGGCTCTAGGCAAAGTTCAGCTAAATATTTTTTCAATTTCTTAAGCTTGCTTTTAAGCGTTCTTAAGCTGTTCTTGTTGTTGTTGGCTTTTAAGTGTTCCCGGTTTAAATAGCAATCTAGGTAATAATCTATATCTTTCATGGCTAACCTGCTTTCTTTTGCCTTAATGAGGGTGTGCCTCCCCCTGCTTTTCCTTTACCCAGTTGTTTTTGAAAAGTTAATTCTTTTAGTTACAAAGACTTAACTTTTCAAACTGGGTAAATTACCCGGTTTTACCCGGTCTTACCCAGTTTGTTTTATTCTTTTTTTCATTTCCTCCGGATCCGGAATTACTTCACAGTCCATTGTCTCTAAGGCTTTGTCTTCCCTTAAACGGTAACAAAACCTTGTGCCGTGACTCTTTCCTCCTATTACCTGTAAATACTCATAGTCTACTAACATACGTAAATATCTTTTAACAGACGCGTCCCCCAGTCTTGTAAGCTCTCTTACCTGTTTTTGAATAAAGGTAACCTGGGTACTTTCAAGTTTTTCTTTAACAGCCAGGGTTTTTAAAAGCTTGCGTATCATTTCATACAAGTCTTTTGCGCCCTGGGGGAGATCACTGTAATGAGTTCCAAGCACGCCTTTGGTAAAAAGTTCATAGGCTGCCCGGTAGTCTTCGATATCGCATTCTATGCCCTCTACCACATTTCCCGTGCCCGGGTCTTTCTTGGTAATCCGGTTCTTCTGCATCTGGCGCAGTAAACAGCTTGCGTCAATCAGGCTTAAAAACTGCTCCTGCGCTCGTCTCATGGTAGTGCGTACTTTGGGAAAAGTAAGATGCGGCGCAAAGGAGTTAAACACCGGAAGCTTTTGTAACAGTTGTTGTGCTGCTCTGTGTTTCTTTATTATCTCAGGAATCGCGTGCGCTTCTTCCATGTAGCCGGAAAAGGTGCGTTTGTGCCGCTGCTTCTTAAGCACGCGTTCTGTCTGTTCTGCCGATTCATCCACATGGAGCACCAGACAGCGACTTGCGTTTTCAGGGTTTAAGTAGAGCGCTGTTGAACTCATCATAAAGGCAATGCGTACCTTGTGGCGGATCTCTCTACTTTCCAGCTCTCCTGTCTTGGGGTCTTTTAATGTAACAAGCCGTGAAAGCTCGTTCTCGCTTTGCATCTGACGCACTTGAGCTTCAACCACTTCGTTGTGTATTGCTTCGCCCACCATAAACACCTTGTCCTCGAAGTCCTCGTCTTTAAGGTAGTTCAAAGACTGGTCTGAAAAAGATGTTAAGGCTTTTACGCAATCAGCAGGCAGGAGCTTTCTTAAGGTTTCCAACAGGTACGACTTACCGCTCGATGCCCCGGCCTGGATGTACACGCTTAAGGGTTTGGCTAAAAGCCTGCTCACTGCAACAATATAAGTAAGCTGCTTGTTTACTTCTTCACCAACGTAGCCCAGGGTTTCCATATCGGCTACAATCTGTTCATAGATGTCTTTGCTCTGTAAGAACTCACAGCCTAAAGCCTGTTCTTCAACGGTAAGTTCTTGAGCCTTCTCTTCCACATGAAGAGCTTTGTCTCTCATGTCTTCTAAGTACTCGAGGATTTTTACAAGGTCGCGTTCTATGCGTTTGGGTTCTACTCTAAAAAGACCCCCTAAGTTTGAGCTGTAAGAAGTTCTACTCCTAGCCGAATAAAGGTCAAGTCTATCGTAAAAGCTTTCTTTGCCATATGCTGCTTTAATCGTTACCTTTAAGTCCTGTACAAAGATTTCTTTTACGCCTATTACTTTGTAATTAAGTTCATCTATATCGAACACATACACGTTGCCTTGCTTAGCAACGTTAAAGGGCTGTTTCTGTTTTTGTTCCTCTGCAGCCTGGTCTATTAAAGAAAGCACTTCTTCTTTGCTGCTGTCATGTAGCAGATATTCGTTCCAGTCTTTTCCAGCCGGTGGGGAAACTAACTTTACTTTGAAGTCATGGTCTAAAAGCGTAAGCTTTAACTTCTCGGCCGCTTTGTTACCAGCTTCATCCGAGTCAAAGCCTATGATGATTGTCTTAACCAGGTTGGCTTTAAGTAAATTTATGTGTTCATTTGTAAAACCGTTCGTGCCGTAAGAGGACTGGACGTTTTCTATGCCCAGTTGCATAAGAGAAAGTGCATCGATGATGCTTTCTGTAACTATGATCTCATCGTAGACCTTGCTTGCTTTTAAGTTAAACACGCCTTTGTGCGGTCCGGGTAAATACAGGTGTGTGCTGCCTTCAATACTCCGGCCGTACATGCTGGCTGTCTGTTCCTGCTCATCAAGTATGGGAAAGGTTATGCAGCCTTTGAAATGCTCAGCTCCTTTGTCTCTTACTATGCCTAATGCTTTTAACGCATCCTTCTGGCCGTTAGTGCATACGTTTAAAAGGCTTCCGTCTGCAAAGCCCAGCTTAAAACGGGTGTAGAGTTTTTTGTTTGTAAGCCCTCTTTTTTCTAAAAACTTCAGAGCCTGATTTTTTTCATAGAGCTTTTTGTGGTAGTAGTCTGTTATGTCTGATAGGGTGTAGGAGCTGTGTGCTGGTTCTTTTTTCAACACCGGCGCAACGGCGGCTGTTTGGGCGCCCGCCTGCGCCGGTTTTTCTTTTATTACTTGTGAGCCTGCTTTTCTTTTCAAAAACTCTAAAGCTTGCTTAAAGCCGTAACCTTTCATCTTTTCAACTAACGTAAAAACATCTCCGGATTCACCGCAGCCGAAGCAGTTGTAAAGGCCTTTGTCGCTATCTACGCTTAAAGAAGGGTTCTTATCTTCATGCCAGGGGCAGAGGCCTATGTAGCTTTTTCCTTTCTTACTAAGCTTTATGCCGAACTCAACAAACAGGTCTACGATATCCACCTTGCCTTTAAGCGTGTCTTTTTCAAACTCTTCTAAAAAGCCCTCTACCTTTAAGGTCTTCTTTCCTTTTAGTCTGTCTTCCGCCATGATCTCCCTCCTTCAAAACCAAGGCGTACCAAAAGCTCCGCTCCGATCCGCGCCACCTCTTCTTTAGACCGTGAATATCTTTGCTTCTTTAATTCCGTTACTCCTTTCTGCTCAGCTATGGCTTCTTCAAGCTTTATGCTTTTTGAAAGTACTGTCGCAAACACCTTTTTTCCAAAACTCTGTTCTATCTCACTCTTTATCTGCCGGGTTATTACAGGCACACTTTCAAAACCATTGATAATAATGCCTAAAAGGTTAAGACCAGAATTAAGTGTTTTTCTTACCTTGGCTACCGTAGACATAAGATCGTTCGTTCCCTGGAGTGTGTAGAGCGCAGGGCGCATGGGAATAATAATATGGTTTGCTGCTGTTAAGGCGTTTACTGTCAGCACGCCCAGGCTTGGCGGGGTGTCTAATAAAATAAGGTCGTACTTTTTAAAGTGGTCAGAAGCTAACAGCTCTTTAAGTCTAAGGTAGGCGTCAATTTCACCTATAAGGCTTTTTTCTAATGAAGCTAATCGTACGTCTCCTGTTAATAGTTGCAGGTTAGTGTTTATGGTTGTAAAGTTAAGCGCGCTTCCGGTTAACGCTTCGTACAGTCCCGGGCCGGGCTGTTCAACTAAGCCTCTGGTGAGGTTCCCTTGCGGATCGCAGTCTATTAAGAGAGTAAATAAATCTCTTGAAGCCACATAAATCCCAATCTCGCGTGTAAGGGTTGTTTTTCCTACTCCGCCTTTCTGGTTGGAAAATATGATGATATCTGGTTTTGGTTTCATTACTTGCCTCCTTCGCTTGGAGGCTTACTCTTAAACTCTTTCTTTGCTTTCATTACCCATGCTGCAATTTGGCCGTAGGCTCTTCTAAAGTGAAGAATGTTTACTGTCGCGTTTCCTCTAATGTAAGTAAGCTGAAGTTCTGAAATATCAGGTTTACTAAACGTAAGCTCGCAGGTGATCTTCCCGTTTACCTTTGTGCCGGTTATTTCAACAAGCTCGCAAGCATTAAGGTAATAGTACGTTGCTTCGTACAAATCTGTGGTTGTGGTATAGCATTCCACGTTCCCCTCCTAGGCGAGGAGAAACCTTCGATGCAATTGCAATTGACTGGGAGGAAAGTTCTGTAGTATAATATTGGTATTATTGTCATCGAGGTTCTCCTCGGTGTTTTTATAAAGCCCTGTTTTTCCGGTGTCGTGCCATATGAAAACAGGGCTTTTTTATTGCCTGTTCAACGAACAGGAACCCTTCAAAAACACAGTTTTTCAAAACCGTGTCAAGTACTTTTTTAGTTTTGCAATTAAACCAATTGTACTATTTTCGTTCAATTATGTCAATATGTTTTTTTTAGTTTTATAATAAAATTATGAAAACAAAATTCAGTTCTAATCTTAGTAGAATAAGAAATTCAAAAGGCATCTCGCAAAAAAAACTTGCTGAGTTAACCGGCCTTACAAGAAGAATGGTTGCATATTATGAAAACGAATGTAACAACAATCTAATTAAAAATATAAATACTATGGCAAAAGCATTAGATGTCAATATTTCAGATCTCATTGGAGTTAATAATAGCAAACCAGATACTACAGATAATTTCAAAATAGACGCACGCACAATGGACAAAATAAAAAAACTTCTTTCGCTGCCAAAAGAAGAACGGCACTCAATTTACAATATGATAGATGCGCTTATCGTAAAAAACAAGCTTGATAATAAACGTTAATCATTATGATTGTTAATTTACTTATTGATGTTTTTATGTTATGTTGATTCATAAATGAATTTCGACCCATTACAAATCGGGATTTTCATCTTAGCTTTCGTACCAGGGTACATATTCATTCAGACTCTCGATCACCATCTCCTTAAAGGAGAAAAAAGCCAATTTGAAAAGACGGTACAGATTCTTCTTGCAAGCACGGTAATATGGCTTCTCGCATTTAGTCTGCCGTTATTTCCCGTACAGGCCGAAAAAAACTTTATTCTTTCAGTCATACGCCGCAGCATAATATGCAACGGTCAAAATTCGAATTTCACCGCCGAGTTTGCGAATAACGCCGATAAAGCCGTGATCCTTTTTGCTTGCGTCTGTCTTTATTCCTTTTTCCTGGCCAATGTATGGGGAGTATTGAGAAGAATAAGACGCATCGACGGTTTTATCCGCAGACTTACTAAAAGAGACTGGTATAAAACGGTTTCTTTACGTTTCTTTTCCGAAAACATAAACGCAACGATACTGTTGACGAAAAAAGACAAATTACGTTATGCCGGAGTTTTAAACGGAGCGCCGGACGATAAAAACGATAATTGCATCATCCTTGTGAACCCCTCTATCGTAGAAAAAAATAATGGTAGTTTTGAATTTAAAAAGTTGGCAGCGCGATCAATTCTTGTTAACTTAAATGAAATAGAGCTTATTGAAGTAATACGAAAATATGAAAGGAGGCGTACATGCCCGAAGAAAAAAACAAAAAATTCAGCCTTAGAAAAAGCATCCAAGGAACCAGATCCGGAAACGGACAAATAGGCGGCGACGATATCATGCCCGATCTGTCCGGTTTGACTTTTACGCCGTCGGGACAGGTAATCGAGGCGGGGACCGATACTTCAGATACACTTTCCGGTTCTTCCGACGATACGTCTAAAGGCAAAGAATAACCCTATAAAAAATATACGTATCAACGTCTTTCTCTCACTTCATAGCATCTGATTTTTCCAGAAGGAATTAAATCGATATATAAATTATTTAATTGAACGTTCTAAACTAAAACCGGTATTAAAACTTTTTTACTATCTTATGTCCCTTGATAATCTCTATTAAATGCTTAAGAGCATCATTTACACTTTTGGAATCCGGAAACTCCTTAACAACTTCCGGCTCAAGCACCACTATATTACTACCCTCTTGGTAAGCTTTGGCATATTTGCCTCTTACTCCTTCCCTGAAATCATATTCTTTTAACATGTCATTATCTTTATTATTCTTCATACTCTTCTCGCTCCCTTTTGGTAGCTTTTCTTGCACTTATTATTCTAATATTATTCCCTCTATCACAATGTACTACAACAAGTAAGTTTTGTCGATATGACATTCCTATAGTTATATACCGCTCCTCTTCTATCGTTGAATGTAGAGGATCCGGTATTGTGAGTGATAAAGTGTCTCCAAATACTGTAGAGGCTTCCTCAAAGCTTACTTTATGCGTTTTCTCATTCAGTTCGGCTTTGTTTTCATTCCATTCAAACGTGAGTCCCATCGTTTGGGTATTTTATTAAATATTTTTAACAATGGCTATATATAAAAACTAATCATCGGTCTGATCTTTTTCTAAATATTTTTCATACATACTAAAAAAGCGTTCATTGAAATTATCTTTAGTTCTTGTTTCAATATGTGTATAATACTTATTCTGATCTGGCCCCCAATCAAAATATATTCCTGTAGCACTATTCTGAAGTAAGCGTCCTTGTTCTTTGTCTATATGAATATTTGTTGAGAATATTTCTATAGCTTTATTCTTACCTATTAATTTCGCAAAAACCTTCAATTTATAGTCACCAGCTATAAATCTGTAATCTATTCCCTCTTTAGGGAGTAAAAAATGGTGATTACATGCTATACCTTTCTCACTTACAAATAATCCACTACCTCGAGAAAGTTTTTTATCACCATAAACCCATATATAAAAATTTTGCTTAGTCTCGTCTCTTTCAACTCTAACATGCATACTTTCTATTACTTGTCCTCGTTTTGAAGTACTATAAAGCAGTGTTCTTAGAAATATTTTATTGTGTAGAGGTTTTTTTGAATATCCATCCGGACCAAAAAATATTACTGTCGGTTGTGTCATTAACAATTTGCCTTTTCTGAGAAAAGCAAACCATGCCGTAAAAAAAGATATCAGAAGTGCACATAATGAAATTATTAAACTTAACCAATCAATCATAATAATATTTTCCCCCTCTCACAACAGCGTCGGACTTTACTCACTCCTTTTTCAGCCCATACATCTACTGCCCAAAGAAGGTACTTTAATAACGACATTTCAAATACTCTTTTCAAGGATTAATATTAATTCTTCTCTTTTTCCACCCCAACCAGGGAATTCAGCAGTCGCGCCTATTTTCAATTCCCACCCCTCTTTAGCCATCGTATTAAGAGCTTCTTCAATTTTAACAGGATTAAACTTTTTTCCAAAAAATCTGTCTTTTTGTGTTAATACTTTATACTGTTTCATAAAAAATCTCCTTACTTTAATATTGTAATGTTTATTTTACAATTCTTCTTCCATCCTTCCATTCTTTTTTTAATAATGCTATATGTTCTACAATTTTATCTTGCCATTTTCGCAATTCGTTACTTTTAATAACTATTGATCTATCTTCCACAGGAATAATTCTTATTTTCTTTAATTTCAACATTTCTATGCGCGTAAATTCAAAACTAAAATCTTCGCTACTTTTTGCTTTTACCATTCTTGATATTTCCAAAGGTCTCTTAGTTCTTTCAATGTAAAATATAACTTCTTTTATTAATTCCTCTCTATATCCAGAGTTTTCAATTGTAAAATGAATTATATATTGTGAATTATCATCCTCCATTGAAGGATATGCATTTGTTTTATTAGTCATCCAATATTCAGTTATTTTTGCATGTAGTTTACTTTTTTCCAACCTAAATTTCAGAAGAATAATCCTCATTCTTATTCCAGATATTATTAGTGCAATTCCACTTAGTATTAAAGAAATAATCGCTAAAGTGTCATTATTTGAGGACATTTTTTATTACCTCATAATTCCTTTATCAAACATCATTTCGATGTATCTATTTAATATTCTCCTTATTTTATGCGCCATGGATGGCACACAAACGCCTTAAAATCTATCCCTAAAAATACTTGCGCCTAACTAAAATTATATTAATTATTTTAAAACAACACAACTAATTAGAGCTTGCTGAAAAAAGCGTAATTATTTATATCATTGATAATTAAGTACAAATATGGTATAAAATAATGCAAAGGAAATAACAAAAAGTATCAAAAAACCTTGCATTTAGGAGGGGAAAGA
>Ga0307430_1003279_pt1 | contig 10134 bp, 11 predicted proteins | sample SalMarWE160130MG_FD_202159 | JGI IMG/M metagenome (GOLD analysis project Ga0307430, IMG submission 202159) | Salt marsh sediment microbial communities from the Plum Island Ecosystem LTER, Massachusetts, United States - WE1603-130 | ecosystem: Environmental > Aquatic > Marine > Intertidal zone >... | reverse complement strand
GAAATCACCGGGGCGGGCGAGGCTATTACCAAGAAGATTACCGAGCTGGTCACCAACGGCAAGCTCGAATATTACGAAAGACTCAAAGCGGAATTCCCGGAGCGGGCACATTCCGCGCAGGTTTAGGGTGCGGTATGGCTGATACAGGTAATCCATTAATCTCTACGGAATCCACCTCGGCCGGCGATGCTGAAGCTATCAACTACTTAAAGCAATCTATTGCAAGCGGCCAGCACTGGTATCTCGCCCTGCTCGGGGCAATCGGACTCTGGACCAGCGCCGAGGAAGACTATCACGACCGTACCTACCGCTACCTCATCGACGGGGAAGCCTTCGACTGGCTCCTGCTGGCGGAACGACTCTGCGAGACGGTGGACGGACTCCTGCCCGAAGATGAAAAGAAAGCCCTCCTCTTTGATGGCGTTCCCCCGCTCGAACTGGACGCGGGAGAAGTCAGGAAGCTCATCGGCGGCCGTAAGTACGCCCAGTATCTCAGCTATTTCTACGGAGTCACCGTCGAAGAAGCCCTTCTCCTGGCGGTGCAGGAAGAGATAGATAAAGAAAGGCGGGTGCGGGGCTTCCAGGTCCAGGACGAGTCCGCCGATGAAACCTACCAGCGGATTTATAATACCACCCAGGAGGACTTAATAAGACTCTTCCGGCAGGAGAAGCACTACCTCCGACTTAAGTCAACTACCCTCACCGAGCTGAAAGAGTTCACCTACTGGTTATTCAAGTACCGGCTAAAGCGGTGCGAAAAAGCCAAAATCGCCAGCGATACCAAGAAAGCCTTGGGATACCTCAAGCGGCAGTGGCAGAAAAGAGGCATTTCTAAGGTGCTTGCCGCCGACCTGTCCCCGCATGATTCGGTCTGAATTACCGATTATTCGTTAATAGTGCCCTCCGGCGCTCGTACCATGAGCACGGGCACGGGGGCGCGATGCAGTATCTTATCGGTAATACTGCCGAAGGCCAGGCGGCGCAACCCCGACCGACCGTGTGTTGACATGGCTATTAAATCCGCATTGACTTCAGTACAGGCTTCCAGTATCTCTTCGGCGGCGTTACCGGAAGCGACCATCGTCTTGACAGTGACCCTTGGTTGCTTCAGGGAATCGCCGGTCCTGGTGAGGTAGTTCATAACCCTCTGTTCAATGAGCTTCAGTTCTTCCTCCGTATAAGAAACCGGGGCACTCGCCTCCCCTACCACCACCCAGTGTCTCAGCAGGGTAATTACTCCCAGAAGGGTAATTTCCACCTTCACTCCGGGGCCGCATTTCTCAACAAGTTGATTGATAACCGGTATAGCGGCTTCACCTACCTTAGAGCCATCCAGCGGGACAAGCACTCTCTCGAACATTCCCTCACCTCCTACAATCTGGAACTTTGTTGTTTAAGTTTCTCCAGTTTGTCTTTCAAAGTATAAAGTTTTTGTCTTTCCTTTTCAATAACCGCCTCCGGCGCTCTGGTCAGAAATGCCTTGTCTTGCAGTCTGGCTTCCAGTCGAACAACCTCTGCCTGCGTCTGTTCCAGCTCTTTCCCTATCCTTTTCCTCTCCGCCTCGAGGTCGAACATGCTGGCCATGGGAATGACGACCGTCGCCTGTGACAGCGGCAATACCAGCGTGTTGCTTCCCGCTTTGTCTCCGGGTTCACCTTCGAGGAAGGTGACGGGATTAGCCCTCGCCAGCGACTTGATGGATTCGGTATAAAGGGAAATTTTTGCATGACGCGAGGAATCGGTGTATATTATGGACTCAATCCACCGGCTGCTTTCTACTTTATACTGAGCGCGGATATTACGGATAACGCGTATTATCCCGGTAACAGCTTCAAGTTCGTCCTCGGCCTCGGGGTCGAGCATAACTTTATCGGACTCAGGATACACGGCGACCATGATGGACGCGGTATCAATCCATGTAATATGTTTTTTCAGGTTCTGCCACAGTTCCTCGGTAAGAAACGGCATGAACGGGTGCAGGAGACGAAGTGATACTTCGAGTACGTGCACCAGTACCGGCAGGGGTGAGGTATCGCCTGCCTGCAATCTTATCTTGGCAAGCTCGATATACCAGTCGCAGTACTCGCCCCAGAGGAAATCATGTATCTGCCTTTGCGCCTCGCCGAACTGGAAGTCTTCCATGAGGCTGGTAGTACCGGAAATAGCCCGGTTAAGTCGCGATAGAATCCAGCGGTCTTCCGCCAACAACTTGCCCCTGTCTATTGTAAGGTCGATGTTTGAGCCGGGCTCGAGGCTCCTGACGACGAACCGTGTGGCGTTCCACAGCTTGTTGGCGAAGTTGCGGCCGGCTTCCAACTTGTCCTTCGACAGCCGCGAGTCGTTGCCGGCCGACGTCCCCATCACCAGAGCGAAACGCAGGGCGTCCGTGCCGTATTCCTCGAGAATGACGAGCGGGTCGATGACGTTTCCTCTTGTCTTGCTCATCTTTTCGCCTTTGGCGTCGCGTATCAGGCCGTGAAAATATATCGTGCGGAAAGGAATATCGCCGACATCTTCGATGCCCATCATTATCATCCTGGCTACCCAGAAGAAAATAAGGTCGTAGGCCGTCTCCATGACTGACGTAGGGTAAAAATAGCGCAGGTCTTCCGTGTCATCGGGCCAGCCCAGAGTGGAATGGGGCCACAGCCCGGAGCTGAACCAGGTATCCAGAACGTCCGGGTCCTGCTCGATATTACTTGAATCGCATTTGGCGCAGGCCGTCGGTGTTTCCACGGCTACCATCAATTCGTTGCAGTCGCGGCAGTACCATACCGGGATGCGGTGTCCCCACCAGAGTTGGCGGCTGATGCACCAGTCGCGGATGTTCTCCATCCAGTTGGTATATACCTTGGTGAAACGCTGAGGGACTATTTTAATACGCCCGTCGCGCACGGCGGCAAGGGCTGGTTCGGCTAACGGGACGGCTTTGACGAACCACTGCTGGCTGGCGATTGGTTCGACAACGGTGTGGCAGCGCTGACAGTGACCCACGGCGTGGCTGTATTCTTCAATCTTAACGAGTTGCCCGGCTTTCTCCAGGTCGTCGACTATCGCCTTGCGGCATTCGTAGCGGTCCATGCCGTTATACGGACCGGCGTTCTCATTCATGGTAGCATCCGGATTAAGGATGTTTATCAACGGGAGTCCCTGACGCTGGGCTACTTCGAAGTCTACCGGGTCATGCCCCGGCGTGATTTTCACGGCGCCGGTGCCGAAGGCGGGGTCGACCGCTTCATCGGCGACGATGGGTATCTCGCGGTTCACGGCGGGAAGTATTACCTTTTTACCCACCATCCCTTTGAAGCGTTTGTCCTTGGGATTGACGGCAACCGCCGTATCACCCAGTATCGTTTCGGGGCGTGTGGTGGCTACGGTGATGAATTTCTCTTTATTTTGAACCATCGGGTAGCGGACGTACCACAGGTGGCCGTTCACGTCCTGGTGGTCAACTTCGAGGTCGGATAAGGCGGTGCCGCAGCGGGGGCAGCGGTTGATTATACGCTTCCCCCGGTATATCAGCCCCTTTTCGTACAGGCTGACGAAAGCGGTGCGGACGGCCCGACTGGAAATCTCGTCCATGGTGTAGCGTTCCCGGGTCCAGTCGCAGGAGGCGCCCAGTTTCATACGCTGCTCGGTAATGGTATGGCGGCAGTCCTTCACCCACTGGTGCATCCTCTCCAGAAATTTCTCCCTGCCAAGCTGGTGTCGGTCGAGCCCCTCTTTGGCTATCTCTCTCTCCACGACTACCTGGGCGGCAATGCTGGCATGGTCGACGCCGGGCAGCCAGAGAGTCGGCTCGCCCCTCATGCGATGCCAGCGCGTCATGATATCCTGAAGGGCGCTTTCCAGGGCGTGGCCCAAGTGAAGCTCGCCGGTGACGTTGGGCGGCGGCATGATAATAACGAAAGGCTGCTTATCCGGGTCGATTTCAGGCGTGAAGTAGCCGTTGTCCATCCAGAAGTCGTACCATTTCTGCTCGACCCTGCCCGGCTCGTACGTTTTGGCCATTTCTTCCGCATCGGGGGATTGTTTCATGAGAACCTCTTTCTAGTTATCGGGTAAAGAAACCATCGGCTCGGAATTTCTTTTATTGAATTTAACCCAGAAAGCATAGATAAGGCAAATTATACCCGCCATGCTGATAACGTTGCGGAATATGGTAAGTCCGGTGTGTACCGTACTGACATAATCCGTGCTGTAGTCCTGGTGGAAAAGCCAGGGCGCGAGAAAAACCGTGGGGATAATAAGCAGGTTGCCTATCAGCTTGATGCTGCCGCCCGCTATTAAAAAACGTTCCGCCCGGCCTCCCCCACGATGCAGCTTGACGGCGCCGTAAATAATGACCGCAATCCAGAGTGCCAGGGCTGGCGTAGAAGCAACGAGTACCATTAAATACTCAAGTATTCCCATCATGCCGCCCCCGCCGGCTTCCTGGCTTTGAACCTCGACAGGAAAGCCCAGATAAGGCATACGAGTCCCGCCAGGCTTAACACACCTATAACGATGCTAAGGACAATCCATGCCGGACTCCGCATCATATCGATATAGCTCATGTCCTGTTCTAAAGCGAGTTGACTTAACCAGTTATTCATTAGCAGGCTGGACAGCGGAGCGACGAACATCAGGCTGCATCCGGCCAGCAGCAGTTTTTCGGCTTTAACACCTCCCCGCCGGAGCATGATTATCGCCAGAACGAGGCCGATTCCCCAGGCAATAAGCTCAGGGACATGTCTCAGCATGGAAATTTCAACTGTCTGAACGTAAGTCTCCATTTTATCTCTCTTGTTATTTTAGAATCCCCGCCGCCCCTCGCCGGTTATCTTTTCCCACCCGGCCGCCCCCGTATCATCAACGGCTTAGCCCTTTAATAATTCTGCCACCTTATCCAGCACCCTGTCGGCTACCTCTCTTTTGCTCATGAGGGGTAGTTCCTCTACATTCTCGTTCTTATCGATGAGGGTTACTTTATTGGTATCCACGTCGAAGCCGCTGCCGGCTTTAGTAACGTCGTTAGCCACGAAGAGGTCACACTTCTTATCCTGAAGCTTCTTTCTGGTATTTTCGATGAGGTTTTCCGTCTCGGCAGAAAAGCCGATTTTCAGGAGGTTACCTTTTACCCCGGACAGGATATCCGGCGCTTTGACCAGCTCCAGCGTCAGCTTATCGGCGCCTTTTTTTATTTTTCGGGCGGCGGGATTTTTAGGAATGTAGTCGGCCGGGGCGGCGGCCATAATCAGAGCATCGGCTTCAGCGCACGCCTTTACCACCGCATTTTTCATCTGCTCGACGCTTTCAACGTGAGTGATTTTAACTCCGGCAGGGTCGGGGAGAGCTGTCGGCGCCGCGATTAGCGTTACTTTAGCGCCGCGATCGCGGGCGGCTTCGGCAAGGGCATAGCCCATCTTCCCCGAGGAACGGTTGCCGATATGCCGGACGGGGTCGATTGCCTCCCGCGTGCCTCCGGCCGTCACCACGATATTTCTACCGGCAAAATCTTTTTCAGTCACTCAGAACCTTCTCGATAACCTCGATTATCCTGGCGGTTTCCGGGAGACGCCCCTGCCCCATTTTCCCCGAAGCCAGGCGGCCGTACTCCGGTTCGATAATGGTGAAGCCCCTCGCCTTCAGCTTCGCCAGGTTTTCCTGAGTGACGGTGTTTTTATACATCACGTCGTTCATGGAGGGGGCGATGATAACCGGCGCTTCGGTCGCCAGCACGATACAGCCAAGCATATTATCGGCGATGCCTGCCGCCAGCCTGGCGATGGTATTGGCCGTAGCCGGGGCGATAACTACCGCGTCGGCGGCCTCGGCGAGGGCGATATGCTCCTCGTTGTACTCGGAGTCCAGCTCGAACATGTCGGTCACCACCTGCCGGCCGGTAACATTACGCAGGGTCAGGGGGGTAATGAATCTGGTGGCTGAATCTGTCATTACCGTTTCGACTTTAACGCCTGCCTGAGTCAGCTTGCTGGCAATATCCGCCGCCTTATAAGCGGCGATGCCTCCGGTTATACCCAGAACTATGGTCTTATTCTTCAACATGGTTATCTCCTTGGCCGACTAGGTCTCGTTCATGGCGTGGATGGTTTTGATGCCGATGAGTGTTAAATCGGGATTGACCTTATCAATTACTTTTGTTTCTCTGGCGATGATGCTGGAATAGCCTCCGGTAGCCACGACCGTCGCTTTCTCCCCCAGTTCTTCTTGAATCCGCGTTACTATACCGTCGATAAGTCCGGCGTAGCCGAAGATGATGCCGGACTGCATGGCGGCCACGGTGCTGGTGCCGATAGCCTGCTTGGGAGAGACCAGTTCTACCCGGGGGAGAGCTGCCGTGCGGGTATACAGGGCCTCGGCGGCGATAGCCAGACCCGGGGCGACGGCCCCGCCGAGATAGTCACCTTCTTTGGAGACTGTATCGAATGCGGTTGCCGTACCCATGGCCACCACGATGATGGGACTGCTGTAAAGGCTGAGAGCGCCTGCCGCATTGGAAATACGGTCGCCTCCCAGCTCTCGCGGATTATCAAAGCGGATGCGTATCCCGGTCTTTACGCCGGGACTGACTATCAGCGGTTTAATATTGAAATATTCTATAAATAACTCGTTGAACGTGGTCAGTAAAGGCGCGACGACACAGCTTATAGCTCCCTTGGTAACATCGGCAATGTCTACGCCCCGGTGACGCAGCAGATTAAGCAGTATCACGGCATATTCATCCGGCATACGGTGGACTCCCGTAGCAATACGCCACGTAGCTTTGAGCTCATCGCCCTGAAACATGCCTACAGTGATATTGGTATTACCGATATCGACAGCTAACAACATGGCAGCCCCCTCAACTTACACCACCGGTGGTTTGATTTTTAATTTGTTTTATGGTCACCGGCAGCGCCGGCAGCAGGTCGGACGCAATCATGCCGGCATCTCCCAGCACGTTCCTCATCATCTCGCCGGCCTCACCGCCTATGTATACACCCAGGCAGGCGGCGTCGGCAAGGGAAAGCCCCTGAGCCGCCACACCCGCGATAATTCCGGCAAGCACGTCGCCGGTCCCCGCCGTGGCCAGTCCGGGGTTGGCGAACGGACTGACACGGCAGTAGCCGTCGGGGCTGGCGACAACATTATAAGCACCTTTCAGTACAACGGTCTTGTTCCATTTCGCGGCGAATTTTCCGGCTGTGCCTATGCGGTCGGATTGTATCTTGTCAATCGAAAGTCCGCACAGTCGGGACATCTCACCGGGGTGAGGAGTAAGTATAGCATCGCCGGTAAATTTCTGCTGCCAATCGGGTGTCTTTGCCAGTATGTTCAGGGCGTCGGCATCGAGTACCAGCGCCGGTAATTTCTTCTCCGAGAGCAGTGAGGTAATAAATTCAGCGGTGGACGGGTCCTGCCCCAGGCCGCAGCCAGCAAGGAGGACATTGTACGGGCTTGCTTCTTTCAGGACTGTATCCGCAGCGCCCGCGGCGATGTGGCCGGGGGGCGACTCTGGCAGGGGGAGGTGAGTAGCCTCGGTCATCTTGGAAGCCAGAACAGGTATCAGGCTGCTGGCTGCAGCCAGTGTTACCAGTCCTGCTCCCACCCGCATGGCGCCGCTGCAGGCCAGGTAAGCCGAACCCGTGTAGTTGATGGAGCCGGCGACAACCAGTACTTTGCCGAATGTCCCCTTATTGGCGTTGAGCGGTCGTGCCGGTAGGGCGGCTCTGGCCCAATCGCTGGTAAGGAGCTCAATCTTTATGGAATCGGCCAGCGACTCCGGGATGCCGATATCGGCTATTTTCAGTTTGCCGACTCTTTCCGCGCCGGGGAAGCTGAACAAGCCCAGCTTGGGGAGAGCCATCGTGACGGTGGTATCGGCGTAGAGGCAGGCGGGGTCGATAGCACCGGTATCGGCATCCATCCCCGACGGCAAATCGACTGCAATAATACGGAAGGTCCTCTTCTTCTTTGCGTTGGCTACTCTTTCCAGCACCTGCCGGAAGACGCCTTCGAGCGGGCGCATTTTGCCCGTGCCCAGCATCGCATCGATGACGCACGTGGCCGATGCCAGCCGGTCATCGAGCTTTTTCATTTTATTATCCCCGGCGAATTCGATACAGGTAATGCCCCGTTCCTGCGCCAGCCTGAGATTGGTGTCGCCAGGGTCTCTCTGACTGCACAGGTACACGCTGACCCTGGCTCCCCACTCGTGCAGGTAACGTGCGGCTACCAGCCCGTCCCCGCCGTTATTTCCCGCGCCTATCAGGCACAGGATGTGCTGTTTATCCAGAACGCCCGGGTCGGGCCGTGTCTCTTCGGCGACGGCTTTACCCGCGTTCTCCATGAGCACGCTGGCGGGCGTGCCCCGTTTGATACACTCCTGGTCAATCTGCCTCATCTGTTCAGCGGTTACAATTTTCATCATTGATTATGTTATCTCCCGTTGCATTGAGTGTAACAATATATTCAGCTTCGGTCAATATGCCTTGTGTTAAAACGTGTTGTGGTGCACGATATCCTCCAGCTTTCTCTTGGGGATATGGCGTACCAGCTTATCGTCAACCCAGCCGTTCAGCGAGCCGGTAGCTACCTCGGCCACCGGTTTTTCGTCGGGGTAACCCATGGCGATTACCAGAGCGATGTCATGTGTATCCGGGATATTAAGAACAGGCTTTAAGTTGCTTTCGTTGAACATAAGTATCGGGCAGGCGCCGAGTCCCTGTTCCCAGGCTACCAGTATAATATTCTCCGCCGCCATACCGACGTCATAGTAGCTGATTCTCCGGCGGTTAGCGTCGTCTTCCCATGACTTGTTTATCAGGACGATAACGTAGGCTTTGGGCGTGTTCTCGGGTCGCGGGCCTCCTTTTTCCGGGGGCAGCTTCATGGAGCCCCCGATATTCTCGAATATTCCGGGCAGCACTTCGGCATCGTTGATAACGATATATTCGCAAACCTGCTGGTTCCGTCCGCATGGCGCCAGCCGGCCGGCATCCAGACACTTTTCTAGGACTTCATAAGGAGCCGGCTTATTTTTGAAGCGTCTTATAGAACGCCTGTTTGTGGCTGCTTCGTAAACATTCATGGGATTACCTCCTCGTTGTCGCTAACCGTCGTTCGTTTTCGCCAGCTTTTCCAGTTTCCGTTTCATCGCTTCCCAGTGAGTCCCCCGCCAGTAGATGCGGCGGCAGGCAGGGCACTCCATGTACTGGGTTTGCGTCTTATAGACGTAGGGCGGCACGCGGTCTTTTACCTCTTCGCGGCTCCTTTCGACCAGCGGATGATTACACTCCAGGCAGAGTGTGAAAGGACGTAAGTTTTTATTTAATTCCAGTGTGGCCATGAGCTGCTGCATCTGCCGCTCCGGCTTCTCGCTCTCAATCAATAATGCCTTGAGTTGACCGTTGTTTACTACGCGACGCTTCATAATCCCGGCGTCGCGCGTCAATATCATCCTCCCCTCGGCTAGGGCTTGCCTGACCATCTGGGAGTCATCTTCGCCGTCGAAGAACAAGCTGTCATAGCCCATCATCCTGAGCCATTTTGCCAGCTTGCCCACGTTATGGTCGACGATAAACCGTATCTCGTTAATGGGTTTATTTCCTCGCTTACCGTAAAGAGTAATTTATTCACCTCTCGCCCTGTTTCCCCCTCTCCTTACGAGGCAGGATGAAGGAGAGGGGGATTTTTTTAAAAGGGGCTTCACCCCTCTTAAACTCCCCTTATCACATATGTCTATATCTCTATACGCATCCCTTCGTGGCCGAGTTGGATTTTAGTGTCTAACGCCTTCTCTACCACGGTGATTTCTTTAGCGATTTGCTTCTCGTCCGTGGGGTTCATGTGTACGGTGATTATCTGCGGCGTGTAGCCTTTCAGGTTTCGGAAATCTTTCAGCTCCTGCCGGAGCAGGGTGGGGGTGAGGTGCCCCGTCTGGAGGGCGGACTCCTCATACTTGTTGGGCCCCGTAACCTCGATGATAAGCAGGTCGGGCGACACCTGCTGCCAGCATTCGTCCAGTCCCGGCCCAGTATCCGACGTATAAAATACCTTTTTGCCGTCGGCGGAGGTAATCTGGTAGCCGACCGTAGGCACGGCGTGTTTTACCGGCACAGGTAATACGGAATATCCGGCGATTGATTCCTC
>Ga0307430_1003275_pt1 | contig 10140 bp, 9 predicted proteins | sample SalMarWE160130MG_FD_202159 | JGI IMG/M metagenome (GOLD analysis project Ga0307430, IMG submission 202159) | Salt marsh sediment microbial communities from the Plum Island Ecosystem LTER, Massachusetts, United States - WE1603-130 | ecosystem: Environmental > Aquatic > Marine > Intertidal zone >... | reverse complement strand
GCCTTTCTTGAATCTGCAAAAGTCTTCTTCGCACTGTAGAACCAGCATCTTTTCTACGCCTGAAGCCAAATTCTTTAGATAGAATTCTGGAGGAACTCGTCCAACGCAGGGTAAACGGAGGGAAACGTACTTTTCCACGTTTTCTTCTTTAAGCTTCTCTTCTATGTCATAGTTAACGGGGTTGCTGCCTCTGCAAGTTAGAACAAGAGTTTTCGCTCCTGTCTCAGACATCTGTTTCTGGACTTTTTTGGTCAACGAGTCAACATCATAATATACAAGGTCGATTGCTGACAGGGGGCAAGCGCTTACACATAAGCCGCAGACCCGGCATTCCTCAATGTCCAAGATGATTTTGTTCTGTTTCTCGTCCTTTGATATGGCTTCGAAGGGGCAAACAGCAACACATATCCCGCAGCGGCTGCAATAGTCGTCTGCGATTTCTATTCCAGCGGTTCGTGATGTTTCTATCACCATCTTGTTATCCACTCAGAAATCATTTTTTTCTGAAACATAGAGAATATTTCACTTCTTGACATTAGACTTAAAGTTTTCTCTTAATGCGGCTGTAAATCACTGAAACTCGGCGACACAAAACGGTTATAGACCCCTCACAATTTTGAGAAACAAATCATATTTTCAACAGCCAAAAATTCTCAACAGGGAACTAGGGCAGTTTCTTCCAAAAAGTATCTCTTTATTAGTGGCGTCAGGAAAGATGTTTTTCTGGTTTATAGGGAGTTCAGCTAGCCTTTGCGTGCCGAAATCAAAGTCAGCGGCATAGTTCAGGGCGTGGGTTTCCGCCCGTTCATCTATCGAACAGCAGTGAAGAATGGGCTGGTAGGCTACGTGAGAAACAGGGGAGACGCTGTCGTCGAAATATTTGTCGAAGGCAAAAAAGACAATGTTGCCCAGTTCCTAGAGGACTTGAAAGAAGAGAAGCCTCTGTTGGCGCAAATCTACAACATCACAGCAGACTATAAGGCAGACCAAGGCGGTTTCGGGGAGTTTACGATCATAGAAAGCTCTGGCGAAGCTAAACTATCAGGGTCTGTCATTCCACCGGATGTCTCGATCTGTGATGAATGTTTAAAGGAACTGCGGGACCCAAAAAACAGGCGCTTCAACTATTTCTTTATAACCTGCACAGACTGCGGTCCCAGATACACCATAACCAGAGAGCTTCCCTACGACAGACCAAACACTACCATGCAAGAGTTTCAGATGTGCGACTATTGCGCCAGAGAATATGGAGACCCGTCAAACCGCAGATTTCACGCCCAAACAGTTGCTTGCCCCAAGTGCGGACCAAAAGCCTACCTTACGTCTAACAGTGGGGAGTTGGTGGAGTGTGAAGATTCCATCAGGGAGGCAGGGAGGCTACTGGAGGAGGGATATGTTGTCTCAATCAAGGGGAACGGCGGCTTCCATGTTGCAGCAGCCACCACCAAGGCAGACCCCCTTGCTAGACTCAGGAAAGTTAAGCATAGAAAACAGAAACCCTTCGCCATAATGGCTCCTGACCTAGAGACTGTACGGTCTTTCGCTGAGGTGAATCCTTGGGAAGCTGAACTGTTGACATCCTACCGTAAACCCATTGTCCTCTTAAAAAAAAGAGGTGACTATTATCTTTCGGAGCTGGTTTCTCCAGAATTGCACAGCGTAGGCGTGATGCTTCCATACACTGGACTGCATGCCATGCTCTTCGACAATGTTGAGGAGCCCGCGTTTGTTATGACCAGCGCAAACCCGCCCAGCGAACCCATTGTAACAAGAAACGCTGAGGCGATAAAGAAGCTGGGTTCCACAGTGGACTATTTTCTGCTCCATAACCGAACCATAGCCCAGAGGTGCGACGACTCGGTTGTCCGCTTCCACAAAGAAAGCCCATGCCTGATTCGCCGTTCAAGGGGATACGCTCCAGAACCAATCCGGATGAAGTTTGTTTCTGACCGTTGCGTCTTGGCGGTTGGCGGAGAACTCAACGTCACCTCCTGCATTCTAACAGAGAATCGAGCATTCATTTCCCAGCACATAGGAGACGTAGAGAACTTGGAGACTCTCCGTTTCATGAAAAACTCGATAGAGCACCTGACAAAATTGACTAACAGCAGGGTCGAAGTTGTAGCCTGCGATCTTCACCCAAAATTCACCACCACAAAACTGGCTCAAGAACTTGGAAAAAAGCTTGATTGTCCGGTTGTTCAGGTTCAGCACCATCACGCTCACGCTGCAGCGCTCATGGCTGAATGGAACGTCGAAGAGATTGTGGGAGTAGCCTGTGACGGCTTCGGCTACGGTCAGGACGGCACGGCTTGGGGCGGAGAAGTCCTCTACTGCAACAGGGAAGGCTTCAGGCGGCTGGGTCATCTTGAGAGTCAACCCATGGTTGGAGGCGACTTGGCAACATATTACCCATTAAGGATGGCTGCGGGGATACTTCATAGAAAGATGGATGTTACAGAATGGCTGATGTCACAGAGCACAAAGTTTCCTCACGGCAAAAGCGAAGCCGAACTAATCATCAAACAGTTGGATAAGGGGTCAACACCAGAGACTACAAGCTGCGGAAGAGTGCTAGATGCCGTCTCAGCCCTACTCGGCATATGCTATGAACGCACCTACGAGGGGGAACCAGCCATGAAACTGGAATCCGCCGCCCTTGAAGGCAAAGACAGGTTAAACTTGGCTCCCCGCTTCAATGGGAAAGTTTTGGACACAACGTTTCTTCTTCACGAAATCTTCACCAAAAAAGACAAAATTTCTGCTGCGGATTTGGCGTGCTCAGCCCAATCCTATCTTGCTAGGGGCTTAGCTCAATTGGCTATAGAAGAGGCGGAAAGGCTGCAAGTCAAGCATGTTGGTTTCTCTGGGGGAGTCGCCTACAACGAACAGGTTACAGCAACCATCAGAAAAGCGGTTGAGAAGGAAGGCTTCAGGTTTCTTGTTCACCATAAAATTCCGGCTGGAGACGGAGGAACCTCCTTCGGTCAAGCCATCGTCGCAGGCTTCCAGAAAAAGTAATTAGTGCAAAAAAATTATCATAGCAAACTATAGAATAGAACTGTAGATGTGAGGCAGATGGGTTTCTTAGGCGATACTGCGAAAGGCATCCTCATTTTGACAGTTGTTGTTGGAGTTTTCCTCATATTCGAGTTCATAGCAATGAATCAAATCGCAATTGCAATCCTAATTCTTGTTGGTCTCATAATCCCTCTTTCCCTCGTAGCCCTAGGCTATCGAAAGAACTTCAGGGAATTCCAATGCAGCAAATGCAAGCACAACTTCAAGGTTTCATATCTAAGATTGCTATTCACCCTAAAGTTCCGAGGAAAAGACCCTATCCCAACAGGAACTGCAGCTTACCATCTGGAATGCCCAAAATGCGGTGACAAATCTTGGCTTATTCCTCTGTGACAAGAAATATAACGTGTCCACCCTTGTTGTTTGCAGAAAACCAATAGGACTCCTACTGTTTGACCGTAGAGAAATTTTTGGGTTAAGTTACGGTCACACCGAAAACTTTAGATTTACAAAAAGCAGATAGAAGATGAATTTTTCTTTTTGGGGACATAGACGAATAAACGATAAAGGGGGGATAAAAGGGAAAATGAGAAGTGAACAAGAAATCAATGGACGGATAATCGAATATCAGAAAGTTCTAGACTCCATCAAAAAAGAATGGTTAAGGATATTGAACGAGAAGAGAGAGACTACTGAAGACAGAGAAAACTTTCACAATAGAGTCGGGCAATTAGCAAGAAACCTAGCACATTATCAAACATGTATTAATCAGTTAAAATGGGTCTTAGCGGAGTGAAAGGGGCGGCGGAGAATTAACTTGAATACCCATGTGTAAAGTAGCAAAAACTTATCACACTCGGGGGAATACGTATAATGATAACTTTGGGCTTCATTATTTGAGTTTTCTCAGAATTCCAAATAAAAACCAGTGAGGGCTTAATGACTAAAATCATATAGAAACCAGATTAGAAGTTGAGAAACATGTTGCCTGACTATCCACGTATAAAAAAGGGATTAGAACAAAAATTTTTAGAAGCAATTGAAAACGAAATCAAGAAAGACCCATTAATATCTCGAATAAAATTTCATCAAGTCCACGAAGGAGATGAGCTTACAGTTTCGACCATCGATGGATATTCTGAAACAGTAGATTACAAGTTATTGACTTCAAATTTCGGGATAACAAATGATGAAATAATTGAAAAAGGTCCTGAAGTTATTTTTTCCAAAGTTCCTGAAATCGCCAAAGACATAATTCAACAACAATCTAAACTAATTATTGAAACGATGGATAAAGCAACCCAAAAAACTGGAAATATCGTAAACGCAAAATCAAAACCACTATCTCCCGAACTGATTCTAGAAGGATTAAAAAAAATAGCAATCGATTTTGATGAATTTGGCAACCCAATCTATCCTGTATTATGGCTGTCTCAAAAACAATTTGAAAAAATTAAAGATAAAATTCCCGAATGGGAAAAGAACCCAGAATATAAGAAAAAACAAAAAGAACTAATTGAAGAAAAGAGGCAGGAATGGCTTGATAGACAGAATAGTAGAAAATTGGTTGACTAATACTAATGAAATTGGTTATCAGATTCCTTTTTGTCAATATCTAATGACAAGCAATTTCACAATACTACACATATCAACTCACGGTCAAATGGAACAAGGTAAAGACATAATCACTCTGGATGAAAATGAAAAACCTTGTGCATTCCAATTAAAGTCTGGAACTATTAATGTAACTATTTGGAGAAAAATTAAAGGTGAAATTGACGAATTAGTAGAAATTCCCATCAATTAATAAAGACATTCCGCATAGAGCGGTTCTTGTTACAAATGGAAGAATAACTGATCCAGTCAGAAGAGGAATCGATGACTTAAATCTAAGCTACAAAAATAGAGGTTTTTCAGAGCTTGAGTTAATTACAGGTTCAGATTTGCTGAAGCGATTTATTGGTGTTCACGGTTCGTTTTTGCCAACAGACCTCTCGGATTTCAAAATTTTCTTAGAGTTAATTCTTTCTGATGGTCATGAGTTACTAGATAAAAAGCAAATGAGTGTTTTTTTAGAATCAATTTTGTTCACACCTTCAAGGAATAAATCAGAATTTAAACGTAAAATTGCTAGTAGCGTGTTGCTAACTCAATATGTGTTGCAACCATATGAATCGACAAATAATCACATCTCAATAATCGAAGGGTGGTCAATGCTTTGTGGCTATATACTTAGTCTTGTAGAAAAGACGGAAATGAAAGAAAAGTATTGGCGTAAATCGTTTGATTTAATCCTTGAAAAAATAAATTCTCAACTAGAACGCTTGAAAGATGAATTCCTCTCAAGAACCGAACTTACAGAGGGTGCATGGGATGGGGGACTAATCTACAAATCGAGAATATTGATGGTTCTTGGATGGCTTTCTGCTCTTGAATTGTACAAAAAACAAATAGACACTAATTACAACATAGATGAGCGTGTTTATGGTTCTATCAAGAAACATTATGGAAAAAGATTTTGGTTCTGGGGCGAATCAGCTACTCCACTTTTCGTTATGATGAGCCTCTTGACTTGGGAATTGGGGGACACTATTCTTTCGGATAAAATAATTTGGGATGTAATTAATGTCATTACGTTTGGAAATGACTTAAGGCGTGTAGAGGGAATACCTGACCCCTATTTCTCTCCTAAGGAAATTCTTGGTGATTTGTATCAAATATCAAATACCAAAATTGATAAGGATACGTTTGTAGGTTCATCATACCATTTGGGGTTACTTGTTGATATTCTGGTAAGAAGAAAAAAGAGGCAGATACTTGATAATTTATGGAAACTAATTTTCCCCATCCAAAAATGCGAATTTAAACCTAAGCCTTCTTGGAAAATGTTAATATGGGATTGCCATGAAGGTCAACAAATCGAAAATTTCTACAAAACCCCTCAAAGTTGGAAAGAGCTTAGGGACGAGGCAATAAACTTCGATAATTCAGACATGCCAAAGGTACTTTGTGACAATCCATTTTCATACTATTTTTTGATCTGTTATCCACATCGGTTAACTCGAAGTACAATCAAATTGATTAATAGAGTTTATACTCCGTAGGAGAAATGATATTTCGAAACATTGAAACGGAATGAGAAATAAGAAAGGAATGACTTTGCAGACAGAAGAGAAACGAATTAAAACTGAAAAGTTGGACACTGCTTTTCTTTTTGGTCTTGCTTCAATAGGATTGATTATTGCATTTTTAGAAACAAACAAAGATTTGGCTAGTGCAGTAGAGGCAATTCCTTTTCTTTTTCTAGGTGTTCTATTACCTTTTTTAGTAGGCTATATGAGGGGTGCAATTGAATTAGATTCTGTCGAAGAAAGACTGAGAGGTTGGATTTATTTCCTGATTGGTACAACTTCATATTCTTCTTATTTACTAATCAATTGGCTTCATGCCGCGTATATTTTTGAAGAAGCCGTGTTTATTTCCATCATTATTTTTGGTTTAGTCATAACCTATGTCCTTCTTAGATGGTCTAAGAAGGTTTTTGGTGTTAGTGGAGTATCTTGTCAATACGCCTTTTCTGGGACAATGCTTTCTGCTATTACAATTGCTTTCATAAACAGGTTTGTAGTTGCTTTGTTTTTTGACTATCACGATAAAATGCACTTGTTATTTTCTGAGAATTCTGAATCATTCTTTTGGTTTTCAATAGTTATGTTTGCCCTCTCAATTTTTGTTATTCTTGAGAAGGCATCTACAAATGCAGTGAATGCAGAATTGGAACTGCCAAAATTTGAAGGAAAACTCCGAAAGATTATGTTATCTACTCCGATTAAAGGTCTAATCTTTGGGTTTGTGCTACTGGAATATGCTTTTGATTATAATTTGGAAACTTTCTTTATTTGGTCACAGGCTTTTGCGTTATGGACACTGGGTTGTTTTCTATGGGTTGCAGGAATTCCATTATTTCCGCAAACATTTTTCATGATTGCAAGTTTCTTTACCGTGATAGCAATAATTGCCTTTTGTAAGCTGGAAGCAATTCGTTATAACCGAATTGAAAATACAGGTACGAACAAAACAAGTTATATGCTTCTAATTTTTGTTAGTATGTTCTCAATGGCTCTTTCTCGTTCACTCATATCTGGACTAGTTTTATTTGTTCTAATTACCCTCCATGAGTTATTACCAAAATCAAAAAAGAAAAAGAGAACTTAACCACACTTTCGATATCCTTCCTTGAAATTTGCGCTTATTGCAGAAAACCAATAGGTTAAATAAAAGGGGAGTTGAGACACTTTTTAGTGTCACAAAACAGCAAAGTTTCGGATAAAGTTCCGAACTAGCAGGGTGATAATAAGATGTGTCTTGCGATTCCGGCGAAGGTTCTAGAAATTCAGGGAGACGTTGCTAAAGTGGATTTTGGGCAGGGGGTTGCCCGAGAAGTGAACGTTATGCTGGTGGAAGCCCGTGTGGGCGAGTATGTGTTGGTTCACGCGGGATATGCAATCGAAAAGCTAGACCAAAAGGCTGCGGAAGAGAGCCTTAGGATGTGGCGGGAAATTTTGGAACAAAACCAAATTTAAGATGTGAACTGTTTTGGCGAACCTGAAGGAAGTAGTAAACGGTGAAGAGGTGACCCTTGAGATAGAGTCTGGAGTGGACATTCTGGAGGTCAACAAGCAGCTTGCCCGGAAGAACATGGAGCGTCTACGGGAACATAACGTGAAAGCAATCGACATTATGGGGTCTATAGGCGCCGGAAAAACCAGTCTAATCGAAAAACTTGTTCAAGCACTAAAACAGAAGTACAGAATCGCAGTTTTCAAGGGCGACTTAACTACAACCATAGATGCTGAGCGCATCGGGCGTCACGGCGTTCAGGTTCTTACCATCAACACTGGCAGAGAATGTCACTTGGACGCTAACGTTGTTGCAAGGGCTGTAGAAAGAATCAGCTTGGAAGATATTGATTTGCTGTTCATCGAGAACGTGGGGAACCTAATCTGTCCCGCTGAGTTTCCTCTTGGCACAGAGAAGCGGGTGGTTGTCGTAAGCGTCACTGAGGGACCCTACATGGTAATTAAGCACCCATTCACTTTCATGACTGCTGATGTGATGGTTATAAACAAGAAGGACCTAGCTGAAATAATGAAGATAGACACAGAACAGCTGAAGAAACAGGTTAAAGAGATAAAGCCAGACGTGAAGGTTGCGGTTACCAACGCCCTAAGCGGGGAAGGCGTTGAAGAATTAATCAAGGCGCTAGAACTGTAAATTTGGGGGAGCATACCAGACAGTGCACGAGCTTTCCATGACCACACAAATCATTGACAGCGTCCTAGAAGAAGCAAAAAAACAGGATGCAAAAAAAGTCACAGAGGTTCACTTGGTAATAGGCAAACTGACGTTTCTAGGCATCGAACAGGTTCGCTTCTCCTACAAAATACTAGTCGAAGACACCATCATGAAAGGCTCAAAGCTGATCATCGAAGAACAAGACGGCACCATAGAATGCCCAAGCTGCGGCTACAAGGGAGCAATACCATTTGCGGATGACCCCGCTTATCATGTGCCAATTCCAACCCTTCGATGCCCCAAATGCGGAAAAGCAGCAAAAATCATCGAAGGAAACGAGTGCACAATAAGAAGCATAAGAATGCTCAAGTAGGAAAAAAGGGACATGCAAGCATCGGATAAAGAAATGGAGCAGTTCAGGGACCCAGCCTTAGCAAAGAAGGTTGCGGAGCATATCAGAAAGCTTGCCCCATCCTATGAAACAAAGTTTTGTCACGTCTGCGGAACCCACGAGTGGACAATAACCCACTATGGACTCCGATCTCTTCTTCCCGACAACGTGGATGTGATCGCCGGACCAGGATGCCCAGTCTGTATTCTACCCGCAGCCGACATCGACGAAGCCATAGCGTTGGCTCAGAAAGGCGTAACCGTCACCACTTTCGGGGACCTCATTCGTGTTCCCGGCTCAGAAACTTCCCTTCAGGAAGCTAAAGCGTCGGGGGGAGACGTAAGAATAGTTTACAGCTTAAGAGACGCTATACAGATGGCAGAAAAAAATCCTGAAAAAGAATTCGTGTTTTTAGCCGTCGGTTTCGAGACCACATCGCCCTCTACCGCCATCGAAGTGCTGAATAAGCCTCCTGAAAACTTCAGCTTCCTCGTTTCTCACAGGCTGATTCCTCCAGCCATGGAACTGCTCTTGGGCATAGGAGACCTGCATATTGACGGTTTTATTGCGGCTGGTCACGTTTCCACGATTATAGGAATGAAGCCCTACGAGATATTTCCAGAGGCTTACGGGATGCCCACTGTGGCTGCCGGATTCGAGCCCTTGGATGTTCTCTTCGCCATCGACATGCTTCTGCAGCAGCTAAAGGACGGCGTGGCTAGGCTGGAGAATGAGTATAAGCGTGTTGTCGCTTGGGAAGGCAACGTTAAGGCTCAGAAGCTGGTGGCTCAGGTGTTTGATGTGGTGGATGGGCGGTGGAGAGGGCTGGGAAAACTTCCGAAGTCAGCGTTGGCGTTGAAGAAGGAGTTTGCAGAGTATGATGCGCGGAAAAAGTATGACCTGCATATCGAAAGCTCTAGGGATATTTTGAAGGGTTGCCTCTGCCATCTGGTCATGGTTGGGAAAATTAAGCCTCCTGAATGCCCCAGCTACATGACGAGTTGTGTTCCAGAGTCTCCGAAAGGATCATGCATGGTCTCGAATGAGGGCACATGCAGAATCTGGGCGAAACACAGAGTCACCAAGCTCAGGTAAATTTTAGCTCCCAAACGCAACAAGAGAGTTTATGAAAGTTAACCAAGTATTTTGAATCGAAGGTTGAAGCCTCAGCAATATTGGTTTTATGTACCCATAGAAGATAGGCTCATTAACTTTGGTCTCGAAAATGTGGGTTTGCAGAAAATAGAAATCCCCGAGTTGAGTCTAAGCCCTTGGCGCATGTTAGACCCGGTTAGACACCGTCTTTGTCGTGCGCTTCTCTTCAGCCTTTTTGATGGCGCACTCGATGCCTATACGCATTGCACTTTAGGTATTGTCCAGCCCTTTGAAGCAGAGTCTTTGTCGCATAAGGGTCTTCAGCTGTTTCGACCGGT
>Ga0307430_1003274_pt1 | contig 10141 bp, 10 predicted proteins | sample SalMarWE160130MG_FD_202159 | JGI IMG/M metagenome (GOLD analysis project Ga0307430, IMG submission 202159) | Salt marsh sediment microbial communities from the Plum Island Ecosystem LTER, Massachusetts, United States - WE1603-130 | ecosystem: Environmental > Aquatic > Marine > Intertidal zone >... | reverse complement strand
ATTCTGAAAACTGTCTATGGGTAAATAATCAGTTGAAATATTTGCTTTTTAAAAAGTTGTAATAGAGTAAAGGAAAATCAGCTGGTGTGTTCCTTAGATCTGTATAACTCAAGCTATGTTGAAAACCAGTTAAATAAGTTTCGAAACCGTCATAGCAATCATTTTGGCAATCATATTAACCTAGCCAAAGACCTAGTTGCTGAATTTGGAGTTAAGCCTCCTGCATCCTTGCTTGATATTGGCTGTTCTATAGGTACTTTTGCCTTGGAGTTTGCCCTTGATGGATATAGTACTATCGGCCTGGATTTTGACGCTAAAGCATTAGCTGCTGGAAGAAAACTGGCGCAAGAATTAGGTTGTAGTCCACGGTGGATCTGTGCGGATGCAGTTGATTTTTCTCTTGAAGAGAAGGTCGACATAGTAATCTGTTTCGATTTGTTTGAGCATCTTGACGATAATACAATTTCCAGAATGCTATTATGTGTTCGAAACAATCTCAGGGATAATGGTATCTTGGTTTTCCACACTTTTCCTACTGAGTATAATCACGTTTTTTATGAGCACAAGTGGTCATGTATTCCTCTGATTCCTTTCAAATCTCTGTCTCCAAAGATTTTCGAGAGGATAACGGCTCACTATTCCAGACTTTTAGATATCTATTATTTGTTGAGATATGCAAAGACCCATAAGGGGTATGTTGCAAGGACAGTTCACCCTAATCCTCTTTCAGAGAAGCGATTGAAGCGTTCTATTATCGATGCAGGTTTTGAAATTAGATGCTTCAAAAAGGAGTTAGATTCCATAAATCCACTTCGATTGGGACAGGGTGTATTGGCTAAGAAGTACTTTTCGCACCAATCTGTTGCCCAGAGAAGCCTTTTTGGAGTAGCACGTAAAAGGCATGAGGAAAATATTGAATTAGAAGTGGCAAAGTGTGATTTATGCGGAAGCAGCAAGAGTAAGCCTCTGTATAGAATGCCTGATTTGCGTTATAGGCGGTATGATAGAGATTACCAAGCTGTTGAATGTGTTATCTGTGGCCATAGGTTTTTAAATCCCCGTCCCACATTAGATTCTCTACCTTATCTTTATCCCGAAAAATACTATGAAAATAGAAGTCTTTCCAATAACAGACAACGTGAAAGATATTTAAAACAGATTGCTTTTTTACCTGACATTAAAGATGGTAGAATTCTGGACGTTGGATGTGCAGGTGGATCATGGCTTAAAATGGTACAGAAATATGGTTGGGAATGCTATGGTACCGATTTTATAAAATCCCCTTTTTGTGAGGAAGGCATATCCTTTAAGTACGGGACTCTCACTCATCTTGATTACGAGACGAGTTTTTTCGATGTAATAACTGCATGGGGGGTTATGGAGCATGTTTTTAATCCTTCCGAGTATTTCGCATATATACACGGTTTATTAAAGAAAAACGGATTGTTTATTCTCATGGTTCCCAATGGGGACAGTTTGTGGTCACGATGGGCTTATAAAGAGGATATACCTCGTCATTTACATTTTTTTCGTCCCAAAACATTAAGGCTGTATGCACAAAAATATGATTATACAATTCAGAGAATCGAGTGTACAAATGATATATATTCCAGACCTGCAAGTGGGCGAGGATCGATCAAGAGGCGAATACTCCGCAAATTAGGTGTTTCTTGGAAGGATATTATTGAATCTCCTCGTCAAATACATTTTAAATTACTTGCTAAATTCGCCAGCTTACTTGACTACTGTTTGATTCACCCCAAACTTGAGGAGTTCTTTGGTCAATGCGGGAACATGGTTGTTATTTTTAAAAAATAAGCAGATATTGAACTTTTTTAGCAAAATGATATTTAGGGCCAGAAAAATTTTCAACAAAACGCTATGTAAACGACGATATTTTTAGCAATTTCACGGGTGATTCATTGAGAAATTTAAAAAGCACAGTTAAATACTTGATTAAGAAGGTCAGGAAAAGGCCATCCAAAGTTGTTATCGAAACCACTAACAGATGTAATCTTAACTGTCCATATTGTATGGTGGGAATGCAAAATGAATTGGTTTCAAAACATGGTTCAGCTTCCCATAGCCTTATGACCAGGCCTCAGGGAGTTATGAGTGAGGAAGTTTTTTATGTGGTTTTGGATAATTTAAAGGAATTTGGCGTAAGAAAAGCATATTTACATTTCCAAGGAGAACCTTTTTTGAACCCCCTTACTCCAAAATTCGCTAAGATTTTGAAGCAGAATAAGTTTGAAGTGGGGATTTTTACTAATGGCATGGCTTTTAATGATACCTCTATAAGAGAAATTGCTGAAGCAAGAATAGATTTAATACGGTTTTCTGTGGATGGGGCCTTGCCGGAAACCTATAAAAAGAACAGGGTGGGAGGAGATTTTAACAAGGTCCTCGAAAATATGCAAAGAATAGCTTTAGCTCATCGAGGAAAAAGCACGCGTATCGAATGGCAGTTTTTAGCATTACGCAATAACGAGCACGAAATAGAAAAAGCAAGAGAATTAGCAAAAGAAATAGGTGTTCATTTTTTTGTAAAAAGATTCAGGGAAACAGACCCGAAACTGGCTCCAAAGAATCCTAACTACAGATCACAGTTCATCAAAAAACCATGTACTGATATATATTTTCAGCTTGGCATCTACTGGAACGGAGATGTTGTGCCATGCTGCTATGATACAGATGCTTTTGAAGTTATGGGGAACTTAGGAGAAAATAGTCTTGCTGATATATGGAATTCTCCGAAATATAGAGATTTCCGCGCTCGCGTGGATAACGCTCTTATTAAACCTGAAGAAGAACCTTCTCTTTGTAAGAGTTGTTTAAGGTGGAAATAGTCTTATTTGAATCGTACACATCATGCAACAAGATAACAATATGAAAGAGACCAGAAGAGAAATTGTATTCAACAAATATGAACGCATAGGCGCTTATCATTGGAAGCAATGTTCATATAATCTGAAAACTGTGAACGTTCATACGAAAGCAAGATATAAGATAGTTATAAACTGTGTGGCTGAATTTTTTAATTCTACACCAGTAACAGCTTTAGAGGTTGGTTGCGGAGACGGGGCATTGACCGCATCGATTCACAAGTTAGGCCATCAAGTATATGGAGTTGATACGAATAGCGAGGGTATTAGATTTGCTAAAGAAAAATTTAGAGAAAAGAATCTTACCGGCGAATTTTATATTATCGATGGATACAATTACCCGTTTGAGGATAACTTTTTTGAGTTTGTAGTTTGTGCTGACGTTATCGAGCACGTCCAAAAACCACTGCAGATGCTGGAGGAGATTCACAGGGTCCTAAAAAAGGGAGGAATTTTGATTATTAGCACACCTATTAAAATTCAAAATCTCCCAATTAGTAAAAACCACGTTCAAGAATGGACGATTGATGATTTTGAAGATTTCTGTGCTACTGTTTTTGGTAAACCCACAAAGAGAATAATATCTCACCCTTTATCCTGCTACAGACTTTATACTTCTAAGAATAACTATATTCGCAAGATAGCAAGGTTGTTGATAAATATCCTCTCTCTGTTTGGGATAAATGTATTCTTGAAAACAAGTAAAAAATCCCTCTCTCGATATCAGATGCAAACATTAGTGTTGGAAAAAGTAAATTAGTTTTACGAATGAAGTTGTTTATTTCATTAAGGCCAAAAATAGCAGGTGGAGGAGCTAATGCATTCGCTTATAATTTTGCAAAGTGGATCAAAAAGAATAATAAAGAATATAAAACTGTTAGAAACATACTACATGCGGATAAGGCTATTATCATTGCCGACAAGGCTGACATAAACAAGGTGCAAAAGGCAAAGAATAAAGGCTGTTTTGTAATCCACAGGTTAGATGAATATTTTGAACAGATCGAGAGTGAATACAGGAGGAGGAAACATCAAAAAATCATCGAATTAAATAGACTCGCAGATGTCACGGTGTATCAGAGTAACTTTGTATTTAGTAATGTCCATCCCTATTTAAAAACAAATCGATATAAAATTATATTAAATGGAGCCGACCCAGAGCTTTTTCACCCTGCACCTGAAAGCGGCGAATATATAGGCCATGTTTCTTGGGGAGTTGATACTAAAAAACGCCTTGATATTCTGTATAAATTCATAATAGAACATCCTGATCAGAAATTTCTTTTGATAGGCAGGCACAAGGAAAGTCCTTACAATTTTGATTTATCAAATGTTATTCTCAAGGGAGTTGTAAAAAGAAAAAAGCTTCCCCGATATTATCGTATGATGAAGATGCTTTACTTCCCATCTGAAAATGACCCTTGTCCCAATACAGTGATTGAAGCTATTCTTAGTGGCGTGCCTATCTGTTATAACCCTGCAGGCGGAACAATAGAACTGGTAAAAAACTGCGGCGAACAATTGGATAACGTAAAAGTTTTATTAGAAAACCTAACAGATTACCACTCTCGATGTTCCGCCAGAAAAGACCTATACTTTGATCAGGTATTTGAAAGATATCTTAATGTTTGACTTTGATGAATACTCATCCAGTATACTGCCTTGGCTTAAAAGTCTTCAGGATCACTCTAATCCGGGGCACTTCAAACTTTGCAAGCATGGAGCCACTATATCCCCCTCGCACAATAGAGGGTTAGGAACAAGCTGCCTGGCCCTAAAAATTGCCTATACTATAAATGCCATTGACCAGTTTACTTCTCACCAGATAGAACAATGGGCCGATTACATTAGATCATTCCAAATAGAAGAGCACCGCAGATTTTCCGGCTTTTTTGAAGATAAAGGACTTGGCAATGCTGTAGATGGTTTAAAACTCGGACCTGTTTACCTGGGAGGCCCATTCAAATTTATCAAAAATATAGCTGTGCGCAGAGCTGAAACACGACAGGCCTGTGCGTCACTGCTGTGTATTGGTGAACGTACAAAGTATCCAGTAAAATCTATAGCAGACAATGCAGAAGAAGCTCGAAAATATTTCCATTCACTTAATTGGAGACAGCCCTGGGCTGCAGCCAGTCATTTCAGTCACCTGATATTCTTACTCAAATATAACGCTGATAATTTTAGCCGACAGCAGGCATATAAAGATATTACTCCTATGCTGTGGAACGAGCTTGACAATCTGTTAGACAAAGAAACAGGCTGCTGGTTCAAGGGCAATTGTGCCGATTTTCAAAAGATAAATGGTGCCATGAAAGTTTTTACGGCACACTCCATAGTAAAACGTCCGCCAGGTCATCCTGAAAAACTGATAGATTTCTGTCTGGCTGCAAACCAGCATAACGACGGATGTCACGTCCTGGATATCCTTCATGTTATTCATTATTGCGCAAAATACTCGAACCACAAAAGAGGCGAAGTCAAGCAATTTGCCGAGCAGCAACTGAGGGAAATCCTGAAGTTTCGCAAGAAAGATGGAGCATTCTCTTTCTACCCTGATAAAAGCCAAATAAAATATTACGGCCAAAAAGTCTCAAGAGGACTTTGTGAAAGCGATATACACGGCACCCATCTTTTTACATGGGCACTATGCTTAATAGCAGAAATCCTTGAAGATTTTAACAAAATATCCTGGAACATACCAGTAACCTGAATAACAATGGAAAAAAAGCATTTCCCATATAAGATGTGCATTCCTTATCCTGACCATGCTCGGGGGGGTATGTACACATTCTTGTCGTATTTTAAGGATTATCTTAGAAAAAACAATATCGCCTTCACCCGCAACATGCTTTTACGATATGACATTCTGTTTATTAATTCATTCATGACCATGACACGACGTTACTGTAACTGGATCTGGTTCGCCAAATTACGGATCGCCAAATTATTGTACCCGGACATATTTATTGTGCATAGAATAGATGGCTCCGCCCAGGATTACGGACGTGGCGTAGAATGGGATCAGCGACAAAGGCGGATCAACAGAATGGCGGACCTGACCATTTTTCAAAGCCAATACGGCAGATACGCTACGATGGAAAAGTTTGACGTGATTGTCCACGATGGCCCTGTGATTTACAATCCAGTGGACACAACCCTGTTTAAGCCCTATCACGAAAATCCGTTAGACTCATCAAGGGCAAAAATTGCACATATAAGTTTCAGCACCAATATCAAGAAAGGGGCAGATCAAATATTCCAAGTTGCGCATGAAAACCATGATATAGATTTTATTCTAATAGGAAAATATAAGAACCAGCCTGACCTTAAAAATATTCGGTTTACCGGTCATTTAAGCCGAGAGGAGGTTGCCAGAATCCTTGGTACCTGTCATTTTTTCCTCTTCTTTTCCCAAAACGAGTCATGCCCCAATGTTGTTCTCGAAGCAATGGCAAGTGGATTACCGGTTTTATATCTTGATTCGGGTGGCACAGCAGAACTTGTTGGAGACACCGGTATTGCCATTACTACTGAAGCTTTCAGAGAGGCTTTTGAAAAAATATGGCACAATTGGCACGATTGGTCAAAGACCACACGTGCCAGAGCTGAAAATACATTCTCCGTAAATAAAATCATCCCTGAGTACCTTAATGCCATCAGCGTTCTGAAGAGACAGCAATGAAACAGATAAAAGTCAACTGGTTCATCCCGGTTAATCATAAAAACTATAATAACATGCCGGCTTCTATCTGGATACGATGTCTTCAGCTAATTCCCTATCTTGAGAAACGTAATATAGCCTGCACTATAAACGACTTGGCCACAGATGCTAACATATCAGTTTTCGTAAGATGGCAGAACGACAAAGCTTATTCTCTTATAGAAAAAAGCATTGCAAAAGGTCAAAAAGTCATTTTTGACCTTTGCGTGAATTATCTTGAACCCGCAGGGCAAATTGGAAAAAGCTATGGATCATTCCCGGAACAGCGGGAACAAGCCTTAAGGATGATAGAAGTCAGTGATGTCGTGACCTGCGCATCGGATTTTATCAGGCAACGTACAAGCAAGTTTCATTCAAATGCAATGTATATTCCTGACAGCATCGATCATGACCATTTTAAGTTTAAGAAAGACCATCGAGACTTTTACAAAGACTCATTAACTCTGGTTTATGCAGGAGTGGCATCTAAGGCAGATTTTTTATTTAAGAACATTTATCCACAGATAAAAAAAGGGGGGATGAAGTTGATGGTCTTGTCTGATAAAAGGCCCAGAATATGGGCAAGATACCATTATAGAAAATGGAGATACGAAAAGTTCCCGCAGGATATTTTAGAAGGCGAAATCGGAATAGCTCCCAGAAAAACCGATAATCCCTACGACAAAGGCCACAGCATATACAAGATAGGAGTATTTTTAGCTCAAAGTATTCCGGTGCTTGCTTCACCAGTCCCTTCCTATAATGAGCTGCTGGATAAAGGGACAGGTGGTAAGATATGCGATCCGTTGTCCTCGTGGGATGAAGCATTGAATTTAGTGGCAAACAACAGAGAGATTCTCACAAAATGGAGCCAGGAGGCGTACGAAATAATCAAGCCGTACAGATCAGAAAATATCGCTAACAGATATATTCAACTATTCAGAAAACTACTTATCTAACACTTAAAAGTATCCCAGCTGCTCATCTCAAAATACACTTTCATTAATTTACATAGTAAAAAATAGTCCACTAAATCTATACAATGAAAAAATTTATAAAACGCGCCATCTTTAGCAAGACACTTGCAAAATTATTTATTAAACCGATCTTGCGATGTCATTCCAAGTGTTATGCTTTGGCAAGTCGATATTCAGTCATCTTGAACAATGGGATCCATCCCAAACACCGCATCTTGAAGTATAAGGAATGGTTTTTAGAAAATATTGAACCAGGATGGACTGTTTTGGATATTGGCTCTAATACGGGCATGTTACCTTGTATGCTTGCACAAAAAGCAAAGTTTGTCTACGGCATCGAAATAAACGACGAGTATGTGTCCATCGCCAAGACCCAGTATGCCAATGATAATATCGAATACATTTGTGCTGACGCCACAACATATAACTATGCTTCCTGTAAGCTTATCGATTGCATAACGATGTCAAACGTGCTTGAACATATTGAAGGGCGCGTTGATTTTTTAAAGCGCATTATTCACCAGGTTAACTGGGCAAGGGAAGAGCAAAAGCGATTTCTCTTCCGTGTTCCCCAAATTGACCGCGAATGGCTTGTTCTCTACAAGAAGGAGATGGGAGTTGAATATCGACTTGATCCGACTCATTATGTTGAATATACACTTGAAAGCTTTACAAAAGAAATGGATGAAGCAGGGATTAAAATAATCAATGCGGACATACACTTTGCTGAAATTTATGCGGTTTGTGAAGCTTCAAGCGAATTAAGGTTTTCTCATACCAAATAAAGTGCGTTTCTTTATCAATAATACCGGAGATGTTGGAGGGCCCTCAATTTTTGGGAGTCGCCTTAAAAAAGCTCTAATAGAACACGGCTGGAAGTGGGATCGTTTGTTTCCTGTGGTATCGTATATATTTTCATCCGGTGTATTCCGACCCTTTTGCAAAAATATTTTACGCCTGGATGGACTCTATTTTGATTCTGAAAATACTCTTGGGGACTCGGACAAGAAGAATCGTCCTATCCTCAGGGCGTATGAAAAGGCCGATGGTATAATATTCCAGTCGGAATTCGACAGGAAATTATTCAACAATTTCGTGGGCGAAGCGAATTGTCCCATGACAGTAATTCCCAATGGAGCTCCTTCAGATTTTTCACCTGCAGGGCCTAAAATTGATTATGGCTTTAACAAAACGCTTTTGTGTTCCTCTCACTGGAGGGCACACAAACGACTGAAGTATATTATTACCAGCTTTCTCGAATACGGTGACCCGACGACAGGTCTTGTGATTCTTGGCAATCCTTCTGAAAAAGCATTTAAACATCCCAATATAAAATATGTCGGAAGAATACGTCCGTCGAAGCTTCCAGAATATTTAAGAGGTGGTGATGCCTTTATACATTTGTCCTGGCTTGATCATTGTCCTAACTCGGTTGTAGAAGCACTTTGCTGTGGATTACCTGTTCTTTGCACTCATAATGGTGGGACAAGGGAAATTGTCAGAGATAATGGGGTTATAATCAAATGTGAAGAAGATTATAATTTCAAAAAAGTCGCTCTCTACAATCCTCCTAACTGTGAAAAGAAAACTGTCGCAGCGGGCATTGAGAAAATCTTAGCCTGGAATAAGACAGTAGATACCGCATATCTTAGAATAAATCATATTGCCTCAAAATACGCCGAATTTGCTAAGAATCTCTCGGCAGAATAGCTTGATATCAAACTGACTATGGAAATCTTATACGATAAATCCCAAAAGAGATTGTTATGCTTCAAAAAGATGGAGGATACTTTTTGGGACCAACTATGGGCTAAAAAAGACATCGAGGCTATTTATCAGAATTTGAGTCGATTTAATATAGTCAATAGAATCACAAAAAGATATCTCAATCCAGAAGATGGCCCCATACTTGAAGGGGGTTGTGGCCTGGGACAATATGTTTACTCTCTTAACAAGGCAGGCTATGAATGCTATGGAATTGATGTCGCCGAGAAAACTGTCGCTAAAATTAAGGAAACTTATCCGTACCTAAAAATTGATGTTATGGACGTTAGAAAACTCGACTATCCTGATAATTATTTTGCAGGCTATTGGTCTTTGGGCGTGATTGAGCACTTTTTTGAAGGTTACGATACTATAGTTCGCGAGATGTTCCGCATTCTCAAGGAAAATGGGTATCTTTTTCTGACCGTTCCTGTTATGTCCCTATTAAGAAAATTTAAAGCGAAACTTGGATTATATCCTGCCTGGCAGGAACATGAGCATACAATCAAAGATTTTTACCAGTTTGCATTTAATCCTAAGAATGTCATTAAAAGCTTCGAAAATAAAGGCTTTACTCTGATTGATATCAAACCCTATGACGGAGTTAAAGGCCTCAAGGACGAGGTGCCAATATTTAAACCTTTCCTGCAATCATTATACAACAGAAAAGACCTTCCTTCAAGATATATAAAAAAAACACTATCTATAATGATAAGACATTTTACAAATCATATGTGCCTGTTCGTGATGCAGAAAGTCATAACAAATTGAATCTAATAACACAACAACTTTCAGATAATCTCGGTAATTTT
>Ga0307430_1003270_pt1 | contig 10149 bp, 9 predicted proteins | sample SalMarWE160130MG_FD_202159 | JGI IMG/M metagenome (GOLD analysis project Ga0307430, IMG submission 202159) | Salt marsh sediment microbial communities from the Plum Island Ecosystem LTER, Massachusetts, United States - WE1603-130 | ecosystem: Environmental > Aquatic > Marine > Intertidal zone >... | reverse complement strand
TGCTGTGGTGTAGGGTTGGAATGCTCGTTGATGCATCTCAGGAATTGGTATCGTGCAAATCATCCTAGTTTATCACTTTACTCGATGCGTACCATAAAACAGCGTATATACTTACGAATATTGCCATGACAACAAATATATTTGTACTCAAATCTGTGAAGATTGGTAGCTCCTGTACTCTAGACCTTATCAAAACTAAGCAAATCATGCAAATTAATAAAGCAGAAATTAAAATCCATTTTTTGTATTTCCTGTAGTTATCAAATTTAGAAAACATCATGGGACAAGTCATTGCTAAAAAAAGCCCAACAATTATCCAAGCAAAGAACCAGTATTCTGTTGCTCGATTTTCCCAATGAATCCTCTCTTCGAGAGTACCGAATGTAACGTATAAATACTCTATGTTATTTTCATCAATTTGCCAAGATTTAGCCTCTTTGTCTCCAGATAACATCTCAAGAAGACCTTCTTCATTTTCATTCCAAAATCTATAATTTGTTGGGAGAACAAAAGAAAATCTATCAAATTTCTCAGAAGATACTGAAAAACTTATACAAAATCCGTTTTTGCCATAATAATACTTTGATTTCTCATCGATTTTAATTTTAAAGATAATCTGGGTAGTAAATTTTCCACCAATATTTAAATTTTCAGGGTAAATTATTCCTAATAGGACATTTTCATGTTCACGAGCTTCTTCTAGATTTTTTAAAATATTATTATATTCTTCTGGATAAATTGGATATTTCTTTAAAAAATCATCCAATTCATCTTTATTTTTAATTATCTTATAACTCATTTCTTTTTTTCCGCAAGCACATCCTTGATACCCATAAACGTTGATATCGTATACATTTTCAGGAACAGAACGAATTATCGCCATGTATTCTTCATCGTACACATCTTTAGTCAATACGTAAGAGTCATAATAATCTTCGCTATAAGTAAGTACCCATATTTCCTCTTCATCACTTCTTAGATTGAATACATCAGTTTCAGCAAAAATTATATTGCTGAATAACATAAATGAGATTGTTAGGAGCAGTAACTTTTTATACATGCAAATTTTTGTTTCTTGTATATAAAAATATTTCTTTTGCAATACTTTCTTGCTTAACCAATTAGTTATGAAACGCTCGTTTCATCGCATTCCTTTTAAATGAAAAGGAAAACTCTCTAAGTCTCACTCCCAGACGCCTGAGATCTCAATTTCTCTACCTCTTCTTTCATGTCTTTTTCTATTTTACTGAATCGTGAGTCGACTTCTTCTTCCGGGACGATCTTCATTCTCGCTATCTCTTCTTTTACTTTCATTTTTGCTATGTCCTCGAACTCGATGGAATTTATTACCGCTAAAAGATTTTCATAGAACATTAAACATATTCTAAGCATCCACACCTGTTTTTTCTGTGAACAGTACGTATCTATCCTGTGAAACGCATTCTGCTGGAGAAAATCTTCTCTCAGTATTTTGGCAGCTTCCAGTACGAGTCTTTCTTTTTTTGGTAACGCATCAGGGCCAACTAACTGTACTATTTCTTTCAGTTCTTCTTCCTTCTGTAAGAGCTGCATTGCTTTTATCCTCAATGAAGACCAATCTTTGGAAACATTATCCCACCAATCTTTTACGTCATTAAGATATAAAGAATAGGAAGTTAGCCAGTTTATAGACGGAAAATGTCTTCTGTCCTTTAGTTCCCTGTCCAACGCCCAGAAAACCTTTGTAACTCTCAGAGTATTTTGCGTTACCGGCTCCGAGAAATCTGATCCCGGAGGTGAGACAGCTCCTATTATAGAGAGAGAACCCTCCTTACCGTTTAATGTTATTACTCTCCCGGATCGCTCATAGAACTCTGCGAGTTTTGAAGCTAAATATGCAGGATACCCCTCTTCTCCTGGCATTTCTTCCAGTCTTCCCGAAATTTCTCTCAGGGCTTCGGCCCACCGGGATGTCGAGTCTGCCATTAAAGCCACGCTGTACCCCATGTCTCTATAGTATTCACCTATCGTAACACCTGTGTATATAGACGCTTCTCGCGCAGCTACGGGCATGTTCGACGTATTTGCAATCAGAACAGTCCTTTCCATGAGAGGTCTTCCTGTTTTCGGATCCTTCAACTCGGGAAACTCTGTCAATACATCTGTCATCTCATTCCCTCTTTCACCGCAACCCACATAAACGACTACCTCGGCATCCGCCCATTTTGCAAGCTGATGCTGTATGACCGTTTTTCCAGTCCCAAAACCGCCGGGGATCGCAGCTGTTCCTCCCTTTGCAATAGGGAAAAAAGTATCCAGAACTCGTTGCCCTGTTAGCATGGGTATAGAAGGCTCAAATTTTTTTGTCACAGGTCTCGGTTTTCTCACAGGCCATTCATGATACATTTTTATATCTTTATCTTCTGTCTTGGCTACAGAATCATTTATAGTAAAATCACCTTCTTCTATATACTCTAACTTGCCTTCTCCAAAATCTGGAGGAACAACAATTCTATGTTCTATTAACTCTGTCTCTTTAACGTGTCCTATTATCTCCCCTGACTTCACAGTATCTCCTTTATTTTTCAATGAAACAAAATGCCACTTTTTTTTCTGTATCAGAGGATCTACCTTGACGCCTCTCTTAATAAAATCTCCTATCTGGTCTCTTATTAAATTCAAAGGCCTCTGAACACCGTCATATATACCCGAAGTTAATCCTACACCTAATTTTACGGATAGCGGTCTCCCGGTAGATATTATCTTTTCCCCCGGTTTTAAACTCGTAGTATCCTCATAAACTTGAATGATAGCTTTATCTCCATATAACTGGATAATCTCACCCATAAGCTCTTCTTCGCTCACTTTCACTAACTCGTACATCTTACTGCCTTTCATACCCACTGCTTCAACTACGGGGCCACTTATTCTAATGATTTTTCCTTCCATTAACTCACCTTATCTCTATTCCAATAGATTTTTTGATTAATGAAGCTATCGGATCTTCTTTTCTTATGCTCCCGGATTTATCTGGTATCTCTATAACGATCTTTCCTCGTTCTTCAAGAAATTCCAGATCTTCTCTTATCTCATCCGTTATCTTTTCACAAACTATAAAGAAATCTGAGTCTATATTTTTGATATCCATTCCTTTTTTATATATGTGTCCTTTTACTCCAATGATCCCGAAGGCATTTACTGTATCTTTATCCCCTATGACGATCATATTATCTCCTCTAATATTTCACCAAGCTCCTCTTTTTTTGCTTCGTATATACCCAAAATATCAGTAACTTCTTTCTCCCGTAATACGATATAATAGAGCGCTTTAGCTGCGGTATAAGGATGGATTATAGCTAATTTTTTTGCCATATCTAAAAGATATTTTTTCAGGGCTTTTTCGAATATAAACAACGATTTTGTTTCCAAGTATTTTTCTTCTAACTCTGATAAAAACTTATAATCTGTATCTGTAAGAAGATCCAAGACATCTTCTACATCCCTTGCCTCGGCAAGATTTTTTAACTTCCATTCTGGAACCTCGTAACCTATGGGAATAACATAATCCAGAACATTTTCAACTCCATATTTTTTGCATCTGAGAATTGTAAGGATATTCATCACATCTATCTCGCTTTTTATGTATGTTTTTAATACAACAGCATTTTTGGAATCTGTCTGCTGAGCAGCAGATAGAATTTCTCGATAATACAGAAAATCTATGTCTCTTTCTATTTCAGCTAATGGTTTATTGAAAGATAGTTTTGAGTAAGTGGTACCTTCTAATTTTGAACTGTATTCCGAGATGGGCGTTTGTTGGAGCTTCGTTATCATCTCTCTTGTAAAAAAACCGTACGGTTCTACTTCAATGCCTCTGAGAATATTTTTTAATACCTCTTTTTCGTACCTGAGACTAAATTTCCTGAAAAATATCTCTACGATATCAGGCGAAGATCCGGCAATATTTTTAAAATCTTTTTTGAAATCTCTGTCAAATTTTGTCATAAAATTCTCGAGTTCATAGAGATCCATCTCCATAATCTTAGAATGCTCGCTTATTCTGCTCTTCAATCCAGATATTTTGGCATTAAAAAATCCAAAAGCCGATATATCCAGAATTTCTTTAAATATACCCATAAATATGATAATCCCTATGCAAACTGCAACTGCCAGCAGCACAACAAATACGGTTATATCCATCTTATTCACTCTTAAAAAGTATTTTTGCTATTCCAACTCTCAGATCTTTTTCTTTTCTTTTTATAACTTTCTCAATCCTGTCATCTATCGTCAGAGTCTGATCTTTTTTCCTTATGATCACACCTGGCTCTTTTATACTCTCCTCTGCAAGGTTATATCCTTTCACTAAATCTCTGTCCTCTTCTCTGATCAGTATCTCATAATCCTCCATCTTAGCTTCATCTATCAGTTTCCTGAGAAGACTCTGATATAATTTTCTATTTTCTACAATTTTTTTACTTATCTCAGATATTACTTCCATTATGAGCTGATCTTTCTTGTTTAAGATTTTTCTCTTAGCTTCTACATTCGATGAGGAGATTATCCTCTGTTTTTCCAATTCGGCCTCTTTTTTACCTCTATTTATTAGTTTATTCCTTTTTAACTCCGCCTTTTTTTCCGTTTTTTTAATTAACTCTTCTTTTTTGATCTTTATTCTTTCATTTATCTCTGCAATCTCCTTTTCTGCATCTTTTTCTATTTTACTTATTATCTTTTCCAGACTCATTTTCTCACCCGAACAAGTTCAATCCGTATAAGATCAGTATCGCAATTAGAAGTCCAAAAATTGCAAATGTCTCTGACATTACTGAAAATATCATTCCTTTGCTGAAGGCTTCACTGTTTTTACTCGTGGCTGTGATACTGCCCCCGGCTGTAATTCCCTGCCCTATGGCAGATAATCCCGCTATGCCCGAGGCAAAACCTGCCCCTACAACGGCTACTCCTGTAGCATATTCTAAATCAATACTTCCTGAGAGTAATCCAGTGAAGTAAAGAATCAAGATAGCTATTAACAATCCATATATTGCCTGAGTTTCCGGTAACACCGAGAATACCATTCCTTTGCCGAACATCTCTTCTTTCTCGCTTACTGCTGATATTCCCGAGCCAGCAGCTATTCCCTGGCCTATTCCCGATAATCCCGCTACTCCTATGGATATGCCAGCGCCCACGCACGCTATACCTATGCCCAATGGCATATCTTTTATATTCCCTGAAAGTAAGCCTGTGAAGTAAAGAATCAAGATGGCTATTAACAATCCGTATATTACTTGTGTCTGCGGAAGCGCAGAGAATACCATTCCTTTGCCGAACATCTTGTCATCTTCAACTATGCAACTCACGGAAGCTCCTGCCACTATTCCCTGACCTACGGCAGATAAAGCTGCTATTCCCACAGCCATTCCCGCTCCTACACATGCTATGCCTACACTCAGAGGTAAATCCAGGAATTTTCCTGCAAGCAATCCTGTAGACTGCAGTATCAAGATAGAAATGAGGAGAGCTGCTATTGCATGAGTTTCTGGAAGTATGGAAAATATCATTCCTTTACCAAAAACCTCTTCCTTTTCTGACACGCCCGCTATAGAAGAAGATGCCACTATTCCCTGGCCTATGGCAGATAATCCTGCTACTCCTATTGAGAGTCCGGCTCCTACGCATGCTACTCCTATGCCTAATGGTATCTCTTTGATATTCCCTGAAAGTAAGCCGGTGAAGTAAAGAATCAAGATTGCTATTAATAATCCATATATTGCCTGAGTTTCCGGTAACACTGAGAATACCATTCCTTTGCCGAACATCTCTTCTTTCTCGCTTACTGCCGATATTCCCGAGCCAGCAGCTATTCCCTGGCCTATAGCAGACAATCCTGCCACTCCTATTGAGAGTCCAGCGCCCACGCATGCTACTCCTATCCCTAACGGTATCTCCTTTATATTCCCTGAAAGTAAGCCGGTGAAGTAAAGAATTAGGATAGCTATTAATAATCCGTATATTGCCTGTGTTTCCGGTAACACCGAGAAGACCATTCCTTTACCGAACATCTCTTCTTTCTCTGTAACACTGGCAATTGCAGATGACGCTGCAGTCCCCTGCCCCATTGCTGAAAGTTTTGTAACTCCCACAGCTATTCCTGCCCCTATGCATCCCAATCCTACTGGAACGTTTTCTATTAACTCTCCGCTCATAACACCCGAGAAATATAAAATTAAAATCGCAATTAATAATCCGTATATAGCCTGGGTTTCTGGAAGTATGGAAAATACCATACTTTTTCCTAAGGTCTCCTCTTTTTCAGAGAGTGCAAGTATTCCTGATCCCGCAGCTATCCCCTGACCTATGGCAGAAAATCCTGCAAATCCTATAGCTATCCCCGCACCTAAACACGCCAGTCCTGTAGCAATAGGAATCTCACTGCTGCCTGAGATCACTCCCGTTTTAACAATTATAAGAACGGCGATCAGTAAACCATAAATTCCCTGGGTCTGAGGAAGTGCCTGGAGCATCAACGCTTTGGAAAACTTGGATGAGTCCTTGGCTACAACTCTTGCCCCCATACTCCCTGAGATCCCTGTTCCTATCCCTGATCCAAGTCCTGCTCCTCCAACGGCTATCCCGGCAGCTATCGCACACAGAGCCGCTCCCTCACTGATCACTCGATCACCTCTGTAAGCTTCCTTTCCATTCTAAATGGCACGAACTTCCCTCCTCCACTTTCATAGAATTTTGAAAAGAACTCCACATAATGGAGCCTCAAAGAGTGTACAAATGATCCCAATGCCTCTAAAACAAAATTGAAGAGTTGTCCTCCCACAAAAACTAAAAATGCAAGTATTATCCCGATTATGGGAAGACCATAAACCATTCTGGCAACTATATTGACGGTCATCGCTATCCCCGAAGTAGCTAAAGCTAAAGCCAGAATTCTCGCATAGGAAAGCCAATCTCCCAAAAATCCAGTGAAATCAAAGAATGAAAGACCCTTTTTATCATAAACTATCATAGAGACGCCTATAAGAGCAAATACGATCCCTGTGTTGATAACAGTTTCAGAGAAAAGGAACCATTGAAAAAATGTCCCTATTAGTATCCCTCCTCCTATCTGTGTAAAATACCAACTTATATTTTCAAATAAAACAGATTTATAACTCTTATTCATAACATTCTTAATCAATCCGAGAGTAATACCCACATTCAGATGAATTATTCCAATTATCAAAGCTAATTTTAGTAAAGTCATTGGATTTTCAAGAGGATTCAATAAAGATGGAATTTTATACCCCCCATATTTGAAAATATCTCCAAAATAACTTCCCATTATTGCTCCTGCAATTATCGTGGCTATTCCGCAAGCTAGGAGTATATAAGAAAAGTCTCTCATCCCCTTACTTTTTTTCCCGATACCTCTGTACAACAAAAATGCAAAAATTGTTTGCAATACACCATAAAAAACGTCTCCAAGCATTATCGCATAAAATAATATGTAAACGGGAGCAAGTATAAATGTGGGATCAATTTCCGAGTATTTTGGTGTCCCGAACATTTCTACGAGCATTTCAAAAGGTCTTATAACCTTTGGGTTAGAAAGCTTGACAGGAGGATCATTCCCACCCAAGAGCTCTATATGACAGTGCCCTTTTGTGAGATCATTTATATCTCTATTAACAGTACTTACCTCTTCTTTAGGTAAATATCCTGTAATGACCATGGTTTTCTCAGTTCTGCCAAATCTAGTTGGAATATCAGCTCTTTCCTTTTCTATATTTAATATTTCATGGTAAGCTTTGAAAAGTTTCTCTTTTTTATTTTTTATTTTTTTTATTTCTTCTTCATAATTACATATCTCTTTTTTAAGATCTTCTATTTCTTTTTCAATCTTTTCCAGGTTTTCTTTTGGTGTTCCAGTTTTTTTTATCTCTATAACCTCTACGTTTCTTAAAACCTTATCTATCTTATCCATAGGCGATATGACCAAAACATAGTCTTCTTTTTTATAAAGTACTATCTCTTCATCTTCTATATCCTCTTTCAGCTTTCCTATACAGATGAAAATAAACTTATCTCTTCCTAAATATCTTAAATCAATATCAAACTCTATTTTTGATAACAACTCATATTCACTCTGCAGATACTCTATTTTTTCCTTATCTTTGCTTATCTTTGCTGAAAGATCCTCTACACACTTATATAGTTCATTTATTTCTCCTGAATGCTCCACCAAAAACTTTCTAAACTCTGGGAATCTTTGTTTTTCTTCTTCTCTGTATGTTAGATACTCTCCCAGAAAGGTTTTTATCTGTTCTTTTTTGGTTTTTTCTTCTCTAACAAGAGAAAAAGTTTCAAATATTCTCTCTATTTTTACAAGAAGTGAATTTATATCTTTTGACAATTCTAAAGGAAAATCCTTATTTAAATCGGTGGATGCAACTTGCATTACCCCTTTTTCATGAAAATATTTTATTATTCTACTCTTATACTCATCTAAGGATATAATAAGAATTTTATCCATTTTTTGGGGTAGAAACATCGTTTCACCTTTGTGTTATTTCTCTCAGACAATAGTTTATCGCCTTCTCCCAGTTCTTTTCTGCTGTCTTTTGTATTTTTTCTACTTGTTCATTGCCCTCTTTCTTTATTTTATCTGAAATTCTCTGAGCTTCTTTTATTTTCTGTTCTTTTAATTTCTCTACCTCTTTTTTAGCTTCTTCCGCAGATCTAACCATTATCTCTTCAGTTTTTTTCTGAATCTTGTTCAGCTCCAGTTCTATCCTTTTTTCAGCATCTTCTACTCTTTTTTTGGCTTTCCCTTCAATCTCCCTGATAGTACTGACAGCATCTTCCACAAAATCACTCCATAAACATTTTTTTCACAAGCGGTACAACTCTCGTTTTTGCCAGCACCAGTACCCTGTTACCTTCATTAAGTTGGGTATTACCTTTTGGTATCGTCAGATCTCCCCCTTTGTTGTAAACAGCTATAACTACAAAGTCTCTTGGAGATATGTCCTTCAATTTTTTCCCTACCACGGGCGAGTTTTCACTTACTATCATCTCCAGAATCTCTGCCTGTCCTTTCGCAACGACAGTAAGGTCTATCACATCCGGCCTCATTATAAGCTTTTCTATATGAATGGCAGTTGTAAGCTCTGGAGAAACAACAGCACTGACACCAAGCTTTCTGAAAACTTCGCTGTTCTCGGGATCAGATATCCTTGCCACGACGACTGGGACGCCGTAATCTTTTGCAAGAAGACATGCCATGAGATTTATCTCATCTCTCTTAGTTAATGCCACCAACGCATAGGCATCCTCTATATTTGCCTCTTCCAAAGCTTTTATAGTAGTTCCATCTTCATTCAGAACAAGAGCATCTATCTCGTTCGCAATAAAATTAGATCTTTCCCTCTCCTTTTCTATTACTGTTACTTCATGTCCTGCCTTTACGAGAAGTTTGGAAAGGTTAAAACCTATCCTGCCTCCTCCAACTACCACTATATACATTTTATCAACCTAATATCTTTTTTATTATATTTCCATATGTAGGTCTTGTTATAAAAATACCTACAAATATTCCGATTATTGTTACCACAGCAAATCCTTTCAGCACGCCCAACTGCATATAAGCTAACGGCGTCATTGCGATCACAGTTGTAGCTGCTGAAGCAAAAATAATTGCAAATGCTGCTGCTACCCTTTTTGTCAGACTCTTTCGCGATACAGCCTCGCCTCTTAACACTTCATCTGTAATAATTACCATCTGATCGACACCTGTTCCCAGTGTTGCAATTACGCCGCCCAATGAAGGCAGATCTAACTGATGCCCGATCAATGCTGCTACACCTAGAACTATGAATGTTTCACTGAATCCCGTAATTAACATGGGTATTACGATCTTTTTTTCACGATACCTTATGTAAACTATGAATCCAACAGCTATTATTGCGAGAATTATTGCAGTGAAAACCTGTCTCAGGAAATTCTTTCCGAGAACTGGATCTATGTATCCTTCGCTCATGATTACTGGTTTTACCGGAAGAGCTCCTGCTCTGAGGTGAGTTTCCAATTCCTTGGCCCTCAATCTTGATTCTTCATCGTCACCCCCCATACTCGCCTCTAAACCACCACCACTCCATACACCGCTTTTTA
>Ga0307430_1003267_pt1 | contig 10151 bp, 8 predicted proteins | sample SalMarWE160130MG_FD_202159 | JGI IMG/M metagenome (GOLD analysis project Ga0307430, IMG submission 202159) | Salt marsh sediment microbial communities from the Plum Island Ecosystem LTER, Massachusetts, United States - WE1603-130 | ecosystem: Environmental > Aquatic > Marine > Intertidal zone >... | reverse complement strand
CTGTTGGCCAGGGTGAACGGCAGCAGGCCCACGCAGAGCAATACGAGAGTCCACGCCGTCTCGGGTTCCAGTGGCGAGATCAAGGTTTGCCACCCGCCGAGGAATGCACCCACGGCCGGCACGATGCCAAGGAGGAGCAGCAGGCGCAGTATCGTCGTGTTGACAAAGATTGATCGCGCGCGGCTGCGGTCGCGGGATACCTCTCTTATCACGTACAGCTCCAGGCCAAAGTCGGCGATGACGGCAAACCAGAAGTAGGCCTGGGCGGCCCAGACGTAGCGCCCGACGCCCACCGGTCCCAGCGCGCGGGCCATCAGCATGCCGAAGGCAAAGTCGATGGCCTTGATAAAGAGGTTGAGGACGATGGGCGCGATCGAGTTCTTGGCCACGCGCTTGACGGTGCTGGCGTCGTCCTCCTCGCGGTAAAAGAAACGCCATAGGTATAGGCCGATCAGAAAGAGCACGGCCATCCCGGCGATAAAGCTGACGAACGCCCCCACCTTTATGCTATCTGGGCTGTACTTGAAGCGCACCGTCCAATTGCCCGGTTCCAACTGCACGCCACGGAAGGTACCGTTCACGCGGTGGACTTGAACCTCGGTTTCGTTTTCCTCGCCCGTTCCCTGTGGCCGCACGAAGGCCTTCCAGCCAGGAAAGTACGAGTCGGCCAGCACGAGCCAACTGGATTCGGAGATGGTCACGTCCACAAACACTTCATTGTTTGTGTAGCTGGTTACCGGCTGCGGGACAGCAGTCGCGGGATTTGCGATTTGCGATTTGCGATTTGTGATTTCGACGATGACATAGTTGCGCGGATCGTAGGACTGCACGGCGGTGCCGAAATCGTCGGTCTCTACTGTGGCCGAGGCCGGTAGGGTGAAAGCACGCGCTATCACGCCCAGGTTCTCGTAGACCCGCACGGCGTCGTCCTCGTAGACCAGCTTGTACTTGTAGCTTTCGACCTCCGCCTCTGTGACGACGTACTTGACGTTGAGCAAGTCGGTGAGGGGGCTGTAGAGGCTCGACTCCTTGTGAAAGGAGGCAATGCGATTGTAGGGCGTCTCGTCCTGCGGCTCGATCAGCGCCATATAGTCGCGGTACTGGTTGGTGAAGAGCGAGTCATAGCCGTCGACGGATTGGAGGCCGTGGAACATCCCCACGTTGGCGTTCATCGTCTTGGCGCCGTGCGGGGTGAAGGAGGCGTAGCGCCAAATGGTGGTATCTTGCTGCAGGAACTCGACCGCCGCCGGGACATAGTCCAGCAGGGCAGGATCGACGGTGGGCGCAAACCCCGTGCTCCAGGCGACCAGGTCTAGTACCAGTACGACCACGGCCAGGAGTTCCCATACCGGTCGCCGCCGGATAAAGATGGGGCAGCGGCTCACTCGCAGGACGATGCCCGTTGCCGTCAGCAGCAGACCAAAGAGCGCCACCCACGGAAACTCGTAGGAGTAGAAGGCGAGGTGGTTTGGGAAGGCTGCCGAGAACATTTCCCTCCGCGATGCAAAGAAGCGGAATATCCATTCGACGATCTGCTCGACCTGGGGGAAGAAGAGCCGGCTGGCCACCAATGCCACGAGCGTTCCCGCACCGCCCCAAAAAGCCAGCCCGGCGAGCAGGGTGGTCAGAGAGAAGGAGGAGTTGAGCAAGAAGAGATTAACGAGCGGGGATTGCTTTTTCTCGCGCGTTTGTTTTAGTTGGCGTTCCCGGCTTTTGGCGACGGCGTCGATGCCAAATCCCGCCAGAGTGGCGACGCAGAGTGTGAGTGGGAATATCCATCGAAACGGTGAGTGGGACTGATTGAAGGATGGCAGCGAGTAGATGAGGACGTAGAGTGGCGTGCCGAACACACAGCCGAGGGAGAAGATGGTCAGCAGGGTGAAGAAGGGAATGTGGGGATGGCGGAACCAACCAACCAGCCAACCAACTGACCTGTTTGTCGGCTTGTTAGTTAGTTGGTTTGTTAGCACTGCGATGACCGCCAGAAACAGCGGCAGCAGTCCCAGGTAAGCACCGCCCTCGACATAGTTCTTGATGCCCCAGTCGATGTATTGCCCGTTGGAGAATCTCGGCGCGGGCGTCCAGCGCCAGGTGAAGAGATCAAAATGGCCGTGGTGGGCCGGGTTGCCGAAGAAGTGGGGGATGCCAAACGCGATCACGCGCAGTTTGGGGTAGGCCCAACCAAGCACGTCTTGCAGGCTCGCCGCCGCATCACCGCCGCGGAAGCTGGTGTTCACCACTTCGAGATACGGTATGAATTGCACCGCACCCAACGCCAGACCGAGGACGAGCATCACTGTCAACCAGATCATTGCGCGGCGGGAATTAACAAACCAGCCAATCAACCAACTAACCAGTCCTCGTTTGTTAGTTTGCTGGTTCGCTGGTTGGCTAATGAGGCGCCAGGCTGCATACATTCCGGTCACCAACAAGACGATCCCTGTGTTCTCGGCGTGGCCGGCCAGCATCTGGCAGCCCAGGGCCGCCGCGCCCAGGAGCGCCCACGGCAGCGTCGCCGGTCTCTGGCTTAGCGCGGGTTGTTGTTGGATGATCAACTCGACCATCGCCAGGATGAGGGGCAGCCACGATGCGGCGGCGATGATCATCGGGTGCGGCACGGACGATACGACCATAAAGCCACTGAGCTGGAAGGTGATTCCGGCGATCAGGCCGCCTAAACGACGTATCCCCAGTACGCGAGCAAAGATGTATGTAAAGATGCCGGCCAACCCCAGTTGCAGCCAGGCGAAGATGCCGTAGGCCCGCCACAACGGCAGGACGTAGAAGACGATACTGAGGGGGTAGAGCGCCGAGTGCTGCCCGTTGGCCTGAAAGGGGTGCCCGGCAAAGATGTAGGGATCCCAGAGGGGGAGCCGATCCGTGAGCGATAGTTCGTCGTTGCGGATCGATTCTAGGATGAAGCCTTTCCAGGCATAGTTCTGCAGGATCAGGTCGGAGACGAGGTGGTTATGCGGGTAATCGACGCCGAGATCGGCAGCAGCCTCCCGGTAGGGCTCGAACAGGAATAGGTTATCGGCCGGCAGCAGGGTCTTGGTCCCCAGGGCTACCGGCGTGTAGAGTAGGAGAGGAAGTAATAGCAGGAGTAGTAGAATACCCAGATCGGGTAGGCGGTTGCTTTGCTTCAAACGGATCATACAGTCAATTGACCGCTGGCCTGCGGTGACGATATTTTAGCCGCACTTCAAATATTCGCAGCGCTGCCTCAATTTTGACCGCCATCGACATCTTGGACTTGCCGATACGCCGATCCTCGAAATAGATGGGAATTTCTAGGACGCGGTAGCCCAGTTGCTCTGTCGCGTAAGCCATCTCGACCTGGAAGATGTAGCCACGCGAGCGAATGCAGTTGCTTATGCCGATGCCTTCCAGCGCCTCTCGCCGCCAGCATTTGAAACCGGCGGTCGCATCCTTGACCTTGCACCCCAGGATCAGCCGGGTGTAGACACTATTGGCCCACCAGGAGAGCAGCCAGCGCCCCCAACTCCAGCGTTCGTCTGTCTTACCCCCCCCCACGTAGCGCGAGCCGACCACTACGTCGTAATCTTTGATGTGCTCAAGGAACTGGGGAATGTATTTGGGTGAATGAGAGAAATCACAATCCATCTGCACGATATAATCAGCGTTGTGTTCTATCGCCCAATTAAACCCAGCGATGTAAGCCAGTCCAAGCCCGCGTGGGCCGGTGCGGTGCATCACGTGGAATCGGTTTGGATGCTCGGCGGCCAACTCATCGGCAATAGCACCCGTGCCGTCGGGGGACTCGTCGTCTACGATCAGTATTTCCAGCTTGGGAATATCCAGGGCGAAGAGCGCCTCGGCCATAGGCCTGATGTTCTCGGCCTCGTTGTACGTGGGGATGACGACGACCAGTTTCACAGTAAATACCTTGGAGTGACATAAAGACCCCGGCCATGTGCAGAGTATGACTCTGCTGGCCGGAGTCGGTTTTGACAATCAAGCTCCCGACAGCACATCTTGGGCTGGATTTGATTTGGGCTTAACTTACTTCTGCTGAGCCTCGATGCTGGCGCGCTTCAAGTCCGCCAGATTGGAAAAGAGACCTTTCGAAGGGCTGAGCACGCCCATCGCAACTTCCAGGCGTGGCAAATTGGCCTTAGAGTTCTTTTGCCCGGCCTCCCAATCTGAACGGGGATAGAAGAAGGCCATTGCTTCCTTCAGCCGTACCGTGAGAGCTCGTTGCACTTGTTCAACTCTGTCTGGCGCGACGATGACGAAAAAGTTGACGTCGTCCAGGTGACCCACAAATGCGTTGGGATCTTGGCTCTCGCTTACAACGTGGTTCAGCATGAGGGCCACTGCGCGCATGACATCGTCTCGTGCCACAAAGCCGTACACGTCGGAGAACTCGTCCAGCCCGCACAGTCCCACAGAGAGCATCGCCCAGTCAGAGGTATTCAACAGCTCGCGTAGGCGCTCGTCGGATAAGGAGGGGCCTGGCAGGCCGGTGACGAAGTGGGACATCTGCTCCAAGTTGGAGCGGCGCAACACGTTGCGTACACGCAGGCGCAGTTCCTGGATGTCAAATGGCTTGGTAATATAGTCCACAGCGCCCAGTTTCAGGCCCTGCAGTTTATCTGAGCGCTCGCGCTTTTCGGTCAGAAAGATGATCGGCACCAGGGCGGTGCGCCGTTGGCTGCGCAACTGTCTACACACTTCGTAGCCGTCAATGTCCGGCAGGCGGATGTCCAGCACGACGAGATCTGGGACGGTTTTTTCCACAAAAGCCAGGGCATCTTTTCCCCAGCCTACCGAGGTAACCTCGTAGCCTTGTGTCTTGAAGTACGAGGTTAGCATTTCTGCCGTATTTGGTTGGTCTTCTACGACGAGGATATGAGGAACTCCCGCCACGTTCTCTCCCTCCTCCTTTAGAGTATCTAGCCTATGGGCTCCTTGTAGATCGCGAATGTGCACGTCTCTCCGCCCATGGCTACGCATTCAATCTCCTCTACCCGGAACTTGAGCCCGCCGCTGACCCAGTGCAATCCTTCTTCGATGACGCCCTTGGCGGCGAAGCAGACTGGTCGATCGGCGGTGCGCCCCCAGCAAACCGGACACACGTGGATGATGTAGGCATAGTAGTCGCCTCTGTCCTCAACGGTGCTCTTCTGGTCGCTGAACTTGGTGAACACCATCGCCATTGCTGGGAGGCCTGCCTTAAGCTTGGCGCTCAGTGGGAGCACTCTGAAGGCCAGGTCGCTGACGCCGACCATGCCGGCCATCTTTTGCACGCCTCGGGTGAAGCCGACGCGCCCGGCCCGCAATTGGAGACCGCGCCCTCCGCGCGGTCCGTACATTTCCTCCAGGGCTCCCATGAGAGCCGAGAAATCCGCGAACTCGAACTCTTTTTTCAGGTCGTCGGGAGGATAGTTGTCGATCAGGTGCGAAAGGCCAGCCAGGTTCAGGATGGCGTTCAGTCCGTTCCTGCCCATGACCTCTTCCATCGCTTCGAGGGTGAAACGGACGATTGTGTTATTGTAATATAGACCACTTGGTTCAATGCGAGGCACTTTCCGCCTCCTTTCCAGGCCGTTAAGCTTCTAGGATGGTCGCCAGGTCCTCAGACGCACGGCGCATATCCAGGAATAGCAGGCCCAGCTTAGTCTGCTGGCGGGCCAGCACGGTCAAGACGGCTTCTTCTCCGACAGCACGAAGGACGACGTAGCCGTGTTCTCCCTTCACGTAAACTTCGTCGAGCATGCCGCGCCCCAACTCGCTGGCGATGCGTTCGCCCAGCGAGAGCATTGCAGCGGACATCGCGGAGACACGGTCCTCCTCGACGCTCGCCGGAAGAAAGGAGGCCATCGTAAGCCCGTCCACACTCACAACGGCCGTAGCCTCAACGTCTGGTGTGTTCATCTGTAGTTCTTGCAGCCGTCTCACCAAGCGTTCAGTACGAGATCTTTCTGCCATTGCTGCCTCCTTGACATTTACCCCCTAAACGACGGTGGTCTTGCGACTCATTATACATAGGTATCACACAGAATGCAAATTGCCGAAAATAGGCTCTTTGTTGTCTGTTGCTTCGGCCAGGTGATGTTCGAAGAAGCCGATGATCCGTTTGCGATACTCGTCGGGACACAGCCGATCCACTCGCCGATGCCCGGCCTCTGCGACGCGCCATAGCTCCTTGGGTTCGCCCGATGTGGTGTAGAGCGCTTCCACGTCGGCGACGGAGACGAAGGGGTCGCCGTTGCCGTGAATGAAGAGTATTGCCCTGGGTGCGATGTGAGCTACCCATCGGATTGGGTCGGCGTCGGAGAGGCGAACGCCCAACCGCCATCCGGCGGCGGCGACGATCAGCCGTGCCAGGGGAAGTGTGAGCCGGCGGGGCAGCCCTCGTTCCAGCCACCAGCCTACGATCGTGCTCTCCAGACGTGCAAAGCCGCCGTCGGAGATGACGGCGCGGATGGCCTTGCACTGTGAGGCGGCGAGGAGTCCCACTGCGCCTCCCATCGAAAACCCCAGCACGCCCACTTCTGTGATGCCCCGACCGTGCAGGTAGTCTATCGCTCCTAGTAGATCCTGGCGCTCAAAGTACCCAAGGCTCACCCGGTCGCCCTCGCTGCGGCCATGGGCGCGGAAATCGAACATCAGGACGTTGAATCCGGCCTCGTGGAACCAGGGGGCGTAGACGACGTCGGGATCCATGCTGCCGGCGTGGCCGTGGCAGAAGACGACGGTGGCGCGGGCGGGGCTGGCCGGGATGAACCAGCCACGCAGCGTGAGGCCGTCGCGGCTCTGGAAGCTCACGTCTTCGTAGGTCAGCCCATAATCGGCTGGGCTGGCCTGTGGATCGGGGGTGCGGCGCGCCATCAGTCTGCTCGATCCGGCCCAGGCTAACGCGGCGAGGGCGGCCAGCAGGACGGCGACAGCACCGAGAATCAGCCACAGGATGGTCATGGGATCGGAAGTCTAGGCGGCGGGTAAGGTGCTGCTTCGGGTATGACAATGCTATCCTGTAGGTGATCTTCTCTCTGGGCTGCTAGCCTTCGCCCGATGAGGAACAGCGCGGCGATGAATGAGAGGGTCAGCAGGCCTATGATTGCCACGATCACGATGGCCACGAGCCCTGGGATGCTGGCCCATATCGCCTCACCCTGCGCCAATGCCATCGTGCCCGCGTACGCTATACCCACGGCAGCAGCGTTCCACAGCCCGTGGAGAATCACGGCGGCAGCGTAGGCCGCCAGCAGGCGCAGGGGGCGACGCTCGGTCCAGAGTTGTCCCCAGCCCCATCCGAGTATCCCGCTGGCGAGGCAGTGCATCGCCGTAGCTCCTATGCGGGCCGCAGCCAAAGGTGCCCAGCTCTCGGCACCTTCTACGGCGCCGTTGAGCAAGTTTTCCGCGAGAGCGAATCCGGCACCGGCGGCCACACCCCAAAGGAAAGCGCGACCTGGGTACGGGCGAACCCAGTAGCCTATCACGCTGCCGCCCAGCGTTTTGAATGCCTCCTCCAAAAGTGGAATGACAACGCAGAGCAGACCGAACAGGGAAGCGATGACGACGGGTGAGAGGATGAGGTCCATCATGTTCGACACATCTTGTTGCCAGGCGGGATCCCGCATATCTTGCGACAGCTCGTTGAGCCGATCCACGCCGCCGGGAGTCAGTATCACTACCACTATCACGACGATGACAATTGCGACAATGACCAATATTTCGGCCACCATCGAAATTCCCATGCCCAGGCAGCCGCCGCCTGCTATTCCTATGACGACGTCGCGCTGCGTTCCACCTGTCCCTCGCAGCCCCCATCCCACCAGGCCGAGCGCGGCCAGCGGCAGGATGCTCATTGTCAGGGCGTGGGTTGGAGCCAGCAGAAGGGCCTGAATCCAGGTTATTGTAACTGGAGGCACCGGCAAGTTGATTACCTGAGGCAGCCAGCCGATTGCGACTCCCAAAGTGACTAGGATCACGAACGCGGGTCCTAGCGCAAGCCACAGCCACCAGGCGCGAGGGGGATTGAACGGGCGTGAGGGATGTTCTCGCCAGCCAGTCCATCCCTGCAGTGCCAATGGTACGCCGATCCCTAGCCCCAATGCGACCAAGCCTGCTGCCTGGAGCACACCGCTAACATTCGGTGGCCCCTCGGTGACCAGGGCGGGAAGAATTGACATCAATGCCATCAGGCCACCGAAGCAGACCAGCACGACGAGGGCACAGACGCCCAGAATGCCGACGATCAGCCACAGGGTGCGGCGATGCATATTCCTTGTCCTTTCGTGCTTATTTCTCCTGTATGGTGATCGTCTCGATGACGTCGCCCTTCAGCGGGCCGGTCCCCTGGCTTGGATCGCGGGGGGTGAGGCTCTCGGCGACGTCCATACCCTCGACGACTCTACCGATGATCGTGTAGTTGCCGTCGAGATCTGGTTGGGCAGCGTAAGTGATAAAGAACTGGCTGCCGACGGTGTTGGTGCCTGGCCCACTACTGGCCATGCCCACCACACCTGGCCCGTCGAATTTGAGCGTGGGGTAGATCTCGTCCGAGCAGCGATAGCCGGGATAACCTCCGCCACCGCCGCTTGGATCGCCAGCTTGCGCCACGAAGCCGGGGATGACGCGGTGGAAGGTCACGCCGTCGTACCAGCCATCCCGCGCCAGAAATACAAAGCTGTTGACAGTGACGGGCGCTTTGTCGTCGTACAGTTCGATGACGATGTCACCGCGCGCGGTGCGGATGGTGGCGGTATAGTCCTTATCTGTATCTATGACCTGAGGCGGGGCTGTATCGTACGTGCGGTCTTGCAGAAGGATCAGGTTGATCACCGTCTCAACCTCGTTCGCCGAGACGAAAACGTTGTTGACCGCATATGTCGGCGTGGCCAGCCGTCCGTATTCGCCATATGCCTCGTAGTCAGCTATGATCTTGTCTCGATAAATGTGGTCTTTTAGCTCCTGTTGGAAGCGTTCAGTATCGAGCCCCAATTCTGCTGCGTATTCGACCATCTTGGGGATGATGACATCGTCTTCTGCTGAAAGGCCGGTCCAATCCTCTTGACGTTCGTACAGCAAATCGTGCATTTCGAAGAACTTGCCCTGAGCGCCGGCGGCCTCGGCGGCTTCAGCCGTGATGACGGCCTTGTCGTGGATGCTGATCAGGGTGAGGTGGCGGTAGGCCATGCTAACTTGATCACCGTACGCATCTTCCAGATGCGTTCGCAGTTTGGCGACCACTGCGCAGTATGGTCACTGAAAGTCGGCGTACTCGATGACGGTGATAGGGGCGTCGGCAGTCCCGTGGACGTGATCCGCATCCGTCAGCGGCGGGATACGCGGCTCGGTCGGCAGGTTGAGCGGCTGCGCTGCACAGAAGGCTGGCGGCGGTGTCGGCTCCGGCTTGCATCCGGCGGCGAGCCCCATCGAGAGGAGGAGAAGGAGCAATAGGCGCTTATTCATAGTAGCCTCCTAAACATAGATGGGGGATATTGTACCACAAAGGGGGGAGGCGACCAGCCGGGCACATGAAAAACTCCCGGCTCGCACAGCCGGGGCGGGCATCTGAATCAGGGCAGCAAGATCACCGAGAGGAAGATCGCGTTGACCGACGTCGTTCAATCGCTAGTCGTAGATGGCCACCATATCAATGGGTTCGGGCCGAGTTTCCCTTCGAGTTCCAAGCAATTGGCCCAAACTTCGGCCATTCTCTGAACTGCTTCCCTCTCGGCTTCCTTCTTGGTTGCTCCGCGTCCCACGATGGGGATGGTGTAACCATCTATCTCGATCGTGCCGACGAACCAGTTTTGCTCTGCTTTACCATTGGACACGCCCACAATGATAGCACACAAACATTACGAACTCGATTACGGCGAAGAACCTGTTCTCTAGATGTTTGGCAAGCGGCAGCATTTGGGGTACAATGATGTGCAGGGTAGGGGGAGGGCCGGATGAGTGCAGAGCATAAGCCACTGGCCGTGGTGGAGGATCGAATCGAGCTGGCCACTTCGCCTGAGGTGTTGTGGACATGTTTTGCTGACCTTGGCAAGTGGCCTGCTTGGTTCCCTGCGTTGGTCGAAGCGGAATGGGTCTCTGGCTCCCCTTGGATGATAGGTGCACAGTTCCGCCAGACCATCAAGTTTGGTTTCCCCCTGGGCAAACTGACGGTGGCG
>Ga0307430_1003259_pt1 | contig 10168 bp, 7 predicted proteins | sample SalMarWE160130MG_FD_202159 | JGI IMG/M metagenome (GOLD analysis project Ga0307430, IMG submission 202159) | Salt marsh sediment microbial communities from the Plum Island Ecosystem LTER, Massachusetts, United States - WE1603-130 | ecosystem: Environmental > Aquatic > Marine > Intertidal zone >... | reverse complement strand
GGGTATCCAGTTGGTGGATGGCCGTATGCCGGGCTTTGCCGCCGTCATCGGGGCGGCGCGCACGAACGAGGCTGCGGTCAGCATCGTGCGCGAGTTGCAGCGCCGCAACATCCTCATCTTCCTCTCCGGCAACGTCAACGGGCGCTGTATCATTGACCAGTTGCAGGAGGAAGGGGTGGAGATGGGGTACGATACCTACATCGTGCCCTTCGGCACCGACACCATCTCTGCCATCTACGCAGCCGGCTTCGCCACCCGGTCGGCGCTGACCTTCGGCGGCATGAAGGGCGGCCAGTGGCGCGACATCCTGCTCTACAACAAATTCCGCGTCTTCGCCTTCGCGCTGGTGCTGGGCGAGTTGGACGACCTCAAGTATGCCACCGGCGCCGGCGTGCTCTCCTATGGCTTCCCGGCCATCGCCGACACCGTCGTGCCCGAGATTCTGCCCACCGGCGTGACGCGTTACGAGCACATCATCTCGATGCCGTGGAACGAGATCGAGGCGGAGGACGACGCGGAGCGAGCCGCCAAACTGGTGCAGCGCTGCATCGAGGTGCGCGGCGTCAAGATCAAGATCACCGAGGTACCCATCCCTATACCTTACGGCTCCGCCTTCGAGGGCGAGGTCGTGCGCCGGGCCGACATGCGGGTCGAGTTTGGCGGCAAGCACAGCCGTGCCTGGGAGTACCTGCGCATGGTGCCGATGGAGGAGGTGGAGGACGGCAAGATCGAGATCATTGGCTCCGACGGCGCCGGCTTCGAAGACGTGGAGGTTGGCGGCTCGATGGACGTGGGCTTCCTGGTGGAGGTGGCCGGCCGCAAGATGCAGGAGGACTTCGAGCCGGTGCTGGAGCGCCAGTTCCATTACTTCGTCAACGCTGCCTCCGGCATCCAGCACATCGGCCAGCGTGACATCACCTGGATTCGCATCAGCAAGACCGCGGCCGACAAGGGGTTCAATCTCAAGCACTTCGGTGACATCCTCTACGCCAGGTTCCACGCCGACTTCGGCGCCATCGTGGACAAGGTACAGGTGAAGATCATCACCGACCGGAACTTGCACGCCGAGTGGCTGGAGAAGGCACGGGTGGCCTACGACTTCCGCAACCGGCGCGTGGCCGATCTGACCGACGAGGCGGTAGATACCTTCTACTCCTGCATCCTGTGCCAGTCTTTCGCACCCAACCACGTCTGCGTCGTCAGCCCGCAGCGGCTGGGGCTGTGCGGGGCCTACAACTGGCTAGACTGCAAGGCTTCCTACCAGATCAACCCCACCGGCCCCAACCAGCCGATCAAGAAGGGCACTTGTACGGACCCGGACAAGGGTTACTTCACCGGCATCAATGAGTACGCGCGGTCGGCCTCTCACGGGACAGTGGAAGATGTGGCGATGTACTCCATTATGGAGAACCCGATGACGGCGTGTGGCTGCTTCGAGTGCATCATGATGGTCGTCCCCGAGGCGAACGGCTTCATGGTTGTCAGCCGGGAGGATCCCAGCATGACGCCGGCCGGGATGACCTTCTCGACGCTGGCCGGCATGTGCGGCGGCGGCATCCAGACGCCGGGTGTCATGGGCATCGGCAAGTACTACCTCATCAGCCCCAAGTTTATCCCCGCCGATGGTGGCCTTAAACGCATTGTCTGGATGTCCTCCTTCCTCAAGGAGAGCATGGCCGAAGAGTTTAAGGTGGCCTGCGAGCGGGAGGGCGACCCGGACTTGCTGGATAAGATCGCCGACGAGACCGTATGCACCGACGTGGAAGGTTTGCTCCCCTTCCTGGAGGAGAAGGGGCATCCGGCACTGACGATGCCGCCGCTTTTCTAATACTCTACCACGCTGATTTTGACAACCTGTCATTCTGAGGAGCGAAGCGACGAAGAATCTCGTTGTTGGTGAACAAGCGTTCTCCTGTGCAAAGAACGAGATTCTTTGCCTCCGCTACGCTCCGGCTCAGAATGACAACCTATCACATTCACTGTGGTGAGGTACTAGCGGGAACGAATGTAGGAGGCAAGGAATGGCTAAATTCGTGCGCGACCTGATGCGACGGGGGGTGATTACGTGTCACACCGACACCCTGCTGCCGGAGGTGGCCAGGCGCATGGCCGAGAACAAGATCACGGCGATGGTTGTCGTTGACGAAGGTGGCGAAGTCTGCGGCATCTCTCGCGAGGACCTGGTTGAGGTCTACAACCAGGACTATGAGAAAATGGTGGCCGAGGACGTGATGAGTTCCGACGTGGCGACGATCATCCCTGATATTCCGGTGGAGGCTGCAGCCCTTATCATGCTGGACAGGGGCGTCTCTCGTCTCGTCATTATGCACGAAAGGCCCGCCACGCAGCGCCCGGTGGGTATCCTCTCGATGAGCGACATCGTGCGCGATATGGCGGAGTAGGGAAGGGGCAGCCGGTCGAAGCTCCGGGGGCCGTCGCGCCTGGTGGCGGCCCCCGCTCCTTGCGTCTTGTGAGGAATGTCATGCGCCGGGTGCTACGGCTATTACTTGACTATCAGTCAGTTAAGGATTATCATTACAGCCGAGGCTGGTAATTACCCAGCGGAGCTTCGCTTCAAACCGACAAATCAGATAGGACGCAGATTCACGCAGATTTTCGCAGATGAAAAACAAAAATCAGCGTGGATCAGCGTTAATCTGCGTCCAGAATTTTGACTCGTTTGTAAAGAAATTCGGGCTTCAAGGAGTTCAGCCTGCCCATGATGTGTCATTCCGAGGAGCGAAGCGACAAGGAATCTCGCTTGGGAGGTGTCGAGCTTTCGCTGGCAATGAGATTCTTCGCTCCCTTCGGTCGCTCAGAATGACAATGGCTGAGTAGTCACCAAGGCTGATGGTGGTTGAAGAGTACCTTGAACTAAAACAAGCAATCTAAGGAGGACTCTATATGCCTGTCACAGTTGAGATTCCGATCGAGAAGTGGAGGGGGAAGGTGCGGGAGGTGACGCTGGGCGCGACGCCTGACGATGGCGGTACCCGCAGCCACACCGTCACTGTCGGTGGCGAGACGACGCTGCCCTTCCTACACTTCGAGGGTGAGATCCCCAACTCGCCGCGCATCGCCATCGAGATCGCGAGTCGGCGGCCCGACGACTGGTCGCCGCTGTTGATGGAGGCCTGGGGTGACGTGGTGGACGACCCGGCGACCTGGGCCAAAGCGGCTGAGGAGGCCGGCGCAGACCTGATTCTGTTGCAACTCAGCCTGACAAAGGATGGCGACACACCGACGACGGCGGCCGATGCCCGCGCTGCTACCCGCGCCGTGCTGGAGGCGGTCGGGATGCCAATCCTGGTCTTCGGCCCTGGTCAGGTAGATGCCGACAACGAACTCCTGGTGGCTGTGGCCGAGGAGGCGGCTGGGGAGCGAATTGTGTTGGGCCTCTGCGAGGAGAAGAATTACCGCACCATCGTCGCGGCGGCGCTGGCCCACGGCCACCTGGTGAACTCCTGCACGCCGATGGACGTCAACCTGTCCAAGCAATTAGTCATCCTGATCTCCGATATGGGATTGCCGCTGGAGCGTATTCTGATGGACCCCACGACGGCTGGCCTGGGCTACGGGATAGAGTACGGCTACTCGGTGATGGAGCGGCTGCGCATCGCGGCGCTCCAGGGCGATAAGATGACCCAATTGCCCATGCTGGTCACCCCTGGCTACGAGGCCTGGCGGCAGAAAGAAGCCAAGGTCGGCGAGGGGGTGCCGGATGCTTGGGGCGACTGGCACGAGCGGGCAGTCCTGTGGGAGACAATGACGGCGACCGCTCTCGTCGAGTCAGGGGCCGACATCCTCGTTATGCGCCACCCGGAGACGGTGAAGCGGGTGGAAGCGTTTATCGAGAAACTGATGGGGAAGTAGGGGGATAAAATGGCTTTAAGCGGACTGCAAATCTACAAACTTTTGCCGCGAACTAACTGTAAAGAGTGCGGCTATCCCACCTGTCTGGCTTTCGCCATGAAGTTGGCGGCCAAGCAGGCGGAACTTGCTGCCTGCCCCTACGTCTCTGAGGAGGCGAAGGCACAACTGGCGGCCGCTGCCGCTCCACCCATCCGGCTGGTCACAGTGAAGGGGCCGGGGCACAAGGTCGAGGTTGGCAACGAGACCATCCTCTTCCGCCACGAGAAGACCTTCTATCACAAGGCTGGTCTCTTCGTGCGCGTCCATGACACGATGCCAGCGGGTGAGTTGAGGGCAGCAGTGCAGGCGGCTATGGGCTTCGGCGTGGATTACGTCGGGATGGACTTGTTCCTGGACGGCATCGCAGTCGAGGTGGCCTCCGGCGACGCGGGCACTTTCGCGTCAGCGGTACAGACTGTTCAGGAAGCGACCGACCGGCCACTTATCCTCATCGCTGAGGCCCCCGCTGTCATGGAGGCGGGGGTGAAGGCGGCTGAAGGGGCGACGCCGCTTCTCTACGCTGCTACTTCCGACAACTGGGAGACGATGGCGGCACTGGCGAAGAAGGCGCAGGCTCCGCTGGCCGTGCGCACCCCCCCCCTCCCAGGGGGGGATGGGGGGGGTGGTCTGAGCGACCTGGCCGAGATGACGGAGCAAATCAAGGGCAAAGGCGTGCAGGACATGGTGCTGGACCCCGGCGTGCGCGATCCCATCGGCACGCTGGTCACGTTGACGCAACTACGTCGCCTGGCCCTTAAGAAGAACTTCCGCCCGCTGGGTTATCCCATCATTACCTTCCCCGGCGAGGGCGCAGCCGACCGGACGGAGGAGGTCATGCTGGCCGGCCAACACGTCGCCAAGTATGGTGGCTTCGTCGTGCTCGACCACTTCACGCCGGCCTCGGCCTATGCGCTGCTGGTGCTGCGGGAGAACATCTACACCAACCCGCAGGAACCGATCCAGGTGCAGCCGGGCATTTACGAGATCAACGATCCCAAGCCAGACTCACCGCTTATGGTGACGACCAACTTCTCTATTACCTATTTCTCCGTGGCTAACGAGATTGACGGAAGTGGGATGCCGAGCTGGCTGCTGGTGGCCGATGCGGAAGGCATGAGCGTCCTGACTGCCTGGGCGGCCGGCAAGTTCGACGCCGAGCGCATCGCCAAATCGGTCAAGACGACCGGCATTGAGGGGAAGATCAGCCATCGCAAACTGATCATCCCCGGTCACGTGGCGGTCCTGATGGGTGAACTGGAGGAGGAACTTCCGGGCTGGGAGATCCAGGTCGGGCCGCGCGAGGCGGTGGATCTGACTGGATACCTGAAACTATGGAGTCCATAGCCGTTAGCCGACAGCCACCAACTGCCAACTGCTGACTGCTAATGGCTGATTGCTGCGATGACAATGTGTAAGGTCCGCTTCCTGCCCCTCGACCGCGAGGTAGAGGTCCCTGCCGGGGCGTTGATCGGCGACGCTGCCCAGCAGGCTGGGGTAGCGCTCAATATGCCATGCGGTGGCCAGGGGCGCTGCGGCCGCTGCGCGGTCGTCGTCCAGGAGGGCAAGGTTCGGCGGCGTACCACGCAGCGCCTCTCCCCTGCGGACGTGGAAGCCGGTTATGCCCTGGCCTGCCAGACGGTCGTCGAGGGGGACGTTGTCGTTCTCGTGCCGCCGCAGGAGAAGATCGAGCGGCGGCTGAAGGAGAGCAAGCGAGCGGCAAAGGTCGTGTTGCCCTTTCCATACGATCTGCACGATCAGCCGCTGCGCAAGTACACCGTCACTCTGGAGCCGCCCTCCCTGCAAGACCAGACCGACGACTGGTCTCGCCTGCAGCGGGAACTGGCCCGCCGCTACGATCTGCGGGGATTGCAGGCTTCCCTGCCGGTGCTGCGTAAACTGGGCCAGGCGCTGCGAGAGGGGGAATGGACGGTCACGGTGGTGGTCGAACTGGACGCCTGGGACTGCCCCGATGGTCCGCCCCGCTTGATAGACGTCCTGGCTGGGGAGCACCTGGAGAGCCTGTGGGCGGTGGTGATTGACATCGGCACGACCAGCAATGTGGTCTGGCTGGTGGACCTGATCGGCGGTGAGGTGATGGCCCAGGCGGTCGACTACAATGGCCAGATCGCCAGAGGCGAGGACGTCATCTCCCGCATCATCTACGCCTCCAAGGGGAACGGCCTGCAGGAACTGCAGCGGCTGGTGGTGGAGACCTTCAACCGTCTCCTGAAGAAGGCGGCCAGGGAGCGGTCCATCAGCACCGACGAAATCTACAAGGCGGTGGTGGCCGGCAACAGCACGATGATCCACCTCTTCGCCGGCATCTGCCCGGAGTCCATCCGCCTGATGCCCTTCACTACCGCCGTCAACCAGTTACCCCGCTTCTCGGCCCGGGAAGTTGGCCTGGGGATCAATCCCGAGGCGACGGTGGACTGCCTGCCCGGCATCGCCTCCTACGTGGGGGCCGACATCACGTCGGGCGTGGTCAGTTCCGGGATGTGTAGCACGGAGGAACTGACGCTGTTCGTGGACATCGGGACCAACGGGGAGATGGTGCTGGGGGATTGTACCTGGCTCGTCGCCTGCTCCTGCTCCGCCGGGCCTGCCTTCGAGGGGGCCGGGGTGGTGCATGGGATGCGCGCCACGGCGGGGGCCATTGAGGAGGTGTGGATCAAAGATCGAATAGCGAATAGCGAATGGCGAATGGCGAATGGCGGATCGGAGGCTTACGAGGCTACTTATCGTGTCATCGGCGACGAGAAGCCCCGGGGCATCTGCGGCTCCGGGCTGATCTCTTTGCTGGCGGAGATGTTCGTCACCGGGGTGATTGACAAGGGTGGCAATGTCAATCTGAATCTGCCCACGAAGCGGGTGCGGGAGGGAAAGCATGGTCCGGAGTACGTGGTGGCCTGGGCCGACGAGACCGCCATTGGTGAAGACATCGTCATCACGGCGGTGGACGTTGACAACCTGATGCGGGCCAAGGCGGCTATCTACGCCGGGTTCTCCGTCCTGGCCCGCAGCGTGGGGCTGAGCCTGAGCGACGCGAGTCAGGTGCTCATCGGCGGGGCCTTCGGTCAGTACATCAACGTGGAGAAGGCGGTCCAGATCGGCATGCTGCCGGACATGCCCTACGACCGCTTTCACTTCCTGGGCAACACCTCGGTGCGGGGGGCGTACATGGCGCTCCTTTCGCGGGAGATGCGCCAGCGCGTGACCGAGGTGGCGAAGATGATGACCTATCTGGAACTCTCAGCCGACAACACCTTCTTCGACGAGTTCAACGCCGCGCTGTTCCTGCCGCACACAGATATGACCATGTTCCCGTCGGTAGCGGCGCTCCTGAGTGAGGACGGGGGGGCGGGATGACCGTGGCCGTGGCCCTGGCTGGCAAAGGCGGCACTGGCAAGACAACCATCGCCGCGCTTCTCATCCGTTACCTGGTTGAGGAGCACAGCGGCTCCATCCTGGCCATTGACGCTGATCCATCCAGCAACCTCAACCTGGTGCTGGGGATGGAGGTGGGCCAGACGGTCGGCGATATCCGCGAGGGCATGCTGGACATGGTGCAGTCCAGCGGCGCGCTGGCTGGCTCGATGCCCGGCGGGATGAGTAAGCAGGAGTACTTAGATTACCAGATACAGATGGCGTTGGTCGAGGACGACCGGGTGGACCTGTTGGCGATGGGGCGGCCCGAGGGCCCTGGCTGCTACTGCGCGGCCAATCAGATGCTGCGCGTCATTCTGGATCGCATCGCGGCCAATTACGATTATGTGGTGATGGACAACGAGGCCGGGATGGAGCACCTCAGCCGCCGCACCACCCGCGATGTGGACGTCCTGCTGCTGGTGACAGACCCCACGCAACGGGGCCTCATCGCCGCGCAGCGTATGCATGAGATGGTGCCCGAACTGAAGATTGGCGTGGGTCATGTGTACCTGGTCGTCAACCGGCTGCGGAACCTCTCCCCCGGCCCCTCCTCTCGCAGGGGGGCCGTGTCTGCTGACAGGCAGGGGGAGATGCCCGCGCCGTTGGTCGAGGCCATCGCGCGGACCGGGCTGGAGTTGGTGGGAACGGTGCCCGACGATTCGACGATGGCCGAGTTCGAGTTCACCGGCCGTCCGTTGGTGGAACTGCCGGCGGAAACGGCCGTCTATCGGGCCGTGCGGGAGATCGCGAAGAGGGTGGTGGGATAGAGGGGCTTGCCGGTGTGTGGTGTTTATGCTACAATTGTAGTATAAACACTACAGTAGGGAGGTTTGAGATGAGATTCCATAGGCCCCTTGACCACGTTCTGGGAACAAAATCCAAAGTCGCCGTGCTGAGACACCTGGTACAGAATGACTTGGAACAGAGCGGGCGGGAGATAGCGCGGGCCATTGGTTTATCGCCCAAGCCATTGAACGAAGTGCTGGCCCAGTTGACAGACGAAGGGCTGCTGCTGCAGCGCAACATAGGCCGTGTGTATCTCTTTCGGCTGAACCGCAACAACCGGCTCGTGGCGGAACTCGTCGTTCCTCTGTTTGAAGGTGAGAAGGAACTGCTAAATCGGGCGCTCACCGAAGTGTTCGAGAATGTGCCTGACATCCTGTCGGTCATTTTGTACGGCAGCGTGAGCCGGGGGGAGGAAGGGCCGTTCAGCGACATTGATCTTCTGGTTGTGACCGATGACGGAGCCCAGGCAGAGGAGATACTGGAAGAGAGAGCTGTGGCTTTCTTGAGGCGGTATGGCAACTTACTCTCATTTATCGTGATGTCCTCTGACGAGTTCCGCCAGGACTATCGGGAAGGAGACGATTTTCTGCGCGAGGTTCTGAGTACGGACCGGGTAATCACCGGCCGGTCTCCGTGGGATGTATTGCATGGCACCGATTAAAGTCCCTACCGCTGCCATCTCCAGAACAAAGTGCGTCCATTACTGGCGCAATGCTGAAGAGTGCTTTGCTGGGATGCATGACGCCGAGTTGCATCAGCGATGGCATCTCAGAGTGCCGCGCGCGGAGAATCAGTGAAGCCGATGCCCACCAGTTGATGAAGCAGGTGGAGCGTTTCTATGAATGGGTACGTAGTAAGATTGGTCAATAGGAGGTAATCAGAATGTACATAATTGCCGAGAACATCCAAATCATTTCCCCTCGGGTCAAGCGGGCCATTGCCGAGCGGGACGCGGAGTTCTTCCAGGACCTGGCAGTGCGCATGGTGGACGCCGGGGCGGACGCGGTAGACCTCAACATCGGCCCGCAGAAGAAGCACGGTCACGAGATTCTGCCCTGGTTGGTTGAGGTCGTCGAGGAGGTGGTGGACGTGCCGCTGTGCTTCGATACCACCAACCTGACGGCCATCGAAGCGGCCTGCGAGACGGTGAGCAAGGCGCAGCCTATCATCAACTCCACCGACGCACGGGCCGAGCGGTTGGCGACTGTGCCCGCCGTGGCCAAGAAATTCAACACGCGCCTCATCGCGCTGACGATGGGGAAGGGCATGATCCCGGTCAGCGCTGGCGAGCGGGTGAGCATCGCGCTGGAGCGACTCATCCCGTACATGCTGGAGATTGACTTCCCCATCAGCGACCTGATCATTGACCCGCTGGTGCTGACCGTCTCCGGTACCCAGGAGTACTGCCCGGAGTGCATCGAGGCGGTGCACACGCTTAAGTACGCCTGGGATCCGCCACCGCTGACCAATGGGGGTGTCTCCAATGTCTCCAACGGCGTGCCGGCCGAATTTCGTCCGCTGCTCAACCGCGTCTACATGGTCATGCTGATGGGGGCTGGGATTGACATGGTGATCGCCAACCCACTTGACAAAAGCATGAGAGAGTTCATCCGTGTCGTAGAGGAGCGGGACGAGAGTACTCCCGCCGGTCGGCTGCTGGTTAAACTCTACGACCGGGTGGCGGCGACGGAGGAGTTGCAGCCCGAGGACGTGGACATGTCGGACCCGCAGCAGGCGGACATCTGGAAGACGGTGCAGATACTGCTGAACAAGGTCATCTATACGGCTTCGTACCTGCGGTTATAGCCGATTTTAGTCACGCAGTCACTTAGTCATTTAGTCACGTAGTCGCATAATCCGACTACACGACTACACGACTACACGACTACACGACTACACGACTACACGACTACCCGACTATCTGACTACACGACTACCCGACTAAAGGAGAGATATGACAGCACAACTGATTGACGGCAAGGCGATGGCGGCCACGATCCACGAGGAGATCAAGGCCGAGGTTGAGTGGCTTAAGACAAAG
>Ga0307430_1003257_pt1 | contig 10170 bp, 8 predicted proteins | sample SalMarWE160130MG_FD_202159 | JGI IMG/M metagenome (GOLD analysis project Ga0307430, IMG submission 202159) | Salt marsh sediment microbial communities from the Plum Island Ecosystem LTER, Massachusetts, United States - WE1603-130 | ecosystem: Environmental > Aquatic > Marine > Intertidal zone >... | reverse complement strand
TCATCTCACCCCCACCCTGATAAGGCGGCATAGCTTCCAGCCATTCTTCTTTACCGTATAACACACCGATGCCCGTGGGACCATAGATCTTATGACCAGAGAAAGCATAGAAATCAGCATCAAGCGCCTGGACGTCATGCTCAACATGCTGAACGGCTTGAGCAGCGTCAACCAAAACGGCAGCGCCGGCGTCATGCGCCATCTTTATGATCTCAGCGGCGGGGTTGACGGTCCCGAGTGAATTAGAGACGTGGGTAAAGGCGACAATTCGAGTTTTCTCACTCAACAACTGCTGGAGAATATCCAGACGCAGATCGCCATTCTCATCAAAAGGAACCACCCGAAAGTGCGCTCGGCGTCGCTCACAGAGCATCTGCCAGGGGACAAAATTGGAGTGATGCTCCATTTCTGTCACAATCACCTCATCACCAGGATTGACGAATGCCTCTCCAAAAGAGAACGCGACCAGGTTAATTGATTCCGTCGTCCCGCTGGTGAAGATGATTTCGTGATCATGCTCAGCATTAATATAGCGCTGCACCGTTTTGCGAGCAGCCTCATGGGCATCGGTTGCCAGATTTGAAAGGTGGTGCGCGCCGCGGTGGATGTTGCTGTTATAGTTTGTGTAATAATCAGTGACAGCATCTATCACCGATTGCGGTTTCTGGGTTGTGGCAGCGTTGTCTAAATAGACAAGGGGATTGCCATTAACAATTTGCCTCAGTATGGGGAAATCATTCCGAACCGAATTAATTGCAAAGGTCATACTATCCTCGATATCTTTTTTATTAAGTTATTGAATTTTACCAGACATGCTGATTTCCCTTTATGATGAAACAAAAGTAGTCATTGTTCAAGACAAACAAACGTGAATTTTTTGTATTATTGTACTAAATGCATGTAAAAAGTAATTAAATTTCTTTACTAAATATCATCGTAACTTGCGTTCCCTTATCAGCATTCAGTTTCTCCGCTGCACTGCCGTTGACCACAGCAAGGGCAAGATGGCCAGTGCTGTCAATGGTCGCTATCAACGCATCATTGGGCGCATCGCCAAAGGCTTGGGTCAATCCATGAATGGTATGTTCCTGGATTTTAACCAGAATGTTGTTTCGGTCATCTGGTAAAACCGATTCGGGTAAGTTTGTACTCAAATTGCCAAACGTATCCACCCAAACAACCTCAGCCTGCCAACCCTTGGCGGTGCGTACCGGTTGGGAAAGCGTGAGCATCACTGGGTCATTGATCGGCTCTCCCAGTTTTTCCAGCGGCAAGCCGTTCGCCAGATGAGCTGCCACAGGCGCAAAGACATCTCGACCATGGAAGGTATGACTTGGTTCCGGCAGCCAATATTTGGGTTGGTCGAGTTCAATGATCTCTACCGGCTTGTGTTCGCCGCTCGCTTCCTGGATAATCATGGTCAGCAAACCATTATCTGGCGTCACATAGAAAAAAGATCCAATTCGTGCAGCAAGGGCGCGCCGGGTAGTTCCCACACCTGGGTCAACCACGGCGACATGCACCGTGCCGGGCGTGAAGTAAGGTACAGCCTCCGCCAGCATGCGCGCGGCTTCGGATACGTCTTGCGGATGGATTTGATGTGTGAGGTCCATCAAATTTGCATGCGGGGCAATATCAGCGATCACGCCCTTCATCACGCCCACAAAATGATCCTGCAATCCAAAATCCGTCATCAGAGTGATGGCGCCGCTCGGTTCCAGGTACGCGGCTTCAGGCTTCTCGCCGAACCCCTCAATCACAGCATCAAAGTTCATGCCCTGTCGGAGCATCTCCGGAAAGACCTCCTTCAAACCTGTCCGGCGCAAGCTGCGCACTGCCGCCATAATGTGATAGGGAATGCGAAAGTGTTGAACGCTGATTTCCCCATCATTAACCTCCAAAATGACATAACTGGCACGCGGGTCGCCGTCATCCGAGCGCCCAACGCTCCCTGGATTGATAAAAAGCACGTTATTGACACGGCGTGTGAAGGCTTGATGGGAGTGACCGCATAAGATAACATCCGCCTTCGACATGCTTGCCAATTCCCTAAGGCGCTCCTCAGGTGTGTCTGGCTTTAGATGCTCATTAAGGGATGCCGGGCTGCCGTGGGTCATCAACAACCTCTTCCCTTCAATGTCAACCATACGCTTTTCCGGGAGGTCCCTTAGGAATTTTTGGGAGGATTTCTTCAAAGCCTGACATGTCCAGGCAAACATGGAACGCTTCTCGGGCGTCTTTACGCTCTCCCAACCCTTCTTTTGGTGCTTCTCACTGAGGACCTTCTTGTCGTAATTCCCCAGAATATTAATAAAATGCGATCCCTGAATCCACCGCACAACCTCATTGGGGTTGGGTCCATAACCGACCGAATCGCCACAATTCAGGATGATCTGTGCAGCTTCATTGGCGCGGGCATGCCGTAAGACCGCTCTCAACGCAGGTAGATTTCCGTGGATATCCGCGAGCAGTGTAATTTTCATAAAAACAGATTACATGCCTTGTGATTTTTCTTCGGTGGTGTTTTGGGGATCTTCCTCTGAGTCTGGCAACAATTCCACTTCAAATTCAACCTGATCGCGACGCTCACCTTCATTCCCATAATGCACATCCGTCTCAGGTGAAATCCTCACATCCTCCTTTGCCGTCTTATCATGGACAAATCCTTGGAGGATCCTTCTTAAAACCTCCCAGGCGTTTTCACCTTCCAGGATATGCCAGGTGTTGAGAAAAGATTGGTGGACCGCATCACGTGCGTCCATCCGATCTTCCAAAAGATGATGCGAACCAGGCAGCAATCGCTCGAGTGGACCGGTGTTGCCAAAGTAATCCTCAATTCTGGCTTGTTCTTTTTTAATAAACTTGGGCAGCCAGCTCACCCAAACGTCATTGTCATGGAAGGCGCCTAATTGATCTTGAATCTCCCTCATCACATTAATGTAAGGATTGAGAGCGGGATCAAAAATGGGCGCAAAGGCTTCCATGCTGTACCTGAGATGCTTGCCGGCAATCCGCATGGCATGCAGTTTGTCAGCGTTTTCAGAAGAATAGATAAATAGTTGATAGCTGAGAAAATCATCCAGGGCGCGGTTGATTGCCTGATAGGCAACAACATATAAGCTGGGATCAATAAATGACGCATCCACATTGTCATCAATCAGCCCTTGCAAATAACTGTGCATTTGCCCAAACACTTCCTTCTTTTCTAATTTTGTGAGTGTCTTGTTTACTTTTTCCTGAGCTTTGACGCGGCTTTGTTTGAGGCGCAGTAACAGACGCCGATATCCTGGCTTATACGTTGTCTCCAGTGAGTCTTCATAAGCCTGATTGATAAATTTTATTTGGATATCCAGATCGCGTGCGTTGCCCAAAGCGCGTGTAATCTTACGGATTTCATCATCCCAGGCTTTGGCTTTTTTGCCAGAGAAACAGTCCTTAAAAAGGTCAATACTGTTTCTAAGGCGGCGGGATGAAACCCGCATACGATGAATGGCTTCGCTGTCCTCGCCGCCAAGCGCATTCCCGATGTCATTTTCGAGATTTAATACTTGTTTTAGCATATATGCTGCGCTAAAGTCGCAAATGGACTTGGGCTGTTTTTGACCCATTTTCATGCCTCCATTCTTTGTGCCTGTCAAACCAGATAAAAATGAATGGATTAAAAATCTTCTTCCAGGATGGACTGCTGATCTTCCAAAAGGTCCCTGATCTGATTCTGTAAATCTGTAAACACATCCATCACAGGTCGCCCTGCATCAATTGTGACGAAGCCGTATTCTTCTGAAAACCTCTCGAATAATAAGATCAATTCAGATTGATAATCAATAAAACTGTCGTAAAGGTTATTGGAAGGGTGGATATCCATCCCCGCTTCCCAATAATTGAGCCCACGCCCGTGAATTAACCTTGAAACCAGGTCGCTCACATCCGCTTTAAGATACAGGATCAAATCTGGCTTGAGGGCAAAACCATAAATCTTGTGTGCCCAATCAGGGTCAGCCCCACGAACGATATCCCGCGCCATAATGGAATAGAAATAACGGTCTGAAAGAACAATGAAACCCGCCTGCAACGCTGGGATGATCTGATTTTCTAATCTATCTGCAAAATCTGTGGCATAGAACAGACTCATGGTAATTCGGCTTAACGTATGACCTTTTCGGGCTGCTTCCAAACCTTTCTGCGTCATTTCAGAACGGCGCAATCCAGTATCTGAAACAGCAAATCCCTCATCCTCTAGCCAGCGACGAAGCAGCTTTGTTTGCGTTGAACGACCGACGCCGTCTGAACCTTCCAGGACAATTAATTTTCCAGGGAGATCGCCGATATCGCGATAGGGAAAACCAGCACCATAGAACTTGAGTTTTGGCATCATTTCCCCCCCTTCCCCGTATGGAGATCCGATTGAAGACGCATATGAGGGCTTCCTTCTGGGATCGCCAAGCCTTCCCACCCCTCCAACTCCTGCTTTACGATTTCCCGCACCAATCGCTGTTGAGTTTGAACCGTTAGCGTGCCATCAATAACGGTCAGCCCAAACTCGTCCACCATATGGTCGTATTCAGACAGGATTCGCTCTTGAAAGAGTTTGAAGCTTTCAATCCGGCTTTCGGAAAGCCTGAGGTCCATGCCTGCCTCGTAATATTTGAGTTTCGCCCGTGCGCCTGTGATGCGTTGGACGGCGATATCCAACGGCACACGGAAGAATAAAGCAATATCGGGTTGCATGGCAAAGGAATAGAGATTGCGCACCCATTCACGGTCTACACCCCTGGCAACATCCCGTCCAAAGGCAGTAAAAGCATAGCGATCTGCCAACACAATAACACCTGCTTTGAGCATGGGTAAAATCCGGTTTTCCCACCGATCAGCAAAATCGGTGCACTGCAGGATGCTGAAGGTCGTCGGTGTGAAGAGTTTTCTCTTCTTGGCGCGTTTGGTCGTGCTTTTCACCAACGCGGAAGAATTCCACTCACTGAAGTAAACAGAACGCCCCTGAGTTTGGAGCCATTTATGAAGCAAATCAATTTGGGTGGATTTACCGCTGCCGTCAATACCTTCAACAACGATTAGTTTTCCGGGAGTGGTGTTTTTTCTCAACACGATAGTGCCTTTCACGCTGAGAGGGTTCGTAAGGTAATGAAAATTATACTTGATTTGCTAAATTAATCGTCATTGTCAAATCAGACAAAAAACCGGCTCTTAAGCCGGCAAGGGAGATGACGAAAAACCTACAAAAATCAATAGACTCATGCTTCTTCCCCATCATCCCATTCATCATCAGACCCATCAATTTCCAGCAACTCGCCTGTTGCGATGAAAATCGTACGCTCACAAATATTGGTAACCCGATCTGCTGTTCGTTCAATGTTATGCACCACCCACATCATATAATTGGCATGGTCAATGATATCCGGATCAGCGATCATGGCGGCTACCATCTTTCGATAAACCTGGTTGTATAGCTCATCAACCTGATCATCCTCCCTTGGGATGCGATAAGCCATGCTGACATCCTCAGCAATAAAGGCGCTCAGGGCGCGGTGGAGCATGCCCACAGCCAAATCGCCCATACGGCTGATCTCACGGATGGGGATAGCTGTATCATCCTGACCGATCAATAGGTTGATCTTGGCGATTCCTTTAGCATAATCCCCCATCCTTTCAAGTTCGGTGATCACTTCCAGAATGGCAGCCAGCAAACGCAAATCGTGAGCGATCGGCTGTTGCGTCGCAAAAAGTATTAGGACCCGGTTTTCAATAGCATATCTTTTTTCGTTGATCAGATCATCTTCATTATATACACGACGCGACGCTACCAAATCTCGTCGTTTGAGCGCGTCAATAGTATTCAACAGTGCTTGTTCTACCATGCTGCCAAGCAATAAGACCTCATCCTGCAAGTGATGAATTTCGCGATCCAATGTCTGACGGGGCATCCATATCTCCTGCGAGATCGATAATTACATTTGATAATTTTATAACATTCTATCCGAAACGACCAGTTACATACGCTTCGGTCTGTTCTGTTTTCGGATTGGTGAAAATCTGATCAGTGGCACCGTATTCAACCAGGGTGCCAGCGCGGTTCTCATCAATCATCAAAAAGGCTGTAAAATCCGACACCCGCGCTGCTTGCTGCATGTTATGCGTGACAATCACAATCGTGTAATCCTCTTTCAATGTCTCCATCAACTCCTCAATCTTCAAGGTAGAGATGGGATCCAGAGCTGAGGCGGGTTCATCCATTAATATCACAGCCGGCTCAACAGCAATCGCGCGAGCGATGCACAAGCGCTGCTGCTGACCGCCGGAGAGTTCTAAACCGGATTGATCTAATTTACCTTCAACATCATCCCAAACAGCAGCTTGTCTCAGACTACACTCCACGATCTCCTCAAGGAAGCTTCTTTTGCGGATGCCGTATAACCTGGGACCATAAGCCACGTTATCAAATACACTCATTGGAAATGGGTTGGGGCGCTGGAAGACCATTCCAATCTGCTGGCGGATATCCACCACATCCACATCGGGATCATAGATGTTTTTACCATTCAGCAAGACCTGTCCCTCAATCCGAGAACCCTGCACAAGGTCATTCATCCGATTGAACGAACGCAATAGGGTGGATTTTCCACACCCGGAAGGACCGATGAGCGCCGTGATCTTCTTTTCAGGGACATCCAGAGATATATCTCTCAGCGCCTGGAACTTTCCATAGAAAACGGAAAGCTCTTCTGCTGCCATTTTAATAGGCAGTGCTTTCAACTCGAGACCATCCGCCTTTTCACCAATACGAATGCTTGCCTGAGTTTGTATTTTAGTAACTTCTGAATCGCTTGGGATAAATCTCAATGTTTGAGGTCTAACAATATTCATTTGATTGATCCAACGAACCGAAATTTTATCTTCCTAAGCAGATGTGAACCTGTCTAATTATACACACCAAACTTAATCATAACATTCTTGCATCAATAAGCGACTTCGAAATGGTTAATGTGGGATGAAGCGGGGTAAAGAAAGCGTTAACATCATGCAATAGGCAATGTGAAATAAAATGTGCTCCCGATATCCTCTTCACTTTCCGCCCAAATATAGCCGCCGTGCGATTCAACCATATGCCTGGCTATCGACAGCCCCAAGCCCGTACCGCCTCCAGAACGCGCTTGGTCTGCTTTGTAGAAACGCTCAAAAATCCGAGTAATATCTTTTTTCGCAATCCCCACACCGGTATCACGGACATAAAAGACGATATACTCCTCATCTCGATAAGCTGAAAGTGTAATCGCTCCTTCAAGGGGTGTAAATTTGATTGCATTATGCACCAGATTGATCAAAACCTGAGTGATACGGTTAGAGTCAGCGAAGACTATCGGCAAATCCTGCTGACAATCCAGGATTAAATTAAGCCCAGCACGTTCAGCCTGTAAGATCATACGCTCATAGGCTGGTCTAAGCAGGTCGCAGGGTTGAATGCGTTGGAAAGAGAGAGGTACCTTCCCCGATTCAATTCGGGAAAGTTCCAACAGCTCGTTCACAAGCTGAGTCAGGTTGTCAATTTCTGTTTCCATTCGGATGATAAACCGACGCGCTGCGGGTGGATCTTCCAGGGCACCCTCCTGCAGGGTATCCGCCAGGGCTTTAAGGCTGGCTAAGGGCGTGCGTAACTCATGGGAGACGTTGCTGATAAAATCCCTGCGAACCGTCTCCAGGCGACGTAACTGGGTCAAATCCTGAAAGAGGAGCATTGTACTGCCGGGAAGCGTGGTTTTAAGAGGGATTGCAACAGCCTGAAGGAATAAATGTTGCGCGCCAATTTCCAACATCATGCTCTGCTGCTGTCCCTTTTTAGCTTCACGCCAGTGGTCAACCAATTGATGGTAGCGTACGACCTCCACGATGGATTTGCCCAAACCAGCTTTTTGTTCAATTTGAAAAAGACGTTCAGCAGCGGGATTTAACAACTGCACGCGCCCATTGGCGTCTACGATCAAAACGCCGTCCGCCATCTGATTAAGCACAGCAGAGAGTTTAGCTCGTTCGCTGGTGAGCGCGTCAATTTGCACGCCAAGTTCATGAGCCATACCCTGTAAAGCCTGGCTGAGTTCGTTAAGTTCACAAGGTGCATCTGGAAAAGCCAGATTTGTAAAATTTCCCATGCTCATCTGGCGTGCAGCGATAGTAAGGATTTCCACATTTTTTAGAGATATCTCACGGACGATATAATTGAGTAAAACCAACCCCACTGCACCGGTTAGGATCGCAGCTCCAGCCAGCCAAACAAGCTGGCGCAGATCTAATTTAAAGGTGGAAAATGGTGCTTGAAGTTGAACGATCCCCAATGGATCTCCATTAACATCCCGGAAGGGAACTGCAGCATATAAAATGCCATCTTCCACCTGGATTCCCTGTCCTTCTGCGATTGCCTGCGACACAACGGGCATATCCAGCGTAGAATGAGCCAATGAGTCGCTTGGAATTGATGTCCCCAATATCTGTCCATTAAGATCAATGAAGATAATATCCAGACCTAAAATATCGCTTCTTGTTTCAGCCAAATGGGCAAAAGGAAGGTCGCTTTGCCCAAAATTATCATACGCCTCTTGCGCATCAACTGCGATCAGGTTGGCTGTTCTGAGGAGCTGCGACTGCCAGCGATCAAGCGCCGCCTGGTGGACGTGATGAACCGTTAATATCGCAAAGGGGGCAATCACGACTACCAGCAGGATGAAGTAAGGTATGATCATCCGCCAGCGGATTCGACGCTGCATCAATTAACCTTCGAAACGATAACCAGCACCCCGAACAGTGATAATCCGCTGTGGATTTGCGGGATCGGATTCTATCTTCTCCCGCAGCCAACGGACATGTACATCAACAGTCCGGCTGTCTCCGATAAAATCCCATCCCCAAACGCGCTCCAGGATGAATTCGCGCGAGAGTACTTGTCCCTGATGCTGTGCCAGGAAAGTGAGCAGCTCATATTCCTTTGGCTTGAAAGCCACCACTTCACCGTCAACCGTGATCTCACGGCGAGTCATGTCGATCTTTAGATTGTCGAATTCCATGATTTCGGCTTTAGGCTTACCATCTTTGCCTCCGTCTTGGCTTACTTCTTCCCTTATCAAACGTACCCGCCGCAGCATAGCTTTCACCCTGGCGAGGAGTTCCCGCATGCTGAAGGGCTTTGCCAAATAATCATCTGCGCCAACTTCGAGCCCAACCACACGGTCAATCTCATCATCACGGGCAGTCAGCATCAACACTGGCGTGGACATCTCCTTTCGAAGAATCCGGCAAACTTCAAAACCATCCAGACCGGGCAGCATCACATCCAGGATGATCAAGTCCGGCTCCAATTCTCTGGCAAGTTCCAAAGCCTCAGTACCGTCGCCGGTGGTCTGCACCTCATACCCCTGCTTCTTCAGGTTGTATGCCAGCGTTTCCTGCAGGGAAACCTCATCATCAACCACCAATATCTTTTCAGCCATTTCTCCTCCTTATCTTTTCCAGGAGCCTAGAAAATCTTTCTGCCAGTATCTTTCTGGAAAACTGCGATTCAATCATTTTCCTTCCATTCACTCCCATTTTACGACATTTTGCCGGATTTGATGCCAATTCCCGAATTGCATCTGCAAGTGCAGCAGAATTGCCCGGGGTGACCGCTAATCCTGCATTCGCTTCTTCAACCAAGGCTTTGATGACGCCATCAATCGCCAGAATGACGGGACGACCGGCAGCCATATAATCAAAGACTTTGTTGGGGTAGGTCGTCTTATACGTTTCGATTGGTTTTAATATCGCCAGGCATGCATCCGCAGCAGCTAATGCATCGCGCATTTCAACTTTTGGCACCGGCGGCAAGAATATAACATTGTCCAGCTCTCTGTCGACTGCTTCGTTTTCAAGACTCACCTTTTCTTTGCCGGACCCCAACAAGATAATCTGAATGTCTTTATTCGTTTTTAATAACGTCGCTGCATCCAGGACCACATCCAGATCATTGGACAACCCATGTGCGCCGGCATAGAGAACCACAAATTTGTCTTTCAGGTCATGCGTTTCACGAAAACGCCGTCCTTCCGCACCTGGATCAAACATATCCGGGTCTGCGCCATTCGGGATCAGCGTGACTTTTTCTGCACCGCGAACTTTAACATGATTGATAAA
>Ga0307430_1003255_pt1 | contig 10174 bp, 6 predicted proteins | sample SalMarWE160130MG_FD_202159 | JGI IMG/M metagenome (GOLD analysis project Ga0307430, IMG submission 202159) | Salt marsh sediment microbial communities from the Plum Island Ecosystem LTER, Massachusetts, United States - WE1603-130 | ecosystem: Environmental > Aquatic > Marine > Intertidal zone >... | reverse complement strand
TGAAGGGGCCTCTTGAACGTCAGCACTAGTCCATAACCTGTCAATTAACCGCTGAAACCGGGGGCACTATCCTGGTAGACCCCGTTTTTCAACACCCTCCCCTACGACAGTTGTTCCGTGTCCCAGTCGAATTGTGGCGCTGGCTCTGCTTTGCTCGTTCGAAACTACCTCCTGCACAACCGCGAGCCACAACCGGGGCTTGACACCATCGCTGCACAATACCTGCGCAGTGCACATTGCTTCTTGCCGCGGATGCGAGCTTCCCGCTCGGGTCCCGGGCCATGCGCCACTGGTGGTTGGTCCCTTCTAGGGGTTAGTTCAGTCTTGGGGCAAACTGAGAACGAGGATTGGAAATCCCCGCCTGAAACTGAGAAGTGCCCGCAGGCACTGCCGTGAAACGGCTTTCCTAGCCCCTGTGGGGGCTTGCCAACTTGAGGCAGCGAATTCATTCAGTGCCACTTCGGCAGTCGGGATTCGACATTCGCTCCCAAGTTGAACTCCACCCCGCTTCTACCGTCTCTTGTACAACCTCGCCGCTTTCAGGTATCATGTGCGTAGCACTTAGCTGACTTGGGAAGGCGGCTCCCAGGGACATATCAATTGTCTACTGGAGCAAGACAGACAACCGAAAAGCGTTTGTCAGCAAGGTCCTGGAAGGTCTTGCCTTCGAGGTGAGTAGCGCTCAGACCTTTTTCGTCAAAGTCAATCTTGTCTCGTCAGAGCCTTATCCCACGAGCACTCATCGAGAGACATTGCAGGCAGTGCTCGAATTCCTCTCCGGCCAGGACGTCGTCGTGGGTGATGCCCCTCCAATCGACGCTGGAAGCTCTGAAGAGGTGTTAAGAAGCTCATCCCTGCGGCAGGTGTGTGACTCCCACAGAGTTCCCCTCGTCAACCTCTACAAGACCAAAGCCAGGAAGTCTGTCTCTCCCCGGGCTACAGATTCCGCGTGTCCCTGGACTGCTTCGGGCTTCAAGTACTCCAGATGGTTGAACCTAAACTACGCGACATGTCGCCTCATAGCATCGCGCATATCGGGTACGCTTTGGACTACCACGTAGGTTCTGCCGAGTTTCAAACAGAGGAGAGCACGGTCTAACACCACGGCATCGGCATCATCAATGCCATCCAATGAGGACGCTGAGGATCACCTCTGTTTCGCATCCGCGTTAATCAGATGTACCAAACCCCAACCCGCGCTCTTTCAGGCTCACATAGCGCTGCCGCCTAATAATCAAATGGTCAAGGACTTCGATGTCGAGCAGCTTGCTGGCCTCCACGATTTGCTCAGTGACGCGGACGTCGTTAGGCGATGCGCGATGAGGATGGTCGTCCTGCCTACCATCACCCGTTACAGCACAGTTTCACCCTTCACGTTTCACGCTTGGCGTTTCACGCCCTGTATGAACTCCTCGCCACGTGCCATCAGCTCAGCATGATCTGCTGGAGCGCTGACCTGGCCCAGCAACCGCTGCGTGTGGCGCCGCAGCACATCCATCGCCCGAGGGCAGCCCTGTGCCTGCCACGCTTCCAGCGTCAGGTTCGGAAACACCCGGCTCTCGTAGTACGCCTGGCGGAACAGGCTGAGCGTCATCTCAGACGTGAGATAGTTGCCGCCTGGCCCAACCCGCGCCGTGTCCTCCAAGCTTGGAGTCACGTCATCCCAGGCAAAGCCCTGCGCCAGACGCCGCGCCTGGGCGATGACCTCGTTGGCATAGACCGCTACCACCGGCGAGAAGGCCTTTGATCCCAGAGTGTCGCCCACAAACGGCACCAGCCCCACCTTGCCCAGGCAGCTCGTCAGGTGATTTATCCACTGGTGGCCCCAGGCGATGGGATCGGGCCCCCAGCCGATGCCGCTCCCGGAGGTCCCGGCGTGCGGCAGGCCGTAGTGTGCCATCATCTCCGCACAGGCCAGGTTGATCAGATAGCTGTGCGCATCGTAAAAGCTGCCCATTCCTCGCATGTCGAAGTAGGCGGGCAGGCTGCCCAGGATCACCGGCGTGCCCTCTTTCATCAACTGGCTCAGCGTCAGGCCAGCCAACAGCTCCGCATTGAGCAGCACAAGCATGCCCGCTGGCGTAATCGGTGTCGTCGCTCCGGCCATGCCGTAGTTGGAGTAGATGAACGGCAAGCCGCGCTCGATCGTCCAGCACATCTTATCTGCCGTCCCGGCGTTGATGACCAGCGGCGTGATGGGGTTGAAATAGGGAATCAGGAACGGCCGTTCCGCCAGGTCACCGCACAGGGACTCTAACAGGTCGAGCAGGTGCGGGAAGACGGCCTCATCGGCCACCAGGATCACCAGCGGCTTGGTGGTGTTGGCCGCCATCTCCAATGACGCGTACAGGTCGCTGAGAGCGGGATCGACGTCCTGCACCACACCCACCGTGGAGATCAGGTCAAAGCTGGGCAGCGCGCCGCCCAGTCGCACCATCGCTCGCATGTGCTGGCGCGTGAACGGCATCACCGCATCGCTCTCCGCATCCTGGTAGTAGAGGCAGGTCACGCCGATTCCAAAGCGCGCCTGTGGCCCGGGCACGCGCTTGCCCAGGCGGAAAACATGCCTCCCCCGCCGGTCGTGCACGTCCACAGTGGAAGGAGCCACCCGCAGGGCCCATTCCACCGGTTCGGGCGGCAAGAACACGCGCCCGCCTTCCCCAGGACGCGCCCCGGCCCGCAATAGGAGCTGGCGCGCTCTGTCCGCATCCACGCGCACGCCCACGCTGGACAACAGGCGCAGCGATTGTTCGTGGATCTGTCCGATCTGGCCTTTGCTCAGCACCGTAATGTGGGGGCGAAGCGTCGCTTTGGAGCCCATTTCTGATCCCATCCCTGTGAACTGTGGCAATCATAGTGCAGAACAGCAAGACTGGCATTCTGTCATCAAAGGTGTCACCGAAGCGAAGTGGTTCTCTGGGTGACCTTTCGCCCTCGCGCAGCATCTTCCCCGTCAGGGTGTCTCCTTTGTCTCTCGACACCTTTGTCACGTCTGACAAAGACGTGGAAGACGAGAGGGCGCCCCCCTGCGGGGCGCTTCGGCGCCGCCCCTCGGATTGCTCATCCCGCCCAAAGTCTCACCTCAGGCGACGGCTCGGCACAGCATCAGGTCTTGCCTTTCAGTTAACCATTATGGGGTAGCAGTGCAGATTCGACAAATCATGTCCAGGACAGTGCCCGGCGTTCAAGGATTGCCGCGCCACATCACTGCTGATGCCGAGCAGTCAGTTTTCGCCGCGAGCAGGCTTTGCAGCAGAGGGTGACTCATCATGCCCCAGTGGCTCACAATGTCAGCGCAGGACTCGGCCTGTTATCGGCGTTCGCCACCACATTGCCTGAGGCAAGACACGCTACCTTCTCTGACCCTTGCACGGTTGATCATGCCGAAGCTCTTGGCGCCAACAGAGACTAGATCTGCCTCCGCGGACGATATCGGCGATGGATGCCAGGTTCGAGACATTCTGTTTGTTGACGACTTGATGCGAGCCTTCCGCCTCGCGGTTGCCGAGATTGAGGTGAGCAAAGGACAGATCTATAACGTAGGGGGAGGCCCGATGAATACTATCTCGTTGCTGGAATTGCTCGAGTGGGTTGGCGTGAGATTGGGCAAAAGTGTGCCCTATGTCCTGGCACCGTGGCGACCGGGCGATCAGCGTGTCTACGTCAGCAATACCGAGAAGGCCAGACAAGATTTTGCCTGGAAGCCAGAGCTCACAAAGGAAGATGGCCTGCAAATGTTGCTCAGTTGGCTACTTGGAACCGGATGAATCGTGGCCTGAGTATTCCAGGTCTGTGATGCGCAGGGTGTTGGCAAGGGGTAAGGGTGCGACTGTGACGGTGGGAGTCGCTGTAGCTCTGCGCGTGGGTGTGCTCGGGAAAGCACAAGTGGAGGTGGTATGAAGCGGCCAAGTAGGTACTCAGAGAGGTAGGGGGCACGATCGCCTACAACGCGCCGATGCTGTCCAAGTAGAACATGGCCGCCAACACCAATGCGAAAGCGTCTTCGAAATACGAAAGCCAATCCTGGTTCGCAGAGGGCTTGGGATCGAACTGGTGATGCGTGTAGTTCCTACACAATCGCAGGCAGCACAGAACCCTCTCCTCGGGAGAGACCTTGGTAGCTAGTATTCCCCGCAGATTGCCTACAAACTCCCGTGTACAACTGGCTGAACATTGAAGCTTGGAGTTCTCGTATCCAGTCTTCTTCCCTTTGACAGCTTTGCACAGGAGTGGGTGCAGCGTGCCAGGACCAAACTTGTCGCGCAGAAGTGATTCTATCATCCAGCAGACACTACTCAATGCTGACAGAAGCTGTGTTCTGTACACGATGTTGCTGTGCGGCATTGCAGCATGACGGAGGCTCCTACTTGCTGCCCAAACTTGGGATTCCAGCAGCAGTCGGTTCTCAAGTGAGAGTCTGCCAACCAAGGTCTGCAGCGTTGCGCGATCCAGAGTGATTCTTAGGCTACTCGCGAGTTGCCCTGCGATCTGAATGACATAGTTGAACACGTTTGGTCTTTCGAACTGCTGCCATAGGATTCCATTGAGGATGTTGTGGACATTCTTGGACAGCCCCGTGTGCTCTCTGTCCTGATAGTCGGCATTCAGCAGACTCGCGATCCCTTCCTGTATCTTGCCCGTTGCGATCTGGCAGACGCCCAGGTTGCCGTACACCATCCCCTTATTGAACACCTTACCTGTTCTCGTTTCGTACTCGCGTATCCACTCAAGCATAAGCTGGTTGAAAAGCTCCCCGAGGTGCGCGTACTGAATCCTGACGACTGACCCATCTTGTCGCACAAAGAATGGCAACTGCTGAAGCAGATCGTGGCCCATCTCCTCACACCGTTTGTAGTACCAGTTCTTCTGCTGGTATGGGCGCGCAGCGTCGTAGCTAGGAAAGTGCTCCATGTCCTCAAGGAGTACTCGCCTGCCTTCCATCAGCAGTCTCTGCACCTGCCCGATCGCCGTCTTGGTAACGTTTGTCGGGTGATGATGCAGGTAAGTCTTGAGTTCGCTCGCAAGTACAGACCACTTGCCCCCGATTCTTCTGCCGGTCAGCTTGCCATCGCGGAGCAGGCGCCTGACTGTCTTGGGCGATACGTCCAATATGGCAGCGATCTGTCGGACTCCATACATTGGCTCATCTTGGCTCGGACTAGACACTAGACACCTCCTATTGCTACGTTAACCGCACAAGCTCTCCTGGTTCGTACAGATGCTGTATGAGGTGTTGCAGGTAAGTACCCGTGTTACTACTACGACTTCTTTGAGCGATCCGAAGTGGCTATCATCGGTGGCATGCCGTTCTTGGTCCGTTCGCCTTGGCATTCTCGCGACTCTGCCACAAGGCCAAGGCACTGTTTAGCTGATGTCATTATGCCACTTCTTTTGATTTCGCCAAAGCCAGGGGATCCTGATGGCGTCGCTTCCGGTGCCTGCTGCCTACATGCCAGGTCGGCGATGGTGTGGACCAGTTTGAGGATGCGCCCTTCGGCAGGCTCAGGATATAGCAGAAGGCTCTGGCGCTGATGCCCAGTTGGGTCATGGCCGCGTGCAGCCCCGCCGGACCCCGCCAAACTGACGGCCGGCCCTCGCACATGGCAGGATGCAGGCGGCCCCGCCTGACTGATGGCGGGACCTAAGGGCAGGCCCTTGCCGGCGTCGTCCACCACTCCCACTCCCCTCATGAAAACCCCAGCCCACGCTCTTTCAAACTCACGTAGCGCTGTCGTCCAATAATCAAGTGGTCGAGCACTTCGATATCGAGCAGCTTGCCTGCCTCCACGATTTGCTCGGTGACGCGGACGTCGTCGGGTGAGGGCGTGGGGTCGCCTGATGGGTGGTTATGGGCGACGATGATGGCGGCGCAGTTGACCCTGATTGCTTCGCGGAACACTTCGGCGACGCGGATGACTGAGGTGTTCACGTTGCCCATATATACAGTCGGTGAAGCCAGCACGTGATGCTTGGTATCCAGCAGCAGTACGCGCAGGTGTTCCTGCTCTAGCAGTGCCATCTCTGGCATCAGCAGGTTGGCGGCATCGGCTGGCGACGTGATCTGGGGCCGCTCGTCGGGCGAGGCAATGAGCAGGCGGCGCCCCAGTTCCAACGCAGCCTGTATCTGGGCCGTCTTGGCCACGCCCACACCATGCTCGCGTTCCAGCTCGCCAAAGCTGGCGCGTGCCAGGCCAGCCAAACCTCTGTAAGTTGAGAGCAGGCGCTGGGCCATGTTGAGCACGTTCTCACCGCCTACGCCAGTGCGCAGGATGATCGCCAGTAGCTCGGCATTGGAGAGGGCAGATGCGCCATAGTGCTGTATCCGCTCCCGTGGGCGCTCAGAGGCGGGCAACTCGCGAATAGTGGGCCGATAAGGGATCCTGTTTTCCTCAGTCATGGTGTTCTCCTCTGATCTGTTTTCTGCTCCAGACGATATAGCGCTATCCGGGCACCGGTGCTCCCGCCTCCTGTGTGGTAGAAAGGGATGTCGTAAAGACCAACCAATTGCAGTTGGTAGCGCTGGCGTGCGGTTGCAATTGGAGCAGCCATTTCCAGTCCGTCTTCGAGCAGGTAGAGGGGCATACCGCGTGACAGGGCGTCGTCGGCAAAGGTGTATAGCTCATCGGCCCGCCAGACGGCAGGGCGGAAGGCAGTCCGTTCGCTGTGCAGTTCCACCGAGCCGCTGTTCAGCGAGGCGCCGATCAGTGCTGCCTCCTCGGTGTCATGTCCGATCTGCACAAAGCCTGCGCGTTGAAAGGCGTTGAGGTGCCCGAACGCATCAAAGTCGGGCGCGCGCGGCAGTTCCAGTGTGGAGCGTGTGCGCAGCAGGAGCAATCCCGCCAGAAGCCAGGCATAGGCGAGGCCAGCCAGGTAGCGGGTCGTGTTCCGCTGCCGCGACCGGTCCCCAATCCAGCGCCAGAGGCCAACCACGCCGTAGCCAGCCCACAGGCACAGTACTGGAAAGAGAGACAGCAGGTCGCGCAGGCGCAGAGCCTCGTACGGCAGGTGGATCAGAAGAATGGCTGCGGCCCAACTGCTGAGCAGTCCAAAGGAGGCCCGCTCCTCGCGCCACTGCCGCAAGAGGCCGTAGAGCACGAATGGGCTGACGTACAGGAACTCTCTTGTTGTGAAAAGCTCACGTGCCATGCGCAACGCCGTCTGCCCCATAAAGGCCAGAGAGAAGTGGCGCAGTTCCAGCGATTCGGGGCGCAGCCAGTGGCCCATGACCCACTGGTGGTAGAGCAGGTCGGGCACGACGAACAACAGTGCGCCCCCAGCGAACAGGGCCAGCGAGGCAGCCTTCTGACGCCTCCTGCCCGGGCTGACCCAGGCCAGCAACAGCACGCTTGCCGCCAGCAGCAGTTGAGTGTGCCTGACCAGGTACGCTGCTCCGAACGACAAGCCGGCCAGCAATGCCCAGACGTACCCTCGTCTTGAGCTCGGGTGAAGGGTCTGTGGGCGACGTACAGCTCGCCCCGCCTGGCCCCGCCTGAACGAGGGCGGGACTGCGCAGACGGCGGGACTGCGCGTGGCTTGCCCCGCCTGACCCCGCCTAAAGGAGGGCGGGACTGCGCAGATGGCGGGACTGCGCGTGGCTTGCAGCCACAGCAGCGCAGTCAAAGTGGTAAAGAACTGCGCTGCAGCGTCAGCCATGGGCACTACCAGGCGCTCGATCTGCGCGTAGGAAGTGGCCAACAGGAAAACGGCCACGGCACTGAGCAGCAGCTTCTCGCCAGCGGAGCGGCCTGACCACAGTTCCCAACTGAGCGCCGCCAGCGCTGCAAGCGACAATAGCCCCAACACGGGGGTGGCCAGGTAGAGTCCTTTTTCCCCCGCCACACCGTATCCCACCGCCAACAGCAGGGACTGGCCAACTGGCCACACTGTAGCGGCCCGCCCGCTGGCGTCGAACGGCAGATGGTAGCCCAGGTGTATACCCGCTTCGGGGAACACCCCCAACTGCTCCATCCGCGCGACCAGCGGAAAGTGGTGCACGGGCACGTGGTGCTCAGCCAGGTCCACAGCCATCTGTGCGTAGCAGTAGGGGTCGCTGCCAGTCACACCGTGTGTGTGGTGGTGAACGTAGGTGTACGAGGCCCAGGCGAAGGAGAGCACCAGCCACCCCGCTGCTATACCGGGCAGCAGCAATCGTTCCCGACGCTGGTAGCGCAAGATGGCGTACACTTGTGAAAGGAGCGACCAGGACAAGGCCACGAACAGTGCCACGTCCACGTTCAGCAGTGCGTCCCATCTTGCTGGCAAGGAGAAGCCTGGGTATGCCAGCAGTACTTTGGCGCTAATCAGCACCATGAGACGAGCAGCCAGGACGCTGTACAGCAGAAACAGCGGTGCCAGAGCTTCCAGATGGACCCGCCAACGTCGCACGCTCAGGCTGAACAGCCACTGCGGGATGAGCAAGCCGGCTAGCAGGAGCAGTGGTGACAGCAGGAGCCAGCCGTAGTGCTGGGTCAGCATGGTCAGGCCCACGAGGTGCATGCCTAACAGCAGCAGCAAGGAGCCCCAGGGCAGCGAGGGTTGCACTACGTCCATCTGGCCGCTCAGTGCGCGGCGGTGTCTTTGCCAGAGATTCAATGGTTCGCGCTGGCGCACCCAGACCACGATGGGGTAGACCACGGCAGCGAGGTTAACGCCAAAGACCAGTATGCGCATGGAGAGGCAGGGTACGCCAGCAAACGCGCACCCGATGAGCAGCAGGGCAACCGCAGCGAGTATCGTTTCCGCTGCCAGGGCTCGCCGGAGGTGCTGGTCGTGGCGCTTGAGCTGCGCGCGTGTGGCCAGGAGCAGGCTGCAGCCCGTGCCAATGGCCAAGAGCAAGTAAACGACGCGGAACTGGGCTGGCTGCCCGGGGATGGGCTCCAGCAGGTACTCATAGCTCAACAGTCTGCGCCACATCGCTTTCTCTGCATTAGGTAGAGACGTAGCATGCCAAAGGTCCCACCATACGTTCAGCGGGGCTACGTCTCTACAGTATCTCCTGGCCTGATGCGGCCATTATATCACCCGCTGCGTTCTCCCGCAGTTGCACTGCGGGTAAGCAGAGCACGGTGCTGTGGTCGCCTGCGTATGTACCCAACCCGCGGCAGTGCCTTTGTCTTTACGCCAGAGGCGTAAACGGAAGGCGTAAACGGCAACTGCCGCTGAACACTAGATACTGATTCACACCAAGCGCTTGTGGTGCCGCACCAACGTCCGTAGAGACGTAGCATGCTACGTCTCTACAATGGCTGCTCCAGGGCTGATGCGGCCATTATATCATCCTGCCCTTGGTTTGACAAACGCATTCCTTGGCTGTATCATCGGTGGAGTGCAATTCCCACGTCGGGCTGCCGGATACGTGGATCAGGAGGTGTCACCCTTGTGGATCAATCATTGCTGAGCTACTACGTCTATCGTTTGTGTGGCGCAGTAATGCCCCTGCTTCCGCCGCGTCTGGGCTACGCTATCTCTAGCAAAATCGGGGACCTTGCTTACGCAGGGTCAGCTACTTCCAGAGAGAACGTGCACGACAATCTGCGTCACCTGCTGGGGCCGCAAGGGAATCCGGGGCGCATCCAGGAAGTGGCGCGTCAGATTTTCCGCAATCAGGCGCGGAATTACTACGACCTCTTTCGCGTGGCTGCGCTCAGTTCTGAGCAGATTGAGCGGCTGGTGACTGTGCGCGGTTGGAAGCACGTGGAACAGGCACTGTCGGCAGGCAAGGGCTTGATCGTGGTCACGCCGCATTTCGGGAGCATGGACATTGTGGCCCAGATGTTCGCCGTGCGCCAGTACCCTGTTACTGTGGTAGCGGAGCATCTGCGACCGGAAAAACTGTACCAGTACGTGGTCTCTCTGCGGGCCAGCAAGGGCATCAACTTCATACCGATAGACAGTTTCCTGCGGCCGCTGTTCAGAGCACTGCGCAAGAACGAAATCATAGGCCTGGCTGCGGACAGGAACCTGACCGAGACGGGGATGTTGGTTGAGTTCTTCGGCGCGCCGGCTTTGCTTCCCGATGGACATATACAACTGGCGCTGCGCACAGGGGCCAGGCTGGTGCTGGTTTTCGGCATGCGTAGGCCAGACAATACTTTCGAGGCTTTTATTGAGCCCCCTTTAGCGCTCGAGAATAGAGGTGACTTGGAACATGATACGCGCCTGGGCATGTCCAGGC
>Ga0307430_1003251_pt1 | contig 10183 bp, 10 predicted proteins | sample SalMarWE160130MG_FD_202159 | JGI IMG/M metagenome (GOLD analysis project Ga0307430, IMG submission 202159) | Salt marsh sediment microbial communities from the Plum Island Ecosystem LTER, Massachusetts, United States - WE1603-130 | ecosystem: Environmental > Aquatic > Marine > Intertidal zone >... | reverse complement strand
GACCACCCCGATGGTGCCGTAACCGCCGAGAGCCATGATATGGAAGGTATCGTTGTCATTACCACTCCAGACATAGAAGCCTTCGGCGGCATTACTGATTACCTGAGCGACGTGGGCCATATCGCCGTTGGCTTCCTTGACACCGACGATGTTATCTATCCGGCTCAAACGGACAATCGTATCCGCGGTCATATTGACGACCACGCGCCCCGGTATGTTGTACATGATTATAGGCAGGCTGGTACACTCGGCGACTGCCTTGAAGTGCTGGTAAATACCCTCCTGGGTAGGCTTGTTATAATAAGGGACCACCGAAAGACAGGCATCCACGCCGATTTTCTCCGCTCCTTTGGTGGCTTCCACGGCCTCTGCGGTGCTGTTGCTGCCCGTATAGGCAACAATAGTCCCCCTATCGCCGACAACAGACTTTATTTCCTTGAACAGGCGCAGCTCCTCATCCCAGGAAAGCGTCGGCGCTTCCCCGGTGGTGGCCGCCACGACGACGCCGTCGCACCCTGAATCGAGCAAAGCCAGCGCCAGTTTTTTAGCCTGTTCGTAGTCGACTTCCCCGTTTTCCTTGAACGGGGTTACCATGGCTGTTAAGAACCGTCCCAGTTTCTTCATTGTTACTGGCCTCCTTCCGGTTTTACCCAGTCACGTTTTACCATCTCCTCGGCAATCTGGATGGTATTGAGCGCCGCTCCCTTGCGTAAATTATCAGAGACAATCCACATAGCCAGGCCGTTGGGATGCGAGATATCCTTCCGGATACGGCCGACGAAAACATCGTCGGTTCCGGTGGCCGACCACGCCTGCGGATACAGGCTGATGGCGGTATCATCCAGCACTTTTACGCCGGGAGCCCGCGAGAGTATCTGCTGAGCTTCCTCCACCGCCATCGGCCGGGAGAACTCAATATGGACCGCCTCACTGTGGCTCACCAGCACCGGTACACGCACACAGGTAGCCGATATGGCAATACTGTCGGCGTGCATTATCTTCCTGGTCTCTTCCAACAACTTTAACTCTTCCCTGGTGTAACCGTTATCCAGAAAGACGTCGATTTCCGGCAGCACGTTAAAGGCTATCTGGTGGGGGAATACATGTGGAATGGTGGCCTCTCCTTCCAGCACCTGCCTGGCCTGCGTCCTCAGTTCATCCAGCGCCGCCGAACCGCCGACACCCGATACCGACTGATAGGTATCGACCACGACACGCTTGATGGGGTTGACCTTATGCAGCGGGTACAGAGCCACGACCATCTGGATGGTGGAGCAGTTGGGATTGGCGATGATACCCTTATGCAGCCTGATATCGTCGACGTTGACCTCGGGCACTACCAGAGGCACGTTCTTGTCCATCCTCCAGGCCGAGCTGTTATCGACAACCACGGCGCCGGCTTTAGCGGCAATCGGCGAGAAATGTCGACTCTGCTCGGCACCGGCCGAAAACAGGGCTATTTCCACGCCGTCGAAAGAATCGGCGGTGGTCTCCTCGACCTCGATTTCCCGCTTGCCGACCGGCAGTTTCCTGCCCGCCGAGCGGTCCGAGGCCAGAAGGCGAATCGAGGCCATGGGGAAATCCCGATGGAGCAGAATCTTGATAAACTCGTGCCCCACGAGCCCGGTAGCCCCAACTATAGCTACATGATAGTCCCTCACTTTTTCCCTCACAGTCCCAGTAAATTATCCAGTCCGTAAATAAATCCCTTGCGTTTCATCACTTCTTTGACGGCCAGCAATACGCCGGGCATAAAGGCCTCCCGGCTAATCTGGTCATGCCTTATCCTCAATGTCTGGCCGTCCCCACCCAGTATAACCTCCTGGTGCGCCATCTGACCGGGCAGGCGGACGGCATGAATACTAATGCCTTCGACCGTTTTCCCGCGAGCCGGCGAGTCCTCTCCCTGCACCGCCGGAGGGAGGAAAGGCTTGCCCCTAGCTTTCGCCATGTCCCGGGCGGTGGTCTGTGAGGTACCCGAGGGGGCATCCAGCTTGCGGTCGTGGTGAAGCTCTATAATTTCGGCATGGTCGAAGTATTTTCCGGCTATTTTAGCCAGGTGCATCATAAGGACAGCACCAAGAGCGAAATTGGGCGCCACCACGATGCCGATTTCGTTAGACTCGGCCAGCTTCTGCATCTCATTAAGGTCGGCGGCGGTAAAGCCGGTAGTCCCGATAACCATGTTGACACCACGTTTTGACGCCGTACGCACGGCCGGCATACTGGCTTTGGCGATACTGAAATCGACGATGACATCCGGCTGGCAGCTATCGATGATGGCGGCAAGGTCAGCCGAGAAAGGCACCGTGCCCGAACCGTCCGGCAGAGCCAGGTGCTCCGCTGTGACCTTGACATCAACCGCTCCAACCAGTTGCGTTTCCGCATCCCGGCAGACGGCTCTTACCACCTCCTGCCCTACCCTGCCTGACGCTCCATATACCACTACCTTAATCCGTTCCATAACAGAACACCTCACTAAAAATGGGGAAGATATTAGCTGGGTTTATAAGGAGGACGAGAAGGGCCACGGTTCGGTCTCTGCTGACGGTCACCACCGGAATAGCGCGGCCTGTTATTCCTAAAACCGCCTGAGCCGCCGCGCCTTTCCTGACGCGCACCTTCACGGGCGGCGGCCTTTTCCGTACCCTCTTCGAAGACAGCCCGCCGCGACAGGTTTACCCTGCCCAGGTTATCGATGGCGATTACCTTAACGGTAACTTCATCGCCGATTTTTACCTCGTCTTCAACCTTGCCCACGCGATATTCCGCCAACTCGCTGATATGCACCAGCCCGTCCTTGCCGGGGAGAATCTCTACCATGGCGCCGAAGTCCAGGATACGCGACACCTTTCCGGTGAAGATATCACCGACTTGCGCTTCGCGGGTCAGTCCTTCGATAATGGCAATGGCTTTTTCAGTAGCTTCCATATCCGGCGAGCCGATAACCACGGTGCCGTCATCGGTAACATCAATAGTCGTCTTGGTCTCCTCGATGATGGACCTGATAGTCTTGCCTCCGGTGCCGATAACCGCCCCGATTTTACCGGGGTCGATTTTTATCTTGGTCATTCTCGGCGCGTAAGGGCTGACATCGGGTCGGCTGGCGTCGATGGTCTGAGCCATCTTATCAAGAATTATCAGACGCCCTTCTTTAGCCTGAGCCAGCGTCTTTTCAACGATTTCAAGACTCAAGCCCTTAAGCTTGGTGTCCATCTGAATCGCCGTAATACCGTCACGGGTGCCGGCGATTTTAAAGTCCATATCGCCGTTATAGTCTTCCTGCCCTTCAAGGTCGGTCAAGACCACGAATTTACCGTCGTCGCCGGTAATCAGCCCCATGGCAATGCCCGCCACGGCCTTCTTGACCGGAATGCCCGCGTCCATCAGCGAAAGGCTGCCAGCGCAGACACTGGCCATAGAGGTACTGCCGTTAGAACTCAGGACTTCCGAGACAAGGCGTATGGCATAGGGGAAATCCTCGTCAGTAGGCAGCACGGGTAGCAGGGCTCTTTCGGCCAGAGCGCCGTGACCTATCTCGCGGCGACTGGTAGAGCCGACACGCCTTACCTCGCCGTTGGAGAACCCGGGGAAATTATAGTGGTGCATGAAGCGCTTGCTTTCCTCTATCCCCAGACCGTCAAGCATCTGTTCCTTGCGAGTGGAGCCCAGGGTGGTAATGGTCAGTACCTGGGTCATCCCCCTGTTGAACAGGCCGGAGCCGTGAGTACGCGGCAGCAGTCCCACCTCACAACTGAGGGGACGTATCTCGGTAATGCCGCGGCCGCCGATACGCTGCTGTTTCTCTAGAATACGCGTTCTGAGCACGTATTTATGCCTGATATCAAGAGCTTCCAGGATTTCCTTCTCCTGGTACTTTTCGGTGAATTTCCCCAGAAGTTCAGCTTTCAGTTTATCCCAGGCCTGTTCACGCTGTGTCTTGTCCGCAATATCAAGAACCTGCGATATTTTATCGTCGGCAAATCCGGCCACCGCCGCGATCGCCTCCGCGTTCGCTTCTTCCTCAGCAACAGTCAGCTTGGGCTTGCCCGCCGCCTTCTGAAGCTGCTCCTGGATTCCAATGATACCCTGATTGGCTTCGTGAGCCATTTTAACCGCCTGAAGAACGATATCCTCACCGATTTCCTTGGCCCCGGCTTCCACCATGATAACCTTGTCCCTGGTGCTGACGACAACGAGGTCGAGCTGGCTTTCTTCCAGCTGGGCCATCCTGGGATTCAGCACCAGTTCGCCGTTAATATAGCCGACGTTGACAGCGCCTACCGGCCCGCCAAATGGTAGCTCGGAGAGCGTCAGGCACGCCGAAGCGCCGAGAACCGAAAGTATATCCGGGTCGTTCTCAAGGTCGGCCGAAAGCACAGTGGTGATTATCTGGATATCGCTGTGCCAGGTCTTGGGGAGCAGCGGGCGTATGGGGCGGTCCGTCTGCCGGCAGGCCAGAGTAGCCGCCTCGCTGGGACGCCCCTCCCTCCTGATAAAACCGCCGGGTATTTTACCGGCGGCGTACAATCGCTCTTCATAGTCGATGGTCAGGGGAAGGAAATCAATCCCTTCCCTGGCTTCCCTGTTGAAGCACATCGTCACCAGGATGACTGTTTCGCCGTAGCGGACGGTTACCGCCGCACCGGCCTGTTGGGCAAGCTTGCCCGTTTCAATAGTGAGGTCACGACCACCGAGGTCGCAGTGAAAAGATTTGGGTTCCAATGAATTACTCCTCCATCCAAAAGGCTTTACTTACGCAGCCCCAGCCTCTTGATAAGTTGATTGTACCGCCCTACGTCCTCCCGGCTGAGATAAGCTAAAAGCCTTCGCCTCTGCCCTACAAGCTTGAGTAAGCCCCGCTGGGTGTGATAGTCGTGACGGTTGGCTGCCATATGCGTTGTTAACTGATTTATTCTCTCGGTAAGCAGCGCTACCTGTACTTCGGTAGAGCCGGTATCGCCTTCACGAGCCTGATATTCGCCGATAATCTCGGCTTTTTTCTCTTTTTCCAAAGTTTTTCTTCTTCCACCTTTATATTATTAGTTTTCAAGGCAAATTATAACACAGTAGGGGGCGGAAGTAAATTGAGGGTGATGTGGTGAAATGGTTAATATATGAGCTAGTAAAGTAATTTAACCGTTTCCAATGATAGTTACATCCCCGATACTCTTCACATTATCGTCTGAAATAATGATGCCGCCGCTATCTCGGCAAGCGTAAACAACTATCTGATGAACTTGCGAGTATGTTTGAAGTGCTACAAGGTCAGAAGGTATTTCTCCAAAATGTGGTACAAAAGCAAAGTCAACGAGATTAAGTGCAGAAAGGTCAGTCTCACCCTCTAGTGGTTCATCACCGCACAATGCGGAGGTAGAAATATCAGGTGTCATTAATATTGCCCCGGCGCTTACCCCAATCAGAACTCCACCTTTTTCAACATATCGTCGCAACCGTACAAGCATTTCGCGTTTACGCAGCCAGTGTAGAAAATAATAGGTATTGCCACCGCTAAGATGAATAGCGTCGCAGGCCAGCAGCTCTTCAAGCTTACCGGGGTCATAGTCCATATCAAGCCCGAAATAAACGGACAGATTCATCCCCAGCCGGACATAATAACTTCGGCATTCTGCGAAGTAAGCCGATTTTCTTGGAGAGTTGCTGCTTGACGGAATATAGCCTATTATCGGATTAGATTTGCCAAGCAGGGTTACCAGTTCCTTGTCGATTTTATCTGAGACAGAGGGAATCTGATCGCTATACAAAACCAATTTCTTCACATGAAAGCCTCTTTAAAACTATACTCCAAGATACTATCTCTGTTTTAAAAGTCAGCTAAAATACCTTTTTTATGCATCATATATGAAATGGGTACACTCGGCAACCCCATTTGCCACCTCACACTCGCTGGACTATAATGTAAACGGTGGCATCTGTTCCTCATTAGCAGCACTTATAACAAAATGCATGAATTCAGCATTACGGAGAGCATGTTGTCCCTGGCGCTGGAGAAGGCAAACGAAGCCAGCGCCAGCAAGATTACCCGCATCAACCTGGTGGTGGGCGAACTATCCGGCGTAGTCGGCGAGTGCGTTCAGTTCTACTTCGACTTTCTCGCCAAGGACACCATCGCCAGCGGCGCCGAGCTTGCTTTCGAAACGAAGCCGACTACCGTACGCTGCTACAAGTGCAATAATATTTTCACCCCCCAAAACGGCAACTGGGCCTGCCCCGAATGCAAGGAGACGGGCATCGAGATAGTTACGGGACGGGAATGCTATATGGATAGTATCGAGGTGGAGTAAATGACAGTAAAAATAATAACGGTGGGCGAGGATATCCTCGGCACCAATGAAGAAAAGGCCAGAGCCAACAACAAACGGCTGGACGGCTACGGCATCCTGACCGTAGATATAATGTCGTCGCCGGGTGCCGGCAAGACCAGCCTCATCATGAGCACGATAAAATACATGAAAGAGAAAGCCAGAATGGCGGTCATCGAGGGCGATGTGGCCTCCAGCGTAGACGCCGACAAAATCAATGAAATGAGCATACCCGTCGTCCAAATCAATACCGCCGGCGGCTGCCACCTCGACGCCAACATGGTCGAAAGCGCCCTGAACGACCTTCCCCTGGAAGACACCGACCTGCTGCTCATCGAGAATGTCGGTAACCTCATCTGCCCGAATGCATTCATCCTGGGGGAGGACAAGCGTGTCATGATTTCCAGCATGCCCGAGGGCGACGATAAACCGTATAAATACCCGGCCATGTTCGCCGACAGCGACGTGGTGCTCCTCAATAAAATAGACCTCCAGCCGCACCTCGAATTTAACGTCGACGGCTTTAAGAAAATAGTAACCGGGCTGAACCCCGACGTCATTTTCTTCCCCGTCTCCTGCAAGACCGGCGCGGGCATGGACGCCTGGTTCGCCTGGCTGGAATCCGCCGTAAAAGGCAAGAAAAACAGGTAACATGGCAAAAACACCGACTGTCAGTCTCATACACATCAGCGTCAGGGGGGTAGTGCAGGGGGTCGGCTTCAGGCCCTTCATCTACCAGCTCGCCACCAGGCACAACCTCAGAGGCTGGGTACGCAACACCTCGGAGGACGTCAGGATTGAGGTAGAGGGAGAGGCAAGAGACATCGAGCGATTCCTGGTGGGACTGCGCGAACAGGCGCCGCCCCTGTCCCATATAGAGGACATCGTCGCTACCGTGGGCGCCGTTGCCGGCTATGACAATTTTGAAATCCGCCACAGTGTCGCCGAGGAAGGCAAGTACCAGCTTGTCTCCCCGGATATCGCCACCTGCCATGACTGCCTGCGGGAGATTTTCGACCCTGAAAACCGGCGCTACCGCTACCCGTTTACCAACTGCACCAACTGCGGTCCGCGCTTCACGATAATCAATGATATCCCCTACGACCGCCCCAAAACGACCATGAAAATTTTCCGGATGTGCCCGGAATGCCAGAGAGAATACGACGACCCGCTAGACCGGCGTTTTCACGCCCAGCCCAACGCCTGCCCGGCGTGCGGGCCGAAACTGGAACTGGTGGACTCTAAAGGGGATAAAGTAGCCTGCGACGATATCATTTTAAAAACGAGCGAGCTTCTAAAAGCGGGTAAGATATTCGGGGTGAAGGGGCTGGGGGGCTTCCTGCTTGCCTGCGACGCCACCAGCCAGGCGGCGGTAAACCGCCTGCGCCAGCGGAAGAAGCGGCCATCCAAGCCCCTGGCGATTATGGTAACGTCCCTCGACGAAGTCAGGCGGCACTGCAAAACGAATAACGAAGAGGAGAAGCTGCTTGCCTCCCCCAGCAGTCCCATCGTCCTGATGCAGTGGAAGGCGGACTCTACCGTAACGAAAGCCGTGGCGCCCGGCCTTAACTATCTCGGCGCGATGCTTCCCTATACCCCGCTACACCACCTCCTGTTACGTGAGACCGGCCTGCCGCTGGTAATGACCAGCGGCAATATCAGCGAGGAACCAATCGCCAGGGACAACGACGAGGCGTTGCGCAGTCTCGGCGGCATCGCCGATTATTTCCTGATGCACAACCGGGATATCTATGCCCGCTACGACGACAGCGTGATGATAGTGGAGAACGACGCTTCCCGTTTCGTACGGCGCTCCCGAGGCTACGCACCCTACCCCGTCCACCTACCCCACGAAAGCCGGCAGATACTGGGCTGCGGCGCCGAGGAGAAGAACACCTTCTGCCTGACGCGGGACAACTTCGCCTTCGTCAGCCAGCACATCGGCGACATGGAAAACATGGAAACGTTTGACCATTTCGAAAATACCATAGAGCTTTATAAGAAGCTGTTCAGAATCGAGCCAGAAATTATCGCCCACGACATGCACCCGGAGTACCTGCCCACCAAATATGCCAGGGAACTGGCGGAAAAAGAAAATAAAACACTCGTGCCGGTGCAGCACCACCATGCCCACATCGCCAGCTGCCTGGCGGACAACGGGCTGGAAGGGCCGGTTATCGGGGTGTCCTTCGACGGCACCGGCTACGGTACCGACGGGAATATATGGGGCGGCGAATTCATGGTTGCCGACTATAAGCAGTTCACCCGAATGGCATATATAGAGTATCTGCCGCTGCCCGGCGGCGCATTGGCCATCAAAAAGCCGTACCGCACGGCTATCGGCTATTTACTATCACTCGGTATAGACATAGACCGGCAGCTACCCTTCCTGAAAAACGTCGACGCCGGGGAAATCGATATTATCCAGAGCCAGATAGAACAGGGTATTAACTCGCCGCTGACCTCAAGCATGGGGCGGCTCTTCGACGCCGTATCCGCCTTAACCGGCGTGAGGGGCGTCATCGAATACGAAGCCCAGGCGGCCATCGACCTGGAGACACTGGCATGTAAAGCCGTTAACGAGTCCGCCCACTACCCGTTTTCCATAAGCAAGCACGATGACATCAATATCATCAAGATTCACGATTTACTCGCCGCAATACAGAACGACCTGCACAATCGCACTCCCAGAGCCAGAATCGCCGCCCGCTTCCATAACACGGTAGCCCAGATAATACTGGAGATGTGCCAGAAAATCTCTCCCAAGACCGGCCTCACCGGGGTGGCGCTGAGCGGCGGGGTATTCCAGAATCGGCTGCTGTTGAGGAAAGCGATGGCACTGCTGGAGTCCGCCGGTTTTACACTATATACTCACCAGCAGGTACCCTGCAACGACGGCGGCATCTCCCTGGGACAGGTGGCAATCGCACAATTTTACGATGAAGAGGAAGGATAATGAAAAAAACAAAGATTGATGTAATACCCCTGCTTTTCCCCCATCCCACGGTCATGGTCGGCGCTGACGTCAACGGCAAGCCTGACTTCGCCACAGTAGCCTGGGCTACCATAGCCTGCGGAACCCCGCCATGTATTGCCATCGCCCTGAACCGGGTGCGGCACTCCCTGAAAGGAATCCGGGAAAACATGGTCTTCTCGGTCAATATCCCCAATACAGCCCTTGTCAAAGAAACAGATTACTGTGGCATCGCCACCGGCGCCAAGTACGATAAAGCTAAAGACTGTAATTTCAAGATATTTTACGGGGAAGTCGCCGGCGCCCCGTTCATCGAGCAATGCCCGGTCAACATCGGCTGTACCGCCGAGCACATCCTGAAGCTGGGCAGCCATTACCTGATAGCTGGCCCCATCAAGGAGATATTGGTCTCCGACGACTGCATGACCGACGGTAAACCGGATGCAGGAAAAATCGACCCTATCATATACATGACCTACCCAGAGGGTACATATAATAAAGTCGGCGAGTTCCTGGGCACGGCCTTTCGCATCGGCAAGGAAATCAAGGATATCAAGGACGACTGGGAAAGACAGCTGGCGAAGTAAGAGGTAAAAGACCATGTGTTTAGCCATACCGGCTTTGATAAAATCGATTGACGGCCAGCAGGCCGAGGTGGATATCGAAGGCGTTACCCGCGAAGCTAGCCTCCAGCTTACGCCGGAGGTAAAGGTAGGCGACTACGTGCTGCTACACACCGGCTACGCCATCAGCGTCATTGACCCCGCCGAGGCCGAAGAGACTTTAAAACTATTAAAAGAACTGAGTGAAGCCGGCTAATTCTGGATTCCCAATCAAGTTGGGAATGACGGGCTTTAAAATGAAATTCGTCAATGAATACCGTGAC
>Ga0307430_1003250_pt1 | contig 10183 bp, 10 predicted proteins | sample SalMarWE160130MG_FD_202159 | JGI IMG/M metagenome (GOLD analysis project Ga0307430, IMG submission 202159) | Salt marsh sediment microbial communities from the Plum Island Ecosystem LTER, Massachusetts, United States - WE1603-130 | ecosystem: Environmental > Aquatic > Marine > Intertidal zone >... | reverse complement strand
TATGTACCACGTACAGGTTATAGCGGCCGTATGGTCGGCGCCAAAATCCAGGGTTCCAACACCGCAAACTTCAGCAGCGGCGTTACCGACCTGTTTACCATTAGCGCCCGGCCGGCCGAAGGGGTTTACACTGTGCAGGCAATCAGTGATCCAACCGCCTATCGCTACGTGCGCTACCTCTCTGCACCCAATGGTTATTGTAATGTGGCGGAGATCGAATTCTATCGCGAAGGTCTCTCCACCGATATAGTGCCGCCGGTACGCCGAAGGAACTGATCGTGCCGCCGATACCTTGAGTGCCTTTGCAATGAAGACTTAGACTTAAATGATGGAATGATAGTAGACACAAGGAAAGAAGATCCACATGAACCGATTTGTACAATCTATCGCAATCGTTACGTTGACGGCAGTGGCCGGTCAGGGCTTTGGAGCCAATCCTGGAGGCAATCCCATCTTTCGCGACGTGTTCACGGCTGACCCGGCAGCTATGGTGGTTGGCGATACGGTCTATGTCTACGTAGGCCATGACAACGCCAAAGAAGGGCAGTTCTTCACCATGCCGGAGTGGCTGTGCTATTCCTCGAAGGACATGAAAAACTGGACCGCGCACGGCCCCGTCATGCGTCCGGAGGAATTTAAATTCGCTCGGCGCAATGTGGCCTGGGCTGCCCATACGATCGAAAAGGATGGTCGATACTTCAACGACGACGGCACCATCAAACCCATCACACAAACCAAAGAAGGCATTTACCGCAGCGCGGAGACGTCTGAGCCGTCCGCTCAACTTTTCCCGTTAAGAGACGTGCGCTTGCTCGAGAGTCCTTTTTCCGAGGCGGTCAAGGTCAATCGTCAATATCTTTTGGCCCACGATCCCAACCGATTGCTCGCACCGTTCCGTCGTGAAGCAGGGCTGGAGCCCAAGGCACGGCCTTACGGCAACTGGGAGAGCGATGGACTCGACGGACATACCGCCGGACACTACCTTTCGGCGATTTCACTGATGATGGCGTCGGGTGCCGATCCGGACGGTGAGTTCCATCGTCGCCTCGACTACATGATCGACGAACTCACGCAAATCCAAAAGGCCAACGGCAACGGTTACCTCGGGGGTATCCCGGGGAGCAGAGACTATTGGAGGCGTGTTGCAGAGGGCCATGTCGAACTCATGCGGAATAAGTGGGCCCCCTGGTATAACCTCCACAAGATGTATGCCGGGCTTCGGGACGCCTACCTCCACGGAGGCAACGAAACGGCTCTTGATCTGCTTGTTCGCTATGGAGACTGGTGCGAAAAGGTCACGTCCGGCCTGACCGACGCACAGATGCAGCGGATGCTCGGTACGGAATACGGCGGCATGAACGAGGTGCTGGCCGATATCTATGCGATTACCGGAAACAAAAAATACGTCGAACTGGCCAAACGCTTCAACCACCGGGCCGTTTTCGAGCCCCTGGAGAATCACCAAGACCGGCTTACCGGCCTGCACGCCAACACCCAGATTCCCAAGATTATCGGCATGGAGCGTATCGCGGCCCTGGTCCAGGATGAAACATTGCACACCGGTGCCGAGTTTTTCTGGGAAACTGTGACACAGCACCGCAGCCTGGCCTTTGGCGGCAACAGTGTCAGCGAGCATTTCAATAATCCCGATGATTTCAGCGGCATGATCGAGCACCGGGAGGGACCCGAGTCCTGCAATACCTACAACATGCTCAGGCTTACGGAGGCACTTTTTACGGCGGAACCGAAGGCCGCCTATGCCGACTATTACGAGCGTGCCCTTTACAATCATATCCTAGCCTCCATCCATCCAAATAAGCCTGGGTATGTCTATTTCACCCCGATCCGTCCGGATCACTACCGGGTGTATTCTCAGCCTGAGCAGGCCTTCTGGTGCTGCGTAGGTACGGGCATGGAGAATCCCGGACGATACGGTGAGTTCATTTATGCCCAGGCAAAGGACGAGTTGTATGTGAATCTCTTTATCCCCTCGGAACTCTCCGTATCTGATAGCGGAATGGTTCTGAAACAGGAGACAAAATTCCCGGATGAGGCGAGCACGCAGCTTAGTCTTCAACTCGAGAAACCGACCACCTTCACGCTGAATATCCGCCATCCTGCTTGGGTCGATGCGGGCGATTTCGCGGTCAAGGTCAACGGCCAATCCGTTGATGTCGAGTCGACTCCGTCTTCCTACGCCGCGATTCAACGGGAATGGAAGAACGGCGATACGGTTGATGTGGACCTTCCCATGCACACGCGAGTAGAGCGTCTGCCCGATGGCTCCGATTGGGTGGCCTTCCTGTATGGCCCCATCGTGCTGGCAAAGCCTGACGGCACTGACAATATGGACGGTTTGTTTGCTAATGACGGTCGCATGGCGCACGTGGCACATGGTCCCATGATTCCGCTCGACAAGATCCCGGCCCTGCTCGCAACGGAAGGGGAGTTGCTCACACATGTGGTTCCCGATCGTTCCGCCGGACCTCTGCACTTCCGTATTATGGATGTGATCGAGCCGGCCGAGCCTAAGGGCTTGTCGCTGGTACCGTTCTTCAGACTGCACGAACGACGCTATCAGATGTACTGGGAACTCACAAACGCTGAACAGATTGCGGCGCGAAAGGAAAAACTCGCCGCCGAGGAGCGTGCCCACGCAGCACGTGAGGCCGCAACCCTCGACTCGATCGCTGTGGGCGAGCAACAACCCGAAGTGGAGCATGACCTCAAAGGCGAAGGCATGGAATCGGGCATTCACAACGGTCGACGCTGGCGCCACGGTGCCTGGATTCAATACACGCTTGACCCGAGAGGTGCTAGGGAAGTCATTCTGGCTGTCACATATTCCGGTGACGATCGTGGCCGGGAATTCGACATCCTGGTTAACGGGACGGTGATCGCCACACAGAGGCTGATCGGCGAAAAACCGAACCACTTTATTGAGAAACGCTATCCGATTCCCTCCGAGATCCTTCAAAGCGCTGGCAACGGTCGACTCACGGTCCGGTTCACCGTAAAACGGCAGCTTGCCGGAGGACTCTATGACGTGCGTCTGCTCAAGCCGGATGCTCCGGCGATTCTTCCCTTTAATTAGCCTTGTTTTGAATCAATTGGTTTTACGGCCTAACTTTGGCATAGGGAAGTTAAAAGGAAAAAACGTATACAATACAGGAGTATGCTATGAAGAAATGTGAAATTAAGAAACTCATCACAAGTATCGTATTATTTATGACAACAAGCTGGGGAGCATTTCGAGCATACGACCTTCTGGAACAGCGGTGATTGGAGGAAAAACTGTTGGTACAGATGGAAAGGTGTAGAAAGCACACCAATCCTGAACGTCTCAGCGGCCATTCTAATGATGTAGTTAGCCTGAAGACCATAAAATGGCAGCCCCGCATGAAGAAATCTGGAAACACACGTTAGCGAAGCCTGCAGATGAACTTCTGAGTGGCTAACCTACCTCAGACGCATGTCATGGCGTAGGGCAGCGGTGATGAACCTTACATCTGTTTTGGAATCGGCAGTTTCCTCCATCAGGACCATCCTTACGCGTGAATTTCCATCCTTTCGCCTTAAGCACCATGAACCTGCCTGCCTCTCTAACGTAGTGGCATGTTCTTGGGCGGATGACCATCCCTTGATTCGGCTGGACTATGACATCATTAAACTCGTCAAAGTGAGGGGTACCTGCAATTACTTCGCACGGAGCCACTCTAACTGCAATTGGTGCCCCAAATGGGATAAAGATCTCATAAGCATTGATCGAAGGATCGTCTGGGTAGTCTTCATAGTGTAGCTCTTCTCTTGTGTGGTCTGTTCCTTCGGAGAATCGCAATACACTTTGAAGGTAGAATTCTTTTTTCTCTATTGTGTAGTCTTTCAGATTGACCTTCCTGCGATTCTTAGGAAATAGGGGAAATAGGGTATACTGCATTTTCGAGTCTCCTTTTGTATATCACTTCGCTTTTCCTCCATTCTGGCCTACAGTTCTCCCAAAGCAATTAGCAAACATTTAGCTTCTCCTTGACGCTGTCCATAGCGTTTTAGGTCTTGACATGCGGAAGTGCTTATCTTCTATCTCGCAATGTCGAAACAAATTTCACACAATTTTGCACAGTGCAGTCAACCTATGGAACGCTTACTTAACGGAGAAGGTACATAGGATATCAAAGAAATCGGCGACTTTGTCTAGGCGGACGAGGTGAAACTCTGCGCCACTAAACTCGAAAAATCTTTCAGGATAGATTTCCTTGCTGCTGGAGTAGTCGTAATTCACTCTTGCGACCTCCAGCAATTTCTCTCTTATTAATAGTCTGCAGGCTGGATTGGGAATCAAGTATCGCACCAAGCTTATACTACGGCCCTTTAATCCCTTTAGTTCCTTTACATGAGCTATTTTTTGAAGTTGAATAATGAACTCTTCCACCTCAGACGATATCGGTCGAACCTCACAATTAATCCCACTTGATCCAATAGAAAGCTCAGTCACCTCAAGCCGAAAATCCTTTCCTGATATCTTCGAAATGTATTGACGGGTTTCATGAACGATCTCGTTCAAGGGTATTTTGAGGCTGTTGGCTGGCCCAATATCTGCATAGGTCAGATGTAGGGATTCACTTTTTTGAACATAGAATAACTCGGCATCGCAGCCGTTAACACAATCGAGCGCATCCAGGATTAGTTTTTCCTTGAGTGGTGATGGTATTCTCACGACGAATGAGATATAAGTTGGCCGCCTGCTACGTGGGACTTTCAGCAGATTGCATAGACCTTCTTGTTCATAGAGCTTTTTGAATGTCTCGTTTTCACCTTTTCGAAGCTTCATGGCCATAACCTCTCAACAAAGTCGTTTTTCAAGATTTCTTATAGTTCGAAGTCTACTGCATATCCGCCAGATTAGGATAGTTCTAGCAGAAACGGAAGCGGGTTAAAGCGGTACTTGCGGAAGCTTTCTACTCCAAAACTCGCGTTCGTCAGCAATAACAAATTCGATGCGCAATCGTTGATAAGCATGGCGGTAGTCACACCATGAGGTCGACGGCTCACTGAGTTCCGCAACAAACTGTTCAGCTATTTTGAATATCTTATTTCCTACATGAGTCCGCATAGCAGCACAAATCAATAACTGAACCGTACCTGCCCAAGGTTTCATTATTTTTCTATCGTTAATAAATTGTTCGTATAATCGTTTGCTTAAGCTGAAGAATCCAGTCCGGGGCTTGGGCTTGAGTCGAGGATCATTTCGCTGCTGATGAAACCATGACATACAGTTCGGAAAACTCCTCTCTAGTTCCAGGATAGTAAGATCCTCAAGAAAATTCTTCGGTATATCTTTGCGTTTTCCCTTACCTGCTAGAGCCTTGTCAATTAGAAAGTTGTTGACATCTGCGTCACCTACATCAGTTGAACATTCATAGCTACCCAATAGCAAATCAATGTCGTCCTTATTTGCCCTATCGATAAAGCTTTGTAATCTCCTATCTGGCTTGCCTGGAACAGCTTTGGGCTCCATAAATGTAATATCGTAAGGGAGATAAATGACTCTCTGAACTTTAGGGTCTTGAAAAGCGGTCACAATATTCTTAAACCATATGTGACAAGGTCCTTGTGGTAAACCACCTACGTCGCAAGATATTTCAACTTCGAACTTCAGCCCTAGATTCTTTCTCCAATCGTTAATGTCTAAATTAAATTTATGTTCTCTCACCTGTTGTTCCTCAAGCGGTTCACCGTGGACCGGCCAGAACCGAATTATAAGCTTATCAAATCCTTTCAATAGAATGATCATCGGCTCCAAAATATTTTCAATGACTCTATTGAGGTTCTGGTTCTTATAATCAACAAGTAATACTGTAGCCATTTTGACATCTCCTTAGTTATTTGGTAATCAGATTCTTTCGTCATGCATTTCATGATCGTTAGCCTATGCCACAAATTGACGCTAAGGTTACATAAGTCTTAAAATCGACCTCAATCAAGCTAATGCAAAACCATATATGGCAAAAATTGCCTTACCAATGTGGTTTTACAAAAGATTTTTCTCGACTTTATAATCTACTCAGACAATTCATTGTTTGTAAGCCCGGATTAGACAATTTGAATCAACAAGAGAAATTTACTCGTTCGATGACCTTGAAGCCAGGCCTCTTCTCTTCCACAAATCTTTGGGTCAGGGAGTCCCAAAATCGTACACTCACCATGTGTTCTGCATCTTCACCCATAATGGCGAGGCACTTAGGCTTGAATCCACACAACATGTGTCTTACTTCCGGCCATAGCTTTTGCTCAAACAATTCGAGCCGATGACGTTCAGGTTCCAAACCGCTGGCAATAGTTGTGTGAAGTGAGCTAGGTTTTCGATACCATGGTGGTTCGCCAAACTTGAGAAAATGTTCGAGAGCCTTCTTGGTACGAGCTAAGGTTGCTAAATCAGGTGCCTCATTCAATTTTCTCGAATAGCTAACCAAGAAATTCATTCTAAAATGGCGAGAACTCGGCAGTGGTGCCAGCTGACTCATATATTTCACGAGCGGTTTTTAGTACCTCCAGATTCTTCGCCACTTCCCCGTCTTTCTCTCGAATCCACCACGCAGCTCGCTGCCATTCCTCGTCAGCTATCGGATAGCGTACAATGTACGGATGTGTAGCTTCCTGAACTTTAACCTTTATTTCCTCAAGAGCAGGACTCTGAATCCTAACAACAAGAGCGATCCCCTTGAAGATTTTCAAATCACGCGGTTCAATCTTGGGAGCTTGCAAGGCACCACAACACACTCTAATCACTTCGTCGAATCTCTCAGGATTTGAGCTTGTTAGAGCATCGCAGATAGTGATGTGAGGCCCCGCCCCCCATCCTTTTACTTCACCGAGCTCATCAGCATTAAGCAACTGCCTAAGGGGATCCTGGTCTGACAATCGGTCATTCCAAAAATCTAATATCTATGTGTCATACTTTGTCCCTTCGAGAAGGACATACACCATTCTATACGTTTCCATTTTGTAATCTCCAAATTTCCTGAACTTATTACTTTTATGTTGGACATCTTACTCTAAATGCCTTGTTCTCAGATCCTCTGTTGCTATTTCTGGGCGATTGCTCACACCTATAGATCCTGACAAAACGTTTTATGGCTTACAGGAGTAAAGAGCAAGATGTACCTTGTGCTTAAAATGGCGTACTTGGTACGCAGACTAAAGAGGGAAACTTGTTTTTATGAAAAATTCAGTATATCATAGTAGCTTAAAAGAATGTAGCGTATTTATGTCTTTGAAATGAGGAATAGCTATGGAATTTCGGGAAATAGAGGAACACAATATTGCCTATCGGGAGCCTGCATCGGGATCTTGCCAACATCCGAGTTACGAGCTATGGGAGAAGTGGAAGAAATTGGACAAGGGGTGGTTTCGTGAACACGGCGTTACGGATCCGATACTAGCAGTTAATAAATGGCAGCAATTCAAAGCCAGAAATCCTTTAGACAGCCAAAAAGATGAGTTGAGATACTACAAGGAGATTTTACAATTAGCTACTGGCCTTGGGGATGCTGCGATAAGACATTATTTGGCAGGCCGGTTACACCACATTAGCCTACGAAGCTACAGAGCTATGGCCCATAGATCAAAGATACTTGGCTACAATCCACCAACAATGTCGCATGCTCGAGAAGATGTAGAAGCCGGGTTGTATAGTCGAAGGATCGCGCTCTTGAGCATGCTGGAGGTGTCCAATATCCCCAATCCTCCATATCACATGGAAGTTATCAGAGGTATTGTGAACTATGCCTCTCGACATAACTTTCTCTGTTCTTTACATGAAGTGTCTCAAAAAAAACATAGTATTAGTGATTGAGAAGATCCTGCGGATTTATTATCCTGATGCGGTTGTCATGATAAGGCTAACACCTTCCCGCGATGCTATTGGAATGTTGAAGGACTATCATACTCCTACCATTCTTGTTCATGCCGATATCTGCGAATATCACTCACCTCCGGTTCTCGCCAATATCGTGCCTGACCAGGAATCCATCCGACGATATCTGACCGACGAGGAGTGCATTAAACAGCTAGTAGGTTCCCCTTGTTGGCCACGAAGAAATGTTGTGGTTGTGACGATGAGGCAGGAGAAGAAAAAGAAAGGAACTAGGGGAACGATACGGAATCAGCGAATCTCTCTCATTCTTGAAGCACTCCGGCCTGCCCATCCAAGGGTTGTAGAGGTCGATGACTACGGCTTTCGGCATGCTATGCCAGTGTTTGAGAAGTATCCGGATGCCTTCTATGTCTGCTTATCCGATCAAATAGCAGTAGGAATCAAACACATTCTCAAAGCCGCTGGTGAAGCTGACTACGAACAGAGGGTTCTCGGCTTTGACAACAGTGCACTCGCTCAGCAAGAACACGTTCCCAGTTTCGACCAGGGACTTACTGAAATAGGAAGCAAAGTATCAGATCTGCTAAGTGGATTTTTCGGGCAAGATTTGCAACAGCCACGACGATGGCCCAAATTTCAAGCTGCGAATGTGAAAGTGCGTCTGAAGTACAATAAGCCACCTCGAAAATCATTGCAGAAAGCTGCAGCAATGAGGACAATGTCCTCTCCAAATTCTCAAAGGAAGAGGAGCCGACACCATCGCACAAAAGTTGGCAAACAGTGTCGCGCACAAACATAAGGCAACCAGCGGGAAGCTAAGTTAAGTCGGAGGTTAAGGTTATCCTTGAGATCCTGGTACGATCAGAAGTTGCGTTTGGCGGATTATATTCCATCATCTGATCGTAATTGTTTTCGTATGACCAGTTCAGCGAGATAGTGGGTATATTTTTGATGTTATGCCATATGCAGAGGTTCGAGCAGATCACGAACGACATTCAAAGCGCGGCGGAGAAGGTTTATAATTCGTAAGATCTCTGAATCTTTTATAGCCTAATTATATATGTCACACAAAACCGATATATAGCACTCCAAAGTTTATACTTTTTAATCATTAGTTTAAACATTTATCCGCACAAACCGCACTTCCTCCACAAGGTTTATAAAATTTGTGACCGTTATGTTATGACTATGCACTGGCACAATGAGCGGATTATCCTGCTTGATCCAGACATCCTTCTCGAAACCCATCTACCGCAGGAGATTAACGCGAGAGTAGATCATATAAAGGAGATCGAGGACTGCCTCAGGCCAATCACCGAGGGCAGGAAGCCTGTGAACTGCTGGCTGCACGGCAGACCGGGTGCGGGCAAGACTGCGACCGCAAGGTCTATCTTACGTAAGTTCGAGAAAGAAGCTGGCGTCAGAGGCGTCTATGTCAACTGTTGGGAAAACCCCACTATTTTCTCGGTGTTAGAATATGTTGCCAGAGAGTTGCGTATGCTCGGAGCCGAAAAGCTCAGCACATCCTTCAAGCTCGAAAGGTTGAAGAAGCACATTTCAAAGGAACGAATTGTCATTGTGCTCGACGAGATTGACCAGTCGCCCCCGAAGGAGCGGAACGCTATCCTCTACAATCTTTGCCATATGCCAACTGTGGGACTGGTTTGTGACTGCAATTCGCAATACGTGTACTTTGGTCTGGAGGAACGGGTTAAGTCCAGGCTAAATCCCGCCCGAATATTTTTCGAAGAGTACACGTTCGAAGAGTTATTCACCATTCTCGCTCACAGGGCACAATATGGTCTGATTCCTGACGCGTACAGCAAGCAACTGTTGCGGACAGTGGCCGTTCTTGCCGGTGGCGATGCCAGGATAGCTATCCAGACTCTCAAGAATGCAGCATACCTAGCTGAAAGGGACAACCATGAGAAAATCAGGTCATCCCATGTGAAAAGGGCCTGGAATTCAGCGAACGACATGAAGAAGAGTTACCTCCTCCGCAAGCTAACGGACCATCACCGACTCCTGTACGAGTTGATTGCGAAGAACGATGGAATACTTTCTGGTGACCTGTGGCGGCTGTACCAGAAGATGTGCCGCACAACAGGCACTAAGCCTATCGCCGTGCGGACCTATTCGGATTACTGCAACAAACTCGTGGAAGTCGGCCTTGTGCAGGCGAAAAGGGCAGCGATACAGGGAAAGGTCAGGGAGTTCAGCATTCCTAAGTAGGTTAAAAGCAGCGATGGCAAAGCCTCGAAATAAGCGGTATAAATACGAGAGCGATACTTCCGTGATGGAAAATAAACC
>Ga0307430_1003247_pt1 | contig 10187 bp, 12 predicted proteins | sample SalMarWE160130MG_FD_202159 | JGI IMG/M metagenome (GOLD analysis project Ga0307430, IMG submission 202159) | Salt marsh sediment microbial communities from the Plum Island Ecosystem LTER, Massachusetts, United States - WE1603-130 | ecosystem: Environmental > Aquatic > Marine > Intertidal zone >... | reverse complement strand
AGGTCGCCCTCGCAAAGCGGAAAGAGAAAGGGGACAGGGAGGCGGAAAAGAAGCTCATCGAAGCGAACCTTCGGCTCGTCGTTTCCATCGCAAAAAAGTTCATAGGGAAATCCCTATCCCTCCTGGATCTCATTCAGGAAGGGAACATCGGGCTGTTCCGCGCGGTCAAGAAATTCGAGTATCGGAAGGGGTACAAGTTCTCCACGTACGCCACGTGGTGGATTCGACAGGCCATCACGCGCGCCCTCGCAGACCAGTCGCGCACCATCCGCATCCCCGTGCACATGGTGGAAACGATCAACAAGTTCCAGCAAATCGAGCGCCAGCTCATTCAGGACCTGGGACGCGAACCGCTTCCGGAAGAAATCGCCGCGGAAATGGGCCAGGACGTGAATAAGGTCCGCCACATCATCAAGATATCCCAGGACACCGTTTCGCTCGAAACGTCCGTGGGGGAAGACGACGAGGATTCCACGCTCGAAGACTTCATCGAGGACGTAAAGAACGTAGCGCCGGACCGCGCGGCCTCGCTCCAGCTCCTCAAGGATTACGTCGCGGACATCATCCAGGATCTGAACCCGCGCGAGCAGAAAATTCTCGAAATGCGATTCGGCCTTTCGGACGGCGTGAGCCATACGCTCGAAGAGGTCGGGAAAGAATTCGACGTAACCCGCGAACGCATTCGACAAATTGAAGCGAAAGCCCTCGAAAAAATCCAGCAGCATCATCTTGTAAAGAAGTTGATTGATTACTAATCCGTCACCCTGAGCGACCCCGTCTGACGGGGGGGCCGCCCGGAACATAACGATGAACGAACCGTACATATGAAACGAATCAAAACGCTCGGCCTCGGCATCATCCTCACCGTCCTCGTGATCACCAGCGTTGTTCTGGCTGTCCTTCTGTTCCAGAACATGGATGACGCCGAACGGCTCAGAACGGACGTATCGCAGATCCGACAATCGATTTCCGCGGAATCTCCGGTAACGGCCGAGGAAGAAGCCGCGTCCGGATTGGAGCGATGCGAAGGGGGAGAACTGCGATACCACTCCGTCTATACCACGCTTACGTTCTGCTATCCGACGAAGCTCGGCGCCGTTATTGAAAAAGAGACGGACGTCAGCCCCGAAGCGAGGGAGGGGACGAAATATCACTTCACGTTCGACCGGGACGATGCGATTCGGATCGATCTTCAAACGGCGAACTACAGGAAAACGGGAGACAGCGACATACCGGACGAAGTAAGCTTCTCCTGCATCGACTTCAACAAATCCAACGAGGAGCTTTCCGAATGCTTCTTCGACGATGTCGTGCACTTGGAGCGCATGGCGTTAAACGACAAAAAAGCGCTCCTCGCGACACTCACGATTACGGGTTTTGAAGATCCGGAAACGAGCATTGAAGCGACGAGGCTCATCATTCCCGAAATACTGGAACAGCCAAAGATGGATGCCATCGTCATTCTGGAACCGGAACGCGCGGAAGACGCAAAGAAAATCCTCAACACCATTCAATAAACGACGGGCCTTCCGTAAACATTTACATTCTTCATTCTTATTCTTTACTCATATGATTGAACCGAACCCGAAAGCCGAAACAGGCTGCTGTGAACGCTTCGACCCGACAGCGTGGGAGGACAAAGAACTCTTCTGGAACAATAAGCTCTTCGTTAAAGATCGGGTTTTCTGCCTTTTCCATATCCCCATCACGATGGGAAAAGTCATCCTCAAAAATATTGAAAAGATCCAAAAAGCCGGCGCAACCACGGACGTTCCGCTCATGCTCGATGACTGTAAGGGATTATTCGGCAGCAACATCATGATCGAAGTGACGAAAGACATCCCGGACAGCGAGATGGTGCGCATTTCCGGAACGTTCCTCTCCAAGGTCTACGAAGGACCGTATAGCGACATGGGGAAGTGGATCAAGGATGCGAAAGCGTACGCGAAGTCAAAAGGGAAAGACATCAAGCAGACCTACTTCTTCTACACAACCTGCCCGCGGTGCGCGAAGCATTACGGAAAGAACTATACGGTGATCCTGATGAAAGTCGAATGAGATAAGGAGATCGGAAGTCGGAAAAATAAAATTGGAAAATGGAGGGAGAATATCCCTCCATTTTCCTATTTCCGATTTCCCTTACCCTCGGATCGATTTCAAGTACTCGATCATGGTTTCCGCATCACTGACCTCGTACGGATCATCATCGCAGTTATCCGTCTGCCCGGGCTCGATGAACACCTTCTCGAATTCGCCGTTCACGATATACGCGCTGTAGCGCCATGACCGATCGCCGAACCCCAAATTCTGTTTCTTAACGATCATGCCGACGTCCCTCGTAAAGTCGGCATTCCCGTCCGGAATCCACTTGACTTTCTTGATGCCGAGCTTCTGAAACCACTGGAACATAACGAACGCGTCATTCACGCTCAAACAGTAGATCTCGTCCACGCCGAGCGCCTTAATCTCATCGTACTTTTCCTCATACCCGGGTAAATGCTTGGACGAGCACGTTGGCGTAAAAGCGCCGGGCAATGCGAACAGCACGATCTTCTTGTCTTTAAAAATCTCATCCGTGGTCAAGTCATACCACTTGAACGGATTATCACCGCCAACGCTCTCATCGCGCACGCGGGTTTTAAATGTGACCTTTGGGACGTATTTCATCATATGAACAATCGATTAATCTTTTATGAGATCAATACACTTTAACAGGTGTCGCCCCGCATTGACAATTCTAACAAAACAATGCATCCTGCTACGCACCTTCAAACGAAAGGGAATGAACCGTGTCTGACGCTACCTTGATAGAGTTGGAATACGAATGCAGAAACGGAAATGTCCGTGGCAAGCTGAAATACATCATGGATCGTGCAAGGAAGCGATGCTTCTTCATGGGCTGTTCGCAAAACGTCAGTACCCTCAAAACAGCAGGAACCATTGTCCGTGAGATCGCCGAACGCGAAGGCATCGAAGACCCGCTCACGTTTGCCTTCTTTGATCTCTGGACCGATGTAGGGCATGACATCCCTCCGGGCACCTGCCAGCTTAAGATGCTGAGGTTCAGCACGGAACGACAGTGCATTCACGTCATCGGCTGGATGCCCGCTAAATTTTCACCGGGACTGCTCCCCATCTTCGGCCTCAAGCCGGCGTGACCCTCATCCAAACCGCAACCTCCTCGGACAGGCCAACTCGGCCTGTCCGTTTCTTTTTAACGATAAATCCCTTCACAAGCATGTTTATTGACGGCATCCGAATAAATAGGTAGTATTTGGCGGCATTCCGGGGTAGCGCAGCGGTAGCGCAGAGGACTGTTAATCCTTTGGTCGTGGGTTCGAATCCCACCCCCGGAGCCATGCGGAGCGATCAGCAGAAATGCTGGTCGTTTCGTTTTGAACGGCTAAATAATAAGCAAATTCCAATACTGTATTCAAAACCCCTGTGCTTACCAAAGCTTAGCATTCTCACGAAAAAGTTGATAAAGGCTGAAGGCACATAGAGCCATAAACACTACAAGGCTGATTATAAACCACATCATGAACGGATCACTAAAGACCTTCTCAAATGTTGTAAACTACACACAATAGCGATAAAAGTATTCTTGATATGAAAAAACTCACTCAGTCTAGCAAGCAATATCAGAGAATGCGATCCAGGTACCAAGAGAAGCGGCTTTCGGACGAATGGAAAGAACGTAAAAAACGAAAACGGCTCTTTAAAGAAGGCAAAAAAATAAAGCAGCGCAAACAAAAAAGAAAGCCTCATCTCGTCTTATCTGCCCCAAAAAACTTCTCTCTGATACAAAATACGGAAGAGGTTCTGGCATATTTTGATTTAGCAAAAAAACACACGCATGCAGACGATAATATTACATTTGATATTTCGGATGTAGAAAATTTAACTCCAGAATCAGTCGCCCTACTTGTAGCCAGTATCAACAATAGCGACTTTATAAAAGATGCGCAAATTAATGGAAATGCACCAAAAAAATCCGAACTAAGAAAGCTCTTCACGGAATCAGGCTTTTATGATTTCGTGCAAGCAAACAGAAAATTCGCAAAAGGAAACGACAGCCTCTTGCACAAAGAGACCTATCAAAAAGTTAAACCAGAAGTTGCACAAAAGGCCGCAATGCGCGGAGCCAAACATGTGTTCGGTGACGCCAATGCTGATCTAGGTATCATATTCGACACATTAATAGAATGCATGTCTAATACAAAGAACCATGCTGATTTAATCCCAGAAGGATCATGCTTTTGGTGGCTATATGTTTACAATGACCCAAAGCAAAGCCTAACAAAATACATTTTTTTAGATCTTGGAGTTGGTATTTTTAAGAGCGCCGCCGTACAGGGCTTCATTAAAAAAATGACCAAAGGTACGATGCTGTACCCCAACATAAAAATTGTAGATGATCTATTAGCTGGAAAAATCAAATCCCGAGCAAAAATTGATACCGACATCCGAGGAAAGGGCATCCCTCAAATCGTGGCGATCGCAAAAAACCGCTACTTCCGATCCTTTTATATTTTAGCGAACGATATTAAGGTCGACTTAAAAACAGGGGCAAAGACCCAGATAAAACACCCACTAAATGGAACTATGCTATATTGGGAGCTAGAAAATACATAATTATGGAGATAGTCAATAGAATTAGTATCGCAAAAGATTTCACCAAGACCCCAGGTGCTCGATATCGTTCAGATGGCGAATGGTCTGGTGAGCAATTCTTGGAAGAACAATTGGAACCAAGATTCAACGAAGCGGTCGAAAGGTCTGGTTTACTATTTATAGATCTAGACGGCGTATACGGCTACCCATCGTCCTTCGTATCTGGATCATTCGGCAAGCTATCTTCAAAAAGAGGAGCTGCTCTAGTTTTAAAGCACTTACATTTTAAATCAGAGGATAATAGGATTCGATTGGAGCAGGTCATAAAAGAAATTAAAGATCCAACCAGGAAGGAGAAGACTCACACATGAAGCAAAAATTCCTCTACGCAACGCTGTGCGGCCTGAGCCTGATACTCGGTATCGTAATTGGTTGTGTTTGGGGAAATGTCCCTTATTTCGTGCTAGATCCTCAAATAAATCTAATCGACGTATTAAGTTTTTTAATGAGCGCCATCGCACTCTTCGTCACCATCTTTATCGCCGTAAAGGTATCCAAAATCCTACAATCCAATCAGGCCATTACGTCATACCTTGCTGATGAACTCGGTGAGTTGATTGATTCTGTAAAGATCGTACATAAAGTCGTTGCGGATGCTTACTCTGCTGAAATCTTCACGCCTGAAGATCGCGACGCACTGCTATCCAAATTTCATAATATGGAGCTAAAACTTGGCTCCTTTGAAACCCAGCTTACGGCCGCATTTCCCGAAACGGCGAATAGTGTCATCGATGCACTAAAAAAAGCGTGTTTTGATTACAAAAACAATCTAACCGGCGGGGAGCTCATGCACTCATCCTGCACTCAAATATCAAATAACTGCTATAAAGAATGCAACACAGAACATTCAAAGGTTGAAACCGCGATCAAAACCGCACTCCAAACAATCCATCGATTATAAGGTTAACCGGGTAGCGACGAACTCCCACGCCCGCCAATCCACGGTTCTGAACCCGTTCACTATCCGGAGCCACGAATAAATTCGCCGAAAGGCGAATTTTTGATGTAGTGAAAGGAATGTGGGATGAGAAGCCTGCCCCGAACGGCAGAGCGGAGCTAAGCCGGAGGGGAATCCCACACCCCCCCCCGAGCCAGCAAAGACGTCGGAATTTCTCAGAAATTTTTGATTCTTCATACACAAAACGTTGCTAAGAGAAATTGACAAGAGCCAAGGAATAAAGAAAACTGATGGAGTATGTCTGATATTCGCAGTCATAAGACAACTCTACGGCATGTACGGCGTGTGATGTGGCGTGTCGTAAAAGCTTTTATCATTTTTATAGTCCCAGCTCTTTTAGTAATAAAATATATTAAATCTATTCCTCAGTGTTTTTCGGCGCATTTTCAGGTACCAACAACTGAAGAGTCGGAAGGCTCGAAGGAACAAACTGAAAGCGCAAATGAAAAGGCACTGAGAGAAGCAATAGAAAAAGCCAGTAGACAATTTGAACAGTTTAATGAAAGATTTTCCACTATCTTTTTATACAACATCTACTACACGAATAAGACTCAACTAATCCTTAACAAAGAGATGGTCCATGATGCATCGGGTACAACTGCAGCAGCATCGAGTCCTAGTAAAGAAATCCTGACTCAGGCAGTCTGCGGAGACGGCTCTAGCACGACAACCTTGAGTTATGGAGAATCTATGCCTTTTGGCGAAGATATTAAACTTACTGAAATACAAGCATCTACAAAACAGCAACTAGAACATTGTAAAAAGCTTAACTTTAAATATGACCCTTCAGTGATACCCGCCGAAGGTACCCTGGTAGCCTATTTACAGCTAAGAGGCGAATCTTGCATAGAAGCAAAACCTACAATAGAAAGTTTAATGATTGCGTATGCGCTATTCTTTGCATTGATAATTGGTGCATTGCAACTTCTAAAGCAGGGCATAAAATTTATTCAAAACGGATTTAAAACAGAAGATTCAATATAAAAACGTATTTATTACGTAACCAATTGGTTCTAACGCCAATCACGGGGGAGCGAGCAGTAATTTTTTAACTCACCCCACCTCCACAATCTTATACACCGCCTCCCCGCGCGGAGTCTGAACAGCGACTTCATCACCGACCGTATGATCCATGAGTGCGGATCCGAGAGGGGATCGGTGAGAAATTTTGTTATGGGACGGGTCCGTCTCAAGCGACCCGAGAATTTCATACGTTTTTCGTTCGCCGTTTGATTCCAGCGTGACCGTCGACCCGATCCGCACGCGGCCGTCTGCATTGCCCTTTTGGATGATCACGGCGTTCTTGAGCTTCTCCCGAAGATTAAACAGCCTCGTATCGATCCGCGACAGTCGTGCGCGCGCCTCATGGTATTCGGCGTTTTCCGACAGGTCGCCTTTTTGTACGGCCGTGCTCACGTCCTCGACGGCTCGCGGACGCTGGCGCGTTTCCAGATCATCAATCGTCTTTTTGATGCGCTCCGCGGCTTCCGCGCTCATGTGGCGGTCTTCGTGGTGCTTTGAAGCGTGAAGAACTTGCGAGGCGCGCTTGGGTATTTGCATAGCCGCGCATATCGTATCCGATTAAATGCCGAATGTCGAACATGTTGTTAGACCTCTGCGTTCGATATTCGACATTCGATATTCGATATTTACAACTTATTAAAAACAAAAACTCCGGAATCGCTTCCGGAGTTTTTGAAGATGACCTTATCGGCGATCATCGCGCATTGGCTGCGCAATGTTCACAACGATCTTCCGGCCATCCATTTCGGCGTCGTTCAATTCAGCAATCGCTTTCTGCGCTTCCTCATCGGAAGACATTTCGACGAAACCGAATCCTCGGCTTCGACCGGTCATCTTATCAACGATGACGCGAGCTGAATTCACGGTGCCGACTTTGCTGAAGTAGTCGGCAAGTTCCTCGTCGCGCACGGCGTACGGGATCCCGCCAACGAACAGTTTGTTGGACATGAATATCAGATGGGTGAATTAGAGATCTTACCCCATTTGACACGTAATCTTGCGGTCCAGCAAAGCTGAACGGGCGGACACGGGAAACTGGGAATTGATCGGGGAGTAGTATGCCACAATTTCGCTTAAATGTCAAGCCCGGCAGGCCGGACGGAATGGTGCCATTCCGTATTCCGTCTTCCGTATTCTCTTGCTTCCTACCGTAATCACGACCGTTATCCACCTCTCACATTCGCGGGCGCTTTAAATAGCAGACTCCTCCGATTGAGGAGAACCATGATCACGCCGCCGATAACCATCAATACGGAAAAAACCTGGCCCATTGTGAATGAACCGTAGACGAATCCGAGCTGCGGATCGGGCTGGCGGAAAAATTCAGCGATGAATCGCGCGATCGCATAGCCGATCATGTACAGTCCGACCATGCGAGATCCCTTTATGCGATCTCGAAATATCCAAAGAATGACAAACAGCACGATGCCTTCCAGAAAAGCTTCGTAGAGCTGAGACGGATGTCGGAGCAAGCCTGAAGCGTCGCGCGGGAAATACATACCCCATGGGAGATCCGTTACGCGTCCGTATAACTCCCCGTTGATAAAGTTGCCGATGCGGCCAAACGTAAATCCGAGCGGAATGATCGGGATCACGAGATCTGTCAGTTCCCAAACGTTGATCTTCGCTTTTCTGCAGTAGAGGAGCGTCGCGATGATGATTCCGACCAGCCCGCCGTGATACGACAATCCGGAGATGCCCGTCAGCTGCCCGCCATCCCCGAACGGCCAAATGATCTGAAGGGGGTTCGCGAGATAGTACCCGGGTTCATAAAAAAGAACATAGAATAAACGCGCGCCGATAGCGAGACCGGCGACACTCCACGTGAGTGCGCTGATGAGCTGAGAATTCGTGATGGAAAAGCGCCCGCTCCTTAACCGCAAGAGCGCAATGGAGTAGATCACGAGATAGGCTACCGCGTACATCAACCCGTACCAGTGAAGGCTGAACCACGGCGTCTGCAGGATGTATGGGGAAAGATGCTCCGGGAGGTGTTGCCACATAGGTAATAAATATTACGAAATAGATATTGCGAGATGAATATTACGAAATAGATATTGCGAGATGAATATTTATAAGTGGCATATGGCATCAGCTTAGCTATATTATGAACTAAAAGCTTGAGTTATGCACATTTTAAGACTTGACACGGCATACATTATGTGAAACTGAATTGAATAGCACTGAATTCAAATGAACCGTTACGCAATGCGTAATTTTTTATTTCTTATGACATATCAAGACTTTGAAGACCTGCCCATCTGGAAAAACGCCATAGCAGTGGCAAAAGAGATAAACCTTTTAACAAAAAATTTGGCATTCTCCAAAGATCTCGGGTTGAAAGACCAGATCAGACGCGCGGCCGTATCCATCAGTTCGAATATCGCGGAAGGCTTTGAACGTTGCAACAATAAAGAATTTATCCGATTCTTATACTACGCGAAAGGATCCGCATCCGAGATCAGAACGCAACTATTGATTGCTCACGATCTTGGATATTTCGATGATAATCAGTATTATAATTTTCGCAATAAATTAAAAGCGCTGGCCATATCTATTGGAAAATTCATCGCTTATCTAAAAAAGCACCCATAAGCGTCATCAAAACAAATAATATATATTTCGAAATATTCATCTCGAAATATATATTTCGAAATATTTATTAATACAGTTTCGTTCCTGTCATCTCCGGCGCCAACCCGAGTCCCGCGAGCGACAAGATGGTGGGCGCGACGTCTGAAAGCAATCCGACGGGCTGGAGGATGGACGGGTCATTATCAATGATGCCGGGATTCCCTCGCCCCCTGAACCGATTTCCGATAATCATGAACGGTACGGGGCTGAAGTTATGTTCTTTGTCCGGTTCGTTCGTAACGGGATTGATGAGGATTTCCGCGTTCCCATGATCGCCGACGATAAACACGAGGCCTCCTTTCGCCTGGGCGGCGTTTACGACCTTACTCAGGCATTGGTCCGTCGCCTCAACGGCTTTGATGCTCGCCTCCAAATTTCCGGTATGCCCGACCATATCGGGGTTTGCGTAATTAATAATGATAAGATCGTGTAAACCGCTCTCAAGAGCTTCCAGGACCTTCTGCGTGACGATGAAGCCGGACATCTCGGGCTGTTGATCGTAGGACGTTACGGCGGGCGAGGGGATGAGGATGCGATCCTCTCCGGGAAACGGCTGCTCCTGAAGACCGTTCATGAAAAACGTAACGTGCGCGTATTTTTCCGTTTCAGCGACATGCAGCTGTTTAAATCCCTGATCGCTGAAAACTTTGGCCATCGGATTCTCCACGAGCTGAGGCGGATAGAGCACGTCTACGGGCAATCCTTTCTTATATTCCGCGAATGTCGCAACGGACAAATCCTTGAAAGACTTACGGTCAAATTCCTTAAATGCGGGATCCACGAGCGCCTCCGTCATTTCGCGGCCTCTGTCCGCACGGAAATTGAAATAGATGACGCAATCGCCGTCATCGATCGTGGCGATCGGCGAGCCGTCTTTTTTCGCAATGACCGTCGGAAT
>Ga0307430_1003244_pt1 | contig 10190 bp, 6 predicted proteins | sample SalMarWE160130MG_FD_202159 | JGI IMG/M metagenome (GOLD analysis project Ga0307430, IMG submission 202159) | Salt marsh sediment microbial communities from the Plum Island Ecosystem LTER, Massachusetts, United States - WE1603-130 | ecosystem: Environmental > Aquatic > Marine > Intertidal zone >... | reverse complement strand
CGGGGCTCTGATGACTTGGCTGCGTCACGCCGTCCACGGGTCTGCGCGCGAGGCTACTCCCAGTCGCCGCCATGCGGCTCTTGCGAGACATGTGGAAGCGCGGCACCCGAAGAGCGGACCGGGCACCGCGCCCAACTACTTGCAGCTCGAAGTACTTGTTATTCCTCCTCGTCCGGCGAGTCTTGGACCGGCGGCTCTTTGTCCGGCGAGTCAGCCGGGACGATCTTGTAAGCCTGGCCGTCGAGGACGACGATGACGTTGCCGGCGAACGAAAGGTACTGGTTGTCGCGGCCGAGCTTCTGGCTCAGCTCAAAAAACTCCTCGGAGAACTGCTCGATCTCGATCAGCTCCTGGGTCTCCTTGTCGAACGCGGCGTCGACCCAAGAGCCCTCGCGCTGGTAGAACGCCTTCGCGCCGACGTTGCGCACCGTGTCGTACTGGACTTGCCTGCCTTCGGCGTCGTAGTAGACGTTCTTGAGGTTGATCTGATCGCTGCGCTGCATCGTGCTGACGTTCTGCGCCTGCGAGACGCCGTGCGAGCCGGTCGTCACGCCCAGCGAGCTGCCAAAGGCGGCCTTGGCCATATCCGCAGCGTCTTCCTCCTCGAGCTCCACACCCGTCTCGACGAGAAACGAGGTGTACTCGGTGATGATGCCGAACTCCTTGCTCAGCCGGACGATTTCGTCGACGACCTCGTCGCTCTTGCCGTGGATGCGCATCTGGTCGATCAGGTAGCCGATCTTACGCGAGGCCCAGATGCGGGCGACGAAGTTGTTGGCTGTCGCGTCGGTCTCGTGCTTGAACGCGAGCTCGTACTTGAACGCAGCGTCTTCGCCCTGCAGCTTGCCCTTGATCGTGACCGGGTGAGTTGGCGCTGTCTTGCTCGGCTCGGTGTACCGGCCGGCCACGACGAGCTGACCGCCCTTGAAGAGATCCGGCAGCGTGATCGGGAACATGTCCTTGATGCCGAGCGCGCCGAAGTCGATGGCGATGTCCGTCATCACCGGGTTCTGCACCTTCGCGTAGAAGCTCGAGACCTTGATCTCGATGTCCTCCTTCGGCCGGACGTAGTCGGAGACGCCGTGGTTCTGGCTCGAGAGCTTGTCGAGCAGCACGGCGTTCACGTCGTAGCCGACGCCGAAGACGAAGAGGCGTGCGTTCAGCGTGTTCGCCGCCGCGACCGCCTCGGCGATCTTCCCGATGTCCGTCTCGCCGACCGTCGGCAAGCCGTCGGTCAGGAAAATGATGATGTTCGGTCGATCGCCGGACGCGGCGAGCTTGAGCGCCTCGACGAGCGCGTCGCGGATGTTCGTCCCGCCGGTCGCGCTCAGGTTCTCGACGTATTCGAGTGCGGCCTCGCGGTTTTCCTTCGTGTTGGCCAGCAGCTCGGGTTCCATCACGTCGATCGAGTCGCTGTAGGAAACGAGGGCGAACCGGTCGTCGGCGTTCAGGCTGTTGACGACGAACTTGAGCGCGCCTTTTGCCTGGTCGACCTTCTCGCCGTTCATGCTGCCGGAGCGATCGATCACGCAGATGAGGTTCTTGGGGACGATCGTGCCCTCGTCGAGCTGGGCCTTCGGCGAGGCGAGCAGCAGGAAGTAGCCGAGCTCGTTCGCGTCGGGCCGATAGCAGATGACGGACGCGCCGACCTCGCGTTCCGACGTCGAGTAGTAGAGCCGGTAGTCGATGTCGGGCTTCGTGTCGCGCTCGGTCCACGTCGCCGTGGCGCGGTGGTCGGTGAAGCGCTCGATGCGCACGTCGTGCGTCGGTGAGAAGACATTGGTGATCGGCGCCGTCGAGGCAATCGAGACGTTGACGGTGACCTCCTCGAGGTTCTGCTTGCTGAACTTCTCGGTGTTGAGCGGGTAGATGTACTCGACGAGGTCGCCGTCGCGCCGCAGCACCTCCTCGTAGACGACGCGGTTCGTGCGCGTCTCGCCGGGCGGGATCGGGAACACGCTCGTCTTGATCAGGCCGCCGCCGACGTACTCGAGCAGCGCCGGGTCCTTCTTCTGCCGGACGATGTCCTCGTAGATCTTGCGTGCCTCGTCCTTGTCAAGGATCTCGCCTTTGAGCTCGGTGTCGCCGACGAACATGCTGAACGACGAGATCGACGCGCCCGTCGGGATCGGGAACAGGTAGACAACCTCGAGTTCGTGGCTGCCGGGGTTTTCGAAGACCTGGTCGATGGTCGTGCGGGCGATCTGACCCTCGATCTCGACGTCCACGCGGTGGTACTTGACGTTGTAGACGTCGTAGACGCGATCCCGGCCCAGCACACGGCCACAACGGCAACAAGACTGATCTGCAGCGCTTTCATCTCGGGGCCTCCTGTGAATCGGGAATTCGTGTTCAATGCAAGCCGATCGGCAAACCGGTGCTTGCTCATGCCCTTTGGACAACGGGCGAGGTCGGATGTTCCACAGCCCGGCTTCTTGGCCGGCAACCCATGATCAGAACCGAAGGAGAACAAGCGGAGGTAGTTGCTCACGAGCCCTTGACTCACCCGGAGACGACGAATCAGAGCCTGCTTCAGCAGGCTTGTCGGCCTGAACATAGGCCGGTCCTTCAGGGCCGGTATCATGCGTGCCACCTCAGGGCTCCTTAGCCCGTTTCAACGCCTGCGCTTCCAGCGCGCCTTCTCGACGTTGGCTTAAGCCAGAACGAGAAGGACGTTGAAACGCCCTGGAGGCCGTTGGCACCCCGCGCTGCACCAGCCCTAAAGGGCTGGCCTGTGAGGAACGGGACGCTGAAGCGCCCCGACTTCCAGCTCCAGCATCGAAGATAAGTGCATGGGCGACAAGCAGCGTTGATTCCTCCAGCGCCCTAATCGGTCGAGCGAAAAGGATACTCTGAGCATGCCCTGCTAGGGTCTCAGGTCGTAGTGTCTGGCGCCGCGGCTTGCCCTCACCTCGATTGTGTCCTTGCCCGTGCGCCAGGCGATGATCGCCTCGACGCCCGGGAGCGATTCGACAAGCGCGAGCCCCCGTTCCGGTCCCATGACCATCAGGCCGGTGGCGAGCGCGTCGGCGAACGCGCACTTGGTGGCCAGCACGGTGACGCTGCAGACGTTGTTGGTGATCGGCGTGCCGCCGGCAGGATCGATGATGTGCGAGTAGAGCCGGCCGCCGAGCTCATAGAGGTTGAAGTAGTCGCCCGAGGTGGCGATTGCGCCGCCCTCAAGCTCAATGGTGGTCAGGAACCGTGCGGGCTGATTCGGATGGCGCACGCCGATGAGCCACGGATCGCGCTCTCGCGTGAGGCCGATGGCGGCCGTCTCGCCGCCGATCTCGACGAGCGCGTCCTCGACGCCGTGCTTCCTGAGCGTCTTGATGGCGAGGTCCACGGCGTAGCCCTTCGCGATCCCGCCGAGATCGACCTCGACGCCCTCGGCATCGCGCGCAGCCCGCTTGTTGTTCGCGTCGATGACGATGTGCCGGAAACCGCTGATCGCCTTCGCCGCCTCGATCGCCTCGTCGGTGGGCACGCTCGTCAGCACGGGCGGCGACTTCGGGCCAAAGCCCCAGAGGTCCACAAGCGGCCCGACCGTGAGGTCGAACGCGCCGCCGGTTGTCTTGGCGACCTCGATGGCGAGCACGAGCACCTCGTACGTCTCGGGGCTCAGCTCGACCCATTCGCCCGGCTCGGCCCGGTTGAGGCGCGAGATCTCGCTGTCGTCGCGCCAGATGCTCATGAGCGCGTCGACCCGCTTGACCGCCTTGATCGCGTCGAGCGCGGCCTTGTTCAGCTCGTCCTTCGAGAGCGACCGCGATACGGCCTCGACCTTCATGGTCGTGCCCATCACCGTGTCGCCAAGCTCGACGTGCGCAACGCAGCCGACGAGGAGAGGGACGCACAGAACCACGACGAGGAGAGAAAGCGTTCGCATCACGGACCGCCTCCCGGCGAAGTGCGCTGTTGGTGAGGACACGTCACGATACCGCCGGGCCGGCGGGCCGTCAACCCCGCGCGGAGACGCCCGTTTGCCCGTGACACCGCGCGGCCGCTCGGCGTGCCGATCGCTATCTCTTGTGTGCGCGAATGAACGCGGCGACCGAGCGGTCATACGTCCGTTCGACGTCGTTGGGGAACAGGCAGGCGGGGAGCTCGCCCAACCGCAGATGGTAGGCGATGCATTCGCAGCAGATGCCCTTTCGGCTGCACGGCTCGTAGGTGCAATTGCATCGGGCGAGGTTCTCTTCGTAGTTCTTGCAGTCGGCCACGCAGTGATCCTCCAAGCTGTCTCGGTTGCCGATCCTGCATTATGGCACAGACGACAGTATCCGAGGAACCGGGACGGGCGGGCTGCGGCGTGTGCCCTCAAGCCAGCTCGCGGGCGAGGAGGTTCAGGAAGAGGCCCACGTCGGTGACGATGCCGATCGCCTGGCCGCTGCCGCGGTCGTTGAGCTTGGTGACGACCGCCGGGTTGATGTCGACGCAGACGGTGGTGACCGACGCCGGCAGCATGTTGCCGACGCCGATCGAGTGCAGCATCGACGAGAGCATGAGCACGAGGCCGGCCCCCGTGAGCGCGTCCGCGGTCGCTGCCTGCGCCTCGTAGAGGTCCATGATCGTTTCGGGCAGGGGCCCGTCGTCGCGCAGGCTGCCGGCGAGCACGAACGGCACGTCGTTCACGACGCACTCGTACATGATGCCCGACTTGATCTGGCCGCTGTGGACGGCCGCCGCGATGCCGCCGGCGCTGCGGACGGCGTTGATGGCGGCGACGTGGTTGCGGTGGCCGGCGTCGACGGCGCGGCCCGTGCTCAGGTCGACGCCCAGCGAGGTGCGGTACAGCGCGTGCTCGATGTCGTGCACGGCGATCGCGTTGCCGCCGAGCAGCGCGTGGACGTAGCCGCCGCGAATGATCGACGCGAGGTGTTCGGACGCGCCCGTGTGCACGACGACCGGACCGCCCACGACGACGATCTTGCTCTCCCGGGCGACGAGGTCGCGCATCATCTTCGCCAGGTCGCGCGCGGCGAGCTCGACGCGGCGCTCCGAGCTGATCTCGCTCGACATGAAGCTGAACTCGCCCCGGTCGCGCGCCCGGAACTCGGGCACGACGCGCACCCCCTCGTAGCCGCAGACGACGCGGTCGCCGCGCGTCACCTCGCGCAGGAGTCGGCACGCGGGCCGGCTGTCCTCGACGACGATGACGGCGTCCATCCGCTGGTTGGCCACGGGCACCCACTCGCCGCCGAGCCGGACGAAGGTCCGCGCGTTCGTCGTCGAGTAGAAGTCAGGCGGGACCGTGCCGTCCTTGTCTGCGGCCTTCAGGGTCGCGTCGGGCGGCTCGGCCGAGAAGCAGCCGAGCTGGTGCAGCTCGCCGAGCAGCGACTCGAGCCGCTGTCCGGTCGGCGCGCTCACCGTGATGACGAGGCGCGAGGGGTCCTGGTTGGTGCGGCCGACGTCGAACTCGACGATCTCGAACTCGCCGCCGGCGAAGACGACGGCGTCCATGATCGCCGCCATCAGGCCCGAGTCGATCAGGTGGCCGCTCATCTCGAGCGTCCGGCTCAGCTCCGCCATCGTCCCCTCCTGCGTGGATCGGTCCAGTGCGCTTTGTGGCGGGATGTTACAGGGACTTGGCCCCCGGCTTCAAGTCAGCTCGGCACCTGGCTTCTGGGCAACAGAAAGGCAGGCACCGCAACAAGCGGTGCCTGCCAGGATAAGACCAGCGCGGGGGCGAGAACAGTCGTGGGATCCTAGGCAGTGTTTTTGCTCTCGAAAGTGAGGCTATCCTTCAAAACCCACCGCTCGCCCCCGGCGCTTTCATTCGGCCATAAGGCCGTCTTGGGCCCGTGGCCGGATGCTGGAAAGAAGGGGACCTGTTCTGCCTTACCGGTATCGGTAGGTCTGAGGCAGGCTTTACTGCTTTTTCGGTGCCCGGGTGGGGCGGGTGCTCGCTCCAAGACGCCTCTTCGCACGGCCTCCGGCGAGAATTCGTTTGACTTGCGCCACGTCAGGCCGTTACTAGGATCGTACCGGAGCTGACCGCGCACCAGAGGACCTGCGTATGAAGCGCCTCCGCGCCCTGCTGGCCTGGATCGTTGGGCACGCCGTAGTCGTCCTCGTCATCCTCGGGCTCATCACGGCCTTCTTCGGCGCGGTCATCCTGGTCAAGGGCGCGCCGGAGACGCGGAACCCCACCGAGAAGGTTCTCATCAAGGACCTCCCCTCGACGCAGTTTTACAACAGGTTCATCGAGACGTTCGGCAAGGACGAGCTGATCCTGATCGTCGTCAAGGCGCCCGAAGGCAAGACGGTGCTCGATCCCGAGGTCTTCGGCGTCATCGAGGACATCACCCGCCGCATCAACGGCATCCCGAAGAGCCGGGACGAAACCCCCGACAGCACGGCTGCCCAAGCGCGCGCCAAGCTCAAGCAGGCCCTCATTGACGAAGGGCTGAGCGAGCAGGAAGCCGCCGCGCAAGCTGAGAAAGGCATCAACGCCCGCTTCCGGCTGGATCACCAGCGGCGGCTGATGAAGCAGGGCCTGAGCCAGGAGGCCGCCAAGGCGAAAGCGGCCGAGATGAGGCCCGTCCGCAAAGCCGTCGGCCTGATGGACGCCCGGCAGGACTTGTACAAGCAGATCAGGGATATCCGCAAGACGCCGAGCTTCATGCGCCGCGGCATGGTGCACGTGATCTACAACCGGATCAAGGACGTCGACACCGAGGAGGAGCGGCAGGCGTTCTTCGCCGAGTTCGTGCGGGGCGTCAACTTCTTCAGGAACAACCTGATCAGCACCCGCCTCGACGCGACGACCATCACGCTCATCATCGGCTCGAACGCCGAGGACGTCGTCGGCTACGTCCGCGAGATCGTCGACGCGGCCAACAAGCAGCTCCCGGTCGGCAAGGGGGAGGCGCAGCTCGTCTACCAGATCGGCAGCCCCGTGATCGCCGACGAGGTTGTGCAGTACCTGAAGGCCGACCTCAAGACGCTGTCGGGATTCACGCTCGGCCTCATCGTCATCATTCTGGCCGTGTGCTTCCGGAGCGTGCGCGGCGTGGTCTTGCCACTCGTCTCGGCCGGCGCCGCGTACGTCTGGACGTTCGGTCTCATGTCGCTCATGGGCGCCGACCTCAATATGATCACGGTGGTGATCCCGACGCTGCTCATCGCGATCGGCAACGCATACGCCCTGCACGTGGTGAGCGAGTTCTTCGAGGAGGCCGCCGGCGGCCGCCGGCTCAAAAAAGAGGTTGTTACCTCAACCTTGTTCAAGGTGAGCCTGCCGGTGTTCCTCGCGGGCGCGACGACGCTCATCGGCTTCGGCTCGCTGGCGCTGAACCGGATCGACATGATCCGCGAGTTCGCGTTCTTCTCGTGTTTCGGCCTGTTGGTGCTGATCGTGCTGTCGCTCACGCTGCTGCCGGCGCTGCTCGCCGTCCTGCCGCTGCCGAGGCAGAAGAAGCGCGAGGGCGACGCCCCCGCCGAAGACCTCGAGACGAAGCGCTCGCCCGTGCTGTGGTTCTTACGAGGTCTCCACCGGCTCGACGTGAAGGGCCAGGTCTTCGTCTACATCGCCGCGGTCGCCGTGATCGCGCTTTCGATCGCCGGCCTCCTGCAGCTCAAGGTCGAGAACGCCGTCATCAGCTTCTTCAAGAGCGACGCGCCGGTGCGCACCAACTTCGAGGACATCCAGGAGGTGATGGCCGGCTGCTACACGGTCAACGTCGTCATGGAATACAGGGGGCCGCAGGACATCCCCTACTTCCAGGAGCCGTCTGTTCTGCGCCAGGTCGACGAGCTGCAGCAGCGCGTCGTGGCGGAGGATCCCGGCATCGACATGGCGATCTCGATCGTTGAGTACCTCAAGATGGCCAACGCGTTCGTCTCGGGTTTCGACTACGGCCGGCAGTCGCTGCCCGAGACGCGCGAAGGCGTCGAGGGCCTCGTGGGGCAGCTCCCGCTCATCTTCGGCCAGGAGCAGACCGAGATCCGCCAGGTGGTCACCGAGGACTACCGGGCGGTCAACATCATCTTCCGCGCCCACTTCGAGGGGGCGCGCGAGTTTGTCCTCGCCAAGAACGAAATCCTCCGGCTCTGTGGCCGCAACCCCGAAGGCCTCGCCTTGAAGAAGCCGCCGCAGGAGGCGATCCCGTTCTCGAAGGACCTCGACATCAACGTCACCGGCCTGCCGCTCGTGGTGAGCGAGTCGGCCAACGCGATCACCAAGGGGCAGGTCTCAAGCCTGTCGCTCGCCTTCATCTGCATTTTCATCATCATGGCCGGGCTGTTCATGTCGTTCAAAGTCGGCTTCGTCGCCATGATCCCGAACGTGTTCCCGATCCTGATCAACTACGGGATCATGGGGTGGACGGGGATCGCGCTCTCGAGCGCGACGAGCCTGATCGCGTCGATCGCGCTCGGGATCGCCGTGGACGACACGATCCACTACCTGGCCCGCTACAACGGCGAGTTCAAGAAGGACTTCGACAAGAAGCGGGCGATGAAGACGTCGCTGCTCACGGCGGGGCAGCCGATCGTGTTCACCTCGATTACGCTCGGCATCGCGTTCGCCGTGCTGCTTGTGAGCAAGTTCCAGCCGACGATGTACTTCGGCCTGCTGATGATGATCACGATGGTGACCGCGCTCTTCGGCAGCCTCGTGATCCTGCCCGTGCTCATGCTGCGCCTCGAGCTGGTGACGCTGTGGGACGTCGTGTCGCTGCGCGTCGGTGAGGCGCCGCGCCAATTCATTGACCTGTTCCGCGACATGAGCCGCTGGCAGGTGCGCAAGGTGATGGCCGCCGCGGGGCTCCAGGAATATCCGAGGGGCACGACGATCGTCAAAGAGAGTGAGGTCGGCGACACGATGTACGCGATCATCAGCGGCTCGGTCAACGTCGTGCGGGGCGAGGGCGCGGCAGCCCAGACGCTCGCCCGGCTCGAACGGGGCCAGATTTTCGGGGAGATGGCGCTCGTGCTCAAGGAGCCGCGCACGGCGACTGTCATCACCGCCGAGGAGACCGAGCTGCTGCGCTTCAACGACAGAACCCTGCGCCGCATCCGCGGCCGCTTCCCGCGCCTGGCGACCAAGCTCTACCGCAACCTGACCAACATCCTCGGCACCCGCCTCAAGACGACGACCGATAAGCTGTACGCCTCGCTCGGCGCCGCCCCGCCCGAGAAGGTCTAGGAGATCTCTCGCAGAGGCGCCGTGCGTGCTTCGCACGCGAGCTCGCAGAGAGAACTCCGCCTCTGCGAGCTCTGCGCCTCTGCGAGAGATACCTTTCCCCTCTCCACCCAGGCTGGCGCACCTTTCCTCATGACACGGCGCGGCGCGGCGTGCTATCGTGCCTGCGCGAACTGCGTTGGAGGGGATGTGATGACCAAATACGAAGAGAAGTGGGGCGCCAAGAGCGAACCGGCACAGGTGGTCGTCTACCTGGAGAAGTTCCGCGTCGAGGGGAAGATGTTCCGCCTACCAAACCTGCGCGTGAGCGACGCGATCAACCAAGCCCCCAGCTTTCTCCCGCTGAAGGACGTCGTCGTCTACCCGTTCGACGGCGACACGCCCGTCATGAACAAGCCGTTTCTCGCGGTGTACAAGCACCACATCATCTTCGTCACCGAGCAGGAGTAGCAACGGCTCGGGCGGCACGCGTGATGGGGCGGTGCGCAAGCGCCCGCCGCGAGCTACTCGGATTCGCCGCCTGATTCCGCCTCGAGCACGCGCTCGATCAACTCGATCAGCTCGCGCTTCTCCTTCTCGAGCTGCCGGGCTTTGCGGATCCGATCGAGGGCGTCGCGTGCCTCGGCGTTGAGCGGGTCGATTGCGAGCGCGCTCTTGAAGGCTTCCTCCGCCAGATCGAGCTGGCCGGCGCGCAGGTACAGCGTGCCGACTTCGAGGGCGACGGCGAGCCGCTCCCGGGCAGGCGCCTGCCCCTCGTCGGGGATGGTGCGTGCCGTCCCGGCGAGGTCCTGGATCTCGAGCGTGTCCGTGTCGGTGGCCACTTCCTCGACGGGCCGGACCTCGCCCACCCGCATCGCGTCGATATCGTCGGCGATGATCTGCATGACCGCCTCGCGCTGATCGTACAGCTTGCGCAGCGCGTCGCGCTTGAGCGCGGGGAGGAGGCGGGTCGTGAACGTGCGCTCGTCGACGAACGGCTCGACGTACCAGTGGTCGTGCTCGTTTACCACGTGGAGGCGCACGAGCCGGTAGTGGTTCTGCC
>Ga0307430_1003243_pt1 | contig 10191 bp, 3 predicted proteins | sample SalMarWE160130MG_FD_202159 | JGI IMG/M metagenome (GOLD analysis project Ga0307430, IMG submission 202159) | Salt marsh sediment microbial communities from the Plum Island Ecosystem LTER, Massachusetts, United States - WE1603-130 | ecosystem: Environmental > Aquatic > Marine > Intertidal zone >... | reverse complement strand
ATATTAACTATAATTAATGTTTCAATTTTTTGCAATCTGGAAAATATTTCCATGTATTTGAATATTTGGTTTAAATTACAGTAAACATTTTTCTTGAATTTTATTCGCCTGCGCCTGAATACCCTGCAACTTGTTGGAGTGAAACGGAAATCCCGACCAGCGGGACTGCGGGGAGCTTCATTAATGGGGTTATACCACTATTCATGCAACTCAGTCAATTCGCCAACGGTATGATTTTTTATTGGAATTTTCTAATACTTTAGTACTAGATTTTCTAATACCTTGGCATTAGTTTATTTGCCTTCACCGGAAATCCTGGCAAACGGGGTCGTAGCAGTGCGAAGATTCCGCCCATCAGGGCTGCAGGTATGAAGGGAGAGAGGATTTACTAATAAGAGCATTAAAATTTAGACAGGATCACAGGATAAAAAAGATATTTTTGCCTTTTCGGAAGAAAGGCAAAAAGCATAATCCCTCTTCAGGGGAAGGTGTTCAACATTGTGCCAACAATACAGTAAAGCAAGGGGAAAAGCACCTGCTATTGGCTTTTCGGCCCTTTTTTTCGCGGAAGCGGAATTGTGTTTTCTCGGCTTCATCTGGAAGGCGTGAAAAAAAAATCAAGTCAATCCAGTTAATCCTGTCAGAAAACGTGTTGGCTTTATGTATAAATAATTATGAACTCATTAGTAAAACTAGGCTTCGGGGAGTTGTACATCCCTGAACCTTAAAACTCTGAAATGTGACCCCTATGCGGCACGGCTTGATTTAAATGCCTTGAACAAGGATTCATCCATTACCGCTTCGTAGCCGGTTAACCGGGCCACAACCACGTCTTCTGAGTCCAGGAATGTGAAATCTCCCGTCATTTTATGATCGGTTACTTCTTTGACTTCAAGGACTGCGGTAACGCCGTCGGTGGGAAATGCGTCCCGATACTGGCGATAACTGGCGCTGTAGCTGGGCAGAGAAAGGGTTTTCCGCTCTTCAAAGCACCATATAATGGCCATCTGACACGCGCAATCCAGAACCAGGGGGTCCGCGATCCATCGGCTTCTTAACGGATCGGTCATCCATTCTGCGGGGGAGGGTGCTGAAGAAATTCGTGCGGCCACGGACCGGGGGGAATATCCGATGATTTCCCGGATCCCTCGTAGCTCCAGACCGTGAAACAGGATTTTTTCGTATATTTCGTCGATGCTTCTGGAATACCCGTTGATGCCCATGTATCGGGATTTATCAAAAGAGGGGGGCGCTTCTATCTTGTCGGTTAAAATCGCCCGGGCGCTTGAGTGAATAACCTCCATATTATCTTTAATTCCATCCCTGATCTCAACAGTCACCTCAAAAAAAGACCCTTTTTTCCGGGTCTTGCCGGCCATAAGGCGGATCAACTTTTTTTTATGATCGAGCTTGATGCCCTGAAAAATACGCATGTCATCCAGACCGTGAAGCAAAAGGCCCGGATTTTCATGCAGCGCACCATGACCGAGCCATTCGGCGATCAGGGCAAAGGGGACCACGGGTTTTCCGTCCAGAATATGGGCGTCCAGGATCGGATATGTGTGAACATCGATTTCCCGTTTAACGGTCAGGGAGAGCTTCTCTTTTTTCTTTATATCCACGGGTGGTTCCGGACTCGAGCATACGGTTTCGGCGATTTCCTGCTCTTTTGCCGGAATGATATTGGCACCGATAACCACTTCCACCGGAACCCTGGTGTCTCCCATCATCTCGTAGATCATACACAGGGCTCCGGCCTTCAAAGGAATCAGTTCAACGCCGTTTTGTTCAAATTTTCGTTTCAACGCCGAACATACCATTCCCCCGTCCCAGGGGCCCCAGTTGATGGCGGTGACCTTGCAATCCGGTCGTGTTAGGGATTCCTGTTGTGCGATCTTGTTTAAAACCTCATTGGCCATGGCATAATCCGACTGACCGTTGTTTCCGATTCGGGCGGTCACGGACGAAAAAAGCACCATGTATTTGAGAGGATCCTGCCGTGTGGCTTCAAGGAGTACGTTAAGGCCCGTGACCTTGGTGTCGAAAACCGTTTCAAACTGATCCAGGGTTTTATCGATAATTGTGCGATCTTCCAGTGCACCGGCACCATGAATAATACCTTTGACCGGGCCATGCACGGATCGAACGTCATTTAGAATCGAGGTCACTGTATCAAAATCACGAACATCTGCCGAGTAATAACGCACATGGGTGCCGAGATTTCTGATGGTATCCAGATTATTCATAATCTCCCGGTTCGCCATATGTTTTTGATACGCTTTTTCCAGCTGAACCGGTGTGATTTTGGTGTTCCCGAATTCATTTTCCAGGATTGCCTTTTTAATGACCGCTTCATCGTGGATTTCGGCAATCCACTCGGGTTCGGGAGTGGGATCCGAAGATCGACCCAAAAGCACCAGGGTCGGTTTTGCATGTTCTGCAAGGGCACAGGCTGCGGATGCGGTCACGCCCCGGGCACCGCCGGTGATCACAACAACATCGCCCGGGTCCAGGTCTATTTCCCCCTGGGGATACGGCGAAGATTTTAGTTCTAATATAGATCGAGAGTCCGAATCCAGACCCACTTCAACCGGGCCGGAAGGATTGGAATTTAACAGTTCGGCCACAACCGCTTTTGCGATCTTAATGTTGTTTTTCCAATCCGGTGCGATGTCCAAGGCATGACAGCAGACATTTTTCCATTCAAGGGATGCTGTCTTGGCAAGACCGGCCAGACCCCCTTGAAGCGGAGCGGTCATGCCCCGGCCTTTAAATCCGAAAGCGCCGTCAAGGCGGGTTATGGTGGCAAACAAGGCGCCGCCCTTTGCACCTGAATCCAGAAGATCCGGACCGAGCTGCTTTGTCAGTATAAAGGAATGTTTTAAAAAACGTTCATCCTTCATCTGGTTTTCAGCCACCATGACCAGTCCGGCAGCGTTCTTTAGCGACGTTTGACCGGTTACCATGTCTGAAACCATCTGTTTTGATAAAAGGACCGCATCGATGTTCCGGGATGAAAATTCATGCGCAATGGCTTCCGAAAGTCCGGTTTCATCATCCGTGATAAACACCTTGTGGTTGGCAGGCAGTGCGAGTCGGAAATTTTGAACAAAGGGCTGTTCAACAACAGATACCACTTTTCTGCCGATTTGGGTGGCCAGGTGTTGGGGGGATAGGTCAGGTTCGTCCGGGGACAAGGGTGCCGGTGTTTCCGGAATCGTATCTGTATGAGAATCTGAAGACGCCGGTGGTAAATCGGATTCCGGTATTTGGGGTGTTTCGGTCCCGGCCAGGTATTCCACGATCTGGCCGAGTGTTTTCAGGCTTCCCATGATTTCAGGAGAGATGGCCGGGAGGTTGGGAATCTGTTCTTCAAAGGTAGACAGTATTTCCACCCGTTTGATGGAATCGATACCCAGGTCGGACTCGATATCCATGTCCATGCCCAGCATTTCGGTGGGATAGCCCGTTAACCGGCTCACGGTTTTCAGCATGCAGTTTTTTATTTGTTCTTGAGTGGTGTCTGACGGTTTCAGATCTTTGTCGGCGGGTGTTAACTCAGGTTCTTGAACAAAAGCCTCTGGTGTATGGGGATCAGAAGGCACGGGCGATGCAATGGGATCCGGCGGTGGTGGAAGGTCACGTTGCGTATCCGTGATTTTCGGATCATGGTCGGTCTTATCAAAACCGGTCAGAGGCTCAACCGACTCGGGCATTTCTTGTTTTAAGGGTTCAAAGCTAACATCCGATGTTTTTATCTCTGTTTTAATGCCCATGGAAGCCGCGGCCAACCGCTGAGTATTTTCCATCATATTCTGCAAGGTTCTTGCTGCCTGCATCTGGGTTTCTAAAAACTTTTGATGGGTTTGGGCGGTTTGCATCTGAATGGCCTGCATGGATTTCAGACCTTCCTGGACGATATTTAATGCATCGGGGATGAAATTTTTTGGGTGCTGTCTGTTTTTCATGGCGTCTTGATTTTTGTTTAATTTTTCGGGGCGATCTCCCGGGGTTATAAGGATATCGATGGGGTGATTAGAGGTATTGGGTTGTATGGCCTTGGGCTCAATGGCGGGTCTTACGTGCGCTGTGCGCTGTGTGCTGTACTCCGTGTTCTGTGCTCTAACCTCTCTGCTCTCTGCTCTCTGCTTTCTGCCCTGTGTTTTGTGTTCTGTGTTCCGTGCTTTGGCTTCTGACGGTTGTGCTCTGTAATTCACCCCTGCAATGGGTATGCTCATAAGCTGTTTTCTGGTTTCAATGTATGGTTCTTCCCAGCAGGTTAAATCCACGAAATGTCCCAGTGATGCCAGGCAACAGAGCGTTCCGGCAAGATCCGTGATTCCGGCCCGTTTTCCTTGAGAGGCGTCAAGGGCAATGGCCTGAAAATCCTGACCTTTTAATATGGATTTTACCAGGCCGATCAAAACCGATTTCGGGCCAACCTCAACAAACGTTCGTGCGCCCGATTTGAATAAATTATTAATTTCACTAATAAAATCGACAGGGGATAACAGGTGTCCGTGCAGCAATTCTTTAGCTTTTTCAGGATCGGCAGGGTAGGGGGCGCCGGTGGTATTGGAAAATACCGGGATTTCCGAAGGAAAGAGGTCGATTTTTTCTATGGCCTGTGAAAAAGGCTTTTGGGCCTCTTTTACCAAACTGCTGTGAAACGCAGCGGAAACCGGGAGCCGGACGGTTCTGAATCCATTCTGCCGGCATATTTTTTCGGCCCGGTGGATGGCATCCCTAGCGCCCGATAACACTCCCTGGTTGGGACTGTTTCGGTTTGCAAGAATAACATCTGTTTTAGTTTCCTCAATCAGATTTTCAAGTTTGTCCAGCGGGGCGATGACCGCCAGCATCCCCCCGGTATTCCGGCCCGCCGCCGCCATTAGGCGGCCCCGGGTAATGGCCAGGTGCAGCAAGGTATCCAGATCTAAACGGCCGGCAGCGCAAAGGGCTGAAAGTTCGCCAAAGCTGTGCCCGCAGGTGAAATCGGCAGAGATGCCGAATCCGTGAAGTATTTTTAGCATTGCCATGCTTACCGCCCCGATAGACGGCTGAGCAATGTCTGTTTTCCGTAACGCTTGTTCCGGGTTTGTCTTTTCTTTTTCGCCTTGATCCGGAATCGGGTAAATCATATCGGTGAGCCGGCCATAATTTTTGTATTGGTCATTTGCAGTTTCCAGAATTTTAAATGCATCCGGAAAGCTGCATACCAGGTCACGGCCCATTCCCGGGTATTGACTTCCCTGGCCCGGAAAAATAAATGCCATTTTTCCAGGGGGTTCATGGCTTCCGTAAAAAATATTCTCAAGCTGCCATGGTTGTTGGGAACGGTTTGATTCAAGGGCATGTGACGCGCGGTCAAAAAGGCCGGTAAGATCCGTTGATCGTTCAAGGACCATCAGGAGCCGGTATGGATCCGATGTTGAAAAATCGGCTCTTGTTTTTGCAGTTTTTTTTGAAAGTTCTTCATAGGATAGACCCCTGTCAACATGGGTTTTGAAGTTGTGAAGATGTTCTTTTAACTGCTCTTGGCTCGAAGCCGACAGGGCAACAATTTCAACAGATCCGTGCCACGTGATTTCCTGCTTGTATTTCTGGTATTCTTCGACGACCACATGAAAATTGCTTCCGCCAAATCCGAATGAGCTAATCCCCGCTCTGCGCGGATGTTCATTATTTGAAAACCAGGGTCTTGTGTTTGTATTCAGATAAAACGGGCTTTGATGAATATTCAATTTTGGATCAGGTTTACCCACTTTCAAGGTGGGCGGCAGGACTTTATTGTAAATTGATAATACAGCCTTCATCAAGCCTGCGGCGCCTGCAGCGGCCTTGGTATGCCCGATCATGGATTTCACAGAACCCAAAGCACACCATTTGTCACGTTTGTCTGATGTGCCAAAAAAATTATTTAAGGACTGAAACTCAACCTCATCGCCGACGATGGTGCCGGTGCCGTGTGCCTCGATAAGCTCAACCGTAGTCGGGTCTATACCGGCTTGAGTGTATGCTGTCTGGAGTGCTTTTGTCTGTCCCTCGGCTCTGGGGGCGTATATGCTTTGTGACTTTCCGTCACTGGAAGTCCCCACCCCTTTAATCACTGCATAAATTCTGTTTCCGTCTTTTTCCGCATCATCAAGCCGTTTCAGAACAAATATCCCTATGCCTTCGCCAAGCAAGGTGCCGTCAGCATTTTTTGAAAAAGGTCTTGCATCTCCGGTGGGCGAAAGAACCATTGTTTTGGAAAAGCACATATGCATGAAGATGTCGTTGAGCATGTCAACGCCGCCGGTAATAACCATGTCACTGCGTCCTGAAATGAGTTCCATAACTGCAAGATGGATGGCGCTCATAGAGCTTGCACAGGCAGCGTCAATAACACAGTTCGTGCCTCCAAGATCCAGACGATTGCAGATCCTTCCTGCCACAACGTTTCCCAAAAGCCCCGGGAACGAGTTTTCCTGCCAGGATACATATGAATCGGATATTTTTTGGATGACTTCTTCAGTTTTTAACGGGTTAATTCCTGAATCCTGGAGAGCTTTGCGCCATATGGGATGGCCAAGTCTGGCGCCAAGCGGGATAACAAGCTCCTGTGTTCCGGTTACACCGAGTATTACGCTGGTTCTGTCACGGTTAAAATTATCCCCCGCACCATAACCGGAATTTTCCAGGGCTTTTTGCGCAACGATCAGGCCCAGGAGTTGAGAGGTGTCCGTGGCTTCAAGAGAAGAGGGGGGAATTCCGAATTCAGTGGGATCAAAAGAAACCGGAGAAATAAACCCTCCCCGTTTACAGTAAACATGATCGGGTTTTTTAGGGTCCGTGTTGTAATAATCTTCGGATAACCAGTGTGTTTCCGGCACATCGGTTATAGCATCTTCACCGTGAAACAGGAGTCGCCAGTATTCTTTTAAACCGGGAGATTTGGGAAAGAGACATCCCATCCCGATGATGGCAACGGGCAAACTCTGCGGTGTTTTTTTATCTATGGGTTTCAATGATTATCTTTTGATGAATTCATAAAAAATCGAATTCATCATGTGTTTGATTTTTAGCAGTTTCTGACTTTTTATGAGATCTTGAAAAACTTGATTTTTTACAAGTTTGTCGATCATAATGCAAGTAAAAATTATTTGCAAGCAGATTGATGGTAAATTTATTGTTGACATATTGATATAACAACAGCATAATTAAATATCCCAGATATTCTACAATTTTTTACGAGAGATTTAGGTATTACATTTTATCACCAATCGGCTCGATAATTTATAAAGATGTTACAATAAATTTTAGCAACCTTTTGATAAAATTGCAAAATTTGGCTTTACGAAGATTGATATATTAATACAACAACTTTTCAAGATGCTATTATGATAAAATTCTTCACAAATCGGGAAGTCTCAAACCGGCTGGATATCAATCTTTCAAAATGGAAACGGTGGTCCCGGGAATTTCTTCCGCCTGACCCTCTGGGCGGAATGCAATCCGGCTTCGCAAGACAATACAGTCCCGATGGCGCGTTTACGGTTTATTTTGGAGGACATCTGGTGGCTGACCTGAAGTTTACGATTCCGGAAACAAAACAAATCTTAAAAGATTTGCATTCATGGTTTGCCGAAAAAGGGTTTTATTTTGATGCCAGGAGCAACGCGACGGTAAACACAGGTGTGGGCCAACTGGTCAAAAAATATGTCATATTTATTGAGCGTGAAAAAGATCCGGATAACACGATCAGTTTTATTTATACGATTAGAGGAATAATTTCCAATGAACCGGTTAATTATAAAGGTTTTGAAATTATGAAAGAACTTTATATGGAAACAACAATCGGTTTACAGACGAAAAAAATGTCAGCAGTTGATATGAATATCGTTAAAACGGTGAATATCACCGATGTCCTCAATAATTTTGTCGTGCGTTTGAACTTAAATCGATCCCGCTATCCGGCACTTTCGTCAACCAATTCCAGTAGATCCTGAAGCGGCATCGGAGAAAAATTTCCTATACCGGCCGGTAATACAACGCCCTGATTTCTAAGCCAGTTTACCCGTGTTGCCACTGAAGCGCCGCACAGAAGGTTCATGGCAACGCTAACGGTTTCACGGTTCTCAGGTTTTTCAAGAAATGACCCTTTAACCCATTGATTAAAAGCCCCGATTGACGGACCGCACCATATCTGGTAATCGATTTTTCTTGAAGGGTCACCGGAGTTGGCCCAGTTTGAAGATTGGCCGAGATAGGATCGAAAAACAAGGGACATCTTGTGTTTGGGGTCTTTCCGGGCCCGTTCGATCTGTTTTGGGTCATGCATTGCAAAATAATTCTTTGTCTGTTCCCATTCATCCTGGAAACTTTGCCTGAAAAAGTCACGTTCCAGCACAGCCTTTTGTTTTTCCGGAATATTTTCAAAACGGTCATAGTTACAATACAGATCGTAAAGTTTTGCGGCACGAAACGGAAACATGGTCCCGCGTTTTAATACCTGGACCTTAACCCCCATTTCAAACATATCGGCGGCAGGCGCCATGGTCACATCCGCCTGGCCGGCTTCAGCCAACATTTGACGGACAGCTTTGGACGTGCCCGCCTCCACACAGGACTGGTTGATGGAACCGGTAAGGATATAGGCGGCACCCATGGCAAATGCAGCGGCGGCCGAATCCGGTGTGGCAATTCCTCCGCCAAGCCCTACGCAAGGGGGTCTGCTGTAGCGGTATTTTTCAGTCAATTCGTCACGCAGGGCAATCATGGTAGGCAATAGTGTAATTGCCGGCCGGTTATCCGTGTGTCCGCCGGAATCTGCTTCCGCAGTCAGGTCCTCGGCCATGGGTATGGATTTTGCGAGGTCAGCTTCTTCTCTGGTTATCATTTTTCTTGCCACCATTTGTGCCAGAAGCTTTTCCGGCGGCGGCGAAAAGTATTTTCTGGCCACTTCAACCCTGGAAACTTTAGCGATAACCTTGTTGGGACAAACAACAGTACCGCTTTTATCCCGATGGATTCCCTTTACCCGGTAGTGTACCAAGGGAAGTGTCAGATCCAGGTATGCCGAGCTGCTGACAAGGGTTATCCCACGCCTTAAATAGAGCTGAACCACTGCAGCTTCTAATTCAGGGTCGTTGGGGCTGTTGATCAGATTAAACCCAAAGGGGATTTCCTTTAAACTTTCCTGCAACCGGTCGATTGCCGCTTCTATTTGATTAAGAGAAAGACCGGCAGCGCCGAAAAAACCAACCATTCCGGCACGCCCGGCTTTTTCCACCATTTCAACGGATGTAATTCCGTTGGCCATGGCGCCGGCAATATAGGCAAAATGAAGATTATATGTTTTCTTGAATCGGGGATCACCTAAATTTTCAGGGGGCAGTGGGGGAACATATGCATATAACGGAAAAACTGCGGGTTGTGGCGGAATCTTTTTGTCGATGGTTATGGTGCCTCCCCGGCCTATGGCAAGCTGACCGTCGAGGTTCAACAGATTGACCGGCTGCATCATCCGGAGTATTGCTGACCTGACCGCATGATCTCCAACTTCGGGCTCTGTGTCGCCTTGTGTCCACCAACCGGATATTATTTTGTTTATAACAGATGATTGCATCACGGTGAGATGTATACAAAGTACACGTGTGTGTCAATAAGATAACACCCTAACTGATCGTAAACAAAGTAGGAAAAATATATTATTTATTTGATTTACTTAGCATCGAGACCTTTGCAAAAAGGGGCGTTTTGCAAAGGTCTCAAAGTAAGGGTAAGCGTAGATGCGTTAACCCCAGATTCAAGGCATGACCTCAACGACTCTGAATCATTCCGGCCAACGCCTCTAAGGCCATACGGTACCCCTTAACGCCAAACCCTGCAATCTGGGCGGTTGCAACATCTGATATCATTGACGTTTGTCTAAACGATTTCCTTTTGTAAATATTGGATATGTGTATCTCGATGACAGGAATATCGAGTAAAAGGAGTGCGTCTCGGATAGCGATACTTGTGTGGGTATAGGCAGCAGGGTTTATAATAATTCCTTTTTGCAAAGCCACGGCTTCCTGTATTTTATCAACAATGGCCCCTTCATGATTGGATTGAAAGGTTTCAACGGTAAGGCCCAGTTTTTCCCCAAGTTTTTCAAGGTCGGAGTTAATTTCATCCAGTGTTGCATTGCCGTATAGTTCAGGCTCT
>Ga0307430_1003234_pt1 | contig 10209 bp, 9 predicted proteins | sample SalMarWE160130MG_FD_202159 | JGI IMG/M metagenome (GOLD analysis project Ga0307430, IMG submission 202159) | Salt marsh sediment microbial communities from the Plum Island Ecosystem LTER, Massachusetts, United States - WE1603-130 | ecosystem: Environmental > Aquatic > Marine > Intertidal zone >... | reverse complement strand
AGGAATAGGTTGGTTGCTCTGGCCAAGAAGAGCAGCGAGGGCGGGAGGAACCATGACTTGTACTTGTAGCAGTGGACCCGCCGATGACAGGCCTTCGGGAGAATGCTCCTGGTTTGGACGACGAAAAAAGCGATTATGAATGGGCATGAAGCACACCTAAGACAAGTGCTGGGTAGTGTGCAGTCTCGTCTTCCTGACGGAGCACTCGTTTGATGAGAAATGGCTGATTGCCAAACCGTTCAAGCCCAGCCTCGTAGGCCTCTTTCTCCGTGGTGAATGCCCCGGCAAACTCATCTTCTTTCACAAGAACGTAGAGCCCTTCGTAAGTCTCTAACAGCTTGGCCTTGTGTGCGGAGAAGTACTCCAATTCTCTTTCGAGTGTCATCTTACGCCTCCTATACCATGATAGGGCATGTTGCCAAAGTGTCAACCCATGCAGTCGCCAAGGATACCAGGAGAAATGAGGTCTTGCCTTCCGAACTCGAAGGATATAGCCTTATTTCAGGCTGCTCATTGAGGAATCAGGGGTTGCGGCACCGGAATTCACGGGCCCGCCCACGAACTACGAACCAAGCACTACGGACTGCGTTTCCGAATTATGGTATGCGTCCCCGGAATTCCCGCGTAGCGTCGGGGCTTGTACCCGACGGGTTTTCCCACCGTGTGGTAGCCTCAAACCCTCGGGCGTTCAGTCTGTTGGCAACGTGCTTGGCGGTGAGATCGATAGTGGAATAGGCCCGTGCAATAATCGTTGTCAAGCTTCGTTTCTCATCGCCCGCGCCGAATCGTTCTCCTTGTGGATGTCAAGAATGAATAGAAATGACTAGATCTTGGTGTTGGATTGCAAGACCCGACCCTCATGTACCCGACCCTCATGTACCTAAAAACGCGGTTGTAGCCCAGCTTGCTTGCATAACTCGTTCGCTGTCACTCGGTCCAACGTACGATGGCGCTTGATTGGGACTATCTTCACGCCATTTGAGTAGATGGAGTGCTTACCCCCTTCGCGCAGGAGGATAAACCCATTCTGCTCAAGATATGCGACCAGATCACGACGTTTAACCGACATTCTATGTCTCGATCGCGACCTGCTCGAAGAGAGCTCCTCCAAGTGGAATCTCTCTGCCTTGTTGGCGATAAGCTAAGAGCATTTCGCGCAACGCGTCCTTGAGCAGTTCCCTGCACTCCTCCAGGGTTTGACCTTCAGTGACCACTTCGGGCCATTCGACCAATTGCCCCATGTAACCAGAACTGATCTTTGTGTACTTGGCAGTGTAAGTACTAGGCATAATCGTTCCTCCCCCTCTATACCCCTGAGCCTGGTTCATGATTATAGCACGATGTACCACCTGTTTGCTGGCTCTTCGATGGTGAGCGTTGCTTAAAGGTACGGAAATTCAAAAATCGAGATCAGGCACGGCCTATTTAGAACTCAGCCTCTTTAGGTCCCAGCTCCTCTACTAGACCTTCAGCTTCGCAATGTGGGGCTTGATGGCCTTTGCCAAGTCGATCATGGCATCGATCATTTCATCTTGGATCTCAGGCCACTTGGCTTCATCTTGTTAGCCGCCATCGATGACTGGAAGAAGCAGTGAGACTGAATCAAAAACGATAAGTCGCTCCTGCCTTAAGCACTTCAGTCTCGGCATTGAGTTTTCTCATCATGCGACCGAGGGCATGGTCACAGGTGTCGTGTCCCGAAAGATAGACTCTCTTGGGGCTAGCACTATTGATGGCGGCAATGGTTCGGCTCAAGTCCTCGTCGGTCATCCGTTGCCAGGGAGGCTTGCCTGTGCCGATCATCATCTGGAACTGGATGCCAGCGCGGTTGCCTCTCCCGCCAGTCACAGGGAAGTGAAGCCCACCACCAACGGCGTAGAGAGGCTCATTGGATAGACGCCGCACCATCTCCAGAATAACCTCAATGGTCGGGTGGCCGCAGCCAGTGAAGACCACCAGACCCTTGTCTTTGACACGAGCCAGCAGCGCCTGTTCCTCCGTGAAGCCAAACATAAACAGGCTCCGGGCCAAAGGGCCGGTGGAAGCGATGCCGGCAGTCAGTAACTGGGGCCTTTCGACCAACTCGGCCTTGAATCCTTTGGCCTCAGCTCTGTCAGGCAGGAAGCAGGGCTTTAGCTCCGGCGACATTAGTTCATCGGGCACTGTCACTTGCCGAGATCGCTGGGCAGGGATCCCCCCCATGTGGTCACTGTGAAGGTGCGAGATGGTCAAGGCCTCCACCTGATCCAGATTGAAGCCAAGCTTCGCAGCGTTGTGAGTTAGAGCCGGGCGAGTCGGGCCAAAGCCGACATCATACAGCATCGAGCCTAATTCGGTTTTGAACAAATAGGACACACCAGCATCGCCCATGAATCCTTCCTTGGTTTTCCATTCCACCAGCACCGTCAGCTCCAAGTAATCAAGTTCGGGCATCTCAGGGGGCTCAGCCTGGCTTATGCGTTCCTGGTTAAGTTCAGCAGCCCGGGCGCGGTCTTCCTGGAAGTGGCGGTTTCTGATAAGTAACCAAGGGACGATAACCGGGGAAGCCACAGCCAAAACCGGCCACCATACGGGGGATATACGAAATGACATTGTCAAACCTCCTTTGAATTGTTTGGTCTTCCACGACATAGTCAAGCGAGTTGGCGGCTAACAATGATCATTGTACAACTCTGCAACAAAGTATGTCGAAGAGCGGCGGGTGTCAACTCGATTCCTGCGAATTTGTGGGACATAAACCCTACTTCAGACTGCTGCTTGACGAATCATGGTATGCGTCCCCGGAATTCCCCGAACGTGAGGCTCACCCGCCTGAGAAAATTACAGCGATCACCTGACGAAACAACCACTGACGTTTGCCACACCTGTGACTGCTGCTTATACAAACTCGCGTTTCTCAGGCCGGGTGCGGCGTTTTGTTCGGCACGTATTTCTCTCAACCTCTCGCAGCCGACGTTATTTCACTCACGATCTTGACGAAATCGCCGATGTCGAGGAAGAAGTTGGGGTATGCACGACGGAGCTTGTCAATTGGGCCTGCAGAGACAAGGACAGGCTCGATCTTCTCGCCCTTGGCGGCTTCCGCTTCGACTCTGCCGTAATCGATTACAGCCTGCTCGAAGCTATCGCGATCATACGGTTTGATCTGAACAGTCCGTTTTAGGGAATTCAGTATTATCAGGTGATAGGACCAACCCTTGCCTGAGCCCCTACTCTTGTAAATCGCGTCTGCTGCAACAGATAATCCGCTCATCATGTACAATGCTCGAAGACGCGCTTCAGCATCAGCAACTTCCACAAAGGTCTCCTCTCTTGAGAGGTGCTCGAACCGGGGCACCAGAGCACATTCCTCATTATGGGCAAAGGCCGACGATGTGAGAGCAAAGAAGTCTAGCCATTCTTGGTCACCTTGCCGAGATTTCAAAGCTTGTCCAAGGAACGTACCCATAGTCTCTACCGCCGTCGCCCATATATGCTGAAGCTTCGTGCGTATTTGCAACTCTACCCGAAGGCCGTCATAGGAAGGTGCTAGTTTGTTCTTGTATCTGTAGATCAGATGAACACTCCTGTAACCGTCTTCGCTTCTGGGGTGTTGGATGTAGTCCTTCTGGTCAGTTAACTTGTGGGCAAGTCGAGAGCTTTTCCGGTATTCATCTGCAAGCGTATAGACGTCCTTGACTGAATCGAGAATAGCCCGAACACCTCCGATATCCTGCATGGTCGTAAGCTTCATTGCGGGATACCGTCGCAGTTTATCGATAATGGTTGGCATGCGCTTAAGGCGTTGCGCGGCTATTGGGTCGTGGTTATAGCTTCTGAGCTTCGTCCTCAAAGTGGCCTGAAAGGTATTGATTGGGTATGCATGGCAAGCGCGCCATCTGTCAGTCAGATCTCGCGCCCAGTAGAAGTCTTCTGGGGATACAGCGTCTTGAACAAGAATCTTTCCTGCTTTGTTGATCTGATTCTTGGACTCTTCCGGAACTGGAGAGAACGCCATGGGCCACCTACTATCTTTTTATAATGACACGTACAAATCCAGAGTTGAATACCTGCGTGCTGCCGAACAATGATTATTGTGCACGTCCGCAACATAGTATGTCGAAGAGAGGCGGGTGTCAACTCTATTCCTGTCATCTCTTGGGATATTGGATGCCCAGATATTGACAATCGTATCATTGCACGGCAAGATGTCGAGATGTGAGCCTCTGGGGTCTGACACTCAATCCGTTGCTTCCTCGACGATGCGGATCTCCTTGTCAGTCAGGCCGTAGAGCTCATTCTTGTCCATGGGTGAGCCTTCAGCAGACCATTACCTATGATAACACGAGATCGTGATTCAAACGACCCGTGATCCCACTCCCCCCATGAAATCGAGGAAATCGAGGAAATCGAGGGACATCTCTGAAAGCGCGTCGTTTGTCAAGGTGGAAGTCTCAGTACACTTCCTTTGAGGACGGTCGCTGGATCGTCTCTCGACCTCTCGCCAGGGGTTCCGTTCTGAAAATCGAGGGCCACATACCCCATCACCAATCTACGGAGCATATGAATCGGGTACGTGTCCGTCGATTACCCTGGCCCTCTTGACATCAAAACACAAGATCTGCCCCCCGTCCTTTTGAGCTCAGCGCTTGTGTCACCGATCCTCCTGTTCCACGTCAACCTCGGAATTCGAGGGACAGTATATCTATTTTCACGTTGGCTCCCGAAATCATCGAAATAGGGTTTCTGTCACCGGATTTCCCAAACATCCTTAAGAACTTCGTCTTTCAATGGAAACCCGAGTTCTCTTCCTCAATATCGTTTGAGCCTGACGAATCTGAATCCTCTTCCTCACTTTTGTCAGTGCTAACGTCTGACGCATCACGCTCATCTTTTTCGGATGTCCCTAATATCTTCGACCAATCAATTTGTGGCAGCATCTTCGACCAGTCGATTTCATACGTCGCCAGTATCTTTGCCCAATCAACTTGTGGCAGCATCTTCGACCAGTCGATTGCGTAGACTGCTGCCAGTGCATGCCTTCTTACATCTTTGATCTCATCAATAGCGTCTTGTTTGACTTCGGCTCCAAGATACTTGCGCGCGTACTCCATAAATGGATCCGCCGCATACATGTAAAACGATACACCTGCTTCCGTAGCCATCTCCTCAACTAACTCAGGTCGAGGGCCGATAGTCTTTCCTTTAAAGTCAAGCCACCAATCGTTTTTTCTCTCATCTGTGATAAGAATAATGGGCTTCTTTGTCTCGGTGGCTTTGTCAATGACCTGAAACCACAGAACCAAGTCACCATATTGTCTCACACCTCCTTTATCAGCATCTTGGTATCCAGGAGGCATCTTTCGCTCGTATCTTGTCTTGCCTTCTCTGTATATCTCATTTATTCGCTCAGGCGGGTAAGGAGAACCCACTTTACCCTCGAATAGTGTAGTAATAGCATCTTTGATTGGATCGTGATCAAGCCAATCTGGATGTTCTTGTTTGGTCTTTTTCAGCTCCTCCTTGGTCTCAGTGAAGACGCTCTTTACTCTCTCAAGCAAGGGATCCAACTCTACAAGCGGGTGTCTCCCCCGGCGTAATAAGGACCGCAAGTCGCTCGCAAGCTTTTTCCAAGCCTTGTCAAGCACCTTCTGTATCTCGTCATAAGCTGCCGTTTGTTGCTCAATTACACCCAAATGTCTCTGGTGATACTCCAAAGCGGCTTGGTGGGGAATCCACAAGCGATCAGAGATTCCTCCGAGGATGCCAAGTAGTTCTTCCCTCGTCTCTGGAGAATAGCAATACAGGTTCAGAAGCACATTGGCATCCAAAACAAAGAGACAATTCTCCCACAATTCAGAAAACTCTTCATCGGTAGGACGGTAGTAGCCAGGGAGAGTTTTTCTCATGGTAGTTTTACCTCCAGTCATACGTTACAGACTATATCGGATTGCAGCTAAGGTTGGTTGTGTGCAGAAACGTCTCTGTCTGATCATGATTACAGGGATAAGATCAAACTGCTGTCACTCAACTCCTCGAAGCGCTGCCTAACAATGATTATTGTGCAACTCCGCGATACAGTATGTCGAAGAGCGGCGAATGTCAACTCTATTCCTGTCATCTCTTAGGATATGGGGTGTCAAGATGTCGAGATGTCGAGGTAGAACCTCTGGCTTCCAACTCTCACTTCGTCCCCTCCTCGACGATGCGGATTTCCTCTTCTGTCAGGCCGTAGAGCTCGCGTCGCCATGGATCATTTAAAAGCGAGCCTTCTATCTCAGAAACCAAGACGACGGTATATTTCTTCATTCAATGAGTATAAAAAAGAGTCTTTATATGTCTGCCCCGTAAGTGCTAGGATCTCCTCCAGGACATCTGGAAACGTTCGGTCCTTAAGTTTCCGCACAACTTCTTTTAAGCACACTCCGGTAGTCAAATGGGGCTGAAGGACCTCGATCTCCTTGATCGAGAGGATTTGCCATGGGAAGTCATTAACCCCCTTTTTTGCCAACAGCCCATTGATGTGCTCACAGAAGAACTTCCTATTAATAAGATACAGCGGTTCAAAGGTTACCAAAACCGGAATCAGATCTGTGCAACGGCGTAGTAGCTCAAGGCCTGGCAGTTTGGCTTTGGCTGCTTCCTGAAACTCACTAAGTTGTATGAGTCCCTTCAACACTTGCTCTAGACTGGTGTCGATAGCGGATTCAGCTCCAGTAGCCAAAGCGGCCCGAGAGAAACGAGTTGCTTTACACTCAATCAAAATTGCAGTGTCACCTTCGACTACTACCCAGTCGGGAACCTTCCCCTTCTTTGCCGGGTACGTATGTCGAATATCATCTTCAGAAAACAGGTTTTCAAAAGAAGTCGCCTCCTGCAAAATCCGACCCACATAAGCCTCAAAGAGGTACCCGAAATATCTAGAGAAGCTCTCTTTATACTTATTGAACATCTGATAAAAGATGCCCGTTGAAAAACGGTAAGAAACAAGATCTGGTACAGGGGCTACCATTCGATCCTGATCAATTGCTAATCCCTTACTGTGTTTCCACGGTCGAACGACAGGGAACTGGAAAAGCGGGTTGAAGTCATACATCCGAAAGCGCCGATCTTTTTCCTTGAGCTCCTCGTAGATATCTCTAAAGCGTTGTGGGTCGGCTACAACTTGGTCGAGGATGCGGCAAATGGTCTCGTCATCAGGAAGTCGAATTCCCTGTGATCTCGCCTTGCTGAAGTAACCGCGGGTGAATCCGTTCGTCATCTTCGAAGCCGTCCAAATTACGAAGCCAACATCAACAAAATCTTCGAGGGATACCCTAGTCGTTCTCTGGAACTCCCCTCTAAAATCAAAGTTGGGCACGTCCTTTCGCCTAGAAACCACTTGAGGCATCTCACCAAAGAGAATCAGCGGCTGAGCAAAACACCCAAAGGTGTTGACCTCAAACGGAAACTGAGCAGCAACAAGCCGTAACACCAGGAATATCGGGTTCGAACTGTAGAAACCTTGGCAGAGTTCCTTGTCAAAACAGATGGGATCTGTCAGTAAGTAATCTTCTGCTAACTGTGTTAGTTCAGCTAGCTCTCGCCATCCAAAACTTCTCTTTCTGCAGTATGGATTGGAGAACCGGATAGAAAAAGACGCAATGGCAGCAGCTATAAAGGACGGCAATCCTTCCGTGTCGGCTGGAAAGAATTGATGTCCAACCGAGGTTTGTTTCTGCGAATCTTCAAGTGCATACTGAACGAAGCGAAGCACGACATCTGAGCTATATCTCCGAATCTTCTGGATAATTCTTGATTCAAGCTCCTCTAGATTTTCTTGCCCCTTTATCTCAGGCATCCCAATCTCCTTGAATTAAGTTAGCTCAGCACTTCAAAAGACCAACGCAACATATTTCTCTCACAAAATTGGGTTCGAAGACCCGTTCCAATGGGGATAGCGCCTGTAGACAAGAGTAACGATTTCTTCAAGCTTCTGCTGATCCAGAGTCATGTGACTTCCTCCTCAACTATCCTGATCTCCTTCTCCGTGAGGCCGTAGAGTTCGTAGACGAGTTGGTCGATCTGTTTGTCGGTCGCGTTGATCTGGCGCTGGATGAGTGATTGCTCATGTTCGGTCTTGGCCGCTGCGAGTGTCTGATACGCCTGCAACATGCTATCCACAAGCTCTCTCAGGTTCTTCCAACCTGAACTCGACGCGCTTCTGTCTGCATTTGGGGTAAGGATCGGAAGCTGCTTGATGACGCTCGGTTTGATTTCAGCAAAGGTCTTGCCAGTCTGTGGATTGCCCATTCGATAGGCAAATCCGAGGAGAGTTGAATTCAGCAGACCAAGCAGGAGCCTGAGATTCATCTGCTCAGAATGGACAATGAACAGCGAGTTCTGGCAGAAGTGACCACCCTCATCCAAACAAGCCCTGATGGTACTGCTTGTCTGTCTCATTAGGATCTTGGGCCTCTCCATGAGTGTTTGATCAGAAGGATACATTAGCCACTTGCCATACTTGATGAATCGATTGCTAGGCCAGCTGATCCGATACCGATCGACGTCCGACCCGACAACGAGCGGTTTCCATTCCTTTCCGCGTTTGACACTCGCGTGATAAACCCGCTGCTCGATCATTGCGCGTGTTTGAGGCGGAATCCCATATCCTTCCTGATAGGGCTTGATGCCCCACTTGATTACGCAGTTACGCTCGAATGGTTCCCCTCTTGAACGAAGTCTCTGAAGAACACCGAAGACCGCATCATCAAGCTCCAGGATGATTCGCGAAAAGGGATCATCTAACCAGTTGCTTTTCGTGACGGAGTGCTCCAAGATCAGCTCTCCATTACGCAAACGCCTCACTTTGCAGCTCTCGTTCGGAGCTGATCGCTTCTCCAGAAGCAACACCGCGCTTTCAACAGTTGCCTTTCGAAATACTCTGTCTCCGTAGTCGCTAATCTCGCGGATTCCCATTTCAAGCAAAGCTTGTCGAAAAGCCTTCGCGTAGTTGATCAGGAGCCAGGTATTCGGTGTTATGAGCCCAAGAAGCCCATTCTTCCGGAGAAGCTGAATCGATCTCGTGATGAAAAGGAAATAGCTGTCCTTTGTCTTCCTCGGAACGCTTGGGAATCTTGACATCAAGTAGGTCCGCTGGCTTACATCGAGCTCGGCTCCCCACGGCGGATTCCCGATCACGGCGTCGAAGCCGTCGGCTGCCATGATCTCGGGGAACTCGGCGTTCCAGTCGAAGGCGTTGATCCGGTAGCGCTCTTCTTCGTCAATCAGGCTGAGCTGCTTTCCTTCGTAGAAGTCGGGTCCGATGAGCGAGTTGCCACACTTGATGTTCTCGCCGAGATCGGGCAGGGCGCGTTGGTGGAAGAGCTTGAGGTGCTTGACCAGCGTCTCGGCGTTCTCGCCTTCGAGCACCTTGAGCAGGAGCGACAGCTTGGTCACCTCGACGGCCTGCGGGTCGATGTCCACGCCGTAGATGTTGTTGAGGAGAATCCGTTTCTTCTCGGAGGTGGTCAGACGCCAGTCGCCGCCCGGACCTCGGAAAATCTTCGGGGATCGCCCTCTGGCGTGTTTCTCCGGATCGTGCTCGGAGTACCATTTGAGGTGCCAATCGAGAAGGGTTTGGTAAGCACCCAGCAGGAATGAGCCGGAGCCGCAGGCGGGATCGAGCACACGAAGCTTCGCGACCTGGTTCGGCGTCTTCCCGTCGAGGAGCTTTCCCACGGTGTGTTCGACGATGTAGTCCACGATGTAGGTGGGGGTGTAGTAGACGCCACCGGCCTTCTTGACCTCGGGCTTGTTCTCCACCTTGGCGTGATGTCCCGGAGTCAGCCGAATGACCTTGCCAAGGAACTGCTCGTAGATATGGCCGAGGATATCAGCGGGAAGCACGGAGAACTCATACGGGCTATCCGGATAGTAGAGGTCTTTGAAGACCTCTTTCAGCACCTTGTCATCGACGGTCAAGCTGAGGGTGAGTCCGTCGGGCGGCTCGGGGCGGTCCTTTTCCTTTCGAAAGTGAAATAGGCCGGAGTTGTAGCGCTCATCAGCACGGCGAAGGATCTGACACAGGCGTGGGTAGACCCGGTTCCCGCTTTGTAGAGCCATCAGCTGTCCATAGTTCTCAATCCCCCGATCCTCGCAGATGCGCAGGAAGATGATCCGGTCAATCGTGCGCTGCACGGCGAAGTTCAACTCGCGGGTGGAAAGATCAGCGTTACGTAGCGCGATGTT
>Ga0307430_1003231_pt1 | contig 10229 bp, 9 predicted proteins | sample SalMarWE160130MG_FD_202159 | JGI IMG/M metagenome (GOLD analysis project Ga0307430, IMG submission 202159) | Salt marsh sediment microbial communities from the Plum Island Ecosystem LTER, Massachusetts, United States - WE1603-130 | ecosystem: Environmental > Aquatic > Marine > Intertidal zone >... | reverse complement strand
TCTCCCCGTCAACTCCTTCCTGCTCTGATTCAAAAATAGACTTACTATTATTCCTTTTCCAGCTCCTTGGCCATTTCATCAACTTCCTCAACGCCACTTCGTAGCATATCATCTTCATCTCCAGTGAGAATCTGGATGAGTCGCTGAAATTCTCCAATATGTTCACGTTCTTCATTGGCTACATCTATGAGTACCTTCTTCACCAGAGGCTCATCGATGGCATCGGCGTGAGCCATATAGAGATGGACAGCTTCTTCTTCTGCCGCAATGTTAAGTCGTAAAGCGCGGATAATTTCCTCTCTTGTAAGCTTGCGTTCAGGCACTTTACCGCTAAAAGGATTTAGAAATTCTGGCATTTTCTTACCTCCTTATTAATAATTCAAAATTGAATTTCGATTTATCAGGTTTTGGACGCCTTATTATACAAAGATTCTTTACCGGTGTTGCTTTCCCGACTCCCACGCAGTCTATAGCGTAGATATAACAAATAGTTCCCGTAAACCAGAGTAAACCCGCTCACATAGGAGAGAACTATCTGAGGGAAAGAGACCGCTAGTCTTTCAGTAAACAAAAGGCCGCTGATTGAAGTGCAGGCAGAGATAGTGATTCCCATAATCAAGAGAAATTGCGGAGTGGGGGACTCGGTGTATCGTCGAGGTACAGCATAGAGGCCAAAAAAGATAAAAGATAGAATACCATATCCTAAACCAGGCCACAGGCTATTAGTCATCTTCAGTCTCTCAGTTTAACATACCATTGCTAAAATAGGTTGTCAATCTGATAGCAGCACCTGCTCACTCTCTTGACTTAATTCAACAAAATTAACTCTGTGACTGAAAGAATCGAGAGACCCCAAAAAGGTCGTTCCTACCCTTCAACGATTGGCTATCCTGGGGGAATGCTATTATAGAGATTCCAAATAAGTAAAAGATGTATAATTTGTCAGAGTGAAATAGTGTTATCGTGAAATCGAGCACTGAGAAATGAATTCACTTCAGGCATAAAATATTACTAAAGAGAGGAAAAGTGAACTGGAAATTGGTTAATCGGCAGATAATGAATAAAATAATGGCAAAAAAAGAAAAAAACCAATGGCCAAGGACTCTTTTCCACACCTTTACTGGACTGACGATTGTCTCAATCTATGGCCTCACAAATATCAGTAGAGAATTAAGTTTAATAATTCTTGGAGCCGTAGCTCTCTTTTTCTTGTTAGGAGATCTTTTTCGTCAATTTATCCCTAGAGTTAATCGTCTGGCACATAAGATTTTCAAGGTTATTATGCGTGAGGAAGAGAAAACAAAGATCGCATCCACAACCTACTACGTTATAGGTTGTTGGATAGCGATTCTTGCATTTCCAAGATTGATTGCTTCGATTACTGTACTGCTCTTGGTGGTTGGTGATACTTCTGCCAAGATAACAAGACAGGCAAGGGGTCGCTATTTTTCCCTGGAAGCAACTTTAGGCAATTTCATCATATGTTTCTTAGTTGCCTGGTTCATCTTTAAAGTCGCTGAGATACCTAATCCTATTGTCCTATCTTTTCTTGGTGCATTGGGAGCAAGCACAGCTGAAATGATTCCGAAGATAGATAACCTCGCTATTCCTATTCTCAGTGATGTTCTTATGACCGTAGGAGTTTATCTTATTCACTGAATCTCCCCTCAGACCACGCCGCTCCAAAACCCAGACTGGCAAGCACTGAAATTTGGCCTAGCGTGCTCTAGCCCGCTGTTGTACCGGAATGTCGTAGGTTGGAATCTCTATGATTTCTTGAGAAAAAGTTCTAACAACGTCCTGCCCCCGGAGCCATATTCGCTCACAAAGATCCTAGGAAGGATTTCCCCTTGATTGTCTTACATAAACTGCACAGCGCATAGTAATATTTCAAAACTTAAATTCTGTCTGAGGGTCTTTGCCCACTTTTTTGCTTGAATATACTCACGAACCATTCAATGTATCATCACAAAAAATCTGTAAGTTAAAGACTGCCAGAGAATACAGAATCGGAATAGGCATAAACAATGCGGACTAATTAATGGGTATATCGCACTACATATTTTGTAATTAGCACTGCCAATATCCAACTTATTCCAGCACCTAGCAAGAGAATAAGCCATTCAAAGAGACCCAATGGAACAACATGGAACAAACGATTCAATGGTGTATAGAGTATTGCTAATTGCAGGGCTATGCAGCCAGTTGTTGCTAAAACCAACCATTTATTCGAAAACCAACTCAACTGTTGTTGATATCTAATGACAGAGATTTTCACAAATTCATATAAAACGAAACCGGTGAAAACCATAGTCCTCGCCGTTGCCAATTCATTTTTAAGCCCGATAAAGAATATAGCTAACAAAACAAGAGCCAACTCAATACCGATACCCATAATCCAATAAATTGATTTTCTGTTCATAATGCCCTCTGCTTTTTTTCTTGGCTTTCTTTGCATTGTGCCCTTTCTTGTAGGGTCAATACCTAAAGCTAAAGCTGGTAAGCCATCTGTAAGAAAATTAATCAAGAGAAGCTGCACAGGCATTATAGGTAAATAGCCAAATAAAGAAGCGAGGAATACTACAAAAACCTCAGCAAGATTAGTTGTAAGTAGATATCTAACAAAATTTCTTATGTTGTCAAAAATTGTTCTCCCATTCCTTACAGCATCTACAATGGTTGCAAAGTTATCATCAAGTAAAACCATATCAGATGTTTGCTTAGCGACATCGGTCCCCCTTATGCCCATCGACACCCCAATATCTGCATTTTTTAAGGCAGGAGCATCATTCACACCATCGCCAGTCATAGCGACTACATGTCCATTCTCTTGTAGTGCTTTTAGAATCCCTACTTTATGCATTGGGGAAACTCTGGCAAAAATATCCACCTCTTTGACCCTTGCCCTTAACTGCTGGCTAGAAATACCGTCCAGGTCTTTTCCTTCCAATGTATTTTTGCCGATACCAATCTCCTTTGCTACAACCTGTGCAGTTATTTTATTATCCCCGGTTATCATCACAACCCTTATCCCTGCTCTTTTGCAAGTCTCAATAGCTTCCTTAACCCCTCTCCTTGGAGCATCTATCATTCCCTGTAAGCCAAGAAAAATGAGGTCATTTTCAATATTTTCCTTCTTCTCTTCCTCTTCATTGAGTGCTTTATAAGCAAAAGCCAGAACCCTTAGAGCGTCTTTGGCCAAATCCCTATTTCTTGATGCTATAATTTCCTTATCTCCCTTGCTGAGCCTTCTCACTTTTCCGTCTTCAAGAATAAAACTACATCCCTCCAAAATTACCTCAGGGGCACCCTTTGTAAAGACTAAAAGCTCCTTATTCTTTCTATGAACAGTAGTCATCCTTTTTCTTTCAGAAGAAAAAGGAATCTCATCTACTCTTACATATTCATCAGGTTGAAGGCCTGCTTTCCTGGCAGCGACCAGGAGAGCGATTTCAGTAGGATCTCCAATGTATTTTTTCTTTTGATTCTCATCTTTTCCCATAACAGCATTATTACAAAGCAAACCGCAATTGAGCAAAGGTGAAACTCTCCTTGCATCTATCTTTTTTCCATTGATGAGAAAATCCCCATCTAGACTATAACCAACACCGCTGACATCTATTACTTCACCATCAAAGCTCAGTTTTCTTACTGTCATTAAACCTTCAGTCAAAGTTCCTGTTTTATCAGTACAGATAGTATCAACAGAACCAAGGCTCTCTACAACCGGCAGTTTCTTAACTAAACTATTTCTTTTGACCATTCTTCTTGTGCCCAAAGCTAAAGCAATTGTAACCACAGCAGGCAGACCCTCCGGAATTGATGCTACCGCTAAAGCTATAGCTGTGAGAAAAATAGTAGCAAAATCAGCAACACCTATTAGAAACTGCACCGGCAGAATAAAAGCAATTATTCCTATTACTGCATAGGTTATTTTCTTCCCCAGAGCATTCAATTCTAGTTGAAAGGATGTTGGCCTTTCTTTGCTTTCTCTAATCTCTTCAGCAATTTTCCCCACCTCTGTGTTCATCCCTGTTTCCACAACTACCGCTCTTCCTTTACCCCTGCTTACAACAGTGGTCATAAAAAGGAGATTTCTTCTTTCTACCAAAGGTATATCCTCTTTTAAGATTTTAGCTTCCTTCTTTACACTCTCACTTTCTCCGGTAAGGCTTGATTCATCAACAGCTAAATCTTTACTCTCTATTAACCTTGCATCGGCCGGAACTTCATCTCCCTCTTCAATTAAAACTATATCTCCTTTGACTACATCCCTGGAAGCGACCTCCTGCACCAACCCATCTCTTATCACCTTTGCCCTGGGAGCAACCAGTCTCCTTAGTGCTTCGATACTTTTCTCTGCCTTATAGTTTTGCAGGAACCCAAAAATGCCATTAGCCAGGACTATTGACAAGATTAAGAGAGAATCAACAACTCTCGCTTCCTGTCCGGGAAAAATCCCGATAACATAGCTAACAACAGCAGCCATTATCAAAATAATAACTAACAAACTTCTGAATTGTTCAGCAAAAATTCTAAAAGGGGAAATCTTTTTTCCTACCTGTATCTCATTAGCACTATATTTTAACAGCCTTCCTTCCGCCTCTTTCTGCGTTAAACCAATCCGTTCCGTCCTAAGCCTATCGAAGACCTCTTTTAGCTTTGGAGAATGCCATCCACTCATGAGCAAATCCTATCAACATGAAGAATGGAATATATTTTGATCATTTTATTTTTCCTCTTCGATTTGTGGAATGATAGTATCTTCTGGTATGAACAAAGCAAAAGACTCTGCTTGATTTCTCACAAAGTAGTAACTTCGGGTCGAGATAATGCTCTGACCAGAACAGCGAGAAATCATCTGCGATGAGCACTACCCATAGCACAAATTGACGATTTTGTCCAATTTTGGCCCAGGGTGAGTTTTTCATATAGCCCGTTCTAGTTTTGATTATGTGACGCCCTAGCAGCAGAGTTTCAGTAAAGTAAGAAAAAGGGAAGGCTGGTGTTCTCAGAAAGAATCTGAAGGAGAAGAACTCTCTCTCTTAATTCACTTGGGTTAATTCTAAGAGAGAGCTAGTTACTTCTTCTCTTTTCACCTCAAGAGAGTCACCGTCTTTCACCACTATTGGCTTGCCAATAGATACGGTGATATCATTAAAGGGCAGGGGAATGCAATGATTATCCCATCGATTCAGCAGAAATCCTCTACGAGCTTGTACTGCTAGAGGAATAATCTCAGCTCCTGATTTCCGGGCAATGTGGATTGCTCCTGCTTTAGTCTCACGAGGTGGCCCCAGAGGACCATCCACGGCAATAAATCCTGGATAGCCCTCTTTAATTGCCTTGATAAATGGCATTATAGACCTTCGATATCTGGATATGCGTACTATACGATATTTAAAGACAGAGGCCAATTGAGCCATAAGGTCTCCTCGAAAGGATGAATGAACTAAGGCCACTGCGTTTTTCATGCGAAAGGAGAAAAGCAGTAATGTATAATTGCCGTGCCAGAAGGCAAAGATAACTCTCTGTTTTTCCTTTTCAATCCTTTCTAGTTCTTTCTCACCCACAATGGTTATTCTGCTCGTTATAAAGACAAAAAGTAGAATTATTTGGGCAAACCAGCTAGGAACCTTTATTACAACAATAGGACAGAGGATTCTTTGGAAAACAAATTTATAGAACAGTCTGCGAATCACCAAATTCAAAAGTACTTGCTTGCCAACTGTCTCATATAAGGTTTGCTCAATGACAATTCTCAGGACAATAGTCACAGCAAAGCTAACAACTAGTAACTGTATTTGTTTTCTATAAGTAATTCGATTCATAATTAATCTTTCTTCCATTACTATAAACTTTATATTTTTTGTGTCAAACGAAGCTAGACTTATTCTCTTTCTCCGCTATATTTATAATAGAGACCTCAGGAGGGATAAAATAGCTGAACTAAGAAAGGACCCTGTAATTGCAAGGTGGGTAATTATCTCCACAGAGCGGGGGGAAAAACCCTTACACTTTGCCGTTGAGAAGCCCAGGCCAAGTAAAGAAAAAAAGTGCCCCTTTTGTGAAGGAAATGAGACTCTCACTCCCCCTGAAATCATTTCTTACCGCAAAAAAGGCACCAGACCTAATACCCCTGGTTGGCGGATAAGGGTAGTGCCCAATAAGTATCCTGCTTTAAAAATAGGGAGTGATTCAAATAAAAGAGAAAAGGGAATATACAGGATGATGAGTGGAGTTGGCGCTCATGAGGTAATAATTGAGACTCCTCATCATATAGAGGACATATTTTCTCTTGAAGACAAGGTTGTAGAAGAGGTGCTCTGGGTTTATCGGGAGAGGATAATAGAGCTTATGAAAAATCCTCATTTCCAATATGTATTAATTTTTAAGAACAGGGGCATAGTAGCTGGAGCATCTCTAAGCCACTCCCATTCTCAATTAATTGCTACTCCTCTAGTTCCTAAACGTGTAGAGGAGGAGCTTGAAGGCTCTAAGGAGTATTTTGAGCTCAAGGGAGGATGTCTTTTTTGCCATATTATAGAGCAGGAGATAGCTTTTAAAGAAAGACTCCTGTGGGAGGATGAAAACTTTATAAGCTTATGCCCTTTTGCCTCGTGTTTTCCTTATGAGATGTGTATCCTGCCTAAAAGACACTACTCTGATTTCAGGGAAATTAAAAAAAGTGAGATAAAAAGCCTGGCTAGAATACTAAAAAAATGCATCACATCCCTTGATAAAATTCTTCCTCACGTTCCTTATAACTATATAATTCATACTTCTCCTTCTAGCAGACCAAATTTAGAGTTCTACCATTGGCATCTGGAAATTATACCTCGCCTTACCAGAGTTGCTGGGTTTGAATGGGGAACTGGCTTTTACATAAACTACATAACACCCGAACAAGCAGCAAAATACTTAACTCAACTACACAGCTCTCCTATTAGTCTCAGATAATCTTTAAAATGGCGTGTGATAAGAAATTTGTCTTTAACCACTTTTCTACCAGCCTCTCCCATTTCTCGTGCATAAGAAGGATTCTTCAATAGATAGAGAGCTTTGTCTGTTGCCTCCTCAATTGAGTTAACTAAAAATCCATTTTCACCGTTTTTTATCTGCAGTTTTATCCCTCCAACATTACCTCCTACAACAGGGCGAGCTTTCCACAAAGCTTCGGTAACTGTTAATCCAAATCCTTCTTTCAATGATTTTTGAATTACAATATCAGCCCCTCTTTGCAAAGCATTTATCTCAAAGAAGCTGTCGGGAGAAAGATTTAGAATATGAATATCTGAATCACCTTTCGCCTCTTGTTTTACCTGCTTGAGAACCTGCGAACCTTCCGGATCATCCTCGGCTGTTCCTCCTGCCAGAATCAATCGACAATTGGCTCTTTTTTTCACCTGCCGATATACCTTTATTACTCCAATAGGGTCCTTGAAATAATCAAAGCGGGAAACTTGAAGTAATATTGGTCTATCCTGAGGAATTCCTAATTTTTCAAATACATTCTTTACCTGTTGGGCTGAAAGCTCTTTATTTTTTTCGCTAAGAGGGTCTATAGAAGGAGGAATTATATAATGGGCCAAAGATGAAGGCTGGACAAAATCCTGCAGGGAGAAAATGGCCGTATCGTATTGTCCAATATAAGAATATAGAAAATCCCAGGTTTTTTTATCGGGGCTGGAAAGGTCTATGTGGCATCTCCAAACCCATTTATTGTTTCCCCTAGCCCTAATGAGAGCTGCAGGTTGAGGGTCATGAATAATTACCACATCAGAGGCAAGGTCAACTTTTCTCATATTCTCATCGTTTACTCTCCTATACTCATCCAACATATCCTGGGTTATCTTCTCTCCCTCTTTAAGAGAAAGGCCTTGCAACAGATTATGAAAAAGCTTAGTTGTGCGAAAGAACTTATCTGTCCCCTGGATTACCTCCCAGCGGCAAGGAATACCTACAAGTCTGAATAAAGGCACAAGACTGCGTAAAATCTCCACCACTCCCCCACCTGTGGATGTCGAGTTGACATGCGTAACTGAGATACCCTTGATTTCATCTGCAAGTGCAAGCAATTCCTCGATTTCACCGCATCCGACAATCTCCTCATATGCTGAGAGCTGAGAAAATGACATATTTTTATCCTTATCCTTTCACTGAACCAGCTAATATCCCTCGCACAAAATAACGCTGCAAACTGAAGAAGATGATAAGAGAGGGAACGATGGAGATAAATACCGCTGCGGTGAGAAGTTCCCAATCCTGACCGTAGGAGCCAACCAAACTGCTTATCTGAACAGTAATGGGTGCTACATCTGGTGTCCCTCCCAGGTAAATAAGTGCAACCAGAAGGTCATTCCATACCCATAAGAATTGAAAGATAGCAAGAGAGGCAACAATAGGCACAGAAAGCGGAAGTACAATATATAAGAAAGTATGAAATGAGGATGCCCCGTCAATAGAGGCAGAATCAAAAAGCTCTTTAGGCAATCCCGAAATAGAATTATATAGCATATATATAGCCAGAGGAAGTCCGTAACCGCTGTGAGCTAACCAAATTCCCGGGAAGCTGCCGGCAAGACCTGATTTGTTAAAAATTCGCAAGACTGGAATGAAGGTCATCTGGAGAGGAACAACCAGAAGTGCTATTAGAGCCATAAAAACAAATGTATGCCCAAAAAACTTCATCCAGCCAAGAGCATAAGCTGCCAACAGGGCTATGCTTAAGGGTATTATGGTGGCAGGAATGGTAATGATGAAGCTGTTTAAGAAAGCTCTCCCCACACCTAGCCGACTAAGAACCATATCATAATTTCTTAAAGTAAGGCGAGCTGAATCAAACATATTTCCCAATACTGTCCACCAGCCGCTATTTGCCACATCCTGGGCAGGCCTAAAGGATGTGATAAGCACGCCAATTGTGGGGATCAACCACAAGACAGCAATGAGAATAATTACCGTATGCAGGAGCCCACGAGATAAGACTCTGCTCGTCTTCTCGCTCATTACTTCTCCTCCCTTTTAAACCGACGCAGGTTGAGAAGCATCATAGGAAGAACAAGCACTAGTAAGACTACAGCAATGGCACTTGACCTACCAAAGTTTCCAAACTGGAACATTTCCTTATACATACGATTGGCAATAACTTCGGTGCCGAAGTTACCGTTGGTCATAACATAGATAATATCAAATACCTTAAGCACAAAGACTGCCATGGTAGTGGTAAGTACAGTAATGGTGGGCACAAGTAAGGGGAGAATAACTCGCCAGAAAATCCTCCATTCGCTAGCTCCATCAACTCGCGCTGCTTCCAAGAACTGTCTAGGAATACTCTTGTATGAAGCCGAGAGTACCACCAAACAAAATCCTGTCCATACCCATATGCCAACTAATATCAGACAAAGATTATTGACCCAGGGTCTTTCAATCAACCAGGCCACAGGAGGCAGATGAAATGTCTGAAGGAGAGCATTAAGAATGCCAATTTGGGGAGCCCCGGCAGGCCTGAAAGCATAGACAAATTTCCATATAACGCTAGCGCCTACAAAAGAGATGGCCATTGGCATAAAGATGATGGATTTAATAATAACCTCATATCTTACTCTATCTAAAAGCACAGCAAGGACGAGGCCAAGGAAAACCGTTATGGCACTAAAAACCACCACCCACAGAGCATTGTTGCGGAATGCTGTTAGCATAACTCTATTTGTGAAAGCATAGATATAGTTACCGGCTCCCACAAAGGCATTGGAACCTTTATCAAAAAAAGAAAGATACAGAGTATGAAAAGAAGGATAAATGAGAAAAAACCCGAGCAAAGTTAAGGCTGGAGCCAGATATAACCAGGGAGTTGATTTCTTTGTGTACATTTTTATCTTTCTGTGGATGGAAAAAGGATTTGTGGTCACCTCTGGTGGCCACAAATCCCCTCTTGAATCTATTTCTTGTAAGCATCAACAGCGGTTTCTTCGATTCTTTTCAGGACAGAATCCAGATCTTCACCACCTACATAATCCAGTATCCCGCTCCAGAAAGAACCAGACCCTACAGCAGCAGGCATTAAGTCAGAGCCATCAAAACGAAACGTTTGAGCACTGGCTAATATCTCAGCAGCCTTGCGAGTGAGGTCATCAGGATAGGCACTAGGATTAACTCTTCTGTTAGCTGATAGCTTTCCCAGTTGGACAACCCAGATCTCCTGAGCACCAGCAGTTGCCAGGTAACGT
>Ga0307430_1003230_pt1 | contig 10232 bp, 4 predicted proteins | sample SalMarWE160130MG_FD_202159 | JGI IMG/M metagenome (GOLD analysis project Ga0307430, IMG submission 202159) | Salt marsh sediment microbial communities from the Plum Island Ecosystem LTER, Massachusetts, United States - WE1603-130 | ecosystem: Environmental > Aquatic > Marine > Intertidal zone >... | reverse complement strand
AGGCACCGATCTTGCCTCCGTGCATTTCCACCAGGCGTTTGCAGATCGCCAGTCCCAGTCCTAGGCCCCCGTAGCCCCGCGCGGTCGTGCGCTCCGATTGGCGAAACTCGTCAAAGATTACAGTGTGCTCCTCTAGCGGGATGCCCAAGCCCGTATCGCGGACGGTCACAGTTATGTTGCCGCCTTGTGTGGCCGCCGTCAATGAGATTTCCCCTCGCGCCGTGAACTTGACTGCATTGTTCACCAGATTCAGCGTCACCTGTCGCAGGCGCGTTCGGTCTCCCCACACCCTTGGCAGGCGCTCAGGAATCTCAACTCGCCAAGCCAATTCCTTGTCCTGTGCCAACTGCTCCCCGATCATTGACACTGTTTGTAGCACCTCGGTCAGATCCAAGGGCTCGCAAACCAGCTTCAGTTGTCCCATATCGCTGCGTGCCAGATCTAGCACGTCCCGAATCAAACTGTCCAGATGTTGCACTCCGCCGTAGATTCTTTCCAGGTCTTTTCTGTTGACTTTACATCCCTGTGGTCCGATCTGCTCGCTTTCCTGCAACAACACATCGCTCAGGCCGCCGATCAGGTTCAAGGGAGTGCGCAACTCGTGGCTTACCATCGAGAGGAAGCGGCTCTTCAGCCGGTTGGCCTCTTCGGCCAATCGCTGTCCTTCCACCGCCTCTCGATACAGCCTGACGATGCGGAGCGCTGCCCCCAACTGTCGGACGATCTCTGCACACGGCTCCAGATTACTCGCGTCGAAAGCCACAAAACCACATACATCCTCTTGCACCCGCAGGGGCAACAGAACCAGGTTGAACGTCTCGTCCTTGGGATACAGTCCTTGCGGCGGGAACTGTCGAGTGGGGAAACGCCAGCGGCTCCCTCCCGCCGGATGTGGCATGTGCGGCGTCTGCAATACGCTCCACGCTGCCGGATCCTCTTCCTCCGGCTCGTAGAAAGCCAGGGCGACGTGTTGGATGCCCGTGCCCGGCAGGTTTTTGGACAACGCGTCAAAGATGTCTGCATCGTTCCGTGCAGCGAGAAACTGGGCGCTCATCCGGCCCACTTGATAAGCTGCCTCGGCTTGACGAATTAGCTGTCGGGTGTATTGTCTCTGGGTAGTCTCGCTGATCGCAATCCTGGCTTGGTCCAGAACATCCTCCACCTGCCGGCGTGCAAGGGTATGAGGCATCGTCTCCAGCAGCGTGAACGCGTTATCCCTCAAGATTGAGACCGCTGTATGCCAAGCATGCACGTCATCGCCCAGAAGAGAGACGCGCTGGAGGATCTGCTGCATAGCCAGGTGAAAGACCGTACCATCACCCTGTTCCAGGCTCAGGAGAAAAGCCTTCACCAGATCCCGACACGCATAGTGGATCTCGTCCGGGCTCAAATGGTGCATCTCGGCGCTCATTATCCTGGTCATCGCCTGCACGATCCACGAACCGATTTCCTCTTTGCGCTCGTCAGGCTCCTCAACTCCTGGCTCGGGACGAGCAGGATCAGATGGTCTGGAGTCTTGCGCCGTCAGATTGGCCGGTGCGTCCTGTGGCATCAGGCTTGCGATGGTTCTTACAGTAGGACCCCCAGGCAGACAGCCACACGATTCGCGGATGACCAGCCAGGTCGGAACCTGGATGGTCATGACATCTTTTACTCGTCCTTCGATATAGTCGAGCAACAGCGCCAGTCCTTGGTACCCTTCTTCAAACGCCGGGTAGTGGACCGTGGTAAGTGATGGCACGTGAGCCGCAGCTTCGAGCCGATCGTCAAAGCCGATGACGGCAACGTCCTGGGGTACCCGCAACCCGGCATTGCTGAGCGCCTGCATAGCGCCGATGGCCGAGCGGTCGTTGCTCGCCAGAACTGCCGTGAACGGAGCGCCCGAGGCCAGGATACGATCCATCGCCCGCTGGCCGCCGGCGGGCTTGTGGAATCCGTGGACGATGAGATCAGGGTTGGCCTCCAAGCCGTGCTCCTGGACGGCCGCGCGATAGGCGTTGAGCCTGCGCGCGCTATCTCCCCCGCCACCCGACTCACGTCCGGCAATGAACGCAATACGTCGGTGTCCATGCTCGACCAGATGCTGCACCGCCTGGAGGATGCCACCCTCGTTGTCGGCGATGACCGTCGGCCCGCTCTCCCCTGCACCAACAAAAACGACTGGGTATCCTTCGGCGATGAGTTGGTATAGATAACCCGACTGCGCCTCCGGCATGAATTGGCCCACCGCGATCAGGCCATCGACGTTCCAGGGGCCGACGGGTATAAAGTCAATATCTGAGAGGGGGAGAGACCAAACCAGCTGGGAGCTCTTTTGCTCCATACCAGAGTCCAAGCTGCCGGCAAGCAACAGGTTGCATCCCTGCTCTTGCGCCGCGGACCTAATTCCACGATATACCGGTCCGAGGAAAGTATCAAGGGCCCCCGTTTCCCTGTACATGTGCCAGCCTGCGAGTACCCCGACGGTTGGCTGGTCGTGCTTGTACTTGCGCATGATCGAGTTCCTTCCACACAGGATGAGGCGATCCTGCCCCAATACTAGCATATCACAGGAACTATGCAACCTGCGCCACAACGTCTCCGGCGATCGGTGGACCCGCACCCCCCGAAACCATCCTCCCCGCGATTTTTAGCCAGTTTCAGCCATCTCAGCGTTGCACCTCCACCCACACCCGCGTCCCATCGGTAACCACCTCCACCGCCCCTTGCTCGTCGGTGCGATAGACCGGCACGTCGCCCAGCCGCTCCAGCACCTCCTCGCACGGGTGGCCGAAGCGGTTCTCCGCCCCCACGCTGATGATGGCGACCTCGGGATCGACTGTGTCCAGGAAACGCTGCGTGGTCGAGCTGCAACTGCCGTGGTGCGGCACTTTCAGCACCGTGCTTTGTAGGGGGGGGGCGCGAACCGCCCCTACACCTCGCGCCCCTACCAACCCTCGCTCCACCTCCGCCTCGATGTCCCCCGTCAGCAGCAGCGACACCTGCCCATACGTCAACCGCGTGACGACCGAGTTGTTGTTAGCATCCTCCCACAATTCCACACCAGGATGCAGTACAATCATCTCCAGCCCTGTGTCAAGCGTCATTTGCAGACCCGCCTCGCCCTGGTAGACCGTCGCCCCCTCCTCCGCCACCAACGCTAACCAGTAGTCATACGTCTCCGAGTCCATCTCGATCTGGCGATGGATCACCATATCTACCTGGTACCGCTCCAGCACTCCCACCAGCCCATTGACGTGATCAGAATCGGGATGCGTGAGCAGTATCACGTCCAGTGTCCGATCCCAGAACGGCATGCGGCGGCCCAACTGTGAGAGCAACGCCGTCTCGCTCGGCCCGCCGTCGATCAGCACCTGCCTGCCCGAGGGGGTCTGGATGAAGATGGCGTCCCCCTGGCCCACGTCGAGGAATGTGACGTGGAGCTTCCCATCGGGCAGCCCGCGCCAGACGAAGAAGGCGAGGATGAGCAGAACGGCGGCGACACCGACGATCACCTTCGTCCGCAGGCGTGTGGTGAAGCGCGACCACAGCTCGCGGCGACGCTCCCGGGCCTGCTTGAACCACCATGTGAGGCCCGCCATGATGGCATAGTACCCCCACACCATCCAGCCCTCCACACGCGCCGGCACCGAGGCAAAAGGCGACTGCGCCGTCAGACGCACGGCCTCAATGGTGTAGGTGAGGAACACCCAAGCCACCCAGCCCGCAACCTGGCCCAGCGGGCGAAAGACCAGCCCCAGCAGCAGGGCGATGCCACCAGCGATCATCACATATGATTGCGCCGGGAGAATCAAGAAATTGGTCGCCAGGGTGATGAGAGAAAGGCGTCCAAAGATGCTCAAAATGATGGGCTGGGCCACGATTTGTGCCGCCAGCGTGACCAGCAGGGCCTCGCTGATCAAGGCGACGATCTTCTTTGCGCGTTCGGCGCTCGTGATCCGTGCCAGCGCCCGCTCGAAGGCCTGCTCCAGCGACTTGGTGTAGAGCACCAATCCAATTGTGGCGGCAAAGCTGAGCTGAAAGCCCACGTCCCACAGCGTATATGGATTGATCAGCGTCATGAAAAAGGCCGCCGCAGCCAGGGAGGCGGGCGCGTAGGTGCCCCGTCCCAGCCGCATGGCGACCAGGTAGAGAATGCCCATCGCCGCCGCCCGCACCACCGCCGCCGACGCGCCGACGAGGACCGTATAGATCGCGATGCCCGCGGCGGCGATCCAGAACGCCCGCTTTTTGCCGAACAATCGCTGGGCCAGCCCGAAAAAGATACCGCTCACGATTGTGATATTAAACCCGCTGATTGCAATGATGTGCGTCGTGCCGGTGGCGGCAAAGTCGTCCATCAGATCGGCGGGGATGCCCGTCTCGACGCCGAGGAGGATGCCCGTCAGGAGCGCCGCCTGCGGCTCCGGCAGGATGGCGGCAAGTGTGGATTGGGCGCGTCGCTTGAACTCGAAGAGGTGATAAAGGATGGGGCTGGCCTGCCGCTCGGCCAGCAGCGTCACGTCGGCGCGACGGATCAGGGAGTGGATGCCCTGCCGGGCGAGGTAATCCCTGTAGGAGAAATCCTCCAGGACGGGCGGCGTCTCCAGCGCCCCCTCGACCAGGACGCGGTCGCCGTAGCGCCGCTGGGGGTAGCGGTCGGCCTTGACCAGCGCCAGGCCATCCACCTCCAACTCTACGCCATCAGGCACGCCTGATGGCGCGCTGTCGGGAAGAACGAGCCGCTCGGCCCGCACGCGCAGGTTGGTGTAGACGTCGCGCTCGTCCGGCTCCCCCACCACGACGCCCTCCAGCCTCACCCTGCCGGCGTCGTTGTAGGTCGCCAGCGAGGCCTCGTCGAAGTGGGGGACGACGAGCAAGAAGCGCCCCGCGCCAGCGGCCAGGAAGAGCGCGCAGGCGGCGACCAACCGGGCACGGGAATTCTCCCGCCACAGCAGGAGCACGAGGAACGCCGCCAGGCCCAGCACGAGCAGCACCTGCCAGGGCAGACCGGTCTCCCTGGCCAGCGCGATGCCCGCCAGCCAAGCCACGGCGAGGTATATGAACGTCATCGGGTCACCCTCCAAATATAACGTGTGGTTTTGCTTATCGCGGATTGAGTATAGCGCAAGGTTGCCCGGAGGTCAATTGCGGCTTGGCGGAATCCACACGAAGGCGACAGAGGGGTTGGTAGATTGCTGTGCTGAGGTGTGCGAGGTCACCCCGCCACCGGCACGGTGAACGTGAACGTCGTCCCTTTGCCCAGCTCGCTCTCCACCTCGATCTGCCCGCCCTGCAGCTCGATCAGGTTCTTGGCGATGCACAGCCCCAACCCCGTCCCCTGCTTTTCCAGCACGGCGGGGTTATCGGAGCGAAAGAACTTGGTGAATAGGCGCGCCTGATCCTTGGGGGAGATGCCAACGCCGGTATCCGATACGGCGCAGCGCACGTATCCCCCCTGACGTCTGGCCTGCACGCAAATGTGCCCGCCATCGGGTGTGTACTTGCAGGCATTGCCGATCAGATTGATCAGGATCTGCGTCAGGCGCGCAGGATCGGCACCGACCCTCGGCAAATCCTCCGGCAGGTCCAGGGTCAACACCTGCGACCGGGCCCCGATCTGACCGCGGGTGGCCTCCAGAGCGCCCTGCAGCGCAGCGGCCAAGCGGGTGGGTTCGATGTTCAAACTGAGGTGCCCGGCCTCGATGCGGGAGATATCCTGCAAGTCGGAGAGCAGAACCTGCATGCGTCCGACGTTGTTGCGAATGACACGGACGTATCGCTCCTGTTTCTCGGATAGCGGTTCGGAATTCTCCTGCATCAGCACGTCGGCATAACACAGGATAGAGGTCAGCGGCGTTCCCATTTCGTGGGCGACGAGGGAGACAAACTCCGACTTGGCCCGGTCGGCCTGGCGCACCTCCTCGTAGAGGCGTGCGTTCTCGATGGCGATGGCGGCGTAATCGGCCAGGGCCGTCAGCAACTGCTTGTCGTGGCTGCCAAAGGAGCGCGCGGTCACAGGGTTGCCAAGGCCGATCGCGCCCACGATCTTGTCCCCCACCTGCAGTGGTGCGCTGAGCATCTCGCCGCTGGCGGTGGCATCCCCTGTGCGGATCGCATCGGCCGCCAGTTCCTCGGGGCCACGTTGGGCGACGTGGCGATGCTCGCCGTCCACCCGCCGGCGATGAAGCGCCGGGCGCAACTTATTGGTCTCTTCGTCCACCAGCATCAGCGACGCCTCCTCGGCGCCGATGACGTAAAAAGCCGCGTCCAAAATCCGCTCCAGCAACTGATCCCTGTCGAGCAGAGAGGTGACCGATTTTCCTATGCCGTACAGGGTGTCCAGCTCGCGCACCCGGCGGCGCAATTCTCGATTGGCCGCCGTCAGGTTCTGGGTGAGGAGCTCCTTCTCCCGTCGCAGGCGGACATCGGTGAGCGCGCGATCCATAGCGGCAAACATCTCCTCGGCGCTGAAGGGCTTGCTCAGGTAATCCTTGACACCCTTGCGGAAGAATTCGACGGCGATGGCTTCGGAGCCGTGGGAGGTTATCAGGATAACGGGGACGTCGACCTGATGCTCGTTGAGGGTGTCCACGACCTGGAAGCCGTCCATCTGGGGCATCTCCAGATCGAGCAGGATCAGATCGGGGGGACCATCCAGAGCCATCCGCAGCCCATCGGCGCCGTTGGATGCCTCCGCCACGGCGTAGCCCCCTCGGTCGGCAAGGGCCTGGATGACAAAGTCCCGTATGGCCCTGCTGTCGTCCACGATCAGGATGCGTACATCTGATTCCATTCCACCCTCCACAAGGCACGAACGTGCCTGGCCTACATTATACCCTTACTGGCCATATCTGTCGATTAAGGGGAAGTTACGATTGGGTGACAACCGCACAGCTCTGCCCCTACCTAATCCGCCCCTGGCAAGGGGGGGGAGAACGGTTTACGTTTTGGAAGTCTCGAAGGAGGCCGCCCCGACTTCCGGCCGGGGCAGTTTACTAGCGGCTGCACAGCGTTTGCCTCGTTTGAACGAAACTCAGAGATGTGTTAGAATAGGGTGATCTTTTCCGGGAGCAAACACAATGTCAGACGAGGGAAAGAAGCAAAGCCTCGAAGAATGGATGGCCGAGGAGCGGGCGCGGCTGGAGAAGGGGTTTGAACACACCCCCAAGCCCACCACCGGCGGCGGCCCCAGCACCGGTGACGACGTGCTGGCCGGGCTGGGGCTCGGCGCGGCGGTGGTCGGCGGGGCGGTAGCGCCCCATCCCAACCCGGTGACCTTCGAAGGCGTCAAGGTATCCGTCATCGCCGGCGCCCTGCAGTCAGAGGTCGCGGACGACGACACGCAGGTGCAGGTCAACCGCACCGGCGATTCAACAGTCGTCACCATCCTGCTGCACCAGGCGAACAGCTACCGGTTCCTCCCCGCGTTGGCGGTGACGCTGCTCGAAGCGGCAGATAAAATGACCGTCACCATGGGCGATCTGGACAAGGACGCGGTGCGCGGGGCGTGGGCATCCATCGGCGGGACGGTCGTGGAGCAGGGGAAGGACTTGCTCCTCAGGCGGCGCGGTCCCGCCGGATTGCTCGACGCAGCGGGCGAGTTGATTGAGGGCATCAGTGAGGTGGCCGACAAGGTGGACGATCTCTCGCTGCCCAAGCAGGTGTGGGCGGTGATCGACCGTGTGGGCAAGGCGGCGGAGGAAGGCTACCTGGAGGAGAAGCGACTGAAGGAGGAAACGTTGCGGCGGCGGGAGGAGGCCGAGCGAGCTTGGACACACTGCCCATCCTGCGGGCGGGCGTTCAGGCCAGAAGAGGCCCAACGCGCGGACTGCCCGTCCTGCGGTGGGGTACGCGGCTCCAAGCCGGATTGGCTCTAGCACCGATCGCAGGCGGCGATCCCTTCCAATACATCCAGTGTAAAGACCAGCCCGCCAGAACAAAAGCGAACGCACGGCAAAAGTTCAACGAAAAGAGGGAACACGAACTCGGAGATAAAGCAGATGGATTGGCAATACACACCTTACGTGTTCCCTTTGCTCATGACAACAGCCATCGCAGCGACGCTCGCCCTGTTTGCCTGGCGACACCGCTCTGCCCCTGGCGCGACGCCGTTAGCCGCACTCATGCTCGCCGTAGCCGTATGGTCGGCAGCGTACGCACTGGAACTGAGCAGCCCGGATCTGCGGACCAAAATCTTTTGGTCCAACGTCACCTACCTGGGTGTCGTGACGGCACCTTTGGCCTGGCTGGCCCTCGCACTGCAGCACACCGGCAACGGAAAGTGGCTGACACGCCACAGGCTGATCCTACTGGCGATCATCCCCCTACTCACAACAGCGATGGTCTGGACCAACGACCTGCACCACCTGCTCCACATCTCCATCAAACTGGACACCAGTGGCCCCTACCCAATGCTAGACGTGACTCACAACATGGCATTCTGGGCACACACTACGTACTGCTATCTGCTTTTGCTGATCGGCACAGGACTGCTCATCCTGATGTTCATCCGTTCTCCTCATTTGTACCAAAGTCAAGCGGCAGCCATGTTGATCGGTGCACTGTCGCCCTGGATAGCCAATGCCATATTCATCTTGGGATGGAGCCCGTTCGGCGAGTTGGACCTGACGCCCTTCGCCCTCACCCTGACCGGTCTGGCGATGGGCTGGGGGCTTTTTCGGTTCCGATTACTGGACACCGTGCCGGTGGCACGCGACACCATCATCGAGAGCATGAGCGACGGCGTGATCGTCCTGGATCCGCAGAACCGGATCGTGGATCTCAACCCGGTGGCAGAGGGTATCCTGGGCTGCTTGGCCTCGCAGGCGGTCGGCCAATCGGCCAAAAAGGTTCTCTCCCGCTGGCCCGACCTGGTGGAGCGCTACCGCAGCGTACCTGAGACGCACACCGAGATTGTCGTGGGAGAGGGTGTGGTGCGGCGGTACTTTGACTTCCGAGTCTCGCCCCTGCGCGACTGGCACAGGCACCTCGTCGGCCGCCTGATCGTGCTGCGCGACGTCACCAGGCGCAAGGAGATGGAAGAGGAACTACAGCGGGCCAAGGAGGCAGCCGAGGCAGCCAACCGGGCCAAGGATGAGTTCATCGACATCGTCACCCACGAACTGCGCAGCCCGTTGAGTTCTGTCTTGGGCAGCGTCGGCTTCTTGGAGGACGGTGCAGCGGGACCTATCAACGAAGAACAGCTCGAGTTCCTGCACATCATTGAGGCCAATACCACACGCATGGCCGCGCTGGCCTCCGACCTGGCTGAAATCTCTCGTATCGAGTCCGGCCAACTTCAGCTGGAGATAGAGCCTGCCTCCATGGCCAAGGTTGTAAGTGAGGTCACGCGATCAATTCGCCTTCAGATTGAAAGAAAGGGCCAGACGCTGACTCTCCAAGTGCCCGATGATCTGCCCGTGGTGTGGGGGGATCACATGCGACTGGCGCAGGTGCTCACCAACCTGGTCGGCAATGCACACAAGTTCACCCCCAAAGGCGGGAGGATCGCCATCCGCGCCGAGCGCACTGCCAACCGGTGGGATGCACAGGGCGCAGCGGAAGTCGTGCACGTCGCCGTGGAGGACAACGGCATCGGTGTCGGAGCCGAGGATTTGCCCAAGCTCTTTCAAAAGTTTTCCCGTGTGGGGGATAGAAAGACGCGCCAAATTCCCGGAACAGGCCTGGGGCTGAGCATCGCCAAGAACCTCGTGGAAATGCAGGGCGGGCGCATCTGGTGCGAGAGTGAGTTGGGCAAGGGATCGACCTTTCACTTCACCGTGCCGGTGGTGGAAGAGGCCCCTGATACTCAAGGGGAATAAATCGCAACTCTAGGTTAATCTTGCAAAGGTTCCGACGGTGACTGGATCCAAAATAGTCACTGCCGGCGCGAAAACTTATCTGGCCATAGCGTCCCTATAACCTTCGCAAGGTTTCAGGTCGGGATCGATTAGCGAAACGGAGGGGAGGGATCCAATAAGAAAGGTGCGTGGTGAACTGGCAACGCATGCTTTACGTATCCCCTTTGTACGCGGCGGCCGTCGTGTCAGTTGCCATCGCCCTGCTTGCCCGGCGACGCCGCTCTACACCAGGAGCAACGGCCTTTGCGCTCCTGATGGCGGCAGCAGGCGAGTGGGCACTCACATACGCCCTGAGCCTCATGCACACCGGCCAGGAGCTGCAGCTCTTTTGGGTCAAGATTCGGTACGTTGGCATCGTCATCGTGCCCGGCGCTTGGCTCATCTTCGCGC
>Ga0307430_1003225_pt1 | contig 10240 bp, 13 predicted proteins | sample SalMarWE160130MG_FD_202159 | JGI IMG/M metagenome (GOLD analysis project Ga0307430, IMG submission 202159) | Salt marsh sediment microbial communities from the Plum Island Ecosystem LTER, Massachusetts, United States - WE1603-130 | ecosystem: Environmental > Aquatic > Marine > Intertidal zone >... | reverse complement strand
CGGGTTCGACGGCCACGGCAACTACAGCCTGGGGCTGAGCGAGCAATTGGTTTTCCCGGAACTCAATCCGGACAAGTACACGCGTCCCCAGGGCATGAACATCACGATGGTGACGACGACCGAGAGCAACGACGAAGCAAGGGAATTGCTCCGCGGTTTTGGCATGCCGTTCCAAGCGAGCGGTCAGGACGCAACGAGAAACTAAGAGACCGTGAATCCTTGTAGGGTGGGCATTGCCCACCATGACACAGCAAATTGTGGTGGGCAGTGCCCACCCTACAAGCTTTGGGATCATTTGAAAGCCTATTGAAGGGACCGGATTGCATGGCAAGCAAAGCGAAAATCGCCAAAGCGCTTCGCACGCCGAAGTACTCCACTCGCTCCGAGCATCGGTGTCGTCTTTGCGGCCGTCCGCGGGCGGTGTACCGCAAATTTGGGATTTGCCGGATTTGTTTCCGCAAGCTCGCGGACGAAGGACTGATACCCGGTGTGAGAAAGGCGAGTTGGTAAAGGGACCCGATTAATCATGATGACAGACCCCATCGCCGACATGTTGACTCGTATCCGCAACGCGGTGCGTGTCGAAAAGGCTCATGTGGACATGCCGCTTTCGAAGGTCAAGCGCGGCTTGGCCGAGGTATTGAAGCGGGAGGGTTACATCTGGGATTGGGAGGAAATCTCGGCCAAGCCGAGCGACTCCCTGCGCGTTCACTTGAAATACGGTCCCAACGGCGAACGCGTGATCCGCCACGTGCGGCGCGTGAGCACGCCGGGCCGACGCGTGTACCGCGGCGCCACCAAGCTGCGGCCCGTCCTCGGGGGCTTGGGCATCACGATCATCAGCACCAGCCGTGGGGTGATCAGCGACCGGGAAGCACGCCAGCGCAAGCTCGGCGGGGAAGTGCTCTGCGAGGTGTGGTGAAAAAGGGATTGGGGATTAGGGATTAGAGTTTTGGAGATGTTTAGCGGGTGGGCTTGCCCACCGTTCATCCAAGCAGGGATAAAATGTCGCGGATTGGAAAAAAACCGATTGTCGTCCCCGACGGCGTCAAGGTCGGCATTGGCGAGTGCCACGTGACCGTCGAAGGTCCGCTCGGGCGGCTCGAATGGGACCACCGTCCGGAAATCACCGTCGTCTACGACCAGCAGACCAAGACGATCGTTTGCACGCGCGACAACGATGAGCGGCTCAACCGAGCACTGCACGGAATGACCCGCGCTATGATCCAAAACATGGTCGACGGCGTGACCAAGGGATACGAGCGGCGCCTGGAACTCATCGGCGTCGGCTACATCGCGGCCGTTCAGCAGAATCGACTGGAATTGCGCGTGGGGTTGGCCAACGAGCTGCACAAGCCGATTCCGCCGGGGCTTCAGGTCGCCTGCCCCGACCAGCAGCACATTGTAATCCGGGGGATCGACAAGCAACTCGTCGGCCAGTTTGCCGCGGAGACCCGCGCCCTGCGGCCGCCGGAGCCCTACAAGGGCAAGGGCATCCGCTACTACGGTGAGGTGGTCCGCCGTAAGCAGGGTAAGGCAATGGCGAAATAGCTGTCCGCGATCGAGCGAGAAAAGAAGTGAAACGCGAAAAAGCAATCAACAAACAGCGTAAACGTCGTGGCCTTCGCGTGCGCAACCGGGTGCGGCACGATTCGATCCGGCCTCGGCTGAGCGTGTTCCGAAGTCTTAAGCACATCTACGCCCAGGTGATCGACGATCGCCAGGGACGTACGCTTGCCGCCGCCAGCACGACCGACGAGGAAATCCAGAAAAAGCTTACCTACGGCGGCAACACGCAAGCGGCCCAGCTCGTCGGCGAGGCCGTCGCGCAGCGGGCACTCGCGGCGGGTGTGAAACAAGTCGCCTTCGACCGGCGCGAGTACAAATACCACGGGCGCGTCGCGATCCTGGCCGATGCGGCGCGCGACGCGGGGCTCGACCTGGGGCCGAAGAAGGTCGTCCCCGTCGAGGAGGAGCCCAAGGGTAAGAAGAAAGCGGCGGGCGCCAAGAAAGAAGGTGCCAAAAAAGAGAAGGGATCCGCGAAGAAAGAAGGAGCCAAGAAAGAGAAGGGGGCTGCGAAGAAAGAAGGGGCGGCCAAGAAGAAGACCGGAAAGAAGAGCAAAGCGTAGTCACCGCCGCGGCGTTTCCAGAAGCAACAAGCATGATCCACTAGCCCACCATCAATACTCATGGCTGAAGAATCGACACACGGAGAACTGATCGAGAAGGTCGTCAAGATCCGGCGGTGCGCCGCCGTGGTCAAGGGCGGTCGCCGATTTAGCTTTTCGGCCCTGGTCGTCATCGGCGACGGCCGAGGCCGCGTCGGCTGGGGATACGGCAAAGCCAATGAAGTCCCCCCAGCGGTGGAGAAGGCCGGCAAGGACGGCTCGCGATCCATGGTGCCCGTCTCGCTGCGGGGCTCGACCATTCCCCACCAGGTCGAAGGACGATTCGGAGCTGCCCGGGTCGTGCTCGTGCCCGCCAGCCCCGGAACCGGCGTTATCGCCGGCGCCGCGGTTCGGGCCGTGTGCGAGGCGTGCGGGATTCGCGATATTCTCACGAAGAGCTACGGCTCGCACAATGCAATCAATCTGGTCAAGGCGGCAATCGGCGCACTGACGAGCCTGCGTACCCAGGGCGAAGTCGAACGCTTGCGAGGAGTCTCCCTGTCATGAATCTTGATGATATCCATCGCGGAATCAAAAAATACAGGAAACGCAAGCGCATCGGGCGCGGGCCCGGCTCGGGCCACGGCAAGACGTCTGGACGCGGTCACAAAGGCCAAGGCGCTCGGGCCGGCTTCTCGCTGCATCCCACGTTCGAAGGCGGCCAGATGCCCTTGGTCCGCCGCGTTCCCAAACGCGGGTTCAACAACCGTTGGGCCCTGGTCGTGGCCACGGTCAACGTGGGAGACCTGGAGGACGGCTTCGACAACGGCGCCGAAGTGACGCCCGAGACACTCAAGGCGGCAAATCTGGCGAAAGGGCGCTACGACGTGCTCAAGGTGCTCGGCGACGGGGAGCTGACGAAGAAGCTGAAGGTTTCGGCCCATCGATTCAGCAAGTCGGCACTTGAGAAGATCAACCGCTGCGGCGGCGAAGCGATCGTCCTGCCCGGCAAGAAGCCGATCGTCAAGAATAAAATGGCCACGGCCTGAAAGCGGAGCGAACGATGTGGGAAAGAATTCGCGCCATTTTTACGATCGGTGAGCTGCGTCAGAAAATCCTTCTGACGTTGCTGCTTCTGGCCATTTACCGGATCGGCTGGCAGATTCCCCTGCCCATTGTCGATCAGACCCAGATGACGGCCGTCTTCGGCGAGACGAGCAAAGGGCTCGGCCAGTTGCTGTCGACCGTGGCCGTCTTCAGTGCCAGTCAGCTCGACCAGGCGACGATCTTCGGCCTGGGCATTATGCCCTACATCTCGGCCTCCATCATCTTTCAGTTGTTGGGAAGCGTTTGGGGCCCCCTCGAACGGCTCCAGAAGGAGGGCGAAAGCGGGCGAAAAAAAATCAACGAATACACGCGTTATGCCACGGTGGTCCTCTGCTTGGGTCAAAGCTGGTTTTATCTAGGGGTTTTGGCCAAGAGCAATCTGATCAAGTCGGGCTTTGAAGGTTTTGCGTGGCAACTGACGACGGTGATCACGATGACCGCCGGCACGACGTTCCTCATGTGGTTGGGCGAGCAGATCGACGAATACGGCATCGGCAACGGAATCAGCCTCCTGATCATGGCCGGCATTCTCGCCCGAATGCCCGGCGCGGGCCTGAAAATCATCGAACCCATTCTCAAAAATGGGCTTGAAGTGGGAAGCAGCGGCGACCAGATGGGCGTCGAAAGGATTCTGATGCTCGCCGTTTTGTTCGTGGGCGTGGTCGGAGGCATCGTGTTTATCACGCTGGGCCAGCGGCGGATCCCGACTCAAAGCGCCAAGCACGTCCGCGGTCGCCGGGTCTACGGCGGCACGCGGCAATATCTGCCGTTGCGGGTGAACCAGGCCGGCGTCATGCCGATCATTTTCGCCAGCAGCTTGCTTCTGTTCCCGCAAGTCCTCTTCAGCTATCTCGGAAAGCACGGCGACGTTTGGGCGTTTCTGCAGGGTATTTTCCAGTATCACGACGGTTTTACTTACAACATATTGTACGTCCTGTTGATTTACTTCTTCTGCTATTTCTGGACGGCCATCACTTTCAACCCGAAAGACATGGCCGACAACCTGAAGAACTACGGCAGCTTCATTCCCGGCTATCGGCCGGGCAAGCGAACGGCCGACTATCTCGAAAAAGTAATGGTGCGGATTACGTACGTGGGGGCTGGCTTCCTCGCGTTGGTGGCGATCATTCCCACGCTTATCGCCACCTGGATGAACATCGACTACGCAATCGCCAGCTTCTACGGCGGCACGGCCCTGCTGATCGCCGTGAGCGTGGCCTTCGATCTGGTGCAGAAGATCGACAGCCACCTGGTCATGCGAAACTACAAGGGATTGCTCGAATAACACCAAGCGAATGAACGACGGAACCGCGGATGCACGCAGATAGACGCAAATAAGCTCTTGATCTGCGTTCATCCGCGTCCATCCGCGGTTCCTTAAAGAGAGAATTTCCATGCGGATTGTTTTCATCGGTCCTCCCGGCGCCGGCAAAGGCACCCAAGCCGAACGCCTGATAGCAAAATACCAATTGGCCCACCTCTCGACGGGCGACATGCTTCGCGCGGCGCGAGACGCGCGGACCAGCGTTGGCAAGAAAGCCGACGAATACATGTCCAAAGGCGAGCTTGTGCCCGACGACATCATCATCGGCATTATCGACGAGCGACTGGCCGAGCCCGACTGCCAAAAGGGATACCTGTTGGACGGGTTTCCCCGGACGATCGCCCAGGCTGAAGCATTGGACCGTTTGTTGGCCGAGAAGAAGACGCCCCTGGACGTCGTGCTCGAGCTCCGCGTGCCCGAGGAGGAACTGTTCCAGCGGTTGGCCGGGCGTGGTCGGGCGGACGATCGGCCCGAGGTCATCCGCCAACGCCTCGTGGCCTACCGCCGGCAGACCGAGCCACTGTTGGAGTACTACGGCGCGAAGGGCATCCTGAAATCAGTTGACGGACTAGGTACGGTGGATGAGATTTTTGACCGCGTGGTTGACGTCCTTGGGTGATTCGGAGGAGGAAAAGGGGACCACCAGACAGGCTACGGGAGATTCGCCGGCGTGGAGATACTTCGGTCACCACGAGAGATCGCACTGCTGCGCAAGGCGGGGCTTGTGGTCTGGGAAGCACACCGGTTGGCTGCCGCGATGGTCCGGCCGGGGATCACCACCGCCGAAATCGACGCGGCCGTCGAGCAGTTTTTCCGCCGGCGTAAGGTCGAGCCCCTGTTTAAGGGTGTGCCCGGCCCGGTTCCATTTCCGGCCGTTACGTGCATGTCGATCAACGAGGAAGTCGTCCATGGAATCCCCGGCAATCGTGTTTTGAAAGAAGGAGACATACTGAGCGTCGATACGGGCTGCCGGTTGAACGGCTGGTGTAGCGATGCGGCCGTCACCCATCCGGTGGGTCGGGTGACGCCCGAGGTCCAGAAGCTCCTCGACGTTACGCGAGGCGTGCTCGACCTGGCCATCGAGCAGATGGGCTGCTGCCGCCGGTGGAGCGAGGTGGCCGTCCAGATGGAGACCTATGTCCGAGAGCATGGTTTTTCGGTCGTGGAACGGTTCGTGGGCCATGGGATCGGACGTGAGATGCACGAGGACCCTCAGGTACCCAACTTTGCCAGTAAACAACTCCGGCAAAGTGGTGATTTCGAGCTCGTTCCCGGGCTGGTGATTGCGGTCGAGCCGATGGTCAACCTTGGCACCAAGCACATCCGCACCCGGCCCGACCATTGGACCCAGGCAACCGTTGATGGAAAGCCAAGTGCCCATTTCGAGCACACGATTGCGATATGCGAGTCGGGCCCCTGCGTGCTGACGGCGGGACCCAACGGAAACAAATATTAACTGCCCCAGACCGGAATAACCTAGGCACTGTGGGGGGGCAGGGAAAGGCTGCAAGGCGATTGCCTGGGACCGAGAGCAGACTGGCTAACCACGAGCAACCGAGTGTCGTCGGCCAAGGATCCATAAACCACAGAAAACGAGACCCCGGGGCTTGAGCCCTGGCGGCCCTTCCGCCTATACTGAAATGCTTTGTTGCTCTAACTAAATTGGGATTGTCTTTGCCATGAAAGTCCGGGCCAGCGTCAAACGGATCTGCGAACACTGCAAGATCGTCCGCCGTCGGGGCGTTGTCTTCGTGGTTTGTACCAATCCGCGCCACAAGCAACGTCAGGGCTGAGCCTCAGGAGAAACCGAAATGCCGCGTTTGTTGGGTGTTGACATCCCGAACGACCGACCCACGGTGATCGCGCTGACCTACTTGTACGGTGTCGGCCCGAAGGTCGCGCGCGAGCTGTGCCACAACGCGGGCATCGACCCGCAAGCCCGGGCCCGGGAGCTCCGCGAGGACGAGTTGGTTCGCTTGGCGACGCTGCTGGACAAGGATCACACCGTCGAGGGGCAGTTGCGCCGGACGGTGAACCAGAACATCGTGCGGCTGCGCGACATCGGGTGTTACCGGGGTCTGCGTCATCGGCGTGGTCTGCCGGTTCGTGGCCAGCGAACGCGGACCAATGCGCGGACGCGCAAAGGACCGAAGAAAACGGTGGCCGGCAAGAAGGGGGTCAAGGACCTTCGGTAACGATTCGGCGCGGAAACCAGACGGAATTCATCTTTCGGAGTATCCTAAGCAGTGGCCAAAGCAAAGCCGAAACGACGCAAAAGCCGTCGCAGCGTGACGGTGGGAATCGCCCACATCAAGGCGAGTTTCAACAACACGACCGTGACCATTACGGACACCAAGGGAGACACGCTCTGTTGGGCGACCGCGGGCACCAGCGGGTTCAAGGGAAGCCGCAAGAGCACGCCCTTCGCCGGCCAGATGGCCGCGCAGCAAGCGGCTGAAAAAGCCGTCAAGTTCGGCATGAAGGAAGTCGACGTCAAGGTGAACGGACCGGGCAGCGGCCGCGAAAGCGCGATCACGTCGCTTCAGTCGGCCGGCTTGACGATCAAATCGATCGAAGACGTCACGCCCTTGCCGCACAACGGCTGCCGGCCCAAGAAGCGCCGTCGCGTCTAGACCACCGGCCGGCGCGGGATCCGCGAGAATAGATGACTCACACACGTAGTTCGGGAGCTTGACCGAGGATGGCACGTTACACGGGACCCGTCTGCCGCATGTGTCGGCGCGAAGGGAGCAAGCTGTTTTTGAAGGGGGTGCGCTGCGATTCGCCGAAGTGTGCCGTCGAACGCCGCGAAAACCCACCCGGCTCGCAGTCCTTCCGCCGCGGAAAGATGACCGACTACGCGGTCCACCTCCGCGAGAAGCAGAAAGTCAAACACTACTACGGCGTGTTCGAGGCGCAGTTCCGCGGCTATTTTCGACGAGCCGAGAAGACGCAGGGCAACACGGGCCAGATGTTGATGAGCCTTTTGGAGCGGCGGCTGGACAACGTCGTCTATCGCCTCGGTTTCGGGCAGTCCCGAGCCCAGGCCCGCCAGATCGTCTGCCACGGCCACATCACGGTCAATGACCGCCGGGTCGACGTTCCCAGCTATCTGGTCCGCGTCGGCGACGTCATCCGCGTCAAGCAGCGAGTCAAGAGTCTTGAACAAGTCAAGATCAACCTGGCCGAACACCATCACGAGGTGCCCGACTTCCTTTCGCTCCTTCCGGGTGACCAGCCGGAAGGGCACGTGGTCCGGTTGCCGGAAATGGAAGACGTTTCCATCCCGGTCCAACCGCAACTGATCGTGGAACTTTGTTCCAAGTAGTCGGGCGATGGCGCGGGACGGGTTTTGAACCCTCTGGGGACCATAAAAGATCGGAGGAATCTCATGCGAATTCGATGGCGTGGACTTGAATTGCCCAGTCAGGTCGCGTGCGACAGATCGACGCTTAGCGGCACCTACGGCAAATTCATCGCGGAACCGTTTGAGCGGGGTTTCGGCGTGACCGTCGGAAACAGCCTGCGCCGGATTATGCTGTCGAGCCTGGAAGGAAGCGCCATTACGCAGATCAAACTGCACGGCGCCCAGCATGAATTCACCACGTTGCCCGGCGTGGTCGAGGACGTCACTGACGTCGTGCTGAACGTCAAAGCACTGGTGGTCAAGAACTCGTCGGAACAGACGCGTGTTCTTCGGATCGACAAGAGCACCAAGGGCCCGATCACCGGCGCCGACGTGCAGACCGACGGCGTGGTCGAGGTGATCAACCGCGATCACCGCATTGCCACGCTCACCGAGGACGTTCCCTTCGCGATGGAAATGGTCGTCGAAAACGGCCGCGGCTACGTCCCGGCCACCGAGCACAGCGCCACCGTCCAGGAAATCGGAACCATTCCGATCGACGCCGCCTTCAGCCCCGTCACCAAGGTCCGCTACGAAGTCGAAGAGACCCGCGTCGGCCAGAAAACCAACTACGACAAGCTGACGATCGAGATCTGGACCGACGGATCGATCACCCCCGAAATGGCCCTGGTCGAATCCGCGAAGATTCTCCGCAAGCACCTCAATCCGTTCGTGCAATACCGGGAACTGGGGCCCAAGGTCTTCGCCGAGATCCGCGGTGCCGCCAGCAGCGGGTTCGACCCGACGCTGGAAGCCAAGCTTTCGATGAGCCTGGCCGAACTGGATCTCTCGGTTCGCGCGACGAACTGCCTCGAATCGGAGAACATCAACACGGTCCGCGATCTGGTCGCCCGAAGCGAAGACCAATTGCTCGAGGTCCGCAACTTCGGCGAAACCACGCTCATGGAAGTCCGCGCGAAGCTCGGCGCGATGGGTCTGCACATGGGCATGCGCGTGCCGCCTGCGCCGACCAGCCCCGTATAAATGGGAAAAAGGGGACAGGTACATTTTGCCTGAAAGGCCCGGAGGGTGCTTCGCACAAAATGTACCTGGCCCCTTTTCCCCGCAGCTATTCAGAGAACTGAAACAATGCGACATCGAAAAAAAGGCCGCAAGCTCGGCCGCAATCCGAAACATCAACGCGCGCTATTGCGCAATCTGGCCAGTGCGCTGATCCTCACCGAGCGCGACGCCGAAGACGAGGACAACGCGCCTGCGGTCAAGGGCCGAATCGTCACGACCCTGCACAAGGCCAAGGAAGTCCGGCCGCTGGTCGAACGCTGCGTCACGATCGCCCGGAGGGCGCTACCCCACGAAGAAACCGCCAGCGAGTTTGAAACCACGGCCAAGCGGCACAGCGACGCCTGGCGGACCTGGCGCGGCAGCGACCAGTGGCGGCAGTGGAGCCTGGCCATGGCGCCGGCGGTGGCCGCGCGTCGCCGCGTGTTGCGATTGCTCGGTGACAAGAAGGCGGTTCGCGTCTTGTTCGAGGAAATCGCCCCGCGTTTTCCCGACCGACAGGGCGGCTACACGCGGGTCGTGCGCCTGGCCAAACCACGTTTGGGCGATGCGGGCGAGCAAGCGATATTGGAATTCGTCGGGAAAAACGACCGCAAGCGTGTAGCCGCCGCGAAGCCGGTCTTCGAGGACCAGCCAGAGGCCCCGACCGACGCTGCCGCGACCGGTTTGCAAGCCCAAACGCCGGGCACCGTGCCGCCGGACGAAGTGGATGACACCGACGAGAAGTAGTTGCTCCAGGGATCCCATCCCGTCATCTCGAGAGACTCGCTGTGCGGTGGCATGACTGCCGCACGGATTCTTCGCATCGCCGCCCCCCGAGAGAAGGATGTCATGGCCACGGCGAGACATCAAGAAGCACCCCGGGAAGGTTTTGACTTCACGCTGCACGTGCGGCGGCTGTGTGAGGACGTGACCGATCGGCTCCCTGAGTTGCGTCACGTCGATCTGTCGCGCGTGGCAATCAGCTTTTCGCAGACGCGGAACAAGACCCTCTACGGCATGCACGCATCGCTGACGCCCTTGCGATTCGCCGACGGGGCGACCCACATGGTTCGAGGAGGCCGGCGGTGGACGGTTCAGCGGCTTTACAGTGTCTCGGGCCGCGAGATGTTCTACATCCTCAATTTCTATCTGCCCCGATTTTTCGAGCTTGGTTTCGACGAGAAGCTGGCCACGATTTTGCATGAATTGTGGCATATCAGTCCAGAATTCAACGGCGATGTCCGACGATACCAAGGTCGATGCTATGCGCACAGCCGCGGAGGCAACCACGAC
>Ga0307430_1003222_pt1 | contig 10246 bp, 11 predicted proteins | sample SalMarWE160130MG_FD_202159 | JGI IMG/M metagenome (GOLD analysis project Ga0307430, IMG submission 202159) | Salt marsh sediment microbial communities from the Plum Island Ecosystem LTER, Massachusetts, United States - WE1603-130 | ecosystem: Environmental > Aquatic > Marine > Intertidal zone >... | reverse complement strand
AGGAATGACAACACGGAACCTTTAGCTCAGATCCTTCTGAAAGCACAGGCAGACGGTCAAGATCTCCCTTGCGCCTGATCTTCTTGCCGCAGAAGAAACAAACAGGTAGCAGTTTGAGGCGTCTGTGCTCCCTGGGACGGTAGACTTGGAACTCTAATCTACCTGGTTTAACTGGCCTGATTAGACTCAAGTTGGCCTTCCTTTGATAAACTTATCTCTTTTGCCCGTGTGGCCGCAGCGACGGCAGATGAAGTCTTTGGTTTTGGTGCGATAGTAGCAAACTCTTGAGCCACACACGGGACAGACCGGGGCTTGTTTTTTACGCTGGTTGTTCACTGGTTACCTCCTGCCCTTTTTTCCTCCAACCTAAGATCCTCAAAAACAGCGGTAATTTCGCCCCAGCCTAGAACCTGGTCTTGGGATTCCCATTTTTGTATATTTCCCCTCTGCTCATCGTAGTCATAGAGTAGAACAGAGACTATTTGTTGGAGTTGGTTTTTGGTCAATTTCTAGCCTCCTTTTTTCGCACCTTGTCCGAATTCCCTCGGGCGGGGTTGATCCAAAAAGAGCTAATGCGGTAGGCCGGCCGAGCTGTGCGTCAACGGTTCTCAGTTGTGTGCTCCTCAAGTAGAGCTGTGGCCACTTTCCGGGCCTTTTCTTCGTCTTTGAAGTAGATTAAGAATTTATTATTCTTGTATGCCCTGACCTTGTCGATGTTCTTGTCTTGGAGCTCGTAGGTTCTGTAGTAGTCATCTCCTCTTTTGTGCCAGTAAATGGTTGAGATCTCGTCGGACGATACCCTCGTAGGATCCTCGTCGTCCAGAACTATTTTAGCAAATTTTTCTAAGGCTGTTAAGCCCTCGCGTGAATTGGGGTAGCAGCTTTCGATAAATGCGTTGAGGACGAGTTTTCGGCCTTTGACGAGCTCGTCGAGGGTAAGTTTTCTGCGTCCGTGGTTATCCCAGAGGGAAGGGAGAAGGTACTTTGCCTTGGTAAGTATTTCCTCGTAGCTCAGGGTGGCCGAGCGAGTGACAAAGTTAGCCTGGATGTGGTGATGGATGAAGTCAGCACTGAAGCCGAGTTCGCCGAATTTTTCGGTGAGTTGCTTCTCAATGTCCGATGCGTTAATCGTTACGTTTGGACAGAGCTGGGCATTGAGCTTTTCGACTAGGAATGAGATAAGGTTTTTCCTCACGTCTGCGACTAATCTCTCCAGCTCGTGGCGTTGGTTGAAGGGCCCGAGGTAGTCCTCGGTGATGCCCTGCTCGGTGTTAAAATCGTGGTTGATTTGTCCCAGCGTTCCCATGAACGCCTTAACTTGGTTATACTTCTCTTCGATGCCGTTTAGGTTTACTTCTCTCATCTCTTGATCCTCCTTTTATTTTTGCCTCTTCATCACCCCAATTATACCTGCCTGGTCTCCGTTCAACTTGTGAGCCACATTTAGGACATTGTTGCTCGCTTAGTGGAACTCCGCCTTTACGACGTCCAACCTCTGCATTTCCCTGCCAATCGCACTTGGTGCATTTAATTGCAATAATCATCTCCTCCTCCTTTTCTTGCGTTTTTTCTTAGGGGATCGATGGTGAGTCTCCCGCAAGTCGTTAAGTTTGAACCAATGGTCGTGACGGTAATAGGAAAATGCTCGCGTGGACTCCGGAAAGTGAACGAGGCCGTTGTCACGGTCGATTTTAATGAGTTTGCCTTCTCTACTGGGACAGGTTAAATACTTGGTATATTTGCCGGAAAGGATCTTGACCTTAACATTGCTCCCGATATTCATTTTGGGTGATCCTCCTTGTTGAAGAAGTTGCGCCAGTAGTCGGTGATTTCTCGGTCGAGCGCGGCGGTTAATAAAAAGATGTGTCGTGCGAGGCGCGAGATTTTTTCTCGGAGGTTCATCTCTTTGGCTCCTTGTCGAAAAGATATTGTTGACCGTTGAGATCGGACTGAAAATGCCAGCAAAGTTGGGTGTGATTAGCTCTGGCGCGGCGATTACTAGAAAGTATTTTCCGTGCGCTGCGCGCGGCAAAGTGGCGGGCCAGAGATTCGGAGGCTCCAGCCCGTTTGAATTTAGCTAGTTCCTGGTTGAAGATGTCCATTTGGCGGGTCGGTTGCACGTCAAAGAGGTTCACGGTCTTTGCTCCTTTCGATAGATTTACGATAGCGCTCCCAGGCGGGGGCGCTAGGTGTAAAGCTACCAAGTGAGGCAGCGTTCATACTCTGGAAGATCACTGACGATTTTGCTCATTAAGTAAAAGATTAGCTCGTGGAGTCGCTTGGCGCAATTGCTCAGATTCATTTCTTTACCGTCGTTACAGATGAGATTGTAAGAGAGTCCTTGAAGAGATTTGACAAGTTGTAGAGTACTGCCGTAGGGAAGAACGCAGTGAAAGTCAGGGACAGATATTGGCCGGGCGTCGTCTGGATATTGGCGGTTATGTGTCATGATATTAGCTCGGCGTAGGTCGCTGACAAAGATTTTGAAGTGTTCATCCATGCCGTTTGGCTTGTCCCAGCCTTCGGGATATTTCCAAAGGTGGGCTAAGTCGCTGGCTTGAAGGGATAGGCTTTGGTAAATCTTGAGAAATTTTTCGTCTTCGTAGAGAATTACTGACATTTGACTTGCTCCTTTTTGTTTAGGATTCCTTCATCTGCGCAAGAATAATACCTGCCCTTGTCGCCGATAATGATGAAGTCGAGAAGTTGAATATTGAGGAATTGGCAGGCGGTGGAGAGTTGAATTTTTGAGTTGATGTCGTCCTCTGAAGGCGAGGGGTCTCCCGAGGGGTGGTTGTGAATTAAAATAATCGAGCAGGAGTTGGTCAAAAGAGCGGTACGCAGGATTGCTTTTGGGTCGGTGATAGCGCTGGTTGACGTGCCGATAAATACCACTTGGAAACACGTCACGGTTGCGCGTGCGTCGAGGTGTAAGGCGATGATTTTCTCTTGGGTCTCGTGTTGGAGATCTCTAAAAAGCTTGACTGCCGCTCGTGAGCTTGAGATTGTGATTTTCTCCCGGGTCTTTGGCTTGGTCTTAAACTTTACTTCTACTTCTCTGATGTAGGCGTTGGCTTTCATCTCGCTTGCTCCTTTCTCGTGCAGAGAGCGTCGCCTTTCTTTCTTGCCTCTCTCTCCTCGGGTGAGTGCGGGGCTTGGAAGGCCCGGCATTCGTCTTGATAGTTCTGCGCACAGTGGCCGCAGAGGTAGTCACCTACTGCCTCGATTTTTCCTTTTATCATCTCTCTTACTCCTTTCCTTCTTGATTGCCAAACAACAACAAGCCTATACTAGCATATTTTTGTGTGTGTGTCAAGTCTCGGAAAAGCTTGATAGGAGAGGGGAAGAGGAGAGAGAAAAGCTAAAAGCTGGATTTTGTCAACGCAAAAAAAGATCCCCCCTCTCTTTAAAAAAACCCTGGCACAGTGATTGCTTCTCTATACGTTTTGTTTGTTCTTAATCCTTAACTATATAAAAAGAATAAAGATACAAACAAAGGGTTACAGCGTTTAGGGTGCTCCTTCGTGAAAATAGAAACGTTGGAGTGTAAGGCAGGTAAAGGAATAGCGAGTTCGTCAAAGGTGCTCGTTCGTAAAATGGTAGGGTGCTCCTTCGTGAAAATAGAAGTTTGCAAGAAGAGCATAGAAAGAGGGTTTGCGAGGAGTATCTGGAAACCGTTCGTAGTTAGGGTGTTCGTTCGTAAATTTGAAAACGTTGGAAACATAGAAGGATAGAGAAAGACAGAGGGGGGTCAGGGTGTTCGTTCGTAGATCCGATAAATTTCCAGGGTGTTCGTTCGTAAATTTTGGAGCGTTGAAGGTGCTTATGGATAGGGCGGTGTAGAGAATGCGTAAGGTGCTCGTTCGTGTCTGAGGTGAGGAAGATCCGCTTTGAGTGGTAGAATGGGATGCTGGGGATGTCGGTGCCGAGTGGCTTTGGGCGGGGGTTGCATTTGGCACAGAGATTGCTTAGCGTTGTGGGCTGAGGTTTCCTATTAACTACGAAGTAGGTTTTTATGAAGCAGAGCCACCTTTGAGGTTTTTTTGGTTGAAGAAAATGACAGGAGTTTCTTGGGGTATGGTAGGGTAGGGCCAAGAAACTCCGTAAGGACTGACGGTTGAGTTGGCAGAAGAGCCAGTGGAGGTGAGATAAGGCCCCGAGAGCGAGGGGAGGAACGAAGGGACGACCGAGACTCGAAAGGGCCGTGAATGTTTAGTGGGAAGATGTAGGAGGAGAAAGCTTTCCTCTGACTGAGATGGGTGGGAGTGGTTGGAAGATGGCGGGAAGAGGAGGATATTTTTCGACTTTCTGAAGGAGAATAGTATCCTCCGAGGTTGGGTGAGCCCTGCGAGGCGTCTGCCAAAGGGAGCGAAGGGAGGGCGAAAGTGGACGCTGTGAGTTTGGGTGATGGTTGGGTGCTTGGATTCGGTAGAACGGTGAGTGATGCGCGAAGGGTGAGACCCGACGAGCGAGTCTTGCAGTAAGCCGAGCATAGGGCGTGAATGAGGTAGCGCTAACCTTTGGTTGAGCACTGACCTGTCAGGGTGGGGTGCGGGGAAGATGAAGTATGGTAGATGAACCTTCGACGGGGAAATTGGGGTCCCCGTCGAAGATCAGGCTTCGACCGTTTAGGGAGAAGCCTGGAGAACTATCCTTTTGGATTTTGAGTAGCGAGCCCTTGCCGAGCGCAAGGAGCGTAGCGACTGAGCACGGTTTACATAAATATATTTATGTAAAGGCGAGCGGAGAGGTGGCTGCACAGAGAGTAGCCGTCTTGCCTCTTGGCAAGTTACGATAACGTAGTTATCGGAAAGGCGGAGGGATTAAGTTATGCCCCGCAGGGGGCAGAGAAGGCCGAACCCATCCTATATAGATGGGTGAGGCCCAGTCCTTGGTTTCCCTAGGTGTGAAGTCTCCAAGGACTGAGGGAGATGAGTGGCTTGCAACCCGCCGTAGGCGGGCCGTGGCGACGCAAAAATTTTTCGCATCGCGGCGATAATTAAGTGCACGTGGGGTGTCTCCATTGGATTAGCGAGCTAACCAAGTGACAGCGGGAAGTGTGTTGTGGGGTGATGGGGGTGGTCTGCTTGAATGTTGCCTCCTCCCCAGAGCCTCAAGCGATGGGGAGGAGATAGGCCGACTGACTGAGCGACTGGAGGCGCAGCTCCCGAGGAGAGCCCGACGAGTCTGCGAGGAGGTTGCTCGACGAGGTTCGAGCAAGCCGTAGGGAAGCGAGGGAAGGTAGGCCAGAGGAGGGGTCTCCCCGGTCCCACGGGGAGATGCCGAGCGTAGCGAGGCAGAGGGGAAGCGCTAACTCTTCGGGGAGTGTGGAGATGCGGTCGCCGAGTAGCGACTGGAAGGAGCGGGTGGAGCTCCCCCAGGGGGAGCGACAGGGAAGGCAAGCTAAGCAAGAGTCTTTGCTCGGATGGATGGGAGGGGGACTCCCCCAAAACTGGGGGAGATAGGCCACCCCGAAGCCGACGCCGACTCGACGCAGAGTGTTCAATGAACTAACGTGAAGGTCGAAGGGGTGGCCAGAGGGGGTTCGACTTCCCCCCTAAGACTAGGGGGGAACTTGAGAGGGGGGTGGAGCCCTCTTCCCCCTCAGGGGGAAGAGGAGCCCAATACCCTGTGGCTATGTGAGGCTTGGAGCACGCGCTGACAATTTTTTTTTACCCCCCACCCCGTAGGGAAGAGAAAGACGCACGTGAGATGCTAAGCCGAAAGGGGGCGATACAACGTTCACAACGCTGAGACGAAAGAGGACGATGTGACTCTAGGGGCTCGGTGCTAACTGTGGAAGACGAAGAAGAGCGAGCGATGCAGCGTTCACGGACACCGACAGACTAGAAGTGTGAAAGAAAGACTAGGGGTGAACGCTGCGTAAGCGAGCGATGTATGGCGTGATCGTTGTAGAGCTCCCTGGAGGCGTAAGTGAAGGCAAAGCCTAACGTGTGCGCGGGTTGCGCTCTGCACTAACCGCCCGTGTGAAGGGTGAGGTTTTCACTCTGGCAACCACGTGTGAGGATAGGGACAAACATGACCAAGTAGAGAACTTTCGCTCTGCTCTGCGTGAAGTGGGTTAACAACCGCACTGCGTGAGTGAGGCTCTCACGCACTAGCGACCCTGGTGAACCGCTGTCTTTCCTCCCTTTTCATGGAATCCGATGAAAAAAAAGAAGGAGAAGGAGGAGGTCTTTCTCATGTGTTCTTGTGAATGTGGGAAAATAAAAAAAAACAGAGAGAGTCTTTTCTTGTACACATATATACTCAAGGGGTTAAGGGTTAAGGATTAGGCTGGAGACTAAACCCTAGGCTGGAGACTAAATAGCCTTTAAGGCTGTTAAGGGTAATCTAAAAACATTTTAAGACTATTAAGTTTTAAAAGGTGACAACTAAAAAGACTAGGATATCTTTTTAAGGCTATTAGACTAAAAGGGTTAATACACCTTAAGGCTGTATAGGTACTAGAGAATAGGAGCAGTATAACTATTGGTAGCTCATACAGAGCTGGGTAGCTTGCAGTAACTCGTAGCAACGTAGTTAGTTACAGTGCTGATAGCTAGTAAGCTGATGGAACTTGCAGTGACGCGTGGAGCCAGAGAAGCTCAGTCTTAGGCAGAGAGCTGAGATACAGGGTAACAACTATGAGTGAGAGGACAAGTACATGGAAAGGTTACTGTGGTTTGGAGTCAGGTAGCCGAGATGCAGACAGAGTGAAGGACACAAAGAGTTTACCTTGACTCTGACACTGAGTGAAATAAACTTAACGGTGAGGAACTGCTTTAGATCTTTTCAAAAGTTAGAAAAAATTATTTTGGATTTTATATGTTAGTCACTCTTCCGAAAGGGTGCAGTGGAAAATGCCGAAAGGTGCAATGAGGCTTGAGATGACTGAACCTGGACCACGTCCGACCTTTGTAACCATGAGCCGTCAGGATGTTCGTGGACTCTCAGACCGGCAAAAGGATGCTCTGCGTAGAGCAGCCCGGGCTCAATCCTTGAAAAAGAAAGGCTATACAATCCGTGAGATCATGGCTGAGTTGGGACGCTCGAAACGAATGATTGCCTATTACTTGCGAGTTGATTTGAATGCCTCGATTATGCAGGCACTAGATGAGCGAAGAGACATTGGAGCGACCGATATTGCTCCGCCCACTATCGAGATAAAAGAAGATCTAGATGCTGTTACTTTTTGTGAGGATCCTGCCTACCTTAATTTCAAACTAAATCCTATGCAAAAACTAATTCTGAAAGCCTTTTATTCCTTGGAGCTCAGCGATGAGGAGCTGGCGATTTTAGAAGATTTGGTCAAACGAGGCAAGACAACTTGGAAGCCGGAAGAGAAGTATAGAGAGCTGGTGGTGGTGGCGGGGATGAAAGGTGGTAAGACCATTCTGGCCTCGGTGATTGCGTGCTACGAGGAGTTTTCGCTCTACCGATTAGGTGACCCGGTGAAGGCGTATGGATTTGCCGAAGGTGAGAAGATTTTCATAATTAACGTGGCCACTAGTGGCGACCAAGCGGAGGATACCATTTATGCCAGGACGCTTGCCAGAATTCAGAACTCGCCTTTTTATGATCTGCGACCTTATGAGGAGATAGGAAAAACCGTGAACTTCAAAGATGATGGAGTGAAGATCCGCTGTGGCCATTCGAATTCCGCCTCGATTGTGGGTAAAACCAGTAAGCTGGTGCTGTTCGATGAGCTAGCCCGCTTTAAGGACAAGGGTGGGAAGAATAGTGCTGAGGCAGTCTATACAGCCCTGACAAGGTCGGTGGAGCCGTTTGAACAAGATGGAAAAATTGTGTCTATCTCCTCGCCGATATGGGAAAAAGACAAGATAATGAGCCTGTATGGCCTCTCTTCTGAGATCCCGAATATGCTGGGATTTAAGTTGGCGACCTGGGAGATGAATCCGCGGCTGCCAAAGAAGTCGTTTCAATGGGAGTTCAAGAAAAACCCTGAAGCTGCTCAGCGGGATTTTGGAGCAGATCCCTCGAAGCCGAAGGAAAGGTATTACCGAGTGCCGTCGAAGATCAAGGAGACTTTTGAGAGAATGAAAGGGAATCCTTCGCCGGTAAAGAAAGACGGCACGTTGGTGAGTAAGAAGGAATTCCACGGGAATCTCGAGTTTGACTATTACCTTCATGGAGATCCTGCCGCTTTTAATAATGCGTTTGGTCTGGCGATGGGACATCGTTTGGGAGACTACGTTTACCTGGACTTTGTGTATGGCTTTGAGGCGGGGGAAGGTGAAGTCGATGTGAATGAGATCAAGAATATAATCCTGGAGTTGCTAAATCGAGGCTTTCGGATAAAGAAGGCAACTTTTGATACGTGGGCTGCCGTGAGTGTATGGCAGGCGCTACAGGCACGCGGCGTGCAGCCAGCGAACTTATACGTGTTGAAAGAGCAACATGATGAGTTGAAACAAGCAATTTATGGGGATCATTTAATGGGTTATCCGCATGGGAAGCTGAGAGATGAAATTAAGGAGTTGATTCTGCTCAAAGGTATGAAGGTGGACCATCCGAGTGGTGGCTCAAAGGACCTGGCTGATGCGGTAGCGGCGGTAACTTGGCACTGTATGCAAGAAGAGACTGTGGAATTGGCCTCTGGAAGTAAAGACCCTGAGCCAGAAGAATTTGTGTTTGGGAGGAGAAGACTATGGAGGTAAGACGGAGGATAGCCGAAGCCCTGTTGGGCAAAAATTTCATAGATGAAATAAAGCAGCAAGCTGTGAGAGAGGCTGTGGTGAGTGCAAAGAAAGAAGATGAGGAAGGCTGGCGACCCATCACCGGAGCTGCCGAGCGGGACCTTACACCGCTAACCCAGGAGCGGATGCAGCAGATTGCTTTTTATCTATATGACAGAAACCCCGTGGCTCACAGAATCCTGGAGCTGACCAAAGATTTTGTAGTGGGTGAAGGGATTAGTTTCACGGGAGAGAATGATAAGGTTGAGAAAGTGCTGAAGGAGTTCTGGGATGATCCGGTCAATGCTTGGGACCTAAAGCAGGGACAGAGGGTTCTGGAGCTAGGGCTGTACGGAGAGCAGTTGTATCCGGTGGCGGTGAACGAGATAGATGGTCGGGTACGGATGGGCTATTTGGACCCGTCAGCTGTGGCCAGGGTAATTCCAGATCCAGAGAATGTGGAAATAATTCGCCAAGTAAAACGGAAAGGTTCGGCAACGAGGATACAGAAAACCTATAACGTGGTGAATTTGGATGAAGATCTGAAGTCGAAGACGTACTGGGAGTTGAATGGTGAGATCTTCTTCTTTGCTATCAATAAGGTAGCGAATGCTCTCCGAGGAAGGAGTGACCTGTTCTGCCTTGCGGACTGGATTGATGGCTATGACCAGTTTCTCTTTAATCGTCTCGAGAGATCTCACCTGATGAATGTGTTCCTCTGGGACATAACCCTGGAAGGATACAACCAAAATCAGATTGATGGGTGGTTGAAGGAGCAGGGGATCCCTAAACCAGCGTCGATGAGAGCACATAATGAAAAGGTAAAATGGAATGCGGTAGTGCCTGAGCTGGGAGCTCATGATGCCAGCGAGGAGGCAAAACTGTTTCGGAATATGATCTTGGGAGGAGCAGGACTGCCGCCGCACTGGTTTGCTGGGGGTGAGGGTATTACCCGAGCAACAGCTCTGGAGATGTCGGTGCCGGTGATGAAGCGGCTAAAGACCAGGCAGAAGTATTTTAAATATATGATTGAGTTGATCTTTAAGTTTGTGATAGCTCAGGCGGTGATTCATGGGACGTTGAAGAAGGAAGTGGATAGGAGTTTCGCCGTAGGGCTGCCGAAACTGCTAGAGAAGGATATCTATACGCTCGCGCTAGGATTGAAGTTTATAATTGGAGCTTTGGAGACCGGCATGGAGAAGAAATGGATTGACGAGAAGGATGCCAAGAGGATTTTCGCCTATATGATGTCACAGTTGGGCTTGGAGATTAAGGCTCGGGGGGATGGGAAGTGAAGATCAGGAAAAATCGAGAGACTAAACTCTTGGAAGCGGTTTTGCCATATAAGCCGAAGATTGAGAAGAAGATTGACCTCATTCGTACTCGTGATGATTTCAGGATCTTCGGTGGATGGTATGCGACGCTGAAGGAGAAGGGCGAGTTTAAGTACTCGAGAGAAGAGATCCTCAATAAGTTTTTGGTTCCTTGTGTGAAGGAGCTCATTCGGGAAGGCTCAACTGAGTTTCATCCCGAGAGTTGGAAGAAGT
>Ga0307430_1003221_pt1 | contig 10246 bp, 8 predicted proteins | sample SalMarWE160130MG_FD_202159 | JGI IMG/M metagenome (GOLD analysis project Ga0307430, IMG submission 202159) | Salt marsh sediment microbial communities from the Plum Island Ecosystem LTER, Massachusetts, United States - WE1603-130 | ecosystem: Environmental > Aquatic > Marine > Intertidal zone >... | reverse complement strand
TACGAGGCGAGGTCGAACCCGGGTGGGCGGTCGAATCTTTCCTCCAACATCTCAGCCTTGATCACGTTCGATGCACGGTCCACGTGCAGTGCGCCGTCGTGCCGTTGCCAGACGACGTACCACGTCCGTCCCTTGGCAACCAGAGCGTACGGCGCGATCTCGTGTTTAACCGGAATCTGCCGCATACGAAGGAGCGTCGCACGAACCCAGCGATCCTCCCACACCGCTTGACGTAATACAGACAGAGCGGGGATCGTCTCGCGCGAGGCATGCCACGGATTGGGATCAAGATAGAGTCGGCTGCGGACGTCTCGTTCTACGTCTTGTCGTCCCGCGGGAACCGCTGCAGCCAGCTTGAGCAGGGCCCCTTTCACTTCGGTGCCCATTCCGAGATCCGCCAATGGCGCCGGGACGCCAAGCGTAAACAGCGCCGCTAGCTCGCCTTGCGTCAGGTCGGTCAGTTTCACCCTGAAGTCCTCGTGCAGATAGACCCCACCGTAGGGACCCCGCTCCGTGTACACCGGGAAGCCGGCAACGCGCAGCGCATACAGATCGCGGATCACGGTTCGCCGCGAGACCTCAAGCTCCTCGGCCAGACGATCAGTCTTCGTTCGACCGCGGTTCTGCAGGAGCATCAGAAGTGACAACAATCGATCGGCTCGCATGACAGCCTCCCTTTCCGTCTTCCAGACCATTGTACAAATGAGACATGAGATGTCGCAAATAGGACCCATACTCGGATCAGAGATAAGGAGGTGTAGCATGCGCCGCACGAAGCCAAGATGTCCGCGAGAGCGCCCGCCCGGTCTGGCCCATCTCGTCGACCTGAAGGCCGAGGCCCTGGAGACGACCCTTGCGACCCCAGTCGGCGTTGCCCCTGTCCATCGGCCGATCAGCCTACAAAGCCGCACCCGGAGCCCCGAAGTACAGAACAGGAGGTTCACATGAGCGTGGAGTTGGAAGTCCGTTACGTCGATCTGCCCGACATGACCGTGGCCAGTGCGCTCGGATTCGGCAAGGAGCCCGAACACGAGGCCGCAAAGATGATGGACACATTCACCCGGAAGCTCGGGTTCACGCCCGGGTCACCCGATCATCCATTGTACGGCTTCAACAACCCGAATCCGTCCTCTGGAAGCCCGAACTATGGCTACGAGCTGTGGAGCCGCGTCGATCCGGACACTAAGCCCGAACCGCCGATCAAGATCAAGCAGGTGCCCGGCGTGCGATACGCCGTTACACGATTCACCGGCCTTTCGAACATCGGCCGCGTCTGGAGGCAGTTTTCCGCCTGGTTCGAGGACCATCACGGCAACACGCCGCCGTGCACTATCCAGTGCTGGCTCGAGTCCCTCCAGACCCCCGCCGAACCCGACCCCGACAAGTGGGTCTTTGACCTCTACATCGCCGTGGGAAAGTAGGAAAAACTGGAGGAAGGATGCGCAAAACGCAGAACGGAGAGGGCGCCTGCCCTCTCCTCTCTCACTGCGGCTAGGTCGAGCCTGGAAGATCTGTTCTCGGGCATCTCCTATGAGGCAGTCCGCAACAAGCAAATTAATCAAGCCGTACGGGTTTATCACTGCGCACTCAGAGAAATGGGAGACTTGCTGGGATTACGCTTCTCAACTGTCAGTGTAATCGCTAAACGCGTTGGCGAGGCGAAGAAGAATCAAGGATGAAGGTTTTGCCCCAAAGTTGTCCTTGAAGAGGGAAATAAAGGGGAATTCTGCAGAGAAAACGTGAACAGCTGTACAGGCGCTTTGGAGCCTAGAGGACTGATTGTAGAACTCAAGTACTGGCCGCTACTTGGTAGTCTTCACTAGGAAGAGACCTAGGAGCCCGTATTGAAAGGCGCTTCCTAGCGATCATCGCAGGGTTGATTCTTGGCTTCAGAGACCTCTGTAAACGATGATACGTTGATCAACATATCAAGGAAGGTGCTTGAAATCCTGATGGGCCGGACAAGTAGACTGGCTGTGGAAGTACTGGTTGAGCTAACGGGGCATGAATCGCAAGAGTGGATGAATGCTGCGGAGTTAGGTCGGCAGATCGATGTTGAACTGCCGTTTCTGAAGCAGGGACTAAATCGATTGACAAGAGCCGGTCTCGTTCGAGCGAGACCGGAGAGAAGTGGCGGATACCAGCTTGCGCGCAGTTCGCAAACGCTATCCTTGAGTGCTGTTGCCCAAGCCATTGATGGATGCGATATCCGGCAGCAGTGCCTCTTCGATTCATCGTCTTGCGATGGATCCAGGAACTGTCGGGTCTCACGAACCTGGCATGCGATGCGGGAGTCGCTCCTCTCCTTCCTTGAAACTGAGACCATTCACGACATTGCGGAGAGAAGCCGCTCCAGGGTAGATAGGTTCGAGCTTTTGGATCTGGATCAATACGCCGATCACTAGGCGGGAACCTGAACCAGATTTCGGGGGCAGGTCAGGTGGCCATTCGGAGTCGACGCTTGTACACTCAATGAAGGCACGGAGGTCTGAGCAGTGTTGCGACGAACGGTGCCCCGTGCCTAGCCCGCAGTCTGTCAATGATGCAGAGGGAGGGATTTGTGCAATCACAAGTTGAGCGTTGTCAGTTGGCGGATGGTTTGAGCATCTCTCGCGTTATAACCGGGCTCTGGCAGATCGCGGACATGGAACGCGATGGACGAACGGTCGATCCCGCAGCCGCGGAAGCCTCAATGCACCCTTACGTGGAAGCTGGGCTGACGACCTTCGACATGGCGGACCACTATGGTTCCGCGGAGGTCATCGCCGGGCGATTGCTCCAAAGCCCTGGCATGGCGGGCAAGGTCCAGCTTCTCACCAAGTGGGTTCCGAAGCCCGGCGCGATCTCTCGCCAGGATGTCCGAGACGCCGTTCAACTCTCCCTCGAGCGAATGCGCACGAATCGTCTTGACCTCCTCCAATTCCACGCTTGGGACTACGCCGATCCTGTGTGGCTGGATGCCCTGTTCTGGTTACAGGAGCTAAGGGACGAGGGACTCATCCGCCACGTGGGCGTGACGAACTTTGATGCCGCACATCTTCGGATCGCACTCCACAGCGGCATCGACATCGTCTCGAATCAGGTATGTTTCTCACTGTTGGACCAACGAGCGAAGAACGGGATGCTCGACCTCTGTCTCGAGCACAATGTCAAGCTGCTCGCATACGGAACGCTGGCCGGCGGTTTCCTGACCGAGCGATGGCTCGGTCGACCGGAGGCGGACGGGGAAGATCTCGAGACCTACTCGCAGATGAAGTACCGCAGATTCATTGAAGCTATGGGTGGATGGGACGTTCTGCAGAGCCTTCTCCATGTACTGCGTGACGTCGCCCAAAGGGCTGGCGTCTCCATGGCGAACGTCGCGTCTCGTTACATCCTCGATCAGCCCAGCGTGGGCGGTGTAATCATTGGGGCGCGTATCGGCCAATGCGAACACGTCCAGGACACTCTCCGCCTTTTCCAGTTCACACTCGATCGAGAGAGCCGAGCGATGATCGAGGATGTGCTGGCAGCGAAGCGCGCCATCCCGGGAGACTGCGGCGACGAATACCGAAAGCCTCCGTTTTTGACGGCATCTGGAGATCTGTCAGATCATCTGGAGTCATTGCCCGTGCCGTACACGCGGGTGCCTGGAAAGGATGGCCGGCTTCATGTCAACACGGGAACATCGTGGGAGACGCTCGGCGGCTTCTGCCGAGCAGTACGTAGCGGTGATCGGATTCTCGTGTCCGGCACGACGTCGACTCATGCGGATCGCGTGATCGGAGGGGAAGACATCGCCGCACAGCTCCATTTCGTGATCGACAAGATCGAAGGAACTCTACGGACTCTTGGCAGCGGCCTGGACGACGTGGTCCGGACACGGATCTACCTGCGGAACCTGGCGGATTGGCAAGCTGCTGCACGCGTCCACGGGATGCGCTTTTCGAAGACCATGCCGGCCAATACGCTGATTCGGGCGGATCTCGTGGGAGATGAGTATCTCGTTGAGATGGAGGTTGAAGCCGTAGCAAGACGACCCGAGCGGGATGGCGCGTAGCGTCAATCGCACCGCCGATCGGGCATAGACGATGCTTGCGTTATCACGCACTGCCTCTGAGCCGGGGATCGAGAGCGTCTCGAAGGCTGTCTCCAAACAGGTTGAATGCCAGGACGGTGATGAAGATTGCTGCGCCGGGGAAGATCCCCAACCAAGGCGCCCCCTGGATGTAGGCTCGCCCTTCTTGAAGCATCGATCCCCAGCTTGGCGTTGGCGGTGCGATGCCCATACCGAGGAAGCTCAATCCGGCAAGAGAGAGGATGTTCTGTCCGACGCGGATCGACGCGACCACCAAGACCGTCGAAAGCACGTTGGGTAGGATGTGTCGGAACAGCACCCGTGCGGGCGTGGCCCCTAGAGCGAGTGTTGCCTGCACGAAATCCTTCTCCCGAAGCTCGAGCACCTGACCTCGCACGATTCTTGCGGGTTGCAGGACAAACACAGAGAGCACCATAATCAGCATCGGAATGCTCGATCCGAAGACTGCAACGATGAGGATGGCCAGCATCAGGAATGGGATCGAGTTCAGGATCTCGAGGATTCGCATGATGATGGCATCCGTCACCCCGCGGGCGAAACCGGCAATCATTCCCAATGTCGTCCCGAGCAGAATGTTAAGTACGGTGGCGGTGACCCCAATACCCAGCGTGTATCGAGCACCGTGCGCGATTCGACTGAAGACGTCTCTTCCGTAGAGGTCGGTTCCGAGAAGGTGCTCAGCGCTGGGGGGACGGAGCGTGTCCGAGAAGACCATCACCATCGGATCGCCGGTGATCAGTGGAGCGACGACGGCAAGATAGCAGAGCACGAGAAGCACAACAATGGCACAAACGCCCTTAGCGTCGCCCACCAGACGATTCAGTGTTATCCGTCCGTGGCTCGCAGCCCCCGGCTCCGAGTCTCGATGTCGTACAGCGCGAAACAGGACGAACAGCCGAACCAACAACGAGATAGCGCCTAGAATGAGGAACGGACCCAGGGTGTCCCATGCAGATTTCGGCGGAACTGCACATCCTGTGAAACGAAGCGTGAGAACGAGGAGCGCGACGATACTCGCCTCATAACCAATGAGGAGGGACCCTGCGGTGAATCGGCGCTGGGAAAGCCAGCTAGCCCAGGGGACCACCACACAGATTCCGCTAGCGACAAGACTTCGTCGTCGATGGGTCTCAGTCATAGACTATCACCGGATTCAGATAGGCGTACAGAAGGTCGACGACGAGGTAGGTAATCTGGAAGAAGAAGGCAATGATCAGGGTGAGCCCAAACAACAACGGCTCATCTCGCATGATGATCGCCTGATAAACGAGACGTCCGACTCCAGGCCATGCTGTGACGGTCTCCGTCAGAATCGCACCGGCGAAGAGCATCTGCGCCATCAGCCCGACGTTGGTAGCGACTGGGATCATCGCGTTTCGCAACGCGTGGCGGAGGACGACCGTGCGCTCGCGTAGGCCCTTGGACCATGCAGTGGTTATGTAGTCCTGCTGGAGAACCTCAAGGAGGCAAGATCTCGTCAGTCGCGTATTCATCGCCATCTGGATGAGCGCAAGGGAGCTTGCAGGGATCACGAGATGCCGCCAGCCATCGAGTGTAAGGATCGAAAGGCCGCCGACGTCCATACCACGGCCGCTGATCGGCAGCCACCGGAGCCACGATCCGAAGACAATCATCAACAGGAGCGCAATCCAGAAAACGGGCACTGAAATCCCAGCGAGGGCAAATATCGTGACGCCGTAGTCCACCAACGTGTTGTGGCGGATCGCAGCGAGAATGCCGGCCGGAACGGATAACAGAATCGAGAGGACAATGGCCACCAACCCTAACTCAACCGATGCAAGCAATCGCCTCGACATCACATCCAGCAGTGGCTCATTGAACGCAGCCGAGCGCAAGTCACCCGTGAAGAACCCACTAAGGAAGCGCCAATACTGAACCGGCAAAGGGCTGTGCAATCCCAGACGTTCCTCCAGGTTCGCGATGTCTTCAGGCTTTGCCCCGATTCCGGCCATGATCTGCGCGATGTTGCCCGGCGCGGCTTTCAGGATGAAGAAGATGATCAGGCTCAACGCCAACAGCACGAACAGGGACTGAAACAGCCTGCGGATGAGGTAGCTCGCCATTCGCTCTCCCAGCTGGCTCCGTCGGCGATCCGATCAGCGCCGAGGATCAGCTCAGCTAGAAGGAGGGGAACACTAAGTTCCCCTCCTCTCGCCGTGTCTGTTAAAGCGCTAGTCGTGCACCCACACGTTCGTCCACTGGTTGCAAAGGCCCACATACTCCTGCGGGTCCAGGATGTAGTCCTGAACGCGGGGGCCAATCGCATTGATCAGCAACTTGAAGAAGCCAGGGATGTGCACGTAGCTTGAGAGGACAATCCGCTGTGCTTCCACGTAGAGTGACTCACGTATCGCCTGATCCGCCTCTCTCCGCGCTTGATCGAGCAGAACGTCTACCGCGGCGTTCTGATACAAGGCGAGGTTGGATGTGGTTCCGGGCACGGCGTTGCTTCCGTGGAACATCGGGAATAGGTAGTTGTCGGGATCGCTGTTTCCGGTCCAGCCAAGGACGATGATATCCCAGTCCCCTTCAGGATTTCCGTCGCGCAGCAGCACGGGGATGAAGGTTCCCCATTCCGTCGGTTGTGTCCTCGCGTTGATGCCTGCCTGCTGCATTCCCGTCGCGAGTACCGTGCCAAGGTTCCTGCGTGTGTCATCCGTCGGTGTCCAGATGACCACCTCCTGATCCTTCTCCATGATGCCGTCGTCGACGAGCTCCTGGATCAGGGATTGCGCCTCACCGAGATTCGGCTCCAACGCTACATTTTCGCGGAGGTACTCGTAGTCGCTGGCCCACAGGGATTGTGGCAAGCAACCGAATGCTCGTGTTGCAGTGCTCCCCTGAAACACAGCTCCAACAGCGCCTGTCAGATCGACAGAGTGATAGACCGCCTTGCGAAAGCGGATGTCGTTGAACGGGGCCTTCGTCAGATTGAACGCGATGTAGTAGTACGTCGATCCCGACGTTGTGAGCAGCGTAATGTCAATACTCGGCTGCAGACGGATATAGTCGGGAGGTGCCATCTCGGTCATGAGGTCGATGCCACCGGTCTCAAGTTCGAGGGCTTGGACCGTGAGCTCAGGAATGGGTTGCATGACGACGCGTTCAAGGTTCGGCTTCTTCATCCAGTATGCATCGTTTCGTTCAAGAACGAGCCGTTCGCCCTTGATCCACTCGACGTACTCAAACGGCCCGCTTCCAACGGGATTCTGTCCGAACGCCTCGCGCCCGAGGTCTTCGAGAAGATCTTTCGGGACGATGTGAAGTTCCGCGATGTACAGGAAGCTCGAGACGAACGGAAACTTGTGGACGATCTGGATTGTGTGGCTGTCCACGGCCACTACATCTTCCAGCCATTCGGCGAATTTGCCGTGCATCGGACTCGCGTTGTCCTCATCCAGGATCCGATCGAACGAGTAGACGACGTCCTCTGCGTCGAGGGGTTCGCCATTGTGGAAGGTGACCCCCTGCTGAAGGTGCATCGTAAGAGTGACTTGATCAGCTTCCCACTCCCACGAAGACGCGATCTCGGGGGTGGGGGCGAGTGTGAACGGATCGAATTGCACGAGTTGATCATATATCAGATGATGGATCGTACTCGATGAGTGATCGTCGCCGTCGATGTAGTCCATGTTAACGGCGTCCTTGGCCAGCGCGAACGTGAACGTTCCTCCCTCGGTTTGAGAGAGGGCTCCAATCGATAACGTGAGGAGCACAAGCCCAACTACCAACAGAGCGGTTCTCTTCATCATGAATCCTCCTCCTCAGAACTTCCTATAGATAGCGCTTCGCTGATTTCGACACAGTCTACACGTTGGAATAAGGCATCACCTCCTCAACGGTTCGTTGGCTCGGTTGTCCAAAGCCCTACTTGTGGGCTTGTCAGCCATTCACATCCGTCTTTCGTGACTAGAATCATCTCTTCGATGCCGACCGGCAGTTCGTCCTCATCGGCGCCCGGAACGAGGAACGGCTCAAGTGTGAACACGTTTCCCGCCTCGATCTTCCCCTCCGACCGGCCTCGATACCGGGGGGTGCGCGGTGCAAGGCATAGGCCCCCGTCATGGCACGCTGTCCCGACCTGATGTCCGAGTGCGAAGCGAGGGGGAGCGATCCCACGATCACGGATGAACTGGTCGGCTGCCTCCTTCGGTTCGTATCCTCGGACCCCTGCCCGAATCATCTCATGTGCCAGGGCAATCGCATCACGTACAGTCTCCAACCGATATGTGAGAGAAGGCGGGATGGTGCCGGTCGACTCCGGGACGAAGAATGTTCGGGCGAAATCGGAGTGGTACCCCTGCAGACACACACCCAGGTCGACGACGACCACATCCCCAGCGGTCACCACAGCATGGCTTGGGCCCCGATGGCCAAGTCCGGCCTTCCCCGTAGCTACGATGGGGAGGGAATCCTCTGCCAGCCTGGCGCCGAGATCCTCGGCACGTTGCTTGGCAAACAAGCCGATGTCCATTTCGGTGCGTCCTGGGCAGATGAAGGTGACCATCTCACGGAAGATCCGATCCGCGACTTCGATAGCTCCGCGAATCCTGCGGATCTCTTCTTGCGTCTTGCGGGCTCGCACACTCTGAACAAGCTTCTCCGCTGACACGAGCTGGGCACCGGGAGCAGCCTCTTCCAGAACCGCTTCGAGCGCCAGGTAAAGACCGTGAGAGAGGCCATCTGCGCGATCATCCGATGGAGAGTAGTTGACGCCGATCCGGGATGGATTCAGATCGCGCAGGACGTTCGCCAGCGGTTCGTCGATGCCCAGGGAATACGGAACGACTCGATCGAACACATCCAGACGCTCGAGCGCCATCGCATCGTAATCTGCACAGACCGCAATCCTTGCGCCTTCTGTGAAAAGGAACGCCGCAAGTCCGACGAATTGCGTTCCCACAACCAGTGGGCAAATGGGGTCCATGGCCTCCCGAGTGAACACGAGCCAGGCATCGAAGCCTGCCGCTGGGAGCAGTCCGTCGACCAGTCTGTGCTTCTCGGCGACTATCTCTCGACCCAGATTGATTCCCATGCTCCCTCCTCGCTTGACGAGCCTGCGTTTGCGGCCCATCTATCCCGCCGCTGACAGTGCCATTCATCACAAAAAAAGACCGCAGGGATTCCCTGCAGTCATCGTGCCAGTCTTCTCGCGGCGGCTAGCCAGTGCCTAGCTGCCCACAGAAGAACTGGCGTGTTGCCAAGACCAGAAGAAGCTACGGGAGCATCTCACTTCAGCACGAACTTCTCTACCCGGCCCTCCTGTCATGATCGACCCATTATAGGAGGCCTCCTGGACAAAGTCAATAGGAAGAGTTGTCTCACGCAAGATGAACATGAAGCGAGGTGGTGTTTCTCATGCGAGATGAGCATGAGGCATCACTGGTAATACAGGCGCGTGTGGTCATCTGTTTCTGGTGACAGTCAGCGCCTATCTTCGTATGGAGCTTGGGGGACTGTACCTGGAACTCGAGTATTGGCTGCTGTTTGGTAGCGACGCTCAAGACAGCAGCGCAAGCCCTCTGTTGAAGAGCTCTTCACAGCACTCTGGTTCGAGCTGCTTCCTGCCTCCAAGACCCCTCCTAAAGGATGATAAGTTGATCAGTTTATCAACATAGTGACGGAGAAGAGCATCTCGATCTCGCCGCGAACATGATCTCGGGCTGCGAGCCGTGACTGTCGCATGTCGATCTTCTCCGCGAAACGTAAAGCAAGGTAGGTCTTCACACTATCCGTGGTTCATCTTACGGGGCGAAGGTCAGTCGCTCACTACGTGCAAGCCAATGGATAAGCTCTACAAGGAAGCAGAAAACGATCTGGGGTTCTTGACCACAGAAGTCGCCATCTACAAGCACCAGGAGGTACGCTACTTGTTGGAGCTTCACCACCGCGCTGTCCAACGATCCTCATCTCCAAGATCGGATCAATGAACGTTCCCGAGCGGGTCGCGATCTCCGTGGATGCACTGAACCGGTCCTAAGCGTCGGGGCGGTATGGCGTCCGACGAACGGCGGTAGGCGCCATCCTTGATCACCAGTGGTAGGCACCGGGATCTTCGTCCTCGACAGAAACTGGAGGACCGCGACGAGGCTGTCGGCAAGCTCGGAGATGATCGGGTCGTCAGGGCGATTTCCGACACATTTCTCA
>Ga0307430_1003220_pt1 | contig 10257 bp, 5 predicted proteins | sample SalMarWE160130MG_FD_202159 | JGI IMG/M metagenome (GOLD analysis project Ga0307430, IMG submission 202159) | Salt marsh sediment microbial communities from the Plum Island Ecosystem LTER, Massachusetts, United States - WE1603-130 | ecosystem: Environmental > Aquatic > Marine > Intertidal zone >... | reverse complement strand
GTCGGAACCGGCGGCGACGACGTCGCCGAACTTTATGACTCGGACGGCAACGATACGTTTTATTTTGATGGCGATTATGCTCAGCCCTGGGGCTATCTCGACGGTACCGGCTTTCACAACACTGTCGCGGAATTTGAAACTATCACCGTGGATTTCAGCGAAGGCGGCAATGAAACCTGTCACCTGTATGATTCGTCAGATATCGACTCGATCAGTGCGGATGACGATTGGGTGAATCTGACCTTGGCATCCGGCCTGGAAGTGGAACTCCGAAGTCTTGCCGCGCTCGACACGGTGTATGCCCACAGTTCGGACGGGGAGGATGACGATGAAAGCGGCGTGGATGGGACGCTCGATTTCACGCTCGACTGGACCTATTGGGACGGGTAATCGCCCGCGCGGCGACAGACTGACATTTCGGCCGCCGCTGCCATTTTACTTGGTGGCGGCGGCCGTTTCTTTATTACCCCTGTTCTTCACTCCCTGGTTGCATAGAGCTCTCGCTCTCCTCATGCAAGGCTACCCCGGCACGCGATGCCAGTTGGCCCAGTGACCGATGCGGAACGCTAATCTACACTAATCGCCACTGATACGGGCGATTAGCGAAGATCAGTGGCGATTAGTGTTCCTCTCGTCCACTGGATGGTTTCATGGGGAATCCCCTTTTCTCGGCCGTGGCGGGTGGGGATAATGGGGTTTCTCTTTCTTGCGCGCTGGCGCGCGTCACGACTGCCAAGGTTTTACTTCCAATGAGGTGATCGCATGAGCGTTCTTCTTCGCCGCGGGGTTGTTGGGGTGTGTCTGTTGCTCGCGACGGCGGTTGCCCGGGGCGGGGACGAAGTGGCGGGCGTCAACGCCTTGCTCGACCGGGTCGAAGAGGCCTGGGCGGCACACGACGTGGCCGCGCTGGGCCGCTGTGTCTCCGACCAGGGCTTTCTGGCCGTCGTGGCGCGGCCCGACGATCCGGCGGGGCCTTGGGTCGGTGGCAAGAAGGAGGTGTTGGACTTGGTCGCCAAACATTGGTCGCCGGTGGTTCGCCACGAATTCGTCGAGCGCGGAATCTGCATCCAGCGCGGCGCGGCCCTCATGCGGCTGGCGGTCGCTGACAAGTTGGCCAACGGCCAGCGACGTCTGGCTCGCACGTGGCAGATCGCCTTGAAGGAAAACGACGCCAACGAGTGGAAAATGTGCTTCGCCATGCCCGAGATCGCCTCGGTGGTTGCCTTGGTCGAGTCGGTGCCGGGCGACTCGGTCGCGGGCCGGGCCGGGCTCCGCGAGGGCGACGTCATCGTCAGTTGCGACGGGCGCGGCGTGGTCAATGACTCGGTGCTCGGCGACGGCGCGTCGGCCGGGCCACGGACGTTTGTCGTTCGGCGCGGCCAGAGCGAGCTGCAAATCAAGATTGACGCCGGGCCGCTGGGCGCGCGGCTGGCGATTCGTCTCCTGCCGGTCGACGGCAGCCAGCTCGTCGCGGCCGACAAGCCGCACCCGGTCAAGGACCTGTGCCTGGACGCCTTTCGTGGGTACGTCGTCGGCGACCACAGCCGCGCGGCCGCCTTGTGCTGCCCGGCGGGATTTCTGAGGATTGGCCCGGCGAGGGCAAGCAAAATTTCCGTACTCTCGGGCGAAGCCGTAACCGAGCGGGCCGAGGCCGATCGCCGGCGGCTGCTGGCCCGCTACGAGTTGGCGACCGCGGCGCTGGTCGATCAACAGGCGATCGTCCACGGCGACGTGGCGCTGGCCACGGCGCGAGTCGATTTGGCGCCGCGCGAGCCGGGCGTGGCGAAACTGTCGGCGCCGATGGACGTGCTCGTGCTGGTCAAACAAGGCGGCCAATGGCGCATGGCCGCGTCGCTGCCGGTGGCGGCCGAAGCGGGACTGACGGTGAGCCCGGGGGGCGAGAAGGTCGATGCCGCCACAGTCCAAACGCAGGTCTCGGGCCAGAAGGTCGGCATCGGCGTGGGCCTCGAACCGGTCGCCGGCGGCGTCCGAATCAAGAATGTCCTGCCCAACTCGCCCGCCCAGCGGGCAGATCTGAAGCCCGGCACGGTGATTACGGCCGTCGACGGCACGTCCACGGCGGGCATGGCCATCGAGAACATCGTCAAGCTCATCGGCGGCCCGGAGGGGAGCAAGGTGTCGCTTGTGTTGCGACTGCCTGATGGCTCGACGCAAACCGTCGAATTGGCCCGTGGAAAGTTCGCCTTCGCGCCGGTCGAGTCGCGGCGTCTGGGCAAGGGAATTCTCCTGCTTCGTATTCCGCGTTTAAACGCAACGACGCCGAGAGACTGCCGCCGCCTGTTGGGCGGCGCTAAATCGGGCGGTCTCCGCGGGCTGGTGCTCGATTTGCGAGGATGCATGGGCGGAACGCTGCAGGCCACCAAGGCCGTCGCCGAATTGTTCCTGCCGGCGGGCACGGCGTTGTGGGGAAATCGGCTCGACGGTCAGCCGCTCGTGCAAGTTATCGCCGGCGGCAAGGGCGCGAATACCCTCCGTCGACTTCCCCTGGTCGTGCTTATCGACAAGAACACGCGGAGCGCGGGCATGCTCCTGGCCCATGCGATGAAGGAGAACCAACGCGCGAAGCTGCTGGGGCAACCGACCGCCGTGTTGGATCGCATCCGCAAACTCGTCACCGATCGCGATGGGCAAAGCCGGCTTGTCGAATGTGGCGACTTTTTCTCGATCGACGACACGACGCTTACCGGCCAGAACGTAACGCCAGACGTTACCCTTGCCGCCGACTTGAGCGACGAGGCATTGTTGGACGAGGTGACCAAGACACTCGGCGCGAGTCCTTCAGACAACAGAACACGAAACAGAGCCGCCGACGACCCGGCGACTGGCAATACCCGGGAACCAAGAACTTGGACCGACGCGACGGGCAAGCATCACACGGTTGCCCAGTACCTCGGCCGCGCGAACGGCAAGGTCCGGCTGAAAAAGCCCGACGGCACGATCATCACGGTCCCCCTCGGCCAACTTAGCCCGGCTGACCGAAAGTATGTCGAGGAACACGAAAACTCTGATAAGTAACGTATTCACCACGCCACGCCAGAACACGACGTGACTCTGAGTATTGAAAAAGAAGAACCACTAAACTGGGGACACTATTGACGTTCGCATAAGTAGTGAACACGTCGGGTGGCTGGGCCATAGCGCAGCGGTGGCCCAGAAACGCCACTCTTCCGGGCCACCGCTGCGCTATGGCCCGGGCACCCATATCCGCTGGTGGTGTCACTACTTTCGCGAACGTCAATAATCCACACCAATTCCCACTGAAGTATTACGAAGAAGAGTTGTTGAAAAAATCAACAATCAGTGGAGATTTGTGTCGATTAGTGTTCTGTTCCTTTTTCCCCCCGCGATGCCGAAGGCCATGATCGGCATTCCGGGGAACGCGGCCGACGAGTCGGTGTGGCCGAGCACCAGGGCGTCGTCCAGGGCCGTGACGGTTTCTTGATGCCGGCCGAAGGCGTTGACGATTTTGGCCAGCGGTTGGCCTTTTTGGACTTCGTCGCCGGGTTTGGCCAGGAAGCGGATCATGCCGGTTTTTGAGCCGTAGGGCTTGTCCGAGTAGCGAAGCAGCCGGCCGTTGCCGTAGGCCGGCGGCAGGGTGTAGCAGAAGGGCTCGCCGCACGGCTCGATCATTTCGAGGCTGGCCAGGATGTTCCAGACGGCCGCGACGCCGTGGGTGACGTTGGTTTCGCTCACGATGCGGGGCTGGCCCAGTTCGAGGGTCAGCGCCGGAATATCGCGCGACAGCAGGCTGAACGAGAGCGTCTTGTTGAGCTCCTCGGCGTCGACGATCACGCAGAAGCCCGTGTTGCGCCCCGCCGTGATCGTCTTCTCATAGGCGGCGCGGTGCGGTCCGCCCAGATCGTGGTCGACCAGGACGTACGGCATCGACTCGATCCAGTCGTTGTGCAGGTCGAGCACGACCGCCGGGCCGGTCTCGACGATGGCCGTGAAAATCTGGTGGGCGATCCGTTCGCCGAGCGACCCGGTAGCGCTTCCCGGGAATGACCGGTTGAGGTCCTCGCGGCTGATGCTGATGTTGCGGGTGGCCATCTCAAAGCCCATCGGGTTCATGAGCGGAAACGCATGGACCGTGCCGCGCACGAGCCGCCGGCGAACGCCGCGAAAAACCTCCTGGACGATGGCCATGCCGCTCACTTCGTCGCCGTGGCCGCAGGCGGTGAGCCAGACGACCGGGCCGGGTTGCGGTGCCATGGCCGACATGAGCGGAAGCCGTCGCCGCGACAGGTCGGAGCCACTGAGGATCTTCAAGAACGAGTAGTGCAGCTTCGCCTGTGGCCGGGCCGGCTTCGAATCGTGTTTCGCCATGGGGACCTCGGGGGAAAAGGGGACTGGCTCCGTCGCTCCCAACCAACGTGGTCCTGCCCACACGGCCGGCGGCGACGGTGGTGAGTCCCCTTTTTGCGTTGCGGGCGAAAAAGGGGGACAGGCACCGTGGCCGCGGACCTCTTTTCCAGCGCCACGCGAACTTGGGCCACGGAGCCAGTCCCCCTTTTTCTGAGGCGTAGGGCCAAATCCTATTTTACGCGACCTCGGGGTGGTCCACCGGAGAATCTAGCTAGCGATTATCGGGTGTCGCGGCATCCGCCATTTCGTGGGGGTTGGACGCCACGCGGCCATGAAGAAGTTGGTACGCCCCGACTTGCGACGCGGCGGGATCATTCGGGCCAGACAGTGATCCACCCCGATGGGGGAATTGGTCCAGCAGGCGTTCGACGACGTCGGCCACCTCTCGGGCGGCGTCGGGCCGGGCCAGCGTGCTCATGGTGTGCGAGATTCGTTCGCGCCGCTGCCGGTCGGCCAGCAGGCTGTGGAGTGCCTCGGCCAGCGCATCTTCGAGCCGTCCCCGGGCGTCGCGCTGGTCGACCAGCACGCAGCCGCCGCGGTCGCGGAACACCTCGGCATTTTTTCGTTGGTGGTCGCCGGCCGCGTGGGGATAGGGAACCAACACGGCCGGCACGCCCGCGGCGGCCAGCTCGGCCAGCGTCGAGCCGCCGGCGCGACTCACGGCCAGACCGGTCCAACTGAGCATCCGCGGCATGTCGACCACGAACGGAATGACCTCGGCGGCCAGGCCGAGTTTTCGATAGAGTTTTTCGGTCGCTTCGGCGCCGGCCGCGCCCGCGTGGTGGACGATTTCACCCCCTTCGAGATGCTCGCGAACCTGATAGATTGCGCGGGGAACGACTTGATTGAGCGGCTCGGCCCCACCGCTGCCGCCCAGAACCAGCAACCGGCGACGCAGCGCGGCCGGCGAGGTGTTGGTGAAACCCGCGCGAATGGGCGTGCCGGTGACGTGGATTTCGCCCGAGGGGCGAAGCTGCTCGATCGTCTGCGAAAAAGCAACACATAAGGCGTCGGCCGATCGTGCAAGCCAGCACGTCGCCCGGCCGGGCAAGATGTTTTGCTCCAACAGAACCAGCTTGGCGCCGGCGCGCCGCGCGGCGCGGCCCATCGGGGCGCTGGCGTAGCCGCCCAGTCCGACGACGACCGACGCAGGCCGCTCGGCCAGCAACCGCCGGGCCTCGCGATAGCCGGCCAGATTGTCCCAAAGGAAGCGGGGGACCTGCCAGAATCGCGTGGGCAGCGGCCGACACGACAGCACGAAATAGTCGAACCCGGCGGCCGTGACCCACTCGCGCTCGATGGGTCTTCCCGAACCAACAAACGTCACGGGCAGCCACGGCCAGCGGCGGCGCAGCTCGGCGGCCACGGCCAACCCCGGGAACAAGTGGCCGCCCGTCCCCCCGCCGGCGAAAACCACGTGGGGTCGCCTGGGGGTTAAGAGCGTCGTTTCAGGTTGGTGGCGATTGACCATGTGTAGCTGTAGACAACGCTTGCCGCGAAAAAGTTCCCTGCTAGCATGACATCGCCGCAAAAGGGGACAGGCACCGTCGCCGGAGACCGTATTGGTCGCCGAGACTATCCTCGAGGCGACGGAGCCAGTCCCCTTTTTCGCCCTGCCGCCCCCTGCCCTACGGACCTGGTCGGTCGGTTGTTCGGTCCGCGCTGGTCATGTATTCGCATTGCCGCACGCAATCTTGCTCGGGCTGAGGACGAAAAACCGTTCTCGCCACGGGGGGGTCGGCTGCCTGCTTGACGCGAGCCGCGGCGGGCCCGGCGATGTGCTCCGAGATGTTGACCTTCAGACAAGCAAGTCCCAGGATAGCACAAACGGCCGAGGCGATCCAGAACCGGACGACAATCTTGCCCTCGGGCGAGCCCTTGAATTGGAAGTGATGGTGCAAGGGCGCGCAGAGAAAAACGCGGCGACGCCACCAGCGGTAGACCCCCACCTGCACGAGCACGCTGACGGCCTCGGCGACGAGCACGCCGCCGACGACCAGGAGGAGAAGTTCTTGCCGACAGGCGATGGCGATCAGCCCCAAGAGCCCGCCCAGCGGCAGTGAGCCGGTGTCGCCCATGAAAACCTGCGCCGGGTGGCAGTTGAACCAAAGGAACCCGAGCACGCCGCCGCCGATCGCGGCCGCCAGCACCGCCATTTCGCCGGCGCCGGGCACGCGAGCGATGTTGAGATAGTCGGCGATTTCGGCGTGGCCCGCGGCATAGGCCACCGCGCCCATCGCTCCAATGGCCAACAGAAGGCAGCCGCCGGCCAAGCCGTCAAGCCCATCGGTCAGGTTCACGGCGTTCGACATGCCAACCATGAGGAGGACGGCCAGCGGGACGAATCCCCAGCCGATCGGCACCGCTACGTCGGCCAAGGGGATCCAAAGCGTAAGCGGCCCGGAATGCGCGAGCGGCTCGACGCCGGTCGTGTGATGGGCATAAAGCCACACCGCGGCGATGGTGGCCACGGCGAGCTGACCGAGCAGCTTCGCCCGGGCCGAGATGCCGTTGGCCGTGCCGCGAAGCTTGACGGCGTCGTCCACGGCGCCGATGAGTCCGAGGCCCAGGGTGACGAACAACGCGACTTGGACAAACGTATTTGCCAAATCGGCCAAGAGCACCAGCGCGCCGAGTACGCCGGCCACCAGAAAAAGTCCCCCCATCGTGGGCGTGGATTGCTTCGTCTGGTGCAGCCGGCAGAGTTCGGGCGAGTCGCTCTTGATGGGTTCGCGGAACCGCGGCCGGAGCCAGTCGATTACTCGCCGTCCCAAGATGAGCGTCAAGGCAAAAGCCACGGCCGCTGCCAGCGCGCCGCGAAACGTGATCTTGCCCAGCGCCGCCAGATGGTCCGGCCCGAACGAATCGGAAAGGCGATGCAGGAACCAGACGAGCATGGGGGAAAAGAGTGAAGAGTGAAGAGTGAAAAGTGAAGAGTGAAGAGTGAAGAATAAGAAGTGGGGTTGGAGACAGACAGGTTGATAGCCGCGCGCCGGAAGCCCGCGGTCTCCCTTCACTCTTTACTCTTCACTCTTCTTACTTTTTATCCCTGAGTCGCCGGAGCGGCGCGGTTGCGCCGCCCCGGCGCTCAGTCTAAAGTCCCGCCGTGAAGCACTTGCCGGGGCGGCTGACCCAGTAGCCGCCGTGTCCAGCAAGATAATGCTCCGACCCAGGAGGGCGGGCCGCGCCAAAGTTCCCGCAAACTCGGCACGAACGACGGGACCCTCTGCTAGTTCAGTATGTAGTAGTGTTCAGTTTTCAGTGTTCAGTTTTCAGTATACTGAACACTGAAAACTGAACACTCAAACCAAGATCCTCCAATCCACAATCCCTTCATCTCACGCACTTCGCCGCCGGGGGTAGCAGCGAAAGGCTTCGATTACTCGTTCCATGTTCATGCTCCGCGATCCCTTGACCAGCACCACGTCGCCCGGCAGGATGGCTTGCCCCAGGTAGGGCAATGCTTCGGTCGGCGTCTCGCAGGGGATCGTTCGGCTACGCGGCATTCCGGCGGCCCGGGCACCGTCGACGACGGTTCGGGCAAAACGTCCGCAGGCGACCAGCAGGTCGGCCCCGCCGACATTGACGACCTCGCCGCCGAGGCGGAAATGGTGGCGCGTGGCCTCGTCGCCCAATTCGGCCATGTCGCCGCAGACGATAATCCGCCGGCCCGACGTGTCGAAGTCGCGCAGCAGTTCCAGCGCGGCGTGCATCGACGCGGGATTGGCGTTGTAGGCGTCGTTGATGACCGTGGCACCGCGGACCTCGGAGACTTCGCATCGCATCGGCACGGGACTGAATTCGGCCAGCGCCTCGGACATTTCGGCCAGGTCCAAGCCGAGCAGCCGGCCAACCGCCACGGCGGCCAGCGCGGCGTTGAGGTGATGGCGTCCCCAGACCGGCACGCGAAACGGGCAGCCAGCTACTTGAAATTGGAGTTGGCCGCCGACGCTGGTGATTTCCTCGGCCGACAAGTCGGCGCCGCCGCGCCCGACCCAGGTGATCGGCGCCCGGCAGCGACCAGCGATCCGTCGCACCCAGGGATCGTCGACCAGCACGGCATGGCCGTCGGCCGGCAGCGAGGCCAGCAGTTCCGCTTTGGCCTCGGCCACGCCCCGGCGGCTGCCGAATCCGCCGAGATGGGCGTCGCCGACGTGGGTGATGACGCCAACTTTCGGGGCGCACAACTCGGCCAGGACCGTGATTTCGCCCGGGCTGCTGGCGCCCAACTCGAGCACCGCGTAGTCGTGGTCCGGCTCGATGGCCAACATGCTCAGCGGCACGCCGAAATGGTTGTTGTAGTTGCGTGGGCTGGCGGTTCCCTTGAGGCGGCGCCGCAAGACGGTGTGGATCATTTGCCGGGTCGTCGTCTTGCCAACGCTGCCGGTCACGGCCAGAAGCATTCCGGTAAAGCGGCGTCGTTTCCACTGGGCCCATTTCCAAAGGGCCGGCTGCGTGTCTTCGACGGTGATTGTCCAGCGGCCGGCCGGAGCAGTGACCGGACGGCTGGTGACCGCGCCGACCGCGCCTCGTTCGAACGCCTCACCGACGTAGTCGTTGCCGTCGTAGTTCAATCCGCCCAGGGCCCAGAAGACGTCGCCCTCGTTGACCCGACGACTGTCGGTCACGACCGGCCCAAGCGGCTGACCATAGGGTGCCGCCCCGTCGGTGGCCAGCCGGCCGCCGATCGTCGCGCAAAGGTCGTGCAACGTGGGACTATGCGTCATAAACCCTCAACCCTCAACTCTCAACCCTCAACTCTCAACCCTCAACTCTCGACCCTCAACTCTCAACCCTCAACTCTCGACCCTCAACTCTCGACCCTCAACTCTCGACCCTCAACTCTCAACTCTTGCTACACTCCCAACGGAACATTCTCATACAGCCAACTGGCCGCGATTTCGTAGTCGTCCAGCGGCAGCCGTTCGGTCCCGACCACCTGGTGCCGTTCGTGGCCCTTGCCGGCGATCAGGACGCAATCGCCCGTCCGGGCCAGGCCAAGCGCGACGTGGATGGCCTCGCGGCGATCGGCGATGACCTGGGCCTCCGACGGACGCGCAAAGCCCGAGAGCAGATCGCCGAGGATCGCGCCTGGGTCTTCGGTTCGCGGGTTGTCGTTGGTCACAATGGCCAGATCGGCGTTTTCCTCGACCGCGTGGCCCATCAGGGGGCGTTTTTCACGATCACGATCGCCGCCGGCGCCGAACACGCAGATCAACCGGCCCGCGACGACCGGGCGGAGTGCCCGAAGGCAGCCCGCCAGGGCGTCGGGTGTGTGGGCATAGTCGACCATCACGCCGAACGGCTGGCCGCATTCGATCCGTTGGAGCCGGCCCGGGATGTACTCGACGGCCTCGATCCCACGGACCACGGCGGGCAGGTCCAAGCCATAGGCCAATCCGACCGCGGCCGCTTCGAGGCAGTTGTAGACGTGGTGCAGACCGATCATTCGCGTGCGGACCGGGATCGTTTCGCTGCCGGCCGTGAGCAGGAACGTCTGTTCGCTCAGGTGGCGATCGACCAGCGTGCCGGTGATCTCGGCCGGCGCGCAAGCGGCCACCGAGAGGACCGGCCCGTCGATTTTCGACAAGAAGCCGGCCGACGCGGGGTCGTCGGCGTTGAGCACGGCGAGTCCCTCGGGCCTGAGGTAGTCGAGCGACTTCGATTTGGCCAGGCGATAGTCGTCGATCGTTTTGTGATAGTCGAGGTGGTCGCGCCGCACGTTGGTCACGCACAGCGCGTCGAGCTCGATGCCCGCCAGACGCGACTGGGCCAGCGCGTGGCTCGAAACCTCCATGACGGCATAGTCGCACTCGTTGTCGACCATCCTCGAAAGGTAGTCGGCCAGTCGATCGGCCGGCGGCGTGGTGA
>Ga0307430_1003216_pt1 | contig 10267 bp, 10 predicted proteins | sample SalMarWE160130MG_FD_202159 | JGI IMG/M metagenome (GOLD analysis project Ga0307430, IMG submission 202159) | Salt marsh sediment microbial communities from the Plum Island Ecosystem LTER, Massachusetts, United States - WE1603-130 | ecosystem: Environmental > Aquatic > Marine > Intertidal zone >... | reverse complement strand
CTGACCCATCTGGTAAGCCGCGGCATGGTAATCAACCGCTTTGAAGTAGCCACTCCTTCACTCAATGAGATATTCCTGAAGGAGGCGGGTAAAAAATCATGAATAAGACGCTGTTGATATTCCGGCACGAGTTCCTGCACACGATAAAGAGAAAAGGGTTTATCATTATGACCCTTATCGTGCCGGTCCTAGCCCTCCTGGCCATAGGCGTTCTCCAGCTCATAGCAACCGTCGAGAAACCTCCGGTAGTGGAAACAACCACCATCGGCTATGTTGATGAGGCCGGCGGATTCAACCAGTACACCACTCAGGGTAATATGGAGCTGGTTCGCTTCGACACCACCGATGACGCCACCGCCGCCCTGATTAACGGTGATATCCCCGAATATTTCGTCATACCGCCGGACTATATCTCAAGCGGGGTAATTAACCGTTATACCCTGGAGAAAGAGGTGGAAACGCCGCCGTTAATCACCACGGTAATCAAAAATTTCCTCACCAGCAATCTGCTATCGGATAAAGTGCCTCCCGAAACGGTATACCGTATAGAAGCCCCGTTAGACCTGGTGGTGACCAGACTCACCGAAACGGGAGAGGTGGCCACGGAGCAGGGGGGATACGGCAACGTTATCATCCCCGGTATTTTTAGCTTTCTGCTGGCTTTCTCCCTGATGTTCTCTTCCAGCTACATGGTGCAGGGGCTGGGAGACGAGAAAGAGAGCCGCCTTATCGAGGTATTGCTCTCCTCCGTTTCCACCCGACAGCTGCTAATCGGTAAGGTCTTAGGGTTGGGTAGCGCCGGACTGGTGCAGGTGGTCATCTGGCTGGCCTCAGCGCCGCTCCTGTTAAGACTGGCCTCATCCTCTTTCGGCGGCTTCATCAGCACGATACAACTGCCAGCCAACTTCATAGTACTGGGGATAGTCTATTTCGTTCTGGGTTATCTGTTGTTCGCCGCCCTCTCGGCGGGCACCGGCGCCATCAGCCCCAACGCCCGGGAGGGGCAACAACTGTCCCTGATTTATACTATGCTCGTCTTTGTCCCCATCTGGTTCTCATCTTTACTGTTTATATTCCCCAACAGCCCCATCTGGGTAGTGCTGACCATCTTCCCGGTCACGGCTCCTATGGCAGCTATGCTGAGGCTGGGCGTGAGTGATATTGCTGCCTGGCAACTGGTGGTCAGTATCGCGGTGCTGGTGCTTTCCATCATCGGGGTCCTGTTTTTAGCTATCAGGGCTTTCCGAGTTTACTTGCTCATGTACGGCAAAAGACCTAACTGGGGAGAAATCATCCGCAGCCTCAGAAGCGGATAGTCTATCTATACTGAAAACCAACTCTAAGTTTCTACCTACCATCCTCTACCGCCCACCATAGCCTCAATTTTAGCCCCCAACCCCACTACCAGCCCGAAAAAGGGCACCTGCCGTAAGTACCCATACCCACTAACTATGACCAAGGTACCGGGACTAAATAATGCCCTCACCCGTACCTTTGGGTGATGCCAAATTCAATTTCAGGTGAACATAATTGACACGGCTTGGACATAGTCACGTAGATAGTTAGAGAGGTTATGTAACTATGACAGTGAATATGAGAGGTCAGACCTACTACAGAACCGCCGAGGCATGTTCTATAGCTGGCATAAGCCGGTCGACACTATTCCGGTGGCTAAGGAAAGGCATCCTCAATGATGTATCCCACCGGGACAGGCGCGGCTGGAGGCTGTTCACCTACCATGACATCCGCCGCATCACCGAGGAATCAAACAAGGTCAAATGAGGGATAGATGACCATGGTAAAAGGAATGACGGTAGAAAACCTCCTCGCCCCCAAGGCCCTTGAGGTCAAGAAATTAAAGCAGTCGGTAGCAAAACTGCATGGTTTAATAGACGAAGCCCCCTTCGCTGTATGCGCTACGGATCTCAAGGGCAATATCACCTATATCAACAAGGGGTTTGAAGAACGCTCAGGCTATTCAAGGGAAGAAGTCGTCGGCAAGAATGGGTTCACCCTTGATATGGTTTCCCCTGAGACGATGAAGTACTTCGCCAAGCGACTGAAAGCGAGGTTGATGGGCAAACCCCCCAAGCGCTGGGAAACCCAGTTCAAATGCAAGGATGGAAGACGGCTCTGGATAGAAATACAAGGCACACTGATTAAAGAGCACGGGATTCCAGTTGGCTTCCATGTTTTTGCCGCCGACATCACCGAGCGTAAAGAAGCCAGCCAGGTGCTGACTGATGAAGCCACCCGGCGGCGTATCCTGATCGACCAGTCCCGGGACGGCATCGTTGTCCTCGACCAGGACGGCAAAGTATATGAGGCCAACCAGCAGTTTGCCGAGATGCTGGGATATACACCAGAGGAGGCCGCCGAGCTCCACGTATGGGACTGGGATACCCAGTGGTCACGCGAGGAACTGCTCGAGATGGTCCAGAGTGTTGACGAAGCCGGCGCCAATTTCGAGACCTGCCAGCGCCGCAAGGATGGCACAACCATTGACGTCGAAATCAGCACCAACGGGGCCGTAGTCGCCGGCCAGAAGCTGGTCTTCTGCGTGTGCCGGGATATCACCAAGCGCAAACAGATAGACGCGCTTTTCCAGACGGTGACCAACAGCACACCGGTCGGCATCTACATCATCCAGAAAAGGAAATTCCAACTTACCAACCCCCACTTTCAGAAACTCACCGGCTACACCGCAGAAGAACTATCAGGCATGGATTCCCTGAACCTTGTCCTGCCCGAAGACAGGGATAAGGTAAGGGAAAAAGCGGTAAAGATGCTCAAAGGGGAAAGCTCCTCCCCCTACCAGTTCCGGGTAGTCAATAAGGCTGGAGAAACCAGGTGGGTTATGGAGACGGTTACCTCCATCCAGTACCGGGAGAAACGGGCCACCCTGGGCAACTACATGGACATCACCGAACGCCGGCAGACGGAAGAGAAAATCCAGGAGCAAAACGAATTCTTAAACAATATACTTAATTCTCTCACTCATCCCTTCTATGTTTTAGACGCTAATGACTACACCATAAAGATGAGCAACCTGGCCACCAAAGCAGGTAATCTATCGGAAAAGCCCACCTGTTACACCCTCACCCACCAGAGCGACCAACCCTGCCGGGGCGCCAATCATATATGCCCGCTGGAAGAAATAAAGAAAACCAAAAAACCGCTAGTAGTGGAGCACCTTCACTACGACCAAGACGGCAACGCCCGAAACATTGAGGTCCACGGCTACCCCATTTTCGATGCCGAAGGCAACGTCGCCCAGATGATAGAATACTCTCTGGATATAACCGAGCGCAAGCGGGCGGAAGAGGCGCTGCGGGAGAGCGAAGAATTTCGCTCCAGCCTGCTGGCCAATTCCCCCAACCCCATAGACGTCATCAACCCCGATAGCTCACTAAGATACGTAAATCCGGCACTGGAAAAACTCACCGGTTTCTCGGCGGCCGAGCTTATCGGCAAGAAAGCCCCCTACCCCTACTGGACGCAAGAAACGCTCAAGAAGACCACCATAGGCTTCAGGAAAGCCATGCGCCAGGGAGACCAGAGAGCCGAGGAACTTTTCCAGAAGAAGAACGGCGAGCGCTTCTGGGTCAAGATAACCTCAACGCCGGTGATGAACAACGGCGAGTTCAAATACCTGCTGACCAACTGGGTTGACATTACCAAGCGCAAGCAGGTAGAGGAAGCGCTGCGGCAGTCCGAGAAGAAATACAAAAACCTGGCGGAAGCCACCAGCGATATGATATGGGAAACCGACGAAAGAGGAATATTTACCTTCGTCAGCCCCAGGATTAAAGACATTCTGGGGTACGAGGTTAACGAAGTAATCGGCAAAATAAAGACATTCGACCTCGCACCAAAAGCAGAAGCACGAGAGTGGCTAAAACGCTTCGAAGAAATCAACGCCAAAAAAGAGCCATTCTTCGGTTTCGAAATTACCCATCTCCACAAAAATGGTGATCCCGTCTTATTTGAAATCAGCGGCATCCCTACATTCGACAGTGACGGCAATTTCAAGGGGTATGTCGGCATAAACAAAAACATCACCGAGCGCAAACGGATGGAGGAACAGCTCATGCTCACCGACCGCTTAGCCTCCATCGGCGAACTTGCCTCAGGCATCGCCCACGAACTCAACAACCCGCTGACCAGTGTCATCGGCTTCTCGCAGCTGCTAATGGAGGAAGACATCCCCCAAAACCTCAAGGAAGATTTAGGCACCATATACAACGAAGCCTATCGTGCCTCGGCCATAGTCAAAAACCTGCTCACCTTCGCCCGCAAGCATGCCCCGATGAGGCAAATAAGCCAGATTAATAACATACTGGAAGACGTGCTCAAACTGCGTGCCTATGAGCACAAGGTAAGCAACATAGAACTAGAAAAGAACTTTGCCCCCGAACTGTCCGAAATTATGGTTGACTACTTCCAGATGCAGCAGGTCTTCCTCAACCTCATCGTCAACGCCGAATCGGCCATGCTGGAAACCAACGGCAGAGGCAAACTGGTCATCACCACCAGCAGTCATAACAACACCGTCAAGGTTTCTATCGCCGATAACGGCCCGGGAATTGCCAAAGAAAACATCAGGCGCGTCTTTGACCCCTTCTTCACCACCAAAGAGGTGGGCAAGGGAACAGGCCTGGGCTTAAGCATCTGTCACGGGATAGTAACCGGACACGGCGGCAGAATATACGCTGAAAGCGCAGTCAATGAGGGAGCTACTTTTGTGGTGGAGTTACCCCTTAACGATAACCCAAGTGCAAGGAGAAACAGCCATGTTAAAAGGTAACGGCCAGGGGAAAAGGAGTCTGGTAGTAGAAGACGAGCCCACTATCGCCAGGATGTGCCTCAGGGCACTGGGTACGGAAGGCTTTGAGGTGGATGTAGCCAGCGACGGTAAAGCGGCTCAAGCCCAACTCTGCGAGAACGGAAATAGGTACGACCTGTGCCTCATTGACATCAGAACGCCGGGGATGAACGGCATTGAACTATACCAGTATCTGAAAGAGGCTGGCTCCGAGATGATAAATCGGGTGATATTCACCACCGGAGATGTAGTTAACGACGAAATTAAAACATTCCTGGAGGAAACCGGCCGACCCTTCCTGCCCAAACCATTCACCCTTGACGAATTAAGGTCGGTGATAAAAACAGTCTCGGCTCCGGCTTAACCAGAAAAGAGCGGCCAAGATGGGGAAAAAAGAGAAAATACTGATTGTTGATGATGAAGCCGGAATAAGGCGGCTATTGCACCTCAAGCTGGCCAAAGCCGGCCACCCCTGTGAAGATGCGGAAAGCGCCGAGCTGGCGCTGGAGAAGATGAAAGCCAATTCGGCCGAGCTGATGATTCTTGATATCAAGATGCCGGGCAAATCAGGCATAGAGCTGCTGCCGGAGATAAAGGCCAAATACCCTGACACCGCCGTGATTATGGCCACGGCCATTACCGAAGCCACTAACGCCATCAACTGCATGAAAAATGGAGCCGACGACTATATCTGCAAGCCCTTCAATCTGGAAGAGGTAGTCATCAGTGTCAATAAAACCCTGGAAAAAAGGAGACTGGAGCTAGAGATCAGGGAGTATCAGGAACGCCTCCAGCAAAAGGTGGATGAGCAGACGGTTGAGATTCGCCGGCTTTTTCTAGGTGCCATCGAGGCGCTGGTATTTGCCCTGGAAGCCAAGGACAGGTACACGGCGGGGCATTCCCGGCGGGTAACCAAGATTGCCCTGGCCATCGCCAAAGAGCTCGGCCTGTCCAAGGATGAAATTGAAGACCTGCGCTGGGGAAGCCTGCTGCACGACGTGGGCAAGATTGCCGTTGACCAATCCATTCAGAACAAGACAGGAAAACTTACCACCGTCGAGTACGAACATATCATGATTCACACCCAGATTGGGGCCGGTATCGTAAAACCGGTGGTCAACGACAGAGTCGTCGCCATGATTGAGCACCACCACGACCATTACGACGGCACCGGTTTCAATCAGACAATAGCCGGCGAAGATATACCCCTGGGAGCCCGGATTATGGCGGTAGCCGATGCCTTTGACGCCATGACCTCCCACCGCCCCTACCGTCCGGTAATGGCGGTGGAAGAAGCCCTGGGAGAAATCAAACGGTGCGTCGATACCCAGTTCGACCCGGTGGTGGCCCGTGCCTTCCTCAAGATAAGCGCCTCGCTGCCGGTGGTAAAGGACGGCCAGGCCGCTGAAAAACCACTAAAGGCGAAAAAAGTAAGGTGAGCCAAAAATGAGCGGGAAAATTAACCAGAACACGAGCTCTGGCCATAAAAGAAAGATACTTATCGTTGACGATGAGCCAAACGTCAGGCGGCTGCTACACACCCTGCTCAAGAAAAAATTCACCGTTGTTGAAGCTGAAGACGGGAAACAGGCGGTAGAAATGGCCGGTGTGGAAAAACCAGACCTCATCCTGATGGACATAATGATGCCCAAAATGGACGGATACACCAGCTGCTACGCACTAAAGCAAGAGCCAGCCACCAGGTCAATACCCATCATAATGCTAACCGCCATAGACCTCAAACTTAATCTACAACTCAGCGAAGAAATAGGCGCCGACGGTTATATCACCAAACCCTTCAACTCAAAAGACTTGCTCAATAACATTACCCAGGTCCTGACCACCGCTTAAAACTTTACTCCCCACCAACAAAAAAGAGGGCGAAATCTTCGCCCTCTAGTACAAGCCATCAGACTAAAAAATCTCTATTACCCGGACTTATCCAGCTTCTCCATCATCACCTTAGCCTGGGTGGCCGCCTCCTGAGCCCCCTCGACAATACCCTTCGCCTTCTCATGGGCAGTAGCGATAAGCTTATTGGAATCCTCAAGCGCCCGCTTTGCCGTACTCCGGGCCTCGGCGGTAATCTGCTCAGCCATTCGTTTAGCCTCAGCCACAATCTCAGCTGCCTCCCACTCCTCCCCTTTCTTCCGCGCCTTCTCTATAGCCTCGCTGGTATCCCGGTCAACCTTCTGTTTAGCCTCATTAACAATCTTACCCCACCTATCCTCAGCCTCCTTCCGCCCCACCTCCCGGGCGCTCTTAAGAATCATCTGGGCTTCCTTTTGCGCCCTCTGCTTAACCTCCCTGATCTCCTTCTCCGCCTGCTTCTTCATCTCAGCCACCGCCTTGGCCGATTCCTGGGCCTGCCGGTTGGCCTCCTCAGTCACCTTAATAGCCTCCTGTTCCGCCTCGCTTTGCGCCTCAGCCACTATCCTGGTGGCTTCCTCCTCGGCCTCCTGTTTAGACCTTTCCACAACATCAGCCGCCTTCTCCCGAGCCTGTTCCGTAAGGCGCTCCACCTCCCCCCGCCTCTCCTCCTCGGCCTGCTTCCTGGCCTTAGCCTCGGCCTCCTTAGCCATCTGCGCCGTCAGCTCTTCAGCCTCGGCAATAATCTTAGCTGACTCCTTCTCCGCCTTCTTCCTGGCAACCTCCTCGAACTCAGCGATGGCCTCCTCGGCCTTACTCCGCGACTCAGCGACAAGCCGGGCTATTTCCTCCTCCGCCTTGGCCCTGGCCCCGCTGGTAACCCGCTCCGCCTCGGCTTCGGCCTCAGCGGTAATCCGCTCCGCTTTCTCCCGAGCGCCGGCGATAATATAAGCCGCTTCCTTCTCCGCCCCCTCTTTCACCCTCCTGAATTCGGCCTCAATAGCCTCGGTAAGTCTCTGCTTGTGCTCAGCAATCACACCGTTGCCCCCCTCAGTCCCCTGTCTTACCTCATGGCTCACTTCTTCCATATCACTCACCTGCTTCCCCGGTCTTAAGCTAAATGCCGGCCGGTTTCACATCTTCGGATTTGAGTTTAGACCTTATCGGCACAATTGTCAACAGAAATTTGCCTATTTAACGCCCGTGGCGCAAAGCCAGCCCCGGCCATCTTTAAGCCGAAACTGTACTTCAGAAAAGCCGGCGGCGGTGAGCATAGCCACCATCTCAGCACCGGCGTAGAGCGGAAACTGCATCTTTTGTGCCATGGCAGCGTATTTCGGCTGGTCACCCAGCTCTTTATTCCAGGCGGTGGTAATGGCCACCAACCCCCGGTCTTTTAAGACACGGTACACTTCCTTCAATCCGGCCACCGGCTCCGGCCAGTAATTGAAAGACTCAATAGAGCAAGCCCGGTCAAACGATGCGTCCTCAAAAGGCAGATTAGAGATGTCCCCCCTTTTTACGGCCACACGCTCAACTCCCACGGCGGCGGCGTTATGTTTTAGCGCCTGCTGCACCATGATAGCCGAATAATCGACGCCGGCGACAAAGCCGCCATTGGCAATCCTGGCTATCTCCTTAATGGTCATGCCGCCGCCACAGCCGATGTCCAGTATGTAACTATTCGGCTGGATATCCATCAGTTCAATCGTCCACCGGCTTAAAGGGCGGTGCCTCCAGTTCATCAGGGGGCCCATCAGCCAGCCAAGCCAGCCGCTGGGCCTACGGCACTGGGCACCAAATACTTTCGAAAACGGCATTAAACTTATTGGGGAACTATTTTTTATCGACAAACAGGGGTGCTACTAAACAGATTAACAAAATATCGGCCCTAAGTAAAGGTTAAATAACCCTAAAAAAGGAAAAATTGAACTAAAAACCTATTGACATCGAGGTAAGAATGGTCTATCGTTTTAGTAATCAAAAAGGAGGTCAGCCGATGCAAGCTTACTGTGTGAAGTGCCGAGCCAAAAGGGACATGAAGGATGCCAGGCAGATTACCATGAAAAATGGTAAGCCGGCGACCCAGGGTGTATGCCCGGTATGTGGAACCAAGATGTTCCGCATCGGGAAATAAATAAACTTTAAGCCCTTTTCCCATCCGGCGGCCCAACTGAATAACGGTTAAAGCGTTGGGGTATTGGTTTATTTTGCCTCAGCCGGGTGGTTTATTGACTGCCTACCACGTCAACCCAGAAGTCTAGGGTGTGGTAGGCGTCGCTGTCAAAACTCCTATAAAGCTGAAACTCAACCTTCTGCGCCTCCCCAACCTCAACAGGAGCAAAGCTCACCCTCTGCTCCCAATCCTCCTCATCAGCCAGGGTAATTGTCCCCACACCACCCACCTCCTGCCCCCCGATAACTATCTTGATATGGTAATCGGCTGTTTCCTGCTGGTGATTTATTATCCCCAGGGTCACTATTGCCTCCTCCCCCAGGATAATAACATCGGGGTAATTGGCCGCCATCCCCTCAGGGCCGAGCAGGTAAAATTCGGTAAAGGTCTCCCCCACCGCCGGCGGCCGGGCAACATAAACCAGCACGCCAACAGCCCCGATGATAACCACCACCAGCAGCACCAGGAGGACCCTATCCCAGAGGTGCTGCCTACCCCGGAACCCGGATAGCGCAAAGCCAAAGCGGGGCTCAAAGCGTTCCTCCGCAGGCAGCCGGCGCCGCCGGTAGCAGGCGACGGCTGATGCCGCAATAATAAAAACCAGCAGAGAGATAAGCACCGGATAGAGGCCGATGCCCCAGGGAGTAAAATTGAGGACAACGCCTGCCAGCGGCACCACGGCAATGCTGAGGCCAAAGCTCAAAGCCAGGCGCTGGACGATATCAAGGTCATCACGTTTGGGGAAGACGGCGGCCACCAGGCTATAGCCGGGAGAGAAAAGGGCAAAGATTAGCCCCAGGACAAGGCTCACCGGGCTCCCCCCCCAGAAAACGGCCAGGGGCACTAAAACCAGAGAAGCAACGGCCACCGCCACTAAGTCCACGCTAACTCCCCTCCCTCAAGATATATAGCCCGTCCCGCACCTCAACCAGGTCAGGGTTCTTCAGCGGGAACGGGCTATAAAAAATGCTAACCTTTTTCTCTTTAATATATTCGGTGTCAGGAGCGCCCATCATAAAAAACGCATTAATCTGCCTCGCCTCATCTTGCCCCCAGGGGTAGGAGTTAGAGGTATAGGCATACTGACCGCTTATGGTAACAAAAGTCCAGCCGGCATAGGGGTTGAGCAGAGCGATGGAATTGTCGGGCAGCTCCTCTCCAACCCATTCAAAGTCGTTATAGGTAGGCGCGTCAACCACGTGATAATATTCCTCTTCGGCGTAGCCGTCCATCCTTAGAAACAGGGCAAATACCACCACCAGCGCCAGTGCTATATAGACCGAAACCGTCCCCCAGCGCCACCGTTTAAAGAAGGCCAGCCCCAGCTGGCGGAGCTGGCTTAAGCCGTAGCCGGCAATAAAGGCCATAAACAGCATAACGTAGAGCCAGCCCCTTTC